>Ga0153917_1000191_pt1 | contig 54944 bp, 44 predicted proteins | sample TSFL001MetaG_FD_104695 | JGI IMG/M metagenome (GOLD analysis project Ga0153917, IMG submission 104695) | Attine ant fungus gardens microbial communities from Florida, USA - TSFL001 MetaG | ecosystem: Host-associated > Fungi > Mycelium > Unclassified | place: USA: Florida, Paynes Creek Historic...
CATTGCCGATTATGATGCCGAACTGTGGCAGGCTATGGAGCAGGAAAAAGTACGTCAGGAAGAGCACATCGAACTGATCGCCTCCGAAAACTACACCAGCCCGCGCGTAATGCAGGCGCAGGGCTCTCAGCTGACCAACAAATACGCTGAAGGTTATCCGGGCAAGCGCTACTACGGCGGTTGCGAATATGTGGATATCGTCGAGCAGCTGGCTATCGATCGTGCAAAAGAGCTGTTTGGCGCTGACTACGCTAACGTCCAGCCGCACTCCGGCTCTCAGGCTAACTTCGCCGTTTACACCGCGCTGCTGCAACCGGGCGATACCGTACTCGGTATGAACCTGGCGCAGGGCGGCCACCTGACTCACGGCTCCCCGGTTAACTTCTCCGGCAAACTGTACAACATTATCCCTTACGGCATCGATGAGTCCGGTAAAATTGACTACGAAGACATGGCGAAGCAGGCCAAAGAGCACAAGCCGAAGATGATCATCGGCGGCTTCTCTGCCTACTCCGGCATCGTTGACTGGGCAAAAATGCGTGAAATCGCAGACAGCATCGGCGCGTACCTGTTCGTGGATATGGCACACGTTGCCGGTCTGATCGCCGCAGGCGTCTACCCGAACCCGGTTCCGCATGCGCACGTGGTCACCACCACCACCCACAAAACCCTGGCGGGTCCGCGCGGCGGCCTGATCCTGGCGAAGGGCGGTGACGAGGATCTGTATAAGAAACTGAACTCTGCCGTGTTCCCTAGCGCGCAGGGCGGCCCGCTGATGCACGTTATCGCCGCAAAAGCCGTGGCGCTGAAAGAAGCGATGGAGCCGGAGTTCAAGGTTTACCAGCAGCAGGTTGCTAAAAACGCCAAAGCGATGGTGGAGGTGTTCCTGAACCGCGGCTACAAAGTGGTCTCCGGCGGTACGGAAAACCACCTGTTCCTGCTGGATCTGGTGGATAAAAACCTGACCGGTAAAGAAGCCGACGCCGCTCTGGGCCGCGCTAACATTACCGTGAACAAAAACAGCGTACCAAACGATCCGAAGAGCCCGTTCGTGACCTCTGGTATTCGTATCGGTTCACCGGCCGTTACCCGCCGCGGCTTCAAAGAAGCGGAAGTGAAAGAGCTGGCCGGCTGGATGTGTGATGTGCTGGACAATATCAACGACGAGGCGACCATCGAGCGCGTCAAAGGTAAAGTTCTGGAGATCTGCGCCCGCTTCCCGGTTTACGCATAATCCCCTTTACCCTCTCCCCGTCGGGGAGAGGGTAACCCGTCACTTCTCTTCTTTTTATCCCCGCGCCATTAATTACATATCGCTAAGTTGCGACTCCACATACAGATAGCCGATGCCTAAAATCTGCCGGGCGCGATCCAGCTGGCCGAAGCCAATCCGCGTGGCCTTTACGCTTGGCCCTTCATCCCTGTCAAAGGGGTTAAATCCCGTCTGTCGGATAATGGTGTTAAGCCAGCCGTCACCGAAGGCACAGCTGCGTCCATAAAACCATATCTGGTTAATATTCAGGATATTCAAAAAGTTGTAGAGGCTCAGGCCGATAGTATTGGCCGAATGCTCCACCCAGTTTTGCAGCCAGGGGTTGCCGCCTTCCCACGCCGTAATCAACTGCTCATAGGTCAGGGTTTCGGGATCGAGCTCGGGGGGAGAGGGCTGTGATTTCAGCCAGACCCGGGCCTGCTTTTTGAGCGCGCTCAGGGAGGCGATGGTCTCCAGGCAGCCGTAGCGTCCACAGTCGCAGGCCATGCCGTCTGGAGCAACAATGGTATGGCCTATCTGCCCGCTGCCGTACAGGCTACCGCGATAGATCTGGTTATTGATGACGAATGACGAGCCGATGCCGTAATCGACATTTATTACGCAGAAGTCCTGGCCGCGGGCGCTGTTTTGCCACTTTTCCGCCAGCGCCAGCATGACGCAATCATTGTCCACCATCACGCGGATACCGAGCTTTTCTTCCAGCAGATATTTCAGCTCCACCGGTTCCTTCCAGGGGGCCTGGGGCATGGTTTGTGATACGCCGGTCACCGGATCGACCTGCCCGTGAATCGCCAGCGCGAGGTTAATTTTCCGCCCCGGCCACAGCAGGTGATGGCGACGCCAGCAGCGCTCAATTTCAGCCAGCAGCGCCTGCGGGTTGGGGGCATCAATGGCGAAACGCTCAAACTCCCCCTTCGGGCTAAGGCAGGCGTTTGCCAGCTGACACTCAATGCTGGCGGGGGTGATATTCAGGCACAGTGTCCAGTCGCCCTCCGGCGCAATCAGCCAGGCACCGCTGCTGTGGCCGCGCGTCTGCCTTTCTTCCTCCACGTTAACCACCCGTTTCTCACGCTCAAGCTCCTCCAGAATATTGCTTACCGCCGGGATCGAAATTTGCGCCAGCCGCGCCAGGGTCGATTTATTGGCGCGCTTTTCACGATAGAGGTGTTCAAGGATCACGCATTTGTTATAGCGCCGGATCTGCTGATTATTAATACAGGCTCTCATTTAACTAAACCTTGTTAACTTTATTGCGTGATTTTCGTACGGAAACCTTGCCAGATTGTTCTTTAAACTGCCATCAATCTTTTAATTCACTATGTCTCGTTAATATTGAGGGCGATATGAATTCAGTGAAAGTGTGGCAGGAGACCGTCAGCATCCCGACTTATGAAACCGGGCCGCAGGATACCCACCCGATGTTTCTCGAAAACCGCGTCTATCAGGGGTCGTCTGGCGCGGTCTACCCTTATGGCGTAACGGATACCCTGAGCGAGCAGAAAACCCTTAAACAGTGGCAGGCGGTCTGGCTGGAGAATGACTATCTGCGGGTGATGATCCTGCCGGAGCTGGGCGGGCGCGTTCACCGGGCCTTCGACAAAGTAAAACAGCGTGATTTTGTCTACCACAACGAGGTGATCAAGCCCGCGCTGGTAGGGTTGCTGGGGCCGTGGATCTCCGGCGGTATCGAATTTAACTGGCCGCAGCACCACCGCCCGACAACCTTTATGCCCGTTGATTTCACCCTTGAAGCCCATGACGACGGCGCACAAACCGTGTGGGTAGGGGAGACGGAGCCGATGCACGGGCTACAGGTGATGACCGGCTTCACCCTCCGTCCGGATCGCGCGGCGCTGGAGATCGGCAGCCGTGTTTACAACGGCAACGCCACGCCCCGCCAATTCCTGTGGTGGGCCAACCCGGCGGTGAAGGGTGGGGATGGGCATCAGAGCGTGTTCCCGCCGGATGTGACCGCCGTCTTCGACCACGGCAAGCGGGCGGTTTCGGCCTTTCCCATTGCGACCGGCACCTACTATAAAGTGGACTACTCCGCCGGGGTGGATATCTCGCGCTATAAAAACGTCCCGGTGCCCACCTCCTACATGGCAGAAAAATCACAATATGACTTCGTCGGCGCATGGTGCCATGACGAAGATGGCGGCCTGCTGCACGTCGCTAACCATCACATCGCACCGGGGAAAAAGCAGTGGACCTGGGGTTACAGCGAGTTTGGTCAGGCGTGGGATAAAAGCCTCACCGATAATAACGGCCCCTATATCGAACTGATGACCGGCATTTTTGCCGATAACCAGCCGGACTTTACCTGGCTTGATGCCTGGGAAGAGAAGCGTTTTGAGCAATATTTCCTGCCCTACCATACGCTGGGCATGGTGCAGAACGCCTCCCGCGATGCGGTGATCAAACTGCAACGCACGGATGGTGGCATTGAGTGGGGCGTGTACGCCATCGCGCCGCTTACCTCGCACCGGCTGGTCATCTGCGAGGCCGGAAAGGCAGAGGCGCTGCTTGATGAAGTAATTTCCCTGACGCCTGCCAGCGCCACCCGGGGCGTGCTTACGGGCCTTAACCCGGCGCGGCTCACCATTACGCTGTCGGATGCTAACGGTCATATCGTGCTGCAATATGAAGAGCACCAGCCGCAGGCGGTGCCGCTACCGGAGGTGGCAAAAGCGCCGCAGGCGGCGGGGAGCATCACCAGCACCGACGAGGCCTGGTTTATCGGCCAGCACCTTGAGCAATATCACCATGCCAGCCGATCGCCGTTCGACTACTACCTGCGCGGCGTGGCGCTGGATCCCCTCGACTATCGCTGCAACCTGGCGCTGGCGATGCTGGAGTACAACCGCGCCGACTATCCCCGCGCGGTGGAGTACGCCACCCAGGCGCTGAAGCGCGCCCATGCGCTGAATAAAAATCCCCAGTGCGGTCAGGCGAGCCTGATACGCGCCAGCGCCTGCGAGCGCCAGGAGGCCTGGCAGCAGGCCGAAGAGGATTTCTGGCGGGCGGTGTGGAGCGGTAACAGCAAAGCAGGGGGCTATTATGGCCTGGCGCGGCTTAGCGCCCGCCGCGGTGAATACGAGGCTGGCCTTGATTTCTGCCGCCAGAGCCTGCGGGTCACCCCGACCAATCAGGAGGTGCTGTGCCTGCAAAATCTGCTGCTGCAGCTGAGTGGGCGCCAGGAAGATGCCCGCCGCCAGCGTGAAACGCTACTCCACGACTATCCGCTCAACCCAACCTTATGGTGGCTTTGCTGGTTTGACGGGCGCAGCGATACCGCTCTGCAACAGTGGCGGGAGATGTGCCGTGGCCGCGATGTCAACGCGCTGCTGACCGCCGGGCAGCTCATCAACTGGGGGATGCCGGCGCTGGCAAGCGAGATGCTGGCCGCGCTGGATTGCCAGCGCACCCTGCCGCTTTATATGCAGGCGAGCCTTCTATCGCAGGCGGAACGCGGCAATCTTATCCGCCGCGCCAGAGAGGTATTCCCGCAGTTTGTCCGTTTCCCTAATACCCTCGACGAAGTGGCCGCGCTTGAGCGCATCGACAACTGCGAGTTTGCCCTGCATCTGCTGGCCTGTTTTTACTACAGCAAGCGCAGCTATGACAAAGCGACCTCCCTGTGGCGGCGCTGCGTCGATATCGCCCCGGAGTTTGCCGACGGCTGGCGCGGGATAGCCATTCACGCGTGGAATAAACAGCGCGATGCAAAACTGGCGGCCAGTTGCCTGGATACCGCCTGCCGCCTGGCCCCGCAGGATGCCCGCCTGCTGTTCGAGCGCGATCTGCTCGATAAGCTGACCGGCACAAATCCGGCGGTGCGTCTGGCGCGCCTTGAAGCCAGCCTGGAGTGCGCCCTCAGGCGCGATGACCTGACCGCTGAACTGCTCAATCTATGGCATCTGACGGGCGAGACGCAAAAGGCGGCGCAGATCCTGGCAACGCGTAAATTCCACCCCTGGGAGGGGGGCGAGGGCAAAGTGACCGGCCAGTACATTGTTAACCAGCTGCTGCGAGGCTGGCAGTGTCTGCAGCAAAAACAGCCTCAGCAGGCGGCGACGTTGTTTACGGCGGCGCTGCACTATCCGGAAAACCTCAGCGAAGGGCGTCTGCCGGGGCAGACGGATAACGATATCTGGTTCTGGCTCGCCCTGTGCGCTCAACAGCAGGGCAATAACGATGAGGCAACGCGCTGTCTGCGGCTGGCGGCAATGGGGGATCGCACCATCAATATCCACAGCTACTACAACGACCAGCCGGTGGATTACCTCTTCTGGCAGGGCATTGCCCTCAGGCTGCTTGGCGAGCAGCAGGCTTCCGTTCAGCTTTTCACGGAGATGAAGCAGTGGTCGCAGCAGATGGCGAAAAGCCCCGCCGAAGCGGATTTCTTTGCGGTCTCCCAGCCGGATCTGCTGTCGCTGTATGCCGATTTGCAACAGCAGCACCGGGAAAAATGCCTGCTGGTGGAGGCCCTTGCGGCGGCCGGGCTTGGCGATGAACAGGGCTATAAAAATGCCTGCGCCGGGCTGGAAGCCATCAACCCGGCATGGCCGAAAGCCGCGCTCTTCCACCAGGTGATGCCCTTTGTCCTGCACCTGGTTCACTAAAGTTCGTTAACTGTAATCTTTGAGCGGCCTGACCGCCGCTCAGCCTAAGATGTTTAGAATATGTGGCTATTTAGTTATCAAAATTAACCGGCCTACAGCGTATCGCCATTAATGACAAAAATGCCTTAACCCTACAGGAGGCCCTATGTGCGAACAGATCAGAACATCTCTCATCCCGCTTTTATTATTAACGCTCTTTAGTTTCACCTCTTCCGCTATCGGCGCGGAAAAACAGATAACCATTGGTGCTATCTATCTTGATACCCAGGGCTACTACGCAGGGGTACGCCAGGGGGTGCAGGACGCGGCGAAAGCCTCCGCCGTGCAGGCCCAGCTTATCGAAACCAACGCCCAGGGGGATATTTCCAAAGAGAGCACCTTCGTTGACACCCTGGTGGCGCGCAATGTCGACGCCATCATCCTTTCTGCGGTGTCGGAAAACGGCAGCAGCCGCACCGTGCGCCGCGCCAGCGAAGCCGGGATCCCGGTGCTTTGTTACAACACCTGCATCAATCAAAAAGGGGTGGATAAATACGTCTCTGCCTACCTGGTCGGCGATCCGCTGGAGTTCGGTAAAAAGCTGGGTAACGCGGCGGCCGACTACTTCACCGCCAGCAACATCAGCGAGCCCAAAATTGCGGTAATCAACTGCGAAGCCTTTGAAGTATGCGTCCAGCGCCGCAAGGGGTTTGAAGAGGCGCTGAAGGCCCGCGTGCCGGGGGCAAAAATCGTGGCTAATCAGGAGGGGACGGTACTCGATAAAGCCATCTCCGTTGGTGAAAAGCTGGTTATCTCCACGCCGGGTCTGAACGCCATTATGGGCGAGTCGGGCGGGGCGACGCTGGGGGCGGTGAAAGCGGTGCGTAACCAGAACCAGGCCGGAAAAATTGTCGTTTTTGGCGCGGACATGACCACCGAAATCGCCCAGGAGCTGGCCAATAACCAGGTGCTGAAAGCGGTGGTGGATATCTCCGGTAAGAAGATGGGCAACGCCGTGTTCACCCAGACGCTGAACGTTATCAATAAGCAGCCGCCTGCGGAAAAAGTGATTCAGGTGCCTATCGATCTCTACACCCGCGCCGAAGATGGCAAACAGTGGCTTACCACGCACCCTGACGGGCTGCCTTAATCGTATCCATCAATAGAGGTTTATATGATGATGGCAACCCAAACTGACGTGGTCGCAAAAGTGGTTGGCGGCAATAAACGCTACCCCGGCGTGGTCGCGCTGGATAACGTCAACTTCACCCTTAACAAAGGCGAAGTGCGCGCCCTGCTGGGTAAGAACGGCGCCGGGAAATCGACCCTGATCCGCCTGCTGACCGGTAGTGAACGGCCAGACAGCGGGGAAGTCTGGCTCGGGGAATCCCGGCTGGAGGGGGAAGAAGCAACGCTCACCCGCCGCGCGGCTGAGCTGGGCGTACGCGCGGTTTATCAGGAGCTAAGCCTGGTGGAAGGGCTGACGGTGGCAGAGAACCTCTGTCTCGGCCACTGGCCGCGCCGCAACGGAATGGTGGATGCCGCCCTGATGAAACAAGAGGCCCGGCGCAGCCTACAGGCGCTGGGGGTGGATATCGATCCTGACTACCTTGTCTCCTCCCTGAGCCCGGCGCAGAAACAGCTGGTAGAAATTGCCCGGGTCATGAAGGGCCAGCCCAAAGTGGTGATCCTCGATGAGCCGACCAGCTCGCTTGCCAGCGCCGAGGTCGAGCTGGTCATCGGGGCGGTGAGCAAAATGGCGGCACTCGGCGTCGCTGTGATTTATGTCAGCCATCGCATGGAGGAGATCCGCCGCATCGCCTCCTGCGCCACCATCATGCGCGATGGCCAGATCGCCGGAGACGTGGCGCTGGGAAGCACCTCGACCCGCGACATCGTCTCGCTGATGCTAGGGCGAGAGCACGTGGACGTCGCGCCCATTACGGCGACGGTGAACAACAACGAACCGGTACTGGCGGTCACGGAGCTGCGACAGGCGCCAAAGCTTAACGATATCAGCTTTAGCCTGCGGCGTGGCGAGGTGCTTGGCATTGCCGGGCTGCTGGGCGCCGGGCGTAGCGAACTGCTGAAAGCCATTGTCGGACTGGAGCCCTTTGAGCAGGGCGAGATTACCCTCAACGGCGAGATCGTAAAACGCCCCGGCTACGGCGATATGCTGCGGCGCGGCATTGGTTATACCCCGGAAAACCGCAAAGAGGCGGGGATCATTCCCTGGCTTGGGGTGGACGAGAACACCATTCTCACGGACCGGCGTAAAGTCAGCGCCCATGGCGTACTGCAATGGGCAACCATTCGCCGGGTGACGGAGGCGGTAATGGAAAGGATGACGGTAAAAGCCGCCAGCGCGGCCACGCCGGTGGGCACCCTCTCCGGCGGCAATCAGCAGAAGGTGGTAATTGGCCGCTGGGTATACGCCGCAAGCCAGATCCTGCTGCTGGATGAGCCGACGCGCGGGGTCGATATCGAAGCCAAACAGCAAATCTACCGCATCGTGCGGGAACTCGCCGCCGAAGGGAAAAGCGTGGTGTTTATCTCCAGTGAAGTGGAGGAGCTGCCGCTGGTCTGCGACCGTATTTTGCTGCTCCAGCATGGCACCTTCACCCAGGAGTTTCACTCTCCCGTCAGCGTGGACGCGCTGATGTCCGCCATTCTCTCTGTGCACTGATGAAAATCTATTGAGGAACCAGAAGATGTCTGCGTCGTCATTATCGCTGCCGCAAGGCAAAAACCTCTCGCCCCGGCAGTTTATCAGCCGCCACATTAACGTGATTGGCCTGCTGGTGGTGATCGCCATTCTGTATCTGGCGTTTTCCCTGAACGCGCCAGGGTTTATCTCCCTGAATAACCAGATGAACATCCTGCGCGACGCCGCCACCATCGGCATTGCAGCCTGGGCGATGACGCTGATTATCATCTCCGGTGAAATCGATGTCAGCGTCGGGCCCATGGTGGCCTTCGTCTCCGTCTGCCTGGCGTTTTTACTGCAATACCAGGTTCCGCTCGGCATTGCCTGCCTGTTAGTGCTGCTGCTCGGCGCGCTGATGGGGACGCTCGCTGGAGTACTGCGCGGCGTCTTCAACGTGCCGAGCTTTGTTGCCACCCTGGGGCTGTGGAGCGCTCTGCGCGGGATGGGGCTGTTTATGACCAACGCCTTGCCGGTACCGATTGACGAAAACGAGGTGCTGGACTGGCTTGGCGGGCAATTTCTTGGCGTCCCCGTCTCTGCGCTGATCATGATGATCCTGTTTGCCCTGTTTGTCTTTATCAGCCGTAAAACCGCCTTTGGCCGCTCGGTGTTTGCCACAGGCGGCAACGCCACCGCCGCACAGCTGTGCGGGATTAACGTCCGCCGCGTGCGAATTCTTATCTTCACTCTCTCCGGCCTGCTCGCCGCCGTGACCGGCATTTTGCTGGCCGCGCGTCTCGGCTCCGGCAACGCCGGGGCAGCGAATGGCCTGGAGTTCGACGTTATCGCCGCCGTGGTGGTAGGGGGCACGGCCCTCTCCGGCGGGCGCGGCTCGCTGTTGGGCACGCTGCTGGGGGTGCTGGTGATCACCCTGATTGGCAACGGTCTGGTGCTGCTCGGCATCAACTCCTTTTTCCAGCAGGTGGTACGCGGCGTCATCATTGTGGTGGCGGTGCTGGCGAACATCCTCCTGACCCAGCGCAACAGCAAAGTGACGCGCTAACCCTTTTCCACCCCTGGCGCGCTGGCGGCAGGAATAAAAATTGTGCGTATCGAAAGTGAGGGAATCATGAAAACAATGCTGGCTGCTTATTTACCCGGTAATTCCACCGTCGATCTGCGGGAGGTGCCGGTACCGACGCCGGGCATTAACCAGGTGCTGATTAAGATGAAATCGTCCGGTATTTGCGGGAGCGATGTGCACTACATCTATCACCAGCATCGCGCGACCGCCGCCGCGCCGGATAAGCCGCTGTATCAGGGCTTTATCAACGGCCATGAACCCTGCGGGCAGATTGTGGCGCGCGGTGAGGGATGTCGCCACTTTAAAGAGGGCGATCGCGTGCTGGTGTACCACATTTCCGGCTGCGGCTTTTGCGCCAACTGCCGGCGGGGTTTTCCCATCTCCTGCACCGGCGCGGGCAAGGCGGCCTACGGCTGGCAGCGCGACGGCGGTCATGCCGAATATCTGGTCGCCGAGGAGAAAGATCTGATTCTGCTCCCGGAGGCGCTCAGCTATGAAGATGGCGCCTTTATTAGCTGCGGTGTGGGAACCGCCTATGAGGGCATTCTGCGCGGTGAGGTCTCCGGCAGCGATAACGTGCTGGTGGTCGGGCTGGGGCCGGTGGGAATGATGGCGATGATGCTGGCGCGCGGGCGCGGGGCGAAACGGGTGATTGGCGTGGATATGCTGCCGGAACGCCTGGCGATGGCGAAACAGCTGGGGGTGATGGATCACGGCTATCTTGCCACCACCGAACGCCTGCCTGAGCTTATCGCAGAAATCACCCGCGGCGGCGCGGACGTGGCGCTGGACTGCTCCGGCAACGCGGCCGGCCGCCTGCTGGCGCTGCAGTCCACCGCCGACTGGGGCCGGGTGGTGTACATCGGTGAAACCGGTAAGGTGGAGTTTGAGGTCAGCGCCGATCTGATGCACCACCAGCGGCGGATTATCGGCTCCTGGGTCACCAGCCTTTTCCATATGGAAAAATGCGCCCACGACCTGACCGACTGGCAGCTCTGGCCTCGTAACGCCATCACCCACCGCTTCTCTCTGGAGCAGGCCGGGGAAGCCTACGCGCTCATGGCGAGCGGCAAATGCGGCAAAGTTGTCATTAACTTTGCCGACTAAGGGGAGGGGTATGAAGATATTTACCTTAACCCAGGGAGCGCTCAGGCTCGAGGTTTCGCCGCTGGGGGGCGTAATAGAGGGCTTCTGGCAGCAAGACATACCGCTGCTGCGTCCCGGTAAAAAAAGCGGCGTCGCCACCGAGTCATCCTGTTTTCCGCTGGTGCCGTTTGGTAATCGCGTGAGCGGCAACCGCTTTGTCTGGCAGGGGAGAGAGTACCAGCTTTCGCCTAATGTGGCCTGGGATGCCCACTATCTTCATGGGGATGGCTGGCTCGGCGAATGGCAGTGTGTGTCCCACAGTGACGATCGGCTGGTGCTGACCTACCGGCAGCGTGACGGGGTATATCGCTACCAGGCCACGCAGGTATTCCGGCTAACGGAGCAGGGGCTGACGGTCACGCTTTCAGTGGTTAACGAAGGGGAGGCGACGCTGCCCTTCGGCCTCGGCTGGCACCCTTACTTCCCACTGGCTCCGCAAACCCGGGTGCAGGCGAAGGCGAGCGGGTACTGGCTGGAGCGGGAGCAGTGGCTGGCTGGCGAGTTTACTGAGGCGTTGCCCCCGGCGCTGGATTTTAACCAGCCCGCTTCGCTGCCGCGCTGCTGGCTGAACAACGGGTTTGCGGGCTGGGACGGCGTGGCGCGCATTGAACAGCCGCAGGCGGGCTATCGGCTCACCCTGAAAACCGAACCGCCAGCGCCCTGCTATTTCATGTTTGTCTCCGATCCGGCGTTTGATAAGGGCTATGCGTTTGATTTCTTCTGCCTGGAGCCGATGAGCCATGCCCCGGACGATCACCATCGAGCGCAGGGCGGCCAGCTCACGGCGCTTGCGCCGGGGGAGTCCTCCTCGCTTCGCATGACCCTTACCCCTGAGTAGCGTCTCATTATTTACTGAAGTGCCTTAAGTTTATAGCGTGCGTACAACGTCTGTTTGTCCGCACGCCCGCCCCTAAACTGGCCTTTCTTATGCAACAGCCGAAGGAATTGCGGGAATGAACAACACGCAGACACAGTTAAAGCTGGGCTACGTCTGGACAATCTGTCTGGTCGCCGCCTGTGGTGGACTGTTATTTGGATATGACTGGGTAGTAATTGGCGGCGCCAAGCCGTTTTATGAAGCTTACTTTTCCATTACCGATCCGGCCCAGTCCGGCTGGGCGATGAGCTCCGCCCTGGTGGGATGCGTGTTTGGCGCGCTGATTTCCGGCTGGTGCGCAGATAAATATGGCCGCAAGCTGCCGCTCATTCTGGCGGCGATCCTGTTTAGCGTCTCCGCATGGGGAACTGCCGTCGCCAGCAACTTCGATATGTTTATCCTTTATCGCATTGTTGGCGGCGTGGGGATCGGGCTTGCCTCCGCCCTTAGCCCGCTCTATATCGCCGAAGTCAGCCCGGCGGAGAAGCGCGGTCGCTTTGTGGCGGTCAACCAGCTCACCATTGTCATCGGCGTGCTGGCGGCGCAGCTGGTTAACTTGCTGATTGCCGAACCGGTGGCCTCCGGCGCGACGCAGCAGGCGATTGTTGAAAGCTGGAACGGCCAGATGGGCTGGCGCTGGATGTTTGGCGCGGAGCTTGTCCCGGCGCTGCTCTTTCTGCTGCTGATGTTTCTGGTGCCGGAGTCGCCGCGCTGGCTGGTGCGGGCCGGGCGCCCGGATGACGCCCGCCGGATGCTGGCCCGTATTGGCTCGGCCAGCTATGCGGCACACACCCTCGCCGATATTGAACGCACACTGCAAAAAGAGAGCCAGAAAGTGGCCTTTTCGTCGCTGCTTGCGCCGAAGGTCAAACCTATTGTGGTTATCGGCATGGTGCTGGCGGTGTTCCAGCAGTGGTGCGGTATCAACGTGATTTTCAACTATGCCCAGGAGATTTTCGCCTCCGCAGGCTTTGATATTAACGGCACGCTGAAATCCATTGTCGCCACCGGCATTATCAATCTTCTCTTTACCCTTGCCGCGCTGCCATTGGTGGACAGGCTTGGGCGGCGTAAGCTGATGCTGCTGGGGGCGGCGGGTTTAACGGTTATCTACGTGCTGATTGCCGGTGCTTATGCGCTGGGGATCATGGGCTGGCCGGTTCTGCTGCTGGTGCTGGCGGCGATTGCTATCTACGCGCGCACTTTGGCCCCCGTCACCTGGGTGCTGCTGGCGGAGATTTTCCCCAACCGCGTGCGCGGGCTGGCGATGTCCGTCGGCACGCTGGCGCTGTGGATCGCCTGTTTCCTGCTTACCTACACCTTTCCGCTGCTTAATGCCGGGCTGGGTGCCGCGGGCAGTTTCCTGCTATATGGCATTATTTGCGCGCTGGGCCTGTTCTTTATCTGGCGTAAAGTGCCGGAAACTAAAGGTGTGACTCTGGAGGCGCTGGAGGAGCAGCTTTCGGGTGAAACGGCAAGTGTTAAGGAAAAGTTAAGAGTAAGCCCGTAATGGGCTTGCGCCCGCTGCGCTTTCTCGCCAGACTATCGCCTCCAAAACAGGAGGGATTCATGGTTTTGCATTCCACACGCTGGCTGGCGCTCAGCTACTTCACCTACTTTTTTAGCTACGGTATTTTTCTGCCTTTCTGGAGCGTCTGGCTCAAGGGAACGGGTCTGACGCCGGAGACCATCGGCGTACTGCTTGGCGCAGGCCTGGTGGCCCGTTTTCTTGGCAGCCTGCTGATTGCCCCCCGCGTCAGCGATCCCGCGCTGCTCATCAAAGCGGTACGGGTGCTGGCGCTGCTCACCCTGGTATTTGTGGCGGGGTTCTGGGTCAGCCAGCAGTTTGCCTGGCTGCTGGTGGTGATGGTGGGCTTTAACCTCTTCTTCTCCCCGCTGGTGCCCCTGACGGACGCGCTGGCGAATACCTGGCAAAAACAGATCACCATGGACTACGGCCGGGTGCGCCTGTGGGGGTCGATTGCCTTTGTCATTGGCTCGGCGCTGGTGGGTAAACTGGTCAGCCTCTATGACTACCACGCCATTCTGGCGCTGCTGAGCATCGGGATCCTCTCTATGCTGCTCGGTATGCTGTTGCGCCCTTCGGTGATGCCGCAGGGTGAAAGCCGTCACCAGGAGAGCGCCGGCTGGCCCGCCTGGCGGGCGCTGGTTACCCAGAGCTGGCGTTTTCTCGCCTGCGTCTGCCTGCTGCAGGGGGCCCACGCGGCCTACTACGGTTTCAGCGCCATTTACTGGCAGGGAGCGGGATATTCCGCCTCCGTGGTGGGCTATCTCTGGTCCCTTGGGGTAGTGGCAGAGGTGATTATTTTTGCCTTTAGCAACCGCCTGTTCCGCCGCTTCAGCGCCCGGGATCTGCTGCTGCTTTCCGCCGTCTGCGGGCTGGTACGCTGGGGGATTATGGGCTGGACGACAGAGCTGCCCTGGCTCATCGTGGCGCAGATCCTGCACTGCGGGACCTTTACCGTCTGCCATCTGGCAGCGATGCGCTACATTGCGGCGCGTGAAGGTGGGGATGTGATCCGCCTGCAGGCGGTTTACTCTGCCGTCGCCATGGGGGGCAGTATCGCGGTAATGACCGTCTTTGCCGGCTTCCTCTACCAGCATCTTGGGGCGGGCGTCTTCTGGGTGATGGCGCTGCTGGCGCTGCCGGCGATGGTCCTGCGGCCGCGCATCGCAGCGCGCTAAGATTCCAGCATGACGCGAATATGTTCCTGCTGCTGCGCATTCAGGCTCTCAACGGCATGAATGAGCGGCGGTGAGAACAGCGGCAGGGCGGTGGCGTATGGGGTAATGACCAGCGCCGCCTCCCGGGGCGCCCCCTCCTTCTGAAAGACCTCTAACGACAGATAGCGAATATTAAGCGGCAGCAGCGTCAGCTCCCGGAGCTGCTGTTCAATCGCCGTTTCGCAGGCCTTATCTTCCCCGGTGAGTAACACCACCTGTTTTTCATGCAGATCGTTCTCCTGCATCAGCCAGGCGCCAAAAATCACTGCCACCAGGCTGGCCTCTTCATGGGAAAATTGCAGGCCGAACTCCGCCTCCAGCTCAGAGAGCGCATCCTGGGTGGTGCGCATCAGGCGCGGATAGAGGCGATCTATCTCCTCCGCCAGGCTGTTGTCGATGCCAATACCAAACAGCGACCGATCCAGCGCCTGGGCAAGATGAATATAGAGCTGGTCGGTCAGCCCCTGCTCGTCGCTAAAGCGCATGCCCGTGCAGGTATGAAAGCGGGCAATCATGCGCAGGATGGCCTGGCGCAGCCGCTCGTCCTGCTGTTGCCTGTCCCGCAGCGGATCCGGAATGCGCAGCATCATAAACAGCAGCGTCAGAAAAGCCTGCTCGTCGGCGTGGGGCAACTGCGTCACCCGGCGCTGCCAGTGGCGCACGATCTCCTGGGCCATCAGATATTCACCCCGCTGCTCCGTCCAGCTGCGCTGAAGAGGGGAGAAGAGAGGCGTCTGGCCGAGGTGGTGCTGCATCAGGCAGTACTGTAAATAGAGCTGCAAAAACTGCACGTCCCGGCATTCGAACTGGCGCTGCAGGCGGCGGGCGCAGAAGTTGATCAGCGCCCGCAGGTTAGTATCGTCATAGAGCGTGCGCGCAATACCGCACTGTTTAAGCGCGGTTTTCAGAGATGGGGTAAACTGCTGGGCGACAAAGTGCGGGCAGAGCCGCTGGGCGCGCCGAAGCCAGTGCAGCAAACATAAGCGTTGGTCAAGTGTCGTGCCTTCAATCCGGTAGCTGCCGTCATGGTGTGTGGCGATGTCGAGCCGGTGATAGCGCTGGATTTCATCACGCGTCTCGGCTATATCTTGCCGGGCTATGATGCCATCGACCCCGTTGATCTCACCGATGCGCTGCTCGGTGGCGATAAAATCCGGCAGGTAGAGCATCAGGAGCACCTGGCAGCGGCGCTGCGAACTGGAAAGCACAGATGGCATTTCGAGAGTCATCATCATCTGCAAGGTTCCAGTGAGTGTGTTCGATAAGAATAGCTAAAGGATTGTTGCCCGAAAGCGTCCGCAGGAGGCTTTCCTTCAGGAATGCGGATGAACATCACAGAATTTTTGACGTGAGTAACAGATGCAAATAGTTAAACAAAGCGCCACGGCGCTATTTTTTACGCTTTTATCTGCCAGCGTAGCCGCGCATCCTCACAGTTTTATTACCCTGAAAACGGAGCTGGTGGCTAACGACAGCCAGCTCACCGGGCTGAAGATGCGCTGGACCATGGATGAAATCACCTCCGCCGATCTGCTGTACGACGCGGGCGATGCCCGGCCGGGGGATGAGATCTGGAAAAAGCTGGCGGCGGAGGTGATGGCCAACGTGCTGGGCCAGCACTATTTCACCGAGTTCTGGCATAACGGCCAGAAGGTGAAGTTTCTTAATCGCCCCAGCGAGTACGGGATGAGCCGCGACGGCCATCAGGCGGTGCTGACTTTTGTTCTGCCTCTGGCGCAGCCGCAGCCGCTGGCGGGACAGAAGTATAGCTTCTCCACCTTCGATCCGACCTACTACGTGGATATGCGCTATGCCGAGGAGAGCGATGTTACTTTACCGGCGGCGCTGCAAAAAAGCTGTCGTCTGACGGTGCATACTCCGCAGCCGAGCGAGGAGACGCTCAACTTCGCCATCGCGCTGGATAAAGACGATGCTCCGCCGGAGGACATGGAGCTCGGCAAGCAGTTTGCCCAGCAGGTGACCTTACAATGTCAGTAACGGTTTCTCAAAACATCAGGCGGCGGCGCTGGCTGCACCTCTGGCCGCTGGGACTCTTTGCGCTGCTGGCTCTGGCCGGCGCTTACTGGCTATGGCAGGCCTGGCCGCAGGTGATGATGCAGAGCATTATCTGGCAGCGTGAGGTCAACCAGCAGATGAGCGGCTTGCTGAAAGCGGTGGCGGCAGATCCCGCCCGGGCGGGAGGATCGCTGCTGATCTTCAGCCTGCTGTATGGCGTGTTGCACGCTCTCGGGCCGGGACACGGCAAAATCGTTATCACCACCTGGCTTGCCACCCATCCTTCGAAGCTGAAATCCAGTATTGGCCTGACGCTGGCCTCCTCTTTACTGCAGGGCGTGGTGGCGATTGCGCTGGTGGTGGTGGTGCTCGGTCTGCTGCAGTTGCCCGCACGCCAGCTTCATGCCAGCAGCTTCTGGCTGGAGAAGGGGAGTTATGCCCTGGTGGGCGTGCTGGGGTTGCTGTTGTGCTGGCGGGCGCTGAAAAAGCTGCGCGCGCTGCTGCGTAAACCCGCCTTTAAACGCTTTACGCCGCATCACGTGCATGACGCCCACTGTGGCTGCGGTCATCAGCATCTGCCTACAGAAGATCAGCTACAGCGCGGCGACGACTGGCGCGCCAGGCTGATGATTATTCTCTCAATGGGGATGCGGCCCTGTTCCGGAGCCATCATGGTGCTGCTGTTCAGTAAGGTGATTGGCGTCTTTGGCTGGGGAATGGCCTCGGCGCTGGCTATGTCGGCGGGAACCTCTGTCACTATTACCTCTCTGGCGCTGCTGGTACACAGCTTTCGCCAGCTGGCCATCAGGCTGAGCGGCACGAAAACACCGGTACTGTGGCGGCAGATTGGCTGGGCGACGTTAGCATTAGCGGGTGGGGTGATTCTGGTTGCGGCGGCGGCGGTGATGTGGCTGAGCGCGGTGCCGGTCGGGCGGGGGTTAAGACCATTTTAAAGCGGCCCCTCGCCGGCATGTGCGAGGGGCAGGCGAGCCTGAATTAACGCTTCAGGGCTTCGCTCAGTTCGTCACGCATATTCGCCAGCATGGATTTCACCACACGCGGGTTACCAGCAACGATGTTGCCCGTCAGCATGTGGTTATGACCGCCGGTGAAATCGCACACCAGAGCGCCTGCTTCACGGGCAATCAGTTCGCCAGCGGCAAAGTCCCACGGCTTCAGGCCAATCTCAAAGTAACCATCAACGCGGCCTGCGGCCACATAGCAGAGATCCAGCGCGGCTGAACCGGTGCGGCGGAAGTCGGCGCACTCGGTGAACAGTTTGCCGAGGATCTTCATATAGGCAGGAGCGTGCTGTTTAGCTTTGAACGGGAAGCCGGTCGCCAGGATGGTGCCATCCAGATCGCGTGCGGTGCTGCCGCGCAGGCGGTAGCCGTTCAGCTGTGCGCCCTGGCCGCGGGTCGCGGTGAAGAGTTCGTTGCGCATTGGATCGTAAACCACGGCCACTTCAGTACGGCCTTTGATGCGTACGGCAATAGAGACGGAGAAGTGCGGGAGACGTTTTACGAAGTTGGTGGTGCCATCCAGTGGATCGATAACCCATTGAACATCCTGATCTTCGCCTGCGTGTTCACCGCTTTCTTCGGTGATGATGGTGTGCTGCGGGTAAGATTTGCGAATGGTTTCGATAATCACGGCTTCTGCGGCTTTATCGACGTTAGTCACAAAGTCATTGCTGCCTTTCTGGCTGGTTTCTACGGAATCAGGTGTTTCGTAGTGCTTGGCAATTACATTACCCGCCTTGCGCGCTGCGCGCACGGCGATGGTCAACATTGGATGTTGCATCGGTTACTCTCACTGGATGTTAAAGAACGGGGGAAACGAAAACGGCGCAGAGTATAGCAGCGAGTTCGGAATATGTCTTCCGTTTATGATAGCATGGCCGAATATTCTTCCGACTCAGAAAAACTATGCTGCAAAATATCCGAATCGTGCTGGTCGAAACCTCTCATACCGGCAACATGGGCTCCGTCGCCCGCGCTATGAAAACGATGGGCTTAACCAACCTCTGGCTGGTCAATCCGCTGGTGAAACCCGACTCACAGGCCATCGCCCTTGCGGCAGGCGCCAGCGACGTCATTGGCAATGCGCAGATCGTCGATACCCTCGATGAAGCTCTGGCCGGTTGCAGCCTGGTGGTAGGCACCAGCGCGCGCTCCCGTACGCTGCCCTGGCCGATGCTGGATCCGCGCGAATGCGGCCTGAAAAGTGTCTCCGAAGGCGCCCATGCGCCGGTAGCGCTGGTGTTTGGCCGCGAGCGCGTTGGCCTCACCAACGAAGAGCTGCAAAAGTGCCACTACCACGTCGCCATTGCCGCGAACCCGGAGTACAGCTCGCTGAACCTGGCGATGGCGGTTCAGGTTATCGCTTACGAAGTGCGTATGGCGTGGCTGACAACCCAGGAAACCCCGCAGTCAGCAGAGCCGGAAGAGGCCCCTTATCCGCTGGTGGAAGATCTGGAGCGTTTCTACGGTCATCTGGAGAAGACGCTGCTGGGCACCGGTTTTATCAAGGCCGACCACCCGGGGCAGGTGATGAACAAGCTGCGCCGTCTGTTTACCCGCGCCCGTCCGGAAAGCCAGGAGCTGAATATCCTGCGCGGTATTCTGGCGTCGATTGAGCAGAAGAATAAAGAGTAGTGCCGTTAGTTTTCCCCCTCTCCCCGTGGGAGAGGGCCGGGGTGAGGGCATCAGGCCGCACCCCCATAAAACGGCACGGATGGTTAAATACCTGACTAAAACAGTCAAGTAAATAGTTGACCATTTTAGTCAGGAATGTCAGACTTGCCCCTGCTATGCAAGACCCCCATTTTACAATAAAAAACCCCGGGCAGGGGCGAGTTTGAGGTTAAGTAAGACATGAGACTGACATCTAAAGGGCGTTATGCCGTAACCGCGATGCTGGACGTTGCGCTCAACTCCGAAGCGGGCCCGGTACCGTTGGCTGATATTTCTGAACGTCAGGGAATCTCCCTCTCTTATCTGGAACAGCTGTTCTCAAGACTGCGTAAAAATGGCCTGGTTTCCAGCGTCCGTGGTCCTGGCGGTGGTTATTTACTGGGTAAAGACGCAGGCAGCATTGCCGTTGGCGAAGTGATTAGCGCGGTAGACGAATCCGTCGACGCGACCCGTTGCCAGGGTAAAGGTGGTTGTCAGGGCGGCGATAAATGCCTGACTCACGCGCTGTGGCGCGACCTGAGCGACCGCCTGACCGGCTTCCTGAACAACATCACCATCGGTGAGCTGGTTAATAACCAGGAAGTTCTGGATGTATCCGGGCGTCAGCATAGCCATGAGTCCCAACGCAACACCCGCACGCAAGACGCAATCGACGTCAAACTGCGCGCCTAAATAAAAATGACGCACGCACTTCAGGCACTCCCTGCTGAGATAGCCTGAAGGCTAAAGCGTCAAAAGAATTCAGAATCAGGCCGGGGCGCTTCTCGCCCCGCGTACTCGGTCGTACATCCAGCCGGTAGCCTGATTCCTTGCATTAGAGCGATGTACGGAGTTTAAAGAGCAATGAAATTACCGATCTATCTCGACTACTCCGCAACCACGCCGGTGGACCCGCGTGTTGCCGAGAAAATGATGCAGTGTCTGACCCTGGACGGAAACTTTGGTAACCCGGCTTCCCGTTCACACCGTTTCGGCTGGCATGCTGAAGAGGCGGTAGATATCGCCCGTAATCAGATTGCCGAGCTGGTTGGCGCTGACCCGCGTGAAATTGTTTTCACCTCCGGCGCGACCGAATCCGACAACCTGGCGATCAAAGGTGCGGCCAACTTCTATCAGAAAAAAGGCAAGCACATCATCACCAGCAAAACCGAACACAAAGCCGTGCTGGATACCTGCCGCCAGCTGGAGCGTGAAGGGTTTGAAGTGACCTATCTCGCCCCGCAGCGCAACGGTATCATCGACCTGAAAGAGCTCGAAGCGGCAATGCGTGATGACACCATTCTGGTTTCTATCATGCACGTGAACAACGAAATTGGCGTGGTTCAGGATATCGCCACTATCGGCGAAATGTGCCGCGCCCGCGGTATCATCTACCACGTTGATGCGACCCAGAGCGTGGGCAAGCTGCCTATCGACCTGAGCCAGCTGAAAGTGGACCTGATGTCCTTCTCCGGCCACAAAATCTATGGCCCGAAAGGCATTGGCGCGCTGTATGTGCGTCGTAAGCCGCGTATCCGTATTGAATCCCAGATGCACGGCGGTGGTCACGAGCGCGGCATGCGTTCTGGTACCCTGCCTGTGCACCAGATTGTGGGCATGGGTGAAGCTTACCGTATCGCCAAAGAAGAGATGGAAACCGAGATGGCACGCCTGCGTACGCTGCGTAACCGTCTGTGGGATGGCGTGAAAGATATGGAAGAAGTCTACCTGAACGGCGATCTGGAGCAGGGCGCACCGAACATCCTCAACGTCAGCTTCAACTACGTTGAAGGCGAGTCGCTGATCATGGCGCTGAAGGACCTGGCGGTCTCTTCCGGTTCTGCCTGTACTTCCGCAAGCCTCGAGCCATCCTACGTGCTGCGCGCGCTGGGCATGACCGACGAGCTGGCGCACAGCTCAATCCGTTTCTCTTTAGGTCGTTTTACTACCGATGAAGAGATTGACTACACCATCAAGCTGGTTCGCAACTCCATTGGCCGTCTGCGTGAACTCTCTCCGCTGTGGGAGATGTTTAAAGAGGGCGTGGATCTGAACAGCATTGAATGGTCACATCACTAATCGGTTTAATAAGGAGAATTCAACATGGCTTACAGCGAAAAAGTTATTGATCATTACGAAAACCCGCGCAACGTTGGCTCTTTTGACAACAGCGACGACAGCGTAGGTAGCGGCATGGTTGGCGCGCCGGCCTGTGGCGACGTCATGAAGCTGCAGATCAAAGTTAACAATGAAGGTATCATTGAAGACGCCCGCTTCAAGACTTACGGTTGCGGCTCTGCAATCGCCTCCAGCTCGCTGGTCACCGAATGGGTGAAAGGCAAGTCTCTGGACGAAGCGCAGGCGATCAAAAATACCGATATTGCAGACGAGCTCGAACTGCCGCCGGTAAAAATCCACTGCTCTATCCTGGCGGAAGACGCGATTAAAGCCGCAATTGCGGATTACAAAAGCAAACGTGAAGCAAAATAATTAGTTGAGGTTGTTATGTCGATTACCCTTAGCGACAGCGCTGCCGCGCGAGTAAACGCCTTCCTGGCGAACCGTGGTAAAGGCTTTGGCCTGCGACTGGGCGTACGGACTTCAGGCTGTTCCGGTATGGCTTACGTACTGGAGTTTGTTGATGAACCTGCGGCGGAAGATACCGTATTCGAAGACAAAGGCGTGAAGGTGGTGGTCGATGGCAAAAGCCTGCAGTTCCTCAACGGCACTCAGCTGGACTTTGTAAAAGAAGGCCTGAACGAAGGGTTCAAATTCACTAACCCGAACGTAAAAGACGAGTGCGGCTGCGGCGAAAGCTTCCACGTTTAGTCGCGCATTACCTTAAAACCCCACCGCAGGGCTCCTGTGCGTGGGGTTTGCTTTAATTGGCTACCCCTGAGATTGTTATGGATTACTTCACACTCTTCGGATTACCTGCGCACTACTCCATCGATATCCCGGCGTTAACGACCCGCTTTCAGGATCTGCAGCGTCAGTATCATCCGGATAAATTTGCGAGTGGTACTCAGTCAGAGCAGCTGGCTGCCGTTTCTCAATCTGCAACCATTAACCAGGCGTGGCAAACGCTGCGTAACCCGCTGACCCGCGCGGAGTATCTCCTCTCCCTGCACGGCTTCGACCTGGCAAGCGAACAGCATACCGTGCGCGACACGGCGTTCCTGATGGAACAGCTGGAACTTCGCGAAGAGCTGGATGAGATCGAACAGGCCAAAGATGAAGCGCGTCTGGAAAGCTTTATTGAACGGGTAAAAAGGATGTTTGATACCCGTCACCAGCAGATGGTGCAAGAACTCGATAACGAAACCTGGGAGCAAGCGGCGGATACCGTGCGTAAACTCCGTTTTCTCGATAAACTGCGCAGCTCAGCAGAACAACTCGAAGAAAAGCTGCTTGATTTTTGATTCTGGAAGCTCAACATGGCCTTATTACAAATTAGTGAGCCTGGCTTAAGCGCCGCGCCGCACCAGCGTCGTCTGGCGGTGGGCATTGATTTAGGCACCACCAACTCGCTGGTGGCAACCGTGCGTAGCGGCAAGGCCGAAACGCTGGCAGACGAACAGGGCCAGCACCTGCTGCCGTCGGTAGTCCATTACCAGCAGCAGGGCCACACCGTGGGCTACAGCGCGCGCGCCAATGCGGCGAAAGATCCGGCTAACACCATCAGCTCGGTAAAACGCATGATGGGGCGCTCGCTGGCAGATATTCAGGCCCGCTACCCGCATCTGCCTTATCAGCTGCAGGCAAGTGAAAACGGCCTGCCGATGATTGCCACCCAAGCCGGGCTGCTGAACCCTATTCGTATCTCCGCCGATATCCTTAAAGCCCTGGCCGCGCGCGCAACCGCCACGCTGGAAGGCGAGCTGGATGGCGTGGTAATCACCGTTCCAGCCTATTTCGATGATGCACAGCGTCAGGGCACCAAAGACGCCGCGCGTCTGGCGGGCCTGCACGTGCTGCGTCTGCTGAATGAACCCACCGCCGCTGCCATCGCCTATGGCCTGGACTCCGGTCAGGAAGGGGTGATTGCGGTATTCGATCTCGGCGGCGGCACCTTTGATATCTCTATTCTGCGCCTCAGCCGCGGCGTGTTTGAAGTGCTGGCAACCGGCGGCGATTCTGCGCTGGGCGGCGACGACTTCGACCACCTGCTGGCCGATTACATCCGCGAGCAGGCGGGCATTGCCGATCGCAGCGACGATCGCGTCCAGCGTGAACTGCTGGATGCAGCCATTGCCGCCAAAATCGCCCTGAGCGATGCCCGGACCGTCACCGTTGAGGTAGCGGGCTGGAAAGGCGAGATTAGCCGCGAGCAGTTCAATGAACTTATCGCACCGCTGGTTAAACGCACCCTGCTGGCCTGCCGTCGCGCGCTGAAAGATGCGGGCGTCGAGGCGCAGGATGTCCTGGAAGTGGTGATGGTGGGCGGCTCTACCCGCGTCCCGCTGGTGCGCGAGCGCGTGGGCGAATTCTTTGGCCGCACGCCGTTAACCTCTATCGATCCGGACAAAGTGGTCGCCATCGGCGCGGCGATTCAGGCCGATATCCTCGTCGGTAACAAGCCGGACAGCGAAATGCTGCTGCTGGACGTTATTCCGCTGTCGCTGGGTTTAGAAACCATGGGCGGCCTGGTGGAGAAAGTGATCCCGCGTAATACCACCATTCCGGTGGCGCGCGCGCAGGAGTTCACCACCTTTAAGGACGGCCAGACCGCAATGTCTATCCACGTGATGCAGGGCGAACGCGAACTGGTGCAGGATTGCCGCTCGCTGGCGCGCTTTGCGCTGCGCGGTATTCCGGCGCTGCCGGCGGGTGGGGCGCATATTCGCGTCACCTTCCAGGTAGATGCCGACGGTCTGCTGAGCGTTACGGCAATGGAGAAATCGACCGGCGTCGAATCCTCCATTCAGGTGAAACCCTCCTACGGGCTGACCGATAGCGAAATCGCCTCCATGATTCAGGACTCAATGAGCTTTGCCGAACAGGACGTGAAGGCGCGCATGCTGGCTGAACAGAAAGTTGAAGCCGCACGCGTGCTGGAAAGCCTGACCGGTGCGCTCACTGCCGATGCCGCGCTGCTAAGCGCCGCAGAACGTCAGGCCATTGACGACGCCGTCGCGCAGCTGATCGCGGTAGCCGAAGGCAATGACGCTGACGCCATAGAAGAAGCGATTAAAAACGTTGATAAACAAACCCAGGAGTTTGCCGCTCGCCGCATGGACCAGTCGGTTCGCGTTGCGCTGAAAGGCCACTCCGTGGACGAGGTTTAATATGCCAAAGATTGTTTTTCTGCCTCATGCGGACCTCTGTCCGGATGGCGCAGTTCTGGAAGCTGAGACCGGCGAAACCATCCTTGACGTTGCCCTGCGTAACGGCATCGAAGTGGAACACGCCTGTGAAAAATCCTGTGCCTGCACCACCTGCCACTGCGTAGTACGTGAAGGTTTTGACTCGCTCGCCGAAAGCACCGAAGACGAAGACGACATGCTGGATAAAGCATGGGGTCTGGAGCCGGACAGCCGTTTAAGCTGCCAGGCCCGCGTCACCGATGAAGATCTGGTGGTCGAATTCCCGCGTTACACCATTAACCACGCACGCGAGCACTAATATGGGACTGAAGTGGACAGACAGCCGTGAAATCGGCGAGGCGCTGTACGACGCTAACCCGGATCTCGATCCCAAGACCGTACGATTCACCGATATGCACCAGTGGATCTGCGATCTGGAAGATTTCGACGACGATCCCAACGCATCCAGTGAAAAAATTCTGGAGGCGATTCTGTTAGTCTGGTTAGATGAAGCAGAATAAATAATGAAACGGGCTGCCTTGAGGCGGCCCGTTTGCTAGTTGCGAATAAGGATAAATAAAATGACCGAAGCGATGAAGATTACGCTCTCCAGCCAGCCCGCCGACGCGCGCTGGGGTGAGAAAGCCGCTTATAGCATCAATAACGACGGCATAACCCTGCATCTGACCGGCAAAGACGATACCGGCCTTATCCAGCGCGCCGCGCGCAAAATCGACGGCCTCGGCATTAAGCACGTGATGCTTGAAGGCGAAGGCTGGGACACCGACCGCAGCTGGGCGTTCTGGGCGGGATACAAAGGCCCGAAAGGCAGCCGTAAAATCGAGTGGGCGAGCCTTGATGCGGAGTCGCAAAAAGAGCTGGAGAGCCGCCTGACCATTATCGACTGGGTGCGCGATACCATTAACGCCCCGGCAGAAGAGCTAGGTCCGGAGCAGCTGGCGCAGCGCGCGGTAGATCTGCTGAGCGGCGTGGCGGGTGACAAGATGTCTTACCGCATCACCAAGGGCGAAGATCTGCGCGAGCAGAACTATATGGGTATCCACACCGTGGGCCGCGGCTCTGAACGCCCGCCGGTGCTGCTGGCGCTGGACTTTAACCCCACCGGTGACAAATCCGCACCGGTGTACGCCTGCCTGGTGGGCAAGGGCATCACCTTTGATACCGGCGGCTACAGCCTGAAGCAGAGTGCTTTCATGGACTCCATGAAGTCCGATATGGGCGGCGCGGCCACCATTACCGGCGCGCTGGCGTTTGCCATTACCCGCGGCCTGAACAAGCGCGTAAAACTCTATCTGTGCTGTGCCGACAACATGGTGAGCGGCAACGCCTTCAAGCTGGGCGATATCATTCGCTATCGCAACGGTAAAAACGTCGAAGTGATGAACACCGACGCGGAAGGGCGCCTGGTGCTGGCGGATGGCCTGATCGACGCCTCGGCCCAGAAACCGGAGCTGATTATCGATATGGCGACCCTGACCGGAGCGGCAAAAACCGCGCTGGGTAACGACTACCACGCCCTGTTCAGCTTCGACGACAAGCTGGCAGCCCGTCTGCTGGCGAGCGCCGCAGAAGAGAACGAGCCGTTCTGGCGCCTGCCGCTGGCCGAGTTCCACCGCAGCCAGTTGCCGTCTAACTTTGCCGAGCTGAACAACACCGCCAGCGCCGCCTATCCGGCGGGTGCGAGCACCGCGGCAGGGTTCCTGTCCCACTTCGTTGAGAACTATCAGCAGGGCTGGCTGCATATCGACTGCTCGGCAACCTACCGCAAAGCGGCGGTTGAGCAGTGGTCTGCCGGGGCGACGGGTCTTGGCGTGCGCACCGTGGCGAACCTGCTGACGGCAGAGTAATTATTGCCTGACCCCTCACCCCGGCCCTCTCCCCATAGGGGAGAGGGGGTAAAAGTTCCCTCTCCCCTATGGGGAGAGGGTTAGGGTGAGGGGAAAATGCATCAAATGGAATGTTTATGTCCGAAAGCAAAAACGAATTAGAAACCCTGCTGGAGCAGGCGGCCACCGAGCCCGCCCATCGTCCGGCCTTTTTCCGCACCCTGCTGGAGTCCACCGTCTGGGTCCCCGGCACGGCCGCGGAAGGCGAGCAGGTGGTTGAAGAGAGTGCGCTGGATCTGCTCCACTGGGAGAAAGACGACGGCACCTCGGTGATCCCCTTCTTTACCTCGCTGGAAGCCCTGCAGCAGGCCGTGGAAGACGAGCAGGCGTTCGTGGTGATGCCGGTGCGCACGCTCTTTGAGATGACCCTCGGCGAAACCCTGTTCCTCAACGCCAAGCTCCCCACCGGTAAAGAGTTCACCCCGCGTGAGATCAGCCATCTGATTGGCGAAGAGGGCAACCCGCTCAGCAGCCAGGAGGTGCTAGAAGGCGGCGAAACGCTGCTGCTCTCCGAGGTGGCTGAGCCGCCGGCGCAGATGATCGACTCGCTCACCACCCTGTTTAAGACCCTTAAGCCGGTGAAACGCGCCTTTCTCTGCTCCATCAAAGAGCGCGCGGACGAACAGCCGGTGCTGCTGATTGGCATTGAGGCGGACGGCGATTTCGACGAGATCGTTCAGGCCGCGGGCAGCGTCGCCACCGACACCCTGCCGGGCGATGAGCCAATCGATATCTGTCAGGTGAAAAAAGGTGAGAAGGGCATCAGCCACTTTATTACCGAGCACATCACCCCGTTCTACGAGCGTCGCTGGGGCGGCTTCCTGCGCGATCTCAAAACCAACCGCATTATCTGATTACCCGGGGTGAGCTTTCACCCCGTGGCTTCCAGCAGCAGTAGATCCATCAGCAGCACCAGATTCGATTCAAAAGACGTGACCCCTGCGGCCTCGGCGGCATAGTGCACCGCTTCGTCGTAGAGGGCGAAGTGCAGATCGGCCATCCCCGCCAGGGTATTGGCGGAGGCGCGGGTAAAGGCCACCACCGTCATTCCCACGTTTTGCGCGATCCGCGCTTTGTCCAGCACCTGTTCGGTTTCCCCGCTGCGGGAGACGGCGATAAACACCTGATAGCGCGCGGCGTTGCTCAGAAAAATATTGCGGCTGTCGCCCGGCCCGGAGATAAAGGCGGTTTTGCCCAGCACCTGCAGCTTCTTGGTCAGGTATTCGGCGAACAGATAAGAGAACCCGGCGCCGTAGAGAAAGAAACTTTCTTTATCGCGCAGCAGCCCGGCAAACTGCCGGCGCTTCGCATCCGTTACCCAGCGGAAGGTCTGCTGATAGTTGGCAATAAACTGGCTAAAAAGTGCGGGCAGCTCCGGCGGGCGCTGGGTGCTGGCGGCAATATGCGGGGTGTCGGACAGAAGCTGTTTGCAGTGCCAGATAAACTCGCTAAAGCCGCTGAACCCCAGCTTCTGGCACAGACGCATAATGGTGGCGGTAGAGACAAAGGTCGCCTGCGCCAGCTCGCGTACCGTGATATTGCCCACCAGCAGGGGATGTTCCGTCAAATGAGCTAAAACCCGGTACTCGGCGCGGGTGAGGGACTCCCCGCGCGTTAACAGCGTCGTCAGGCGATTATCCATTATCAGGCCGGTTCAACCGGCAGATCGTCACGCGCGCCCCATTCGCTCCAGGCACCGTCGTAGAGGGTTACGTCAGTTTTGCCGAGCGTCGCCAGCGCCAGAATCACCACGCAGGCCGTGACGCCGGAGCCGCAGCTGGCAATCACGGGGCGATTGATATCCACCCCCTGACGGGCGAAAACTTCGCGCAGTTCGTCGGTGGTTTTAAGTTCGCCTTCGAAGACTAAATCTCCCCATGGCACGTTCAGCGCCCCCGGAATATGGCCGCGCTTCAGCCCCGGACGGGGTTCATCGGCTTGGGCATTAAAGCGCGGGGCAGGGCGCGCGTCGACAATTTGTGCCGTCTTTTCATGGCTCACCAGCAGCACGTCGGTCAGGCGTTTCACCTGCTCAGGATCGAAGGTGGCATCGAATTCCCCTTCCGGCAGGGTAACTTCGCCCTGCTGTAGCGGCAGCTCATCGCGCTGCCAGCCCGCCAGCCCGCCCGCCAGAATAGAGACCTTTTCCACGCCGAAGTTTTTCAGCATCCACCACGCCCGCGGGGCGGAGAAGAGGTTGCCTTCGTCGTAGACCACCAGATGTTTGTCGCGGCTGATGCCCAGCTCGCGCATGGCAACGGAGAAGGCTTCCGGGCGCGGCAGCATGTGCGGCAGGGGAGAGGTGTGGTCTGAGAGGGCTTCGATATCAAAAAATACCGCGCCGGGAAGATGCCCGGCGCGGTATTCCGCAGGGACGTCGCGGTGTTCCTGCCCCGGAGGGGCCATCCGCGCGTCGAGGATCTGGACTTCAGGATCGTCGCCGTGCTCAATCAGCCAGTCGGCGGCGACAAAATATGAGGTGGACATGGTTGCCTCCATTTCATTCTTTAAAAAAGAATTGTCGGTGTTTTTTCTGACACCGACAAGCAAACCACGTTCAACTCGCGAGCAAGCGCTTATTTTGCTTACTTTCTTTCCGGCGGATGAGCGGTTATTAAATCGCTTCGCCCTCCTGCCAGGCTTTTTGCAGCGCGGGCCAGTAGTCGCGATTCGCCTCAATCATGTCGTCCAGAATCGCTTTCGCATGTTCCATTGTCGGCACCGTGCGGTTCAGGGTAAATGCCTGCAGCGCTTTCTCGTAGCTGCCCTCAATGGTCGCCTCTACCAGCAGCTGTTCGGATGCCAGCTGCTGTTGCAGCAGGGTCTGATGGAACAGCGGCACCCGGCCGATGCGCACCGGCTCCGGCCCTTCGCTGGTGATATAGGCGGGCACTTCCACCATCGCGTCATAGGGCAGGTTGACGATGGCCCCCCGGTTTTCCACCATCACCAGATGACGCTGGCGCAGGTTAAAGGCCAGCGAGCGGGCCACATCCACGATAAACTCGCCGTGCACTCCCACGTGGAAGGCATCCGGCAGGATCCCGGTGTTTTTATACTCCTGCGCCGCCGCAAAGAGCTTTTTCTCGCGCCCGTTCATCACTTCGTTGGCGCGGGTGTAGTCCGGGTTCTGGTGCTCGACGATCTGGTTCGGCATCAGGTAGTACTGCAAGTAAGGGTTTGGCAGATACTCCGGGAAGTTATCCATAATCGGCTTGATGTTGCGCCAGGTCTTCACCCAGGAGGGATCCGAGTGCTGCGGGTCGGTTTTGGCCGCGTCTTCCGTCAGCAGGCCGAATTTAGCGATATGGCGGCGCAGCTCCGGCAGCCGGTCTTCGCCGTCAACCAGCACGCGGGTAAACCAGCCGAAGTGGTTCAGGCCAAAGTAGTCTACCTCCAGCTTATGGCGATCCACCCCCAGAATCGCCCCCATATTGCGCATCGCCGCCACCGGCATATCGCAGATATTCAGCACCCGGGCGTCGGGGCGCAAACGGCGTACCCCTTCAGCCACTATCGCCGCCGGGTTGGAATAGTTGACGATCCAGGCCTTTTCGTGGGCGTAGCGATCCACCAGATCGATAAGCTCCACCATCGGCAGGATGGTGCGCAGGCCATAGGCCAGCCCGCCCGGCCCACAGGTCTCCTGACCCACCACGCCGTGGCGCAGCGGGATCTTCTCATCCTGCTCGCGCATTTTGTACTGGCCGACGCGCATCTGGGCGAAGACAAAATGCGCCCCGCTGAAGGCCACTTCCGCATCGGTGGTGACGGTAAATTTAATGCTCTGGCTGTGATCGCGAATCACTTTTTCCACCACCGGCGCAATGGTGTTCTGGCGCGCCTCGTCGATGTCGTACAGGCGAATTTCCGCCAGCGGGAAATCCTGCAGACGCACCATCAGGCTCTTCACAATACCGGGGGTATAGGTGCTGCCGCCGCCGGCGATAGACAGAATGAATGGGGGTTTAAACATCTTTAGCTCCTTTCAGAGAAACGTCTCAACGGCTTCTCGCATTTTTTTGACATGCAGCCCGTAGACCACCTGAACGTTGTTACCTTGTTTGATAATCCCTTTTGCGCCGGTCGCCTTCAGGCGCGGCTCGTCCACCATCGCCACGTCTTTAACCGTGACGCGCAGGCGGGTGTAGCAGTTATCCACCACCTCAATATTTTCCCGCCCGCCGAGGCCCACGACGATGGATTCGCCCAGCCCGTCGTTGTTGCCCTTCGCCTGGTACTCCTGCTTGCTGTACAGGCGCGTCTCCTGCTCCTCATCCTCGCGCCCCGGCGTCTTCATGTTGAAGCGCAGGATCAGGAAGCGGAACACCAGGAGGTAGAGGGCGAACATAATCAGCCCGACCAGGATGTACATCGGCCAGTTAGACTTTTCGGTGCCCAGCGGCAGGTTATAGAGAATGAAATCGATAACGCCGTTGGCGCCGATGGCGTGAACGCCGAACAGGGAGAAGAGCATCATGCCGATCCCGGTCAGCACCGCGTGCACCACAAACAGCAGCGGGGCGACAAACAGGAAGGAGAACTCGATAGGCTCGGTTACCCCCACCAGCAGCGAGGTGAGCGCCGCTGGGATAAGAATCGCTTTGGCCGCCGCCTTACGTTCCGGCTTCGCTGTCATATACATCGCCAGTGCCGCCGCCGGCAGGCCGAACATCTTGCTGATGCCCCGGGCATCCCACACCACCGTGCTGCTGAGCTGCTTCACCTCCGGGCAGGCCATCTCGGCGAAGTAGATGTTGCGCGCCCCCTGATAGGTGGTGCCGCACACCTCCTGGGTACCGCCCAGTTCGGTATAAAGGAACGGGGTATAGACCAGATGGTGCAGGCCGGTGGGCACCAGAATGCGCTCAAGGAAACCATACACCGCCACCCCGAACGGGCCTGAGCCTTTGATAGCGAGCGCCAGAGCGCTGATGCCGTGCTGGGCAAAGGGCCACAGCTCGCTCATGACCACCCCCAGCAGCATCGAGACCGGCAGCATAATGATGGCGACGAAGCAGTGGCCTGAGTAGATCGCCATCGCGCCGTTAAACTGCACGCTGGAATATTTGTTATAGAGATAGCCTGAGAGCGCCCCGGTCAGGATCCCGGCAAAGACGCCCATCTCCAGCACCTGTACCCCGAGCACCATCGCCTGGCCGGCCGCCTTCATCTGGTCTGCCGGGGCCAGCTCTCCCTGCAGCTGTAAGGTCACGTTCATGGCGTTGATAAACACTACAAAGGTAACGAGGCCGATCAGCGCCGCGTAGCCTTTATCCCGTGCCGCCAGCCCAATGGGGATCCCCACGGCGAAAACCAGCGCCAGGTTTACCAGCACCGATACCGCCGATTTGGCGATCAGCTGGCCGATGTTCTGCACCAGCGGGTGGCCGAGGAAAGGTAAATAGTCGGCAAGCGCGCCGTTACCCAGCACGTTGCCAAAGGCAATGAACAGACCGACGATGGGCAGGATAAGTACCGGTCCGTACAATGATTTTCCGAAATTTTGCAGGGCGTTCACGGCTCGTTTCATGGCTATCTCTCTTATTGAACCGCGCACTCAGGGTGCGTCTTAAGGGTAAAATTAGCAGGGATAAGCCAGAAGTAGCTATCTATCTTATTGTTTTAAAAACAAATGACTTTAAAGGTAACATGTAACCTTTAAGGCTGTGATCGGCGTAACAGTGCCGGAAAGAGAGCAAAAAGGGATTTGCGAGGCGCTTTCCAGATTCTTAATTTGGACTTTTGTATTAGTGAAACTTGCGGATAATACTTATCCCGACGACGACCAACAGGCCTCTTCAGGCCAGGGATAAAGGATGAAACCGTTTCGCCTTGCCGCGCTCTCACTGGCGCTGCTGACTACTACGCTTGTCGGTTGTGATGACAGCAGCGCTACCCCCGCCGCACAGGCCCCGGCCGCTGCTGCCGCGACGCCCGCTGCGCCTGAAGTCACAACTAAACCTGATAACGCGACGCTGGAAAAACTGGCCGCCCAAAGTCAGGGAAAACCCCTGACCCTGCTGGACGCCTCCGAAATACAGCTCGATGGCGCATCCACCCTGGTGCTCACCTTCTCGGTGCCGCTCGATCCGGCGCAGGATTTCTCGCGCACGCTGCACCTGGTGGATAAGAAAAGCGGCAAGGTCGACGGAGCATGGGAGCTGGCGCCAAACCTGAAAGAGCTGCGTTTTCGCCATCTGGAGCCAAACCGGGAGCTGATCGTCACCGTTGAGCGCGGCCTGCTGGCGCTGAACAAAGCTACTTTCGGCATCGATTATGAAAAAACCATCACCACCCGCAATATAGAGCCCAGCGTCGGCTTCGCCAGCCGCGGCTCGCTGCTGCCGGGCAAGGTTGTCGAGGGGCTGCCGGTAATGGCCCTGAACGTCAATAATGTCGACGTCAACTTCTACCGGGTACGGCCCGAGTCTCTGCCGGCCTTTGTCAGCCAGTGGGAGTACCGCAACTCGGTCACCAACTGGGAATCCGACAATCTGTTAAAAATGGCGGATCTGGTTTATACCGGCCGTTTCGACCTTAACCCGGCGCGTAACACCCGGGAAAAACTGCTGCTGCCGCTGCGCGACATCAAACCGCTGCAGCAGGCGGGGATCTACCTGGCGGTCATGAATCAGGCCGGTCACTACAACTACAGCAATGCGGCAACGCTCTTTACCCTCAGCGATATTGGTCTGTCGGTGCACCGTTTCCATAACCGGCTGGATATCTTCACCCAGAGCCTGGAAAACGGCGCCGCTCAGGCAGGCATTGAGGTGGTACTGCTGAACGATAAAGGCCAGACGCTGGCGCAGGCTACCAGCGACGGCGACGGCCATGCGGTGCTGCAGGGGGATAAAGACGCGGCGCTGATCCTGGCGCGTAAAGAGGGGCAGACTACCTTACTCGACCTTCATCTTCCTGCGCTCGATCTGGCCGAGTTTGATATCGCCGGGGCGCCCGGGTTCAGCAAGCAGTTCTTTATGTTCGGCCCACGCGATCTCTATCGTCCGGGCGAAACGGTGATCCTTAACGGTTTGCTGCGCGACAGCGATGGCAAACCCTTACCCGATCAGCCGGTAAAACTGGAAGTGCTGCGCCCGGATGGGCAGGTGGCGCGTACCTTCGTCAGCCAGCCTGAAAAGGGGCTCTACCGCTTTAACTATGCGCTGGACAGCGGCGCTCAGACCGGGATGTGGCATATCCGCGCCAGTACCGGCGATAACCAGCAGCAGATGTGGGATTTCCACGTTGAAGACTTTATGCCGGAGCGGATGGCGCTGAACATCAGCGGGCAAAAAGCACCGGTCAAACCCCAGGATGACGTCAGCTTCGACGTGACCGGCTATTACCTGTACGGCGCGCCGGCAAACGGCAACAGCTTGCAGGGGCAACTGTTCCTGCGCCCGCTGCGTGAGGCGGTGAGCGCGCTGCCCGGATTCCAGTTTGGTGACATTGCCGAAGAGAACCTCAGCCGCAGCCTGGACGAAGTGCAGCTCACCCTGGATGCCGAAGGCCGTGGCAAGGTCAGCGCTGAAAGCCAGTGGAAAGAGACCCACTCGCCGCTGCAGCTGATACTGCAGGCCAGTCTGCTGGAATCGGGCGGTCGACCGGTAACCCGTCGTGCGAAACAGGCCATCTGGCCTGCGGACAGCCTGCCCGGCATTCGTCCGCAGTTTGCCAGCAAAGCCGTTTATGACTACCGCACCGACACCACCGCTAATCAGCCCATTGTGGATGAGGATAGCCAGGCCAGCTTCGATATCGTCTATACCGATGCCAGCGGGGCGAAAAAAGCGGTTTCCGGGCTGCAGGTGCGCCTGATCCGCGAACGTCGTGACTATTTCTGGAACTGGTCCGAAAACGAAGGCTGGCAGTCGCAGTACGACCAAAAAGATCTGGTTGAAGGCGAGCAGACGCTGGATCTCAAAGCCGACGAGACGGGCAAGGTCAGCTTCCCGGTGGAGTGGGGCTCCTATCGCCTTGAGGTTAAAGCCCCCAATGATACCCTCAGCAGCGTCCGCTTCTGGGCAGGCTACAGCTGGCAGGATAACAGCGACGGCCAGGGGTCAGCACGCCCGGATCGCGTGACGCTGAAGATGGATAAACCTTCCTATCAGCCAGGCGACACCATTAATCTGCACATCGCCGCCCCGGCTGCCGGTAAAGGCTATGCGATGGTCGAATCCAGCGAGGGGCCGCTGTGGTGGAAAGAGATCGACGTCCCGGCAGAGGGGCTGGATCTCGCTATTCCGGTGGACAAAGCCTGGAAACGTCACGACCTCTACCTCAGCACGCTGGTGGTGCGTCCGGGGGATAAATCCAAATCCGCCACGCCGAAGCGGGCGGTCGGCCTGCTGCATCTGCCGATGGGGGATGAGAACCGTCGTCTGAATATCGCCCTCGAAAACCCGCAGAAAATGCGCCCCAACCAGACGCTGACGGTGAAAGTCAAAGCCAGCGTGAAGGCGGGAACCGTGCCGCAGAAAGTGAACGTGCTGCTGTCGGCGGTGGACAGCGGGGTGCTGAACATTACCGACTACGTTACTCCGGATCCGTGGCAGGCGTTCTTTGGCCAGAAGCGCTACGGGGCCGATATGTACGATATCTACGGGCAGATCATTGAAGGGCAGGGGCGTCTCGCATCGCTGCGCTTTGGTGGCGACGGCGATGAGCTGAAGCGCGGCGGCAAACCGCCGGTCAATCACGTCACTATCATTGCCCAGCAGGCGCAGCCGGTTGAACTGGATGCGAACGGCGAAGGCACTATTACCCTGCCGGTAGGAGATTTTAACGGTGAACTGCGCCTGATGGCACAGGCCTGGACCGACGACGACTTCGGCAGCAGCGAAAGCAAAATTATCGTTGCCGCACCGGTCATCGCCGAGCTGAACACGCCACGCTTCCTCGCAAGCGGCGACACGTCGCGCCTGACGCTGGATGTCAGCAACCTGACGGACCAGCCGCAGACCCTGAACGTGGCTTTAACCGCATCCGGCAAGCTGGCGCTGGAAGGGCAACAACCGCCTGCGGTTCAGCTGGCTCCGGGTGAACGTCACACGCTCTTTATTCCGGTGCGCGCCCTGGAGGGGTATGGCGACGGTGAGATTACCGCGCAGGTGAATGGCCTGCAGCTGCCGGGCGAAACCTTCGCGCCTCTGAGTAAAAACTGGAAAATTGGCGTCCGTCCGGCCTTCCCGGCACAGACGGTGAACAGCGGTACCATGCTTAAACCGGGCGAAAGCTGGATTGCCCCGGCTCAGCATCTTACCGGCTTCTCTGCGGCCACGTTACAGGGGCAGTTACTGCTGAGCGGCAAGCCGCCGCTGAATCTGGCGCGCTACATTCGCGAGCTGCAGGCCTACCCTTATGGCTGTCTGGAGCAGACCACCAGCGGCCTGTTCCCGTCGCTCTATACCAATGCCGCGCAGCTGACCGCGCTGGGCATCAAAGGCGACAGCGACGAAAAACGCCGGGCTGCCATTGATATTGGTATTTCGCGCCTGCTGCAGATGCAGCGCGATAACGGCGGCTTCGCCCTGTGGGATAAAAACGGCCCGGAAGAGTACTGGCTTACCGCCTACGTTACCGACTTCCTGGTCAGGGCAAGCGAGCAGGGTTACAGCGTACCGGTGGAAGCGTTAAACAATGCCAATAACCGCCTGCTGCGCTATCTGCAGGATCCGGGCATGCTCTCCATTCGCTACAGCAACGATACCCAGGCCAGCAAGTTTGCGGTGCAGGCCTACGCCTCTCTGGTGCTGGCGCGCCAGCAGAAGGCGCCTCTCGGTGCGCTGCGCCAGATCTGGGAGAAACACGATCAGGCGAAATCAGGCCTGCCGCTGCTGCATCTGGGTATTGCCCTGAAGATGATGGGCGATGAGCCGCGCAGCCAGCAGGCGATGCAGGCGGCGCTGAATACGCCGCGCGTCGATTCACGTAACTGGATGACGGACTACGGCAGCCAGCTTCGTGATAACGCCCTGATGCTCTCCCTTCTGCAGGAGAACAACCTGCTGCCGGATGCCCAGAACACGCTGCTGAACACCCTTTCACAGCAGGCGTTCAGCCAGCGCTGGCTCTCTACCCAGGAGAGCAACGCCCTGTTCCTTGCCGGACGTTCACTGCAGAACAGCTCCGGAGCATGGCAGGCAACAACCTCGCTGTCAGGGCAGGAGATGCGTGGCGACAAGGCGCAGGTCACCAATGTTAACGGCGATAAGCTGGCGGGCCTGCAGGTGACAAATAGCGGCAGTACGCCGCTGTGGGTACGTCTCGACAGCAGCGGCTATCCGGAATATGCGCCGCAGCCCGCCTCAAATGTGTTGAGCATCGAGCGCCATATTCTGGCGACGGACGGCAGCAGCAAATCGCTCTCTTCGCTGAAAAGCGGTGAGCTGGTGCTGGTCTGGCTGGAGGTAAAAGCGAGCCAGAACGTGCCGGATGCGCTGGTGGTCGATTTGCTGCCTGCGGGTCTTGAGCTGGAAAACCAGAACCTGGCCAGCAGCAGCGCCAGCCTGCAGGAGAGCGGCGGCGAGGTGCAAAACCTGCTGAACCAGATGCAGCAGGCGGATATCCAGCATATGGAGTTCCGCGACGATCGCTTCGTTGCCGCTGTGCCGGTAAACGAAGGCCAGCCGGTGACCCTGGTTTATCTGGCCCGCGCCGTCACGCCTGGTACTTACCAGGTGCCGGTGCCGCTGGTTGAATCTATGTACGTTCCCGAATGGCGGGCAACGGGTGCGGCAAGCGGCCCGCTAATTGTCGTTCCGTAAGGTGCAGATCGCGCAACGCCTGTGCTCCCGCTGGCTCTGGCTGGCGGGAGCGCTTCTTATTTTATGGGGGCTGGTTTGCCTTGCCGATCGCCTGTGGCCGCTGCCCTTAAAAGAGGTCAATCCCGCTCGGGTGGTGGTGGATGAGCAGGGCACACCGCTGTGGCGTTTTGCCGACAGCGACGGGATCTGGCGCTATCCGGTAACCATTGAAGAGGTCTCCCCCCGCTATCTGCAGGCCCTGATCCAGTATGAAGATCGCTGGTTCTGGCGCCACCCTGGGGTTAATCCACTCTCCGTACTACGCGCCGCCTGGCAGGATCTCTCCTCCGGGAGGGTGATTTCCGGGGGCAGCACCCTCACCATGCAGGTGGCGCGGCTTCTCGATCCACATCCCCGTACCTTTGGCGGCAAGATCCGCCAGCTCTGGCGCGCGCTGCAGCTCGAGTGGCATCTCTCCAAGCGCGACATCCTCACGCTCTATCTTAACCGCGCCCCCTTTGGCGGCACATTGCAGGGCGTGGGGGCGGCAAGCTGGGCCTATCTCGGGAAAGCGCCCTTAAATCTGAGCTATTCCGAAGCGGCGCTGCTGGCCGTACTGCCGCAGGCGCCGAGCCGTCTACGCCCGGACCGCTGGCCGGAACGTGCTGAAGCGGCGCGCAATAAAGTGCTCGATCGGATGGAAACCCAGGGCGTCTGGCCGGCGCAGCAGGTGCAGGAGTCCCGTCAGGAGCCGGTGTGGCTGGCGCCGCGCCAGATGCCGCAGCTGGCCCCGCTCTTTTCCCGCATGATGCTGGGCAAAAGCCGTGAGAATAAAATCATCACCACCCTGGATGCGGGCCTGCAGCGTCAGCTTGAAGAGATGGCGATGAACTGGAAAGGGCGGCTGCCGCCACGCAGCTCGCTGGCGATGATCGTGCTCGATCACACCACCATGAAGGTGCGCGGCTGGGTGGGCTCGGTGGATATTAACGACGACAACCGCTTTAGCCATGTGGATATGGTCAGCGCCATCCGATCGCCGGGATCGGTGCTTAAACCCTTCGTCTATGGCCTGGCGATGGACGAGGGACTTATTCACCCGGCCTCGCTGTTACAGGATGTGCCGCGGCGAACCGGCGATTACCGCCCCGGCAATTTTGACAGCGGTTTTCATGGCCCCATCAGCGTGAGCGAAGCCCTGCTGCGCTCCCTGAACCTGCCTGCCGTCCAGGTGCTGGAGGCCTATGGCCCGAAAAAGTTTGCCGGCGTGCTGCGCAATGCCGGCCTGCCGCTGATCCTGCCCGCAGGGGCGCAACCCAATCTGGCGTTGATTCTGGGGGGCGCGGGGGCGCGGCTGGAGGATATCGCGGCGGCCTACAGCGCCTTTGCCCGCCAGGGTAAAGCCGGGCGGTTACGGCTTCAGCCTGACGACCCGCTGGTGGAGCGCCCGCTGCTTTCGCCGGGGGCGGCCTGGATTATCCGCCGTATCCTGGCGAATGAGGCGCAACCCCTGCCCGATAGCGCCTTAACCCAGGTGGTGCCGCTGGCGATGAAAACCGGTACCAGCTACGGCTATCGTGACGCCTGGGCTATCGGCCTCAATGCGCGCTATGTTATCGGCATCTGGACCGGGAGACCGGACGGCACGCCCGTCGCCGGGCAGTTTGGCTATGCCAGCGCGGTCCCGCTGCTGAATCAGGTGAATAATCTGCTCCTGTCGCGCTCGGCTGTGGATGAGGCTCGTCTGCCGCGCGATCCGCGCCCCGCCTCGGTCGGGCGCGGGGTAATCTGCTGGCCGGGCGGCCAGTCGCTTCCCGAGGGTGACGACAACTGCCGCCGACGGCTGGCCACCTGGCTGCTGGACGGCAGCCAGCCGCCGACCCTGTTGCTGCCGGAGCAGGAGGGCGCGCGCGGGATCCGCTTCCCGCTCTGGCTCGATGCAGGCGGCAGGCGGGTCGCGGCGGACTGCCCGGACGCCCGGGAGAAAAAAATGGATGTCTGGCCGCTGCCGCTGGAGCCCTGGCTGCCTGCCGCAGAGCGCCGGGCCGCGCGCATTCCGCCGCCGTCGGCCACCTGCCCGCCGCTCGCCCGGGATTTTCCGGTACCGCTGCTACTGTCCGGCGTGCAGAACGGGACGGTCATTAAGCGTCTGCCCGGCGAGCCACGGGTGTCGTTACCCCTCTCTGTCAGCGGCAGCGACGGCATGCGCTGGTGGTTTTTGAACGGTGAGCCGTTAGCTGCCCATGGACGGACAGCGACCCTGAGCCTGGAAACGGCCGGCGAGTACCAGCTGTTGGTGATGGATGAAGAGGGGCAGGTGGTGACGGTGCGCTTCACGCTCCAGTAGGGAAAATAGTCCCCTGGGGCGAACTGTTGTTGAAACTCGTCTTATTTTAAAAAAATGTTACGTACATCCATAGGCAATGGCGCCATTGCTCATTATAATCCGCGCCTGGTCTTACGCTGTATGCAAACCACATAACAACTCACAGAGGTAATCATGGCTATTGAACGTACTTTTTCCATCATCAAACCAAACGCGGTGGCAAAAAACGTTATTGGCAGCATCTTTGCGCGCTTCGAAGCGGCAGGGTTCAAAATTGTTGGCACCAAAATGCTGCACCTGACCGTTGAGCAGGCTCGCGGCTTCTATGCTGAGCACGAAGGTCGTCCTTTCTTCGACGGTCTGGTTGAGTTCATGACCTCTGGCCCGATCGTGGTTTCCGTGCTGGAAGGCGAAAACGCGGTACAGCGTCACCGCGATCTGCTGGGTGCCACCAACCCGGACAACGCCCTGGCGGGCACCCTGCGTGCAGACTACGCAGACAGCTTCACCGAGAACGGTACCCACGGTTCCGACTCTCTTGAATCTGCCGCTCGCGAAATCGCTTTCTTCTTCGCTGAAGGCGAGGTGTGTGCCCGTACGCGTTAATCGCGCGGGTTTACACTTTATTTCGTAAATGCCGCGTGCAGACGTGGCATCCCTGCGCCAGACTTTGTACAATGCAACGCCCCGGATGAGCAAACTGCTTTCCGGGGCGTTTCTTTTCAACCCTCCACGGGCCATAACGTGTAACAACGAGGCCGGAAAAAATTATGTCTGAATTAGTGAATACCTCCGAAGTCGCCATTCCTGCGGTTCCAAATAAAAACGGAAAAATCAACCTGCTGGATCTGAACCGTCAGCAAATGCGCGAGTTTTTCAAAGAGTTAGGTGAGAAGCCGTTTCGTGCCGATCAGGTCATGAAATGGATGTACCACTATTGCAGCGACAACTTTGATGACATGACTGACATCAATAAAGTGCTGCGTAACAAGCTGAAAGAAGTGGCTGAAATTCGCGCCCCGGAAGTGGTCGAAGAGCAGCGCTCTGCCGATGGCACTATCAAATGGGCTATCGCCGTGGGCGATCAGCGCGTCGAAACCGTCTACATCCCGGAAGATGACCGCGCCACCCTGTGCGTCTCCTCCCAGGTAGGCTGTGCGCTGGAGTGCAAATTCTGTTCTACCGCGCAGCAGGGCTTTAACCGTAACCTGCGCGTCTCTGAAATCATTGGCCAGGTCTGGCGTGCGGCGAAAATCGTCGGTGCGGCGAAAGTAACCGGCACCCGTCCGATTACCAACGTGGTTATGATGGGCATGGGCGAGCCGCTGCTGAACCTGACTAACGTCGTACCGGCCATGGAAATCATGCTCGACGACTTTGGCTTTGGCCTCTCCAAGCGCCGCGTAACGCTCTCTACTTCAGGCGTGGTGCCTGCGCTGGACAAGCTGGGCGATATGATCGACGTCGCGCTGGCTATCTCCCTGCACGCCCCGAACGACGAAATTCGTGACGAAATTGTACCTATCAATAAAAAGTACAATATCGAGACCTTCCTGAACTCGGTGCGGGGCTATATTTCCAAGTCCAATGCCAACCAGGGACGCGTTACCATCGAGTACGTCATGCTGGATCACGTCAACGACGGCACCGAGCATGCGCACGAGCTGGCGGCACTGCTGAAGGACACCCCATGCAAGATTAACCTGATCCCATGGAACCCCTTCCCGGGTGCGCCTTATGGCCGTAGCTCAAACAGCCGTATCGACCGCTTCTCCAAGGTGCTGATGGAGTATGGTTTCACCACTATCGTGCGTAAAACCCGCGGGGACGATATTGATGCCGCCTGCGGTCAGCTGGCGGGTGATGTCATCGACCGTACCAAACGTACCCTGCGTAAACGCATGCAGGGCGAGGCGATTGCCGTTAAGGCCGTTTAATTATTATGCAGCCGCGGCGCGGATTGTACGCCGCGGCTCTGTTTCAGGCGCATAAACACCCGAGGGGCCTGAGAATGCGTAATAATTACGGTGCGTTTCTGATGACTTTAAGGCAGTATGTAACGACGCAACAACAGTTTAGCCACGGGCAGGCTTTCTTCTGTCAACGAAGACCTGACAGTCCTGTACTGTCTTACTAAGGTTAACTGACCAGAAATTTCGCGGTGCGGGTAGCATTGTGACTCACCGGCACCTGGATCCTTAATTTTCACGTACCAGTAGTTGTAGCGAATGAATACTGAAGCCACTCACGATCAAAATGCAGCACTTTCCACTGGCGTTCGCCTCCGCAATGCCCGTGAACAACTCGGACTTAGCCAACAGGCCGTTGCAGAGCGCCTTTGCCTGAAGGTTTCCACGGTACGCGATATTGAAGAAGATAAGGCTCCGGCCGATCTGGCTTCAACGTTTCTGCGTGGTTATATCCGCTCCTATGCAAAACTGGTGCATATTCCCGAAGAAGAACTTCTGCCGATGATGGAAAAGCAGGCGCCGGTACGTGCAGCAAAAGTTGCGCCGATGCAGAGTTTTTCCCTGGGTAAACGCCGCAAAAAACGCGACGGCTGGTTGATGAGCTTTACCTGGCTGGTGCTGTTTGTCGTTATCGGCCTGACGGGTGCCTGGTGGTGGCAAAACCACAAAGCACAGCAGGAAGAGATCACCACCATGGCCGATCAATCCTCCGTTGAGCTGAATAACGCCTCTAACGGCTCCGCGAACGACGGCGCCCAGAGCGTGCCGTTGAACACTGAGTCCAGCACTACTCCTGCCGAGCCGCAGACTGCGGCAACCGCTGCACCTGATTCAACTCAGGCTCCGGCTGCCGCTCAGCCTGCTCAGGCGCCGGTCGATAACGCCGTGGTATCGCCATCTCAGGCTAACGTAGACAGCGCCGCACCGGCGGCCACCGCCGATGCTACCGCGCAGCCGCTGCCTTCCGATCCGGCGGGTGTAACTACGCCTGCCGCCGATCCTAATGCGCTGGTCATGAACTTCTCTGCCGACTGCTGGCTGGAAGTGACTGATGCGACCGGCAAAAAGCTGTTCAGCGGCCTGCAGCGTAAAGACGGTAATTTAAATCTGACGGGCCAGGCGCCGTATAAGCTTAAAATTGGTGCACCTTCAGCGGTACAGATCCAGTTCCAGGGTAAACCTGTGGATCTGAGCCGTTTTATCAGAACTAACCAGGTTGCGCGTCTGACCCTCAATGCCGAACAATCAGCAGCACAGTAACAGTCAGGCAGCGCGGGAGATTTTACATGCATAACCAGGCTCCTATTCAACGTAGAAAATCGAAACGCATTTACGTTGGGAATGTGCCAGTGGGCGATGGCGCCCCCATCGCCGTTCAGTCGATGACCAACACCCGCACCACCGATGTGGAAGCGACGGTTAACCAGATCAAAGCCTTAGAGCGCGTAGGCGCGGACATTGTTCGCGTCTCCGTGCCTACCATGGATGCCGCCGAGGCCTTCAAACTCATTAAGCAGCAGGTTAACGTTCCGCTGGTTGCCGATATCCACTTCGACTACCGTATCGCCCTGAAGGTGGCGGAGTATGGTGTGGATTGTCTGCGTATCAACCCGGGAAACATCGGCAGCGAAGAGCGTATTCGCACCGTTGTGGACTGCGCGCGCGATAAAAATATTCCTATCCGCATCGGCGTTAACGCCGGCTCTCTTGAAAAAGATCTGCAGGAAAAGTACGGCGAGCCCACGCCGCAGGCGCTGCTCGAATCGGCCATGCGTCATGTGGATCATCTGGATCGCCTCAACTTCGACCAGTTTAAGGTCAGCGTGAAGGCCTCCGATGTCTTCCTGGCGGTGGAGTCTTATCGGCTGCTGGCGAAGCAGATCGATCAGCCGCTGCACTTAGGGATCACCGAAGCCGGCGGCCTGCGTAGCGGATCGGTCAAATCCGCGATCGGTCTGGGGCTGCTGCTCTCTGAAGGGATCGGCGATACCCTGCGCGTGTCGCTTGCGGCCGATCCGGTTGAAGAGATCAAAGTCGGTTTCGATATTCTCAAATCGCTGCGCATCCGCGCTCGCGGCATCAACTTTATTGCCTGCCCAACCTGCTCGCGTCAGGAGTTTGACGTTATCGGAACGGTCAATGCGCTGGAGCAGCGTCTGGAAGATATCATCACGCCGATGGATGTCTCTATCATTGGCTGTGTGGTTAACGGTCCGGGCGAAGCGCTGGTCTCTACCCTTGGTGTGACCGGCGGCAATAAGAAGAGTGGTCTCTACGAAGATGGCGTACGCAAAGATCGTCTGGATAACAGCGACATGATCGCCCAGCTTGAAGCGCGCATTCGTGCCAAAGCGACCATGCTGGATGAAACTCAGCGTATCAGCGTGCAGCAAGTCGAAAAATAACGAGATGGGAAGCGGTGCGCTTCCTGTGTATGATTGACCCCCCGGATAAATAAATCCAGGGGTCATTTTTGTATATATAAAGAGAATAAACGTGGCAAAAAACATTCAAGCCATTCGCGGCATGAACGATTATCTGCCTGGCGAAACCGCCATCTGGCAGCGCATTGAAGGCACACTGAAAGAGGTGCTCGGCAGCTACGGTTACAGCGAAATCCGTTTGCCGATTGTAGAGCAGACCCCGTTATTCAAGCGCGCTATCGGTGAAGTAACCGACGTGGTTGAAAAAGAGATGTATACCTTCGAAGACCGCAACGGCGACAGCCTGACCCTGCGTCCGGAAGGTACGGCGGGCTGTGTACGCGCCGGCATCGAGCATGGTCTTCTCTACAATCAGGAACAGCGCCTGTGGTATATCGGCCCGATGTTCCGCCACGAACGTCCGCAGAAGGGCCGCTACCGTCAGTTTAACCAGCTGGGTGTCGAAGTCTTTGGCCTGCAGGGCCCGGATATCGACGCAGAGCTGATCATGCTGACCGCCCGCTGGTGGCGTGCGCTGGGTATCTCTGACCATGTCTCCCTGGAGCTGAACTCTATCGGTTCTCTCGAGGCGCGCGCCAACTACCGCGATGCGCTGGTAGCCTTCCTGGAACAGCATAAAGAGAAGCTGGACGAAGACTGCAAGCGCCGCATGTACAGCAACCCGCTGCGCGTGCTGGACTCCAAAAACCCTGACGTTCAGGCGCTGCTAAACGACGCGCCGGCGCTGGGCGACTATCTGGACGACGACTCCCGCGAACACTTTGCCGGCCTGTGTAAACTGCTGGAAGCGGCAGGCATCGCCTATACCGTTAACCAGCGTCTGGTACGCGGCCTGGATTACTACAACCGCACCGTCTTTGAGTGGGTGACCACCAGCCTCGGTTCACAGGGTACGGTCTGTGCCGGTGGCCGCTACGACGGCCTGGTTGAACAGCTCGGCGGCCGCGCAGCGCCAGCGGTTGGCTTCGCCATGGGTCTGGAGCGACTTGTTTTGCTGGTTCAGGCAGTTAATCCGGAATTTAAAGCAGAATCCGTTGTCGATATATACCTGGTAGCCTCTGGCGCGGATACGCAGCCTGCGGCAATGCAGCTTGCCGAACGTCTGCGCGATGCGCTGCCGGGCGTTAAGCTGATGACCAACCATGGTGGCGGCAACTTTAAGAAACAGTTTGCGCGCGCCGATAAATGGGGCGCACGTGTGGCACTGGTACTGGGCGAGTCTGAAGTGGCCGCGGGCAGTGTAGTGGTTAAGGACCTGCGCTCTGGTGAACAAACAACGGTAACGCAGGACGGCGTTGCGGCGCACTTGCGCTCTTTGACTTTCTAAGGAGAAGGACTGCGTGGAAATGTACGAGAACGAAAACGACCAGGTTGAAGCAATAAAACGCTTCTTTGCTGAAAACGGCAAAGCGCTGGCTGTTGGGGTAATTTTAGGTATTGGCGCGCTGGTAGGCTGGCGTTACTGGAACAGCCATCAGATCGAGTCTGCGCGTGGCTCTTCCCAGCAGTATGAAAATACGGTCAGCGCAATCAGTGCCGATCGTCCGGAAACCCTGGCAGCGGCAGAGAAATTTGCGGCTGACAATAAAAATACCTATGGCGCGCTTGCCTCTCTGGAAGTTGCTCAGCAGTTGGTTGATAAAAACGAACTGGATAAGGCAGCGGCTCAGCTTCAGCAAGGCCTGGCGGCGGCCGGCGACGATAACCTGAAAGCGGTTATCAATCTGCGCCTGGCCCGTATTCAGGTTCAGCAGAAGAAAGCAGATGAAGCGCTGAAAACGCTCGATACTATTAAAGGCGAAGGTTTTGCCGCTATTGTTGCTGACCTGCGCGGCGAAGCGCTGCTGAGTAAAGGCGACAAGCAAGGCGCGCGCAGTGCATGGGAGGCGGGTGTGAAAAGCAACGCTTCGCCAGCGCTGAGCGAAATGATGCAGATGAAAATAAATAATTTGTCCGTCTGAGAGGGACCCAATGCAATTGCGTAAATTACTTCTGCCAGGACTGCTTTCCGTTACCTTATTGAGCGGTTGTTCACTGTTCAGTGGCGAAGAAGATGTTGTCACCATGTCTCCGCTGCCGACGGTAGAAAACCAGTTTACCCCGTCTACCGCGTGGAGCACCTCCGTGGGCGATGGTATTGGTGATTTCTATTCCAACCTGCACCCTGCCTATGCAGACGGCGTTGTCTATGCGGCCGACCGTAAAGGTACCGTGAAGGCGCTGAATGCCGATGACGGCAAAGAAGTGTGGTCCATTAACCTGGCGGAAAAAAGCGGCTGGTTCTCTCACTCGCCTGCGCTGCTTTCCGGCGGCCTGACCGTCTCCGGCGGCCACGTCTATGTGGCGAGCGAAAAAGCCCAGGCCTACGCCCTCAACGCCAGCGATGGCTCTGTTGCATGGCAAACCCGCGTGGCGGGCGAAGCGCTCTCCCGTCCGGTGGTCAGCGATGGCATGGTGCTGATCCATACTGCGAACGGCCAGCTGCAGGCGCTGAATGAAGCGGACGGCAGCATTAAATGGACCGTCAACCTGGATATGCCAGCGCTCTCTCTGCGCGGTGAATCTGCTCCGGCGACCGCCTTTGGCGCCGCCATTGTGGGTGGTGATAACGGCCGCGTTAACGCCGTGCTGATGCAGCAGGGTCAGATGATTTGGCAGCAGCGTATCTCGCAGGCAAACGGCCCGACCGAAATCGACCGTCTGAGCGACGTAGATACGACGCCGGTAATCGTGAACGGCGTGGTGTATGCGCTGGCTTACAACGGTAACCTGACGGCGCTGGATCTGCGCAGCGGCCAGATTATGTGGAAACGTGAGCTGGGTTCAGTGAATGATTTCATCGTGGACGGCAACCGTATCTACCTGGTTGACCAGAACGATCGCCTGCTGGCCCTGAGCACCGAAGGTGGCGTGACCCTGTGGACGCAAAGCGATCTGCTGCACCGTCTGCTGACCGCACCGGCGCTCTATAACGGCAGCCTGGTTGTGGGCGATAGCGAAGGCTACATGCACTGGATCGACCCGTCGAACGGCCGCTTCGTGGCGCAGGATAAAGTGGACAGCTCCGGCTTCCTGACCGAACCGGTCGTGGCGGACGGCAAACTGCTTATTCAGGCGAAAGACGGTACGCTGTACGCGATCACGCGTTAATCATCGCAGTTGTTGTATAATAAACGGCCCCTGTTTCGTCAGGGGCCGTTTTGACTTTTTTAAATACGCCGCAAAAGCGCCGTATTCAGCATTTTAAGAGGCTTTAATCATGGTACCTGTGGTCGCGCTTGTCGGGCGCCCGAACGTTGGAAAATCCACTCTGTTTAACCGTTTAACACGCACCCGTGATGCGCTGGTAGCGGATTTCCCGGGGCTCACGCGTGACCGTAAGTACGGTCGTGCAGAAGTGGAAGGTCGTGAATTCATCTGTATCGATACCGGCGGTATCGACGGCACCGAAGATGGCGTTGAAACCCGCATGGCGGAGCAGTCGCTGCTGGCTATCGAAGAAGCAGATGTGGTGCTCTTCCTGGTGGATGCCCGTGCTGGCCTGATGCCTGCCGACTCCGCTATCGCCAAACACCTGCGCGCGCGCGAGAAACCTACCTTCCTGGTAGCGAACAAAACGGACGGCATCGATGCCGACCAGGCAATGGCCGACTTCTGGTCTTTAGGCCTGGGCGATATCTACCCTATCGCCGCCTCACACGGTCGCGGGGTCACCAGCCTGCTGGAAACCGCGCTGCTGCCGTTTGTTGATGAAGTTAACCCGCCGGAAGAGGTGGACGAAGACGCGGAATACTGGGCGCAGTTCGAAGAGAATGAAGAGGGCGAAGAAGAGCCTGAAGACGACTTCAACCCGCAGGATCTGCCCATCAAGCTGGCTATCGTGGGGCGTCCGAATGTAGGTAAGTCTACGCTCACTAACCGCATCCTCGGCGAAGACCGCGTGGTGGTTTACGATATGCCGGGCACCACCCGCGACAGTATCTATATCCCGATGCAGCGCGACGAGCGTGAATACGTGCTGATTGATACCGCGGGCGTGCGCAAGCGCGGCAAAATCACTGACGTGGTCGAGAAGTTCTCGGTTATCAAAACTCTGCAGGCCATTGAAGATGCCAACGTGGTGATGCTGGTTATCGATGCTCGCCAGGGTATTTCGGATCAGGATCTCTCGCTGCTCGGCTTTATCCTCAATAGTGGGCGCTCACTGGTGATCGTGGTCAACAAGTGGGACGGCCTGAGCAACGAAGTGCGCGAGCAGGTAAAAGAGACCCTCGACTTCCGTCTGGGCTTTATCGATTTTGCCCGCGTACACTTTATCTCTGCCCTGCACGGCAGCGGCGTGGGTAACCTGTTTGAATCGGTGCGTGAAGCGTACGACAGCTCCACCCGCCGCGTCGGCACCGCCATGTTGACCCGCATCATGACTATGGCAGCAGAAGACCATCAGCCGCCGCTGGTGCGCGGTCGCCGCGTGAAGCTGAAATATGCCCATGCGGGTGGTTATAACCCACCGATCGTGGTGATTCACGGCAACCAGGTGAAAGATCTGCCGGACTCCTACAAACGTTATCTGATGAACTACTTCCGTAAATCGCTGGATGTGATGGGCACGCCTATCCGCATTCAGTTCAAGGAAGGGGATAACCCGTTTGCCAACAAGCGCAACACCCTGACGCCGAACCAGATGCGTAAGCGTAAGCGCTTAATTAAGCACATCAAAAAGAGCAAATAATAGCCTTCTGGCGCTCTTTTCCCCATCAGGCCCGCGTAATGCGGGCTTTTTTATGTCTATCCTCTTTCATCTCTTTGATGCCAGTACGCTGATGTCAATCACATTTCTGCTTTTTCCAGCATAAAATCTGCGAAACTAGACGCCTGTCGAATTTTCGTCTTAACGTACCGCATCTGGCACTAGACAAAACCACCCTTCGGTTATCAAATGGTTAAATAATATTTGCGAGATACGATCGGCCAGCAGGATAACGGGTCGGCAGATGCCTCGTGTTTATAATTACAACGACACGCCTCTTCGGGAGAACTATGCAATCCTCAGTTAATAAAAACGAAAGCCGGACCTTCTTCGGCCACCCTTATCCGCTTGGCTCGCTATTTTTTACCGAGATGTGGGAGCGATTCTCCTTTTACGGTATCCGCCCGTTACTGATCCTCTTTATGGCGGCAACCGTCTATGACGGCGGTATGGGGCTGGCGCGTGAGAACGCCTCAGCCATCGTTGGTATCTTCGCCGGTACCATGTATCTGGCGGCGCTGCCGGGCGGCTGGCTGGCGGATAACTGGCTCGGCCAGCAGCGAGCGGTCTGGTACGGCTCGATTCTGATTGCTCTCGGGCATCTGTCGATCGCCCTGTCGGCAGTGATGGGCAATAACCTGTTCTTTATCGGCCTGATGTTTATCGTACTGGGCTCGGGACTGTTCAAAACCTGTATCTCGGTAATGGTGGGGACCCTGTATAAAAAAGGCGATGCACGCCGTGACGGCGGCTTCTCGCTGTTCTATATGGGCATCAATATGGGCTCCTTTATCGCGCCGCTCATCTCCGGCTGGCTGATTAAAACCCACGGATGGCACTGGGGCTTTGGCATCGGCGGTATCGGGATGCTGGTGGCGCTGATTATTTTCCGCCTCTTCGCCGTGCCGTCGATGAAACGCTACGACCGCGAAGTCGGCCTGGACTCCACCTGGAACAGCCCGGTGGCGAAGAAAAACGGCGTCGGCGCCTGGCTGCTGGCGCTGGCTGCAGGGGTTGCCGTCATCGTTACCCTTGTTGCGCAGGGGGTGATTGTGATTAACCCGGTCGCGGTCGCCAGCATGCTGGTGTATGTGATTGCGGCCTCGGTTGCGCTCTATTTTATCTACCTGTTCCTGTTTGCCGGCCTGAACCGTAAAGAACGCGCCAGGCTGCTGGTCTGCTTTATTCTTTTGGTTTCCGCCGCCTTCTTCTGGTCCGCTTTTGAGCAGAAGCCAACCTCGTTCAACCTTTTCGCTAATGACTACACCAACCGCATGATCGGTGATTTTGAGATCCCGGCTGTCTGGTTCCAGTCCATCAACGCCCTGTTTATCATTCTGCTGGCTCCGGTCTTCAGCTGGGCATGGCCGAAGCTGGCGAGCATGAATATTCGTCCAGGCAGCATCACCAAATTCGTCATCGGGATTCTGTGCGCGGCGGCGGGCTTTGGCCTGATGATGCTGGCGGCGCAGAACGTGCTGGCCAACGGCGGGGCAGGGGTATCGCCCTTCTGGCTGGTGGGCAGCATCCTGATGCTGACCCTGGGCGAGCTGTGCCTCAGCCCGATTGGGCTGGCGACCATGACCCTGCTGGCACCGGAGAGAATGCGTGGTCAGATGATGGGCCTCTGGTTCTGCGCCAGCGCGCTGGGCAACCTGGCGGCAGGCCTGATCGGCGGTCACGTGAAGGCCGATCAGCTGGATATGCTGCCTGACCTCTTTGCCCGCTGCTCGATTGCGCTGCTGATCTGCGCCGCGGTACTGATTGTACTGATCGTGCCGGTGCGCCGGATGCTGGAAAACGCCCGAAGCAGCACCGAACAAAAACCGGTGACCAGCGCCTGACGGGCAGTTACCTGAAGGTTAAAACCGGCGCACAGACGCCGGTTTTTTTATGCCCCGACGGGCCGGAGCTGGCGGTAAATGGTAAAATCAGCCGATACTGAAGACCGCTTAAGGAGTCACTATGTCCCTGACCTGCCCGGATTGCCATGCAGAGCTGGAGCCGCAAAACGGCTATGCGCACTGCGACCACTGCCAGAAAGATATCGCTCTTGAAGCGCGCTGCCCTGACTGCCACCAGCCCCTGCAGGTGTTAAAAGCCTGCGGGGCGGTGGACTATTTTTGCCAGCACGGCCACGGGCTGATTTCGAAAAAACGGGTGGAGTTTGTCCTCCCCGAGGCTTAATCACAGACGCAGTCTTCCCCCTTACGCCACAAATCCACCAGCGAAGGGGGCGCTTCCTGTTCCGGCACCAGCAGGATCACGTCGGTGTACTGCGCCTGATTGTGCCGGGTCCAGACGATCTGAATGCGGAAGTAGCGCTGATCCCCACGCCCCGGCGAAGAGGCCTCTCCGGGCGGCTGGCCAAGCGACAGCGCCTGGTCGAGGATCTCCATCACCCGCTGACGTTGCTGTTCATTGAGGGTGGATATCGCAATACGCCGCAGGCCGCTCAGCTTGGGAATAAAGGCGACGCCGCCTTCGCGGGCCAGCTCAACTACCGCATCTTCTGTCAGTTCGGGGATCTGCATTTACATCACTCCTGTGGTCTTCCATGCCTGCTCTATCGCCGCGGCGACGTCACCGCCGGAGCGTTTCTCTCCGTGATAGATGGTCAGTCTGGCAAAGTCGGCGAAATCCGCATCCTGCGCCAGCGTGCGATCGCACACCGTGTCGTACCAGGCATAGCCGGCTTTTTCCCAGGCGTAGCCGCCGATGGCGGTCGCCGCCAGGTAAAACGCCCGGTTGGGGATACCGGAGTTGAGATGGACGCCGCCGTTATCTTCCCGGGTTTTGATGAAATCATCCATGTGGCCCGGCTGCGGATCTTTCCCCAGCAGGGGATCGTCGTAGGCGGTGCCGGGTTCAGACATCGAACGTAGCGCTTTGCCGTTAATCCCCTCCGCCAGCAGCCCTTCGCCAATTAGCCAGTCGGCTTCAGCGACGGTCTGCTTAAGGTGATATTGCTTCACCAGCGCGCCAAAGACGTCCGATAACGACTCATTCAGCGCACCCGATTGTTCAAAATAGATAAGCCCGGCCTCGGTCTCGGTCACGCCGTGGCTCAGCTCATGGGCGACAACGTCTATCGCGATAGTAAAGCGGTTGAAGATTTCGCCGTCACCGTCGCCAAACACCATCTGCTGGCCGTTCCAGAAGGCGTTCTGATACTCCCGGCCATAATGAACGGTGCCGGTGAGGATCAGCCCTTTGTTATCCAGTGAATCGCGCTGATAGTTCTTCCAGAAAAAGTCGTGGGTGATGCCCAGATAATCATAGGCTTCGTCGACCGCAACATCGCCGTTAGAGCGCTGCCCTTCATAGCGCACCTGGGTGCCCGGCAGCTCCTGAGTGTGCCTGGCATCGTAGATGTCGCGCTCCAGCTGCCCGGCTTTATTGACGTGCGGCGCGGCGGGTTTCCCCGGCATATGGGCCATCAGCGTCTGGACATGGGTAAGCGTCTGGCGGGCGCAGCGCTGCTGCGGTTCAGAGCCGCTCTCGATAATACGGCGAAGGATGTAAGGCGGGATCACGCTATAGAGTCGGGTCATGCGTCTCTCCTGTTATGGCAATGCCGAAAAAAGCAACACCTTAAGTGTAAGCCATAGCGGCATAACGGCAGTGAAGTCAGACAAATCAGCGGGCTAAAAAGTGGCACAACCGGGGCTCAGGGTTTAGGTTTTAACGACGCAACGCGAGGAAGGTCATGAATAAAAACGTAGCCCTGGCAATTACCGGCTTTGCGCTTATTGCCGTTACCTATGGAATGGCGAGGTTTTCATGGGGAATTATGCTGCCCGATATCAGGCAGGCGGTCCCCTTTTCTCCGCAAACGGCGGGTTTGATTGCCGCCTGCAGTTACGCCGCCTACTGCTTATCCGTATTTTTCGCCTCGCTGCTGACCGCCCGCTTCGGGCCGCGCTTGCCGGCCCTGCTGGCGGCCTTAACGGCGGCGGGTGGGCTTATCATCCTGGCGTTTGCACCTTCACCGCTCCTTCTTGCGGTGGGGCTGTTTATTGCCGGACTCAGTTCAGGACTGGCCTCTCCCTCCCTTGCCGGGGCCGTGAGCGCCGGGGTGAAAGCTGAACGGCAGACGCAGGTAAACACGATTATTAATGCCGGCACCAGCGGCGGCATCATCCTGTCGGTGCCGGTGCTGTTTTTTGTGCCGGGGGGCTGGCGGATAGCCTGCGTGATTTTCGCCCTGCTGGCGTTAGCCTCGCTTGTACCCGTCTGGCGGTATCTGCCAGCAACAGGGGGCGAGGGAGAGCAGGCGCTGCGCTGGCGCGCCCTTATTCGCAAACCCGGGATGGTAAGGCTATCCGTCATTGCGCTTGTCAGCGGCATTGCCAGCGCCGCCTGGTGGAGCTTTGGCCCGGAACTGCTGCAGCGTCACACGGGGTTAAATAGCGCCACAACCAATGTTCTGTGGCTACTGAGCGGCGGAGCAGGGGTGGCCGCCGTCTTCACCAGTAGCCTCGCCAGCCGCATTGGCGTGCGCGGTGTTTATCGGGGTTCCCAGCTGTTTATGGCCGCTTCCCTTATCGCATTATCGCTGAGTCAGGGCTTCGCCTGGTGGCTGGTTCCCGTGGTGGCGATGAGCGGGGCGGGCTATGTCATTTTGTCCGGGGTGCTGCTGGTACAGGGGGCGCGGGTTGCACAACCTTCACCTGCCGCCGGGGTCAGTATTGCCTTTCTGATGCTGGCGGTCGGGCAGATTATCGGATCGGTGGCCTTTGGCCTGCTGTACGGGATGGTGGGTGCGGCAGGAGCGTTGCTGCTCTTTTCCGGGCTATCGCTGTCGATGCTGGCGGTTATGCCCGATGCTGAACATCGGGCATAACGGTTATCAGGTTTTTTTGCGGGTACGGGGTTTCTTCGCCGGGGTTACGGTTTTCACTTCGCTCTCTACCCAGCCGTCTGATACGCGCGTCGTCAGCACATCACCGGCTTTCACCTGTTTTGTCTGCTTGAGAATGTTGCCGTCCGTCCCGGTGGTCACGCTGTAACCGCGCGCCAGGGTTGCCAGCGGGCTGACGGCTTCAAGGTGGGTGACCGCGTTGCCAAAACGTTCGCGGGTGGCGCCGAGGCGCGTGCGGATATTCTCGGCCAGACGGTACTCCAGCTGCTGAATACGGGTTCCGGCGCGGTAAATGCGCGGCTGCGGGTTCTGCTGGTTAAGACGATGAAGCACGCGCTGCTGGCGCGAAACGGACCGCTTAAGCTGGTTATCCAGCGCGGCGTTCATCCGCTGGCGTAAACGCTCCAGCACGGTTTGCTGCCGCGCCAGACGCAGCTGCGGGTGCTGCTGCTGCAGGCGATGATGCAGCTGGGTAAAGCGGCGGGTGCGGTTGGCAATGAAATAGTCCATCGCCATCTCCAGCCGCTGCTGGCCGCTCTGGAGCTGGCGCAACAGCTCAAGCTGATTGCGGCTTATCACCTCTGCGGCGGCAGAAGGGGTGGGCGCACGCAGGTCGGCGACAAAATCGGCGATGGTGACATCGGTTTCGTGCCCGACGGCGCTCACCACCGGGATCTGGCTGGCAAAAATCGCCCGCGCCACGCGCTCGTCGTTAAAGCTCCAGAGATCTTCCAGCGAGCCGCCGCCGCGCCCGACGATTAATACGTCACACTCTTTGCGGCGGTTTGCCTGCTCAATGGCGCGCACGATCTGCGCCGGGGCATCGTCACCCTGTACCGCCGTCGGATAGATGATAACGGGCAGGGAAGGGTCGCGACGCTGCAGGACATGCAAAATATCATGCAGGGCCGCCCCGGTTCTGGAGGTGATCACCCCCACGCAGTGGGCCGGGGAAGGCAGCGGTTTTTTATGCTGCTGATCGAACAGCCCCTCTGCCGACAGGGCGGCTTTAAGCTGCTCATATTTCTGCTGCAATAGCCCTTCACCGGCAGGCTGCATGCTCTCAACGATGATTTGATAATCGCCGCGCGGCTCGTACAGGGTGATATTAGCGCGCACCAGAACCTGCTGGCCATGCTGAGGACGAAAAGTCACCCGGCGGTTGCTGTTGCGGAACATGGCACAGCGCACCTGAGCGGTATTGTCTTTCAGAGTAAAGTACCAGTGGCCGGATGCCGGCTGGGTGAAGTTGGAGATTTCACCGCTGATCCAGACCTGGCCCATCTCCTGCTCAAGCAGCAAACGCACCGTCTGATTAAGGCGGCTGACGGTATAAATTGAGGGGGATTGAGAGGATAACATGTGAGCGGGATCAAATTCTAAATCAGCAGGTTATTCAGTCGATAGTAACCTGCCCGGAGGGGATCGCAAGCATTTTTTATAAAAAAGTGTGGATGCAATCGGTTACGCTCTGTATAATGCCACGGCAATATTTAACCACCCAGGTCAGAGATATTGCCCATGCTACGTATCGCTAAAGAAGCACTGACGTTTGA
>Ga0153917_1000192_pt1 | contig 54136 bp, 62 predicted proteins | sample TSFL001MetaG_FD_104695 | JGI IMG/M metagenome (GOLD analysis project Ga0153917, IMG submission 104695) | Attine ant fungus gardens microbial communities from Florida, USA - TSFL001 MetaG | ecosystem: Host-associated > Fungi > Mycelium > Unclassified | place: USA: Florida, Paynes Creek Historic...
CACATGACAAATGAGTCTTGCCGGTACCTGTGCTACCAACCATCACAAGATTCGTCACATCGCCTTTCACAATCTTTTTTGCGTAACCAGAAACTTGTAATAAAGCATTCTTTTGACCAGGTAGCTCTGTCGTGTAATTACGAAATCCAGAGTTCTCGTGACGTTTCGGAAGCATTGCTCCTGCAAAATGTTTTTCACGTACAGCCTGATTTACTTGCTTGGCATGTTCTTTGTTAGAAGAATTAACGTATTCAACTGCACAAGCAGGACATGTCTCACGTCCAAACATCACGATCAACTGAGTTTTATGTTCAGGGCAAACCGTTTTGCTTTGGAATATTTCAGTAGAAAACATCGCATTCATACCATCCACTCCTCTAGCTCAACTGGACCTACATTGTCATAGTGAGTGTGTTGATTAGCCCATGCTTGATTTACGTTTTTGTTATCCAGAACTGGTTGATTTGTTTTTACTGGAACTGATTTAGGTGCGAATAAGCCCTGATAGTTACCAGTGATTGAAGTTTTCAGAGATTGGTTTGAGCCTTCATAACCCCACTCAAGAAAATCTTTGTAGATCGTGTTAAGAGCGTTCTTGGTTAATTTGGTATTTGCTTTCTGAGAACGGTTAGCAACGTATTGTTCCCACAGTTCTAAATCACAAAGATTTGCAAAGGTGTTTTTAGTGAGTTTGATCACCTCATCAAAACCAAGTTTGCGTGCTTTGTCTTTGCGTTCTTTTTCAGCTTTGGCTTTTGCTTCAGCTTCTAGTTTTTGTTGTTCAAGAATGAGTTCTTTTTGAGTTTCTTGATAAACAAAAAAATGATTCTCAAGTGGTCTGTTTGAGCGAAGCGAGTAAATATAATTATCTATAATTAAATATCTATAAATAATATCTATTGTGTCTTTAGTTTCTAAAGTGCTTTGTGCTTTAGTTTCTAAAGTGATGCGCTTCACTTTCTGAAGTGGTTTAGTTTCTAAAGTGCTTTTCTTACTAAAGTGCTCAACCAGTGAAATTTCATTTAATTTGTACTTGTTACCAAGCTTAGGATTGGTGGCAATAACTGAGATAACACCAAAGTCGATAAGCTGTTTTAAGCCAGCACGAACAGTCGCTGTGCTCAACTTACGAACATGTTCTTCAAGGCCTTCAATCTTGCGGCCCTGAAGCTGTGAATAGCTTACAAAGTCTGACTCTTTGTTAAACCCACTAATGTATTCTTCTAGCTCGGCATAAACGTTACGAGCAGCATCACCAAGAAATGGCTTAACTTCATTTCGATAAAGCCGACTAGACATAACGTAGCCTTTGTCGAATTTCTCGGACATGGCTTGTCGCTCTTTTTTCTTAGCAGTAGATGGATGCAACGTAATAACATTGTCCTCCTCCTGCTTATGTGCTAAATTTGATTTCATTCATTGGTTTCCTAATTGATGAATACGACCGCTGCCAGCTGTAACTGGAAAGCGGTTTTTATTTGCCTGTACTTTCTGAGCGGTCGCATAAATCTGCTTGATGCTCATGGTTCTTTTCGTTCTCTGTTAAACCGAAAATCTTTTGCTTAATCTTGGTCTCAGCTTTCAACTTTTGGAGATGAGGTTTGACTAAGTTCTCATACACATATTCACTGGCACCTTGCCCTGCTCTCTGCATTTCAGCTAAAGAACTCAACTGTTCTTTATGGTCGACTGGCATATGCATGGTGATTGATGCGTCTTTCTTTGGTTTTCGTCTGGTCATGGTTGTTCCTAAGCGGTTAATGCTTGTCGATCAGCTTTTAATTTCCCTTTGGTTATAACTTCAAAGGTTGCCTGGGTTCTTGGGGAAATTCCTCCATCACGCCAGTAATGAATTGTTGATCGTGGTCTTTTTAAAATTCGTGCCAATGCAGCATCACTTTCTGCACTGTAGAAGGCACGTAGATCATCAACGGTCATGTTTAGTTTCCAAAACTGATTTGTTTAGTTTATTGAACTACAAGTTTAGGAAGTTGTCAAATTAATTGTTTAGTATTTTGAACATAAGTTAAGAGATTTAAGTTGATGCAAACTGTAGCTGATCGTATTTTGATGAGAATGACTGAGTTAGGCCTTCAGCATAAAGATTTAGTGGTTCGTACTGGTGCTAGTAAGGGTACTGTGACTAACTGGTTGAGTGGGGCTAATGATCCAACTGGAAAACGCCTAATTGCGTTGGCTGAAGCTCTTAACACAACTCCTGGTTGGATTCTGACTGGGAGAGATAGCCAAATTTCTTATGTTTCTAAGGTTGAAGTTTGGGATGAGAATAGCCCTTTAGAGCCCGATGAAGTTGAGATCGCATTTTATGAGTCGTTGCGTTTTGCATGCGGTGGTGGCTCAATATCATTGGTAAATGAAACTGATAAAACTTATATGCGAGTACCAAGAAAATTAATTGATCAATTGGGTATTTATAGGGATAAGACATTCTCTGCACCAACAGAAGATGCTTCGATGAAGCCGACTATTAATGACGGAGATATTGTTTATGTTGATGAGAACAGAAATTACATAAAAGATGGAAAGATATTTGCTATAGAACATGGCGAATTGTTTAGATGCAAACGTCTCTATAAGACATCTGATGGAGGTGTCAGAATTGTTAGTGATAATAAGGATGAATACCCAGAAGAAATTCTAACTAAACAGCAAATGGAAGACCAAAACTTTAGAGTCATAGGCTGGGTCTGGAAGATTGATAAAGTTGAATCATGGTAATAATAATTTTAAAAAAATGCCCGCGTAAAGCGGGTTTTTTTAATCCCATTAAAAATAAAAGTTCATTAAATTAAAATTTTGTTCATTTTTCTAAACAAGACTATTGACTCATTTTGTTCAGTTTACTAAACTAAATCTCATACAGAAACAAAAAAGCCCCGAACAATCTTGGCGGATGCGGGGCTTACTCAGTGAGTGAAAATAGTATGAACATAAAAACGAACGTAGTCAACGAAGAGCATAAAGCCTTCATTGGTAAGTGCATCAAACGCCAGAACTCTAAGAAGTTCACAAGCATCAAAACAGTGGCTATACAAGCATTGTCTTTATTAGTGGTTTTGGCAGCCAGTATCTCAATCATTGGACTAGCTCTACATGTTGCCTCTTATTACCAGGCTAAAGAAGAACTAGAAACTCAAGCTGTAATGCAACAATTGGAAAAAGGCGACGTTGTGGAAATGACGGCTCGTGTGGGTGGTCAACATGATTAAGTCGAAACAACCAATTTTTAGTGTTGATTACACAACCTGTAAAAGCTGTGGCCGAGCAGTTCAACGCAAAGTGCCCTTTCACAATAACAAGGGCTATTCATGGATCTGTTCTTGCGGCTGGTCTCAAAACGTATGGAGTTGCTCCGTAGAGTGAGGTTTTTATGGGGTCGATATTCCCACAAAGCTTTCTCGAGCAATTCGGATATTCAATTGGCGAGAAAGAAGAAGCAACGCACTACAGCACATTCGGCGGATCTGAGTGGACACTCAAAGTAACGGGAAAGCAGGTTTTCTACTGGAATGAATTATCTAAGTCTTGGCGTAAATGGGCCCTGACAATTGAACACTGCACCCCTATTGGCTTTAAAGAACCTGATTTTAGATGTGGTCCACCAGAACCGAAGAAAGAAAAAGTGACTGAGATAAGAGTTTTAAAAGACTCACCGATTTATACAAATTCAAGATTTAAAGGTGATTGATATGAAATGGATTAGTGTTGAAGCCTCAAAACCTAATGATGGTGCAAATGTTATTGCAGTTGTGGACAGCGTTTTTGTTGTACCTGCTCAATATAGATCAGGAATTTTTTTCGACATTGTCAAAGATAAAAATGGGTGTTTTTTTGAAACGGTAAGCCGGGATGTCTCTCACTGGATGCCATTTCCTAAACCACCATGTAATACAAAATACGATTGGTCAAATGTTTTAAACCATGTGAAGTGGATTGCCACTGATAAAGATGGGTATGCGTGGATGTATGAATCCAAGCCGTCTATCAATTATGGATCTGAAAAATGGGAAGGTAGCGAAGAAGTCATTCACTTCCACCCTGAGTCAACTTTTACAGGTGACTGGAAAGAATCACTTGAGCAACGCCCAGGAGAAGAAGATGAACGCACAAACTAAACCTATGATTACCGATAATGACAATATGGATCTATGGAATCAGGTTTTTATTACAGATCCATTAGCAGTTACGCCAATTACTGGGAAAACATATAAAGGTAGCTCCCCAAAACCTTATTGGTTAATTAAACAAGCAACAAAGATATTTGGACCGGCAGGTCTAGGTTGGGGTCATAACATTATTAGTCAAGGATTCCAGCCATGTGGTCAAGATGACATGCTTCACTGGGCAATAGTTGAATTTTGGTACATAAAGGATGAACAACGCTGTGCTGTTCAACACATGGGCGGTACAAAGGCAATGTATAGAACTTCTACCAACAAACTAATTGTTGATGACGATGCGCCTAAGAAGTCAGTTACTGATGCTTTGGTAAAAGCTATGTCATCTATAGGTTTTGCGGGAGATATTTTCTCGGGCCGTTGGGACGACAGTAAATATCAGCAAGATGCATATGAACATCATCACCCACAGCAACCAACACAACCTAATGAATCTGATTATCAGAAGGCCTTGCAGGATATTAATAATGCCGAAAATCTCTCTGCTCTTGTAGCAATTTGGAATCAGTTCAAGTCAACACAATATGCTGAACAAATTAAGAAATCTACGGCAGCTAAACGTGACAAAGAAGGATGGGCAGCATGACAGAACTCACTTTAGGTTTATCAATCTTGTTGGATTTGGCTGTTGGGCTTTTATTAATTGCTGTGGCGGGAGTGTGGTGATGGACAAAGATACTCAAAACAATATAAGAGTTGAAAAAGAAGATGGTGCGGTGTGGGTTTTTAAAGGTGAAAGCCTGCAAGGCACTGAAATCAGCCATTTAATGATGATGCATGCCGATGAATATAGCTTAGCTGAACTGAAAGAGATTTGTTATTTCGCAGCAGTTGAGATTGATTCATTACATGCAAGTTTAGCAAAAGAACCGGCAAAGCTTGAAGGCAGCGTGGTGGTTCCCAAAACCATTCCTGAGAACGTAGTTAAAATGTTGGAGTGTAGCAGCTATCACTGGGGTGATGGCACAAGAGATTATTTCACACCATTGTATTCAATGATTGTGGAAGAAGCAGCAAGGGGCGGAAATGAGTAATTTTAATAAACTTCGTATCCATTTCCACATGTCTATTGGAATTGCTAATGCCGCGCAAGAGGATAGTTCTAAACTTTCCAATTACATAGATGAAGTTGAATGGAATGAATTGAGCCCAAAAGAGAAAAAGGAAAAACTTCAGGAATTTGCTGAAGACTGGTCTACATCTTATCTTGATCTTGGAGCATATGTGGAATGATTAAAGAATTAATACCGGCAGAACCGCAAGAATGCCCTACTCACATTCCTGTTCCTTTCTTTGGTGCGATCTACCCTGACGCTCAATGTATTGAGGGGTATTTGTGGGATGAAGATAGTTATACGGATGAAGGTTATACAAGTGGTGGCGACATTCCTTGCCCTTTCTGTAATCCAGTCGAACATACGGAACAGTTTATTAAAGTTGATAAGGTAGTGTGTGATGAATGTTCCACAACTTTAGAAAATTTGCACTGGTGCCTAACGTCAGTTAAGTCGATAAAGCTTTACGGGCATTGCTCAAACTGTAAATGCAACATGTGGGCAAAAGCCGATGCGGAGGAATCATGATGTCTAATTCTTATGAGATTAGAACCTTGTCTGACTTGTTAAAGGTTCCTTCTGACAGATTACATGACTGTATGGCTGAACTTGCAGATGGGATCATAGCTTTCAAAGCTAATTGTGAAGCACTAGATATTCACAATGGATTAGATGAAATAACTTGGCATGATGATCAAAAGAAAGACCAGCGGCATAGCTTCTACTGTGAAGATGGTCGAGAGCTAAGAATCGATTTTAAAGCGGATGCGGAGGGGTGAAGATGTTAAAAGACCTTAGAAAACTAAATAAATCTGAGCAGCAAGAATACCTAGACAGATTCATTAAGGCGGATGAAGAACAGAAATTCCCTCAAGAGGAAGTAGCGCTATATCTGGACTGCTCGCCTTGGACGTTAGCTAGAATGCGTTGTGATCAATCATCAATGCCATTCTCTAAAATCGGTAGACGTGTTTCTTATAAGAAAAGAGACGTACTACAGTATGAAAGAAGCAAGACTGTGCTGAATACAGCGCAACTTGCTACAGTATAAGGCGGTTAACCCGCCTTTATTTCTTTTAATCTTTCAGCCCATACAGACTGATAATTGAAGCAATCAATCTGACCTTGATATACCGCCTCTACCATATTCATTGAAGCTCTCAACTCCTCATCAGGAATCTGCACATAACCCCCAGTAACATCAACACGTGGTCTAGCAGTGTGGTTTAGAAGTCTTTTCGTCACATAGATGTTGAACCTCAATAGATTGCATATTGTCGCAAAGGTTCTGCGGAAGTCATGCATTGAAACATAGTAATCAACTTGCTCTCCTACCCTATTGAGTAATGTGTCGACTTTAGTTGCGTGCATATTCCAGGATGTAGGCATTTTAGTTGCAGGAAATACCCAATCATTCTCTTTTAGGAGCCAGCGCTCTCTCAATATATTTATAAGATGATCACCTATAGGAAAATTGTGATCAGTGCCATTCTTTGTATCTCTAAATGTTATTGAACCAGATTTAAGGTTAACATCGGCCCATTTTAAGGAACAGGCCTCTTGTCTACGACATCCCGTATACATACACATCAGTACTAAGTCTCGGTGAGTGTTCGATCTTGCTGTATTCTCCAAATTTAGCTCATCTTCATAGTTTAGAACTGCTTTGTAATATTTGTGAATTACATCCTTGTGTAGATGTCTATCTCTGCTTTTGATTTTATTCCAGCCTTTTGTTGCAGCAATAATATCGACTGGATTGCTTTTTAAAATCGGATCTTCATCTGTTGAATATAGAACGTGTATGTATTTCCATAGTGTGCCTAGAAGTGATACAGCACCATTCGCTGAAGACTCACTTATATTAGAAACCTCAATGAAGCGGTCCAATACGTCTTGTTTAGTAATTTGGAATATTTTCCGATCACCCCAACCCAAGTACAAATCAAAATACTTTTTATATTGTCGGATTGTCTTAGGTCTAAAGTCATTTCTATCAATGTAGATTTGAAGTGCTTCATTAACAGTAATATCAGCTGGATTAGAAAGCTTCTTTAATTTGGTTGTCTTCTCATATTCATTGTTTGAAATTTTTGCAAGAATCATCTGTGCTTTTGCACGAGCATTAGTCGCAGGGATATCGGAAGTTTTCCCAATAGTTACCCGATATAGCTCCCCTGCATGTCTTCTCTCAACTATATATGTTTTACTTTTATTGGTTACGCGCACAGCAAAACCGATGAGCTCAGAGTCTCGATATATTTTTTGACCTTTTTCTGTTAATGGAATAGCATCAACATTAGATTTGTTGAGTTTCATGATTAAAACCTGTTTTAGCGAACTTAGATTTAATCATGTTTCTTAACAGTCTACAAATAGTCTACAAGCAGATTCCCAGTACAATAAAAACCGCAAGTTTGCATAATTAAGATACTGTTATTTATAATAAAACGAAATACACGCAATCTACAGGTGTGTTATAAAACAGATAAAAACCACCTAAGCGCGTCTGGATATTCAGAGATTGAAACAATTCAAAACCTTAAGATGTATTACTTGATATATGCGTGAATCTTATCTTATTTAGAAATTTAATTCGTGCTCAATCATGATGAAGCTTCTATTTTTTTAGATATTGCCAATAAAAAAAGGGCTGAATAACTCAGCCCTTCTATTCACATCATTTATTCAAAACTTATGCATCTGTATTCAATGCCACACTATGTTGCGCATTTCTTAACTTTCGCTGTTTAAGAAAATAAGCCAGCATCAAACATAGAATCCACGCTGGAATCATCATCACGGCAATACGCATATCAGGTGTTAATGACATCACCACTAAGATTCCCAGCATAAAGATCATACAAAGATAATTACTAAATGGATAAGCAATACTTGGGAATTTGGTTGTTACGCCTTCTGCTTGCATGGCTTTACGGAACTTGAGATGTGTCCATGAAATCACCACCCAGTTAATAACAATCGCAGCAACCACCAGCATCATCAATAAGCCAAACGCTTTTTCAGGAAATGCATAGTTCAACAACACACACAAAACCGTCACGAAAGCTGAAAGATATACCGCATTGGTTGGAATACCACGCTTATTGATATGCTTGAGGAATTTCGGTGCATTGCCTTGTTGAGCCAAACCTAACAACATACGGCTACTGCAATAACTTGTACCGTTATATACCGATACTGCCGCGGTCAAAATCACAAAGTTAAGTAAAGTCGCTACACCTTGACTGTCCAGTGAGGCAAATACCATCACGAACGGACTACCCCCTGCTGCCATTTGATTCCAAGGGAATAATGCAAACAGAATGAAAAGTGTCGCAATATAGAAAATCAGAATACGGTAAATAATCTGGTTCACTGCCTTTGGTAGAGTTTTATCTGGCTCACGTGCTTCGGCTGCGGTAATACCAAATAACTCGATGCCACCAAATGCAAAGATGATCACCGCCATTGCCATGACTAAACCTTCAACACCAAATGGGAAAAATCCACCCAATGCCCAAAGGTTACTGATGCTCGCCTGCGGCCCTGCTGTACCTGTTGCAAGTAGATATGAACCAAAGGCAATCATGGCAAGGATAGCCAGAATCTTGACGATAGAAAACCAGAACTCCATTTCGCCAAAAAACTTTACATGTAACAGGTTGATACCGTTAATTAAAATAAAGAAAGCCAGTGCTGAAACCCATGTCGGTATTTCAGGCCACCAATACTGAATATACAGACCAATTGCACTCAACTCTGCCATACACACCAGAACATTGAGTACCCAATAGTTCCAGCCCGACATAAAGCCTGCAAATGAGCCCCAGTATTTATAGGCAAAATGACTGAATGAACCACTTACTGGCTCTTGTACGACCATTTCACCTAACTGACGCATCATTAAAAATGCAATCAGTCCTGCAATCGCGTAACCCAATATGACCGAGGGGCCTGCCAACTTGATTGATTGGGAAATCCCGAGAAACAGACCTGTACCAATTGCACCACCTAGCGCGATAAGCTGGATGTGCCGATTGCTTAGACCATGTTTCAGGTTTCCTTGCTCCTGTTTTGACATATGATTATTCTCGTCCTTGTAGCGTAATTTTTTTGTCTAAAATTACGTATATCATAAATTAATCACCAATGCCTACCTCTAATCAAAAAATATTTGATTTACTTTTCAGATAACCGCGCATATAAACAGAAAATTCAATAAATAACAAATATTATGAATAATGTAATTAAATTATGTATTGCGTAATTAATTATTTTCAGTATGATAGAAATCATAAAGTCGATATTTCTTGCTTGAGCCAAGACAGTTCAATGGATAAGACGAAAAATATGTATCGTTTTTTCAAAAGCTTGAACATAGCAAGATAAAAATTTAAACGTTTTTCACAGAATGAGAGACAAGGAAGGTACAACATGGCGCAACAATTAAACTCTTTTCTTGAGATTGAACCACAATCAGATTTCACAATTCATAATTTGCCTTACGGAATCTTTAGCGAAACAGCACAAGGTGATAAACGTGTAGGTGTTGCGATTGGCGACTGGGTACTTGATCTTGCAGTATTAGAAGCGCATGGCGTGTTACACAGCAACGTCCCAAACTGTTTTAATCAAACAACCTTAAATAAATTTATTGAAACAGGTAAGCAAAACTGGCAAGCCGTTCGGAAAACCTTGCAAAGCTTACTATCTGCTGAAAACCCTGCATTACGCGATAACGCAGACTTACGCCAGAAAGCATTATTGAAACAAGAGGCCGTTACGCTACATTTACCAGTACATGTACCGGGCTATACCGATTTCTACTCATCTAAAGAACATGCGACCAATGTTGGTACCATGTTCAGAGACCCGAAAAATGCCTTATTGCCAAACTGGAGTGAACTGCCAGTGGGCTATAACGGCCGTGCCAGCTCTGTGATTGTCAGCGGTAAAGATATTGTCCGTCCTTCTGGTCAGATCAAATTACCAAATGAAGAACGTCCTGTTTTTTCAGCAACGCGTAAACTCGACTTTGAACTGGAAACTGCTTTTATTGTAGGCAAAGCCACTGAACTAGGTGAGCCGATTGCGATTGAAAATGCATGGGATCATATCTTTGGTATGGTGTTGCTAAATGACTGGTCTGCGCGTGATATCCAGCAATGGGAATATGTTCCGCTCGGCCCGTTTAATGCCAAGACTTTTGCCAGCGCAATTTCCCCTTGGATCGTTACCATGGAAGCTTTGGAGCCATTTAAACTCAAAGGCCCAGAACAACAGCCACAACCACTCGGCTATTTACAGGAAAATGTTGCAAACAGCTATGACATTCATTTGAGTGTTGAAGTACAAACACCTCAAGCACAACAAGCAGAAGTGATTTGCCAGACCAACTTTAAATATATGTACTGGTCGATGGCGCAACAACTCACCCACCATACCATTGCAGGCTGTAATGTACAGGTTGGCGATCTCATGGGTTCTGGTACGATTTCAGGGCCAACTGAAAATTCTTACGGCAGTTTGCTTGAGCTGACATGGAATACTACCAAGCCACTTCACCTTTCAAACGGCGAAACACGTGGCTTCCTTGAAGACGGCGACCGTGTTGTCATGAAAGGTTATTGTGAAAAAGATGGTATTCGCGTGGGCTTTGGCGAAGTTGCCAACACCATTTTACCAGCACGTCACTTTAGTTTTAACGAACAAAAGGACGAGCGCTATGAAACTGTATAGTTATTTTCGTAGCTCGGCCGCGTACCGTGTCCGTATTGCGCTGAACCTGAAAGAGATTGCCTATGAAACCCAGCCTGTTCATTTGGTCAAAAATGAACAGCAACAGGAACAATATGTTGCGCTGAATCCAAGCCAGCTTGTTCCTACACTGATTGATCAGGATCAGGCGCTTTCACAGTCACTCAGTATTCTGGAATATCTGGAAGAACAATATCCAGTAAACCCATTGTTACCGAAAGACAGTATTGAACGCGCCAAAGTACGTGCATTTGCTCAGGTCATCGCCTGTGATATTCACCCGCTGGATAATCTGAGAGTGCTGAAATATCTCAAAAATGATCTTGCGGTCAACGATGAGCAAAAAAATCAATGGTATCAGCACTGGATTATTGAAGGCTTTAAAAGTCTGGAAAAACAGTTGCAGCATTCCAACGGGCAATTCTGTTTTGGTACACAAGCCACGATTGCCGACTGCTGCCTGATTCCACAAGTTTATAACGCAAAGCGCTTCAAAATAGATTTAAGCGCTTTCCCAAAAATTGAATCGATTTATCAACATTGTTTAACCCTTCCAGCATTTTTACATGCTGCACCAGAACAACAACCAGATTGGGAATAGGGATAAAAGGAGTTTTATCATGAGCTTTGCAATTAAAAAAATTCACCACGTGGCCTATCGCTGTAAAGATGCTAAAGAGACTGTAGAATGGTATAAAAAAATGCTCAACATGGATTTCATTCTGGCATTTGCTGAAGACCATGTCCCTTCGACCAAAGCCTTTGATCCTTATATGCATCTATTTCTCGATGCTGGACAAGGCAATGTACTGGCATTTTTTGAATTACCGACTCAACCAGAAATGGGACGTGATGAGAACACCCCACAGTGGGTTCAACATATTGCCTTTGAAGTTGAAGACCAAAATGCATTATTAGCAGCAAAAGCACATCTTGAAGCCAATGATGTCAAAGTATTAGGCGTTACCAATCATGGTATTTTCCATTCAATTTACTTCTTCGATCCAAATGGTCATCGTCTGGAACTGACCTATAACGATGTGCACGCAGATGCCAAAATCTCACGCATTACAGAAGAAATGAAAATGGAAATGCTGGATGAATGGAGCCGTACCAAACGTGCTCCACACCATACTCACTTCTTACATGAAGATGAGCTAGGAGCATAATTCAGGCTCAAACGCTCGGCATTGGGGTTCTATCGCTTCAATGCCGATTTTTATTGCCTGAATTTAAGGCATGTATATGCTTTTTATGACTTATGCTTGTGATACAAATATAGTGTAAGGTGATTAAAAACAATTGTATGCTTATACAATTCACCTATTTAAATCATTTAAAAAGATGATTTCTATTTTAGGTCATGCTCAGGCATTATGTGCTGCATGTAACACTAAATATTGACAGTAAACGCACACAGCTAAATGTATGCAGATTAAGGGTTATTGAATGATTGAAGAAAAGTTATCTGGTGGGGTTCAATCACTTGAGGTCGGTCTAGCCGTACTCAATGCCCTTTTGGAACACAATAAACCGATTATATTAAAAGAATTATCTAGCCGATTGGATATGCACCCTGCCAAAGTTCACCGCTATCTGGTCAGCCTGATCCGTATGAACTATGCCAAACAACTTGAGGATGGCCAATATGCCTTAGGTGATCAGGCATGGCGTCTGGGTTTAAACTGCATTCAGCATACCGATGTATTACAGCTGGTTCAGCATCTGATTTACGAATTACAAAACAAGATTGGTTGTGGTATCCAGATCAGTAAATGGTCGCCTAGAGGCCCGTTAGTGGTGCAATCAATTGAGTCTAATCACCCGATTTCCATTGTCACCAAAGTGGGATCGGTTATGCCGTTAATCAACTCCGCTGCGGGGCGCGTATTTGCTTCATATATGCCTGAGGCCATCATTAAGCCGCTTATGCTGGCTGAATGGGAAAAAGCGGCACAGAACCACTACCCGATCAAACCGAGTAATTGGGACGAATTCCTTGCGCTTAAACAAACCACACTACAACACGGCATGGCGATTGCACAAGGCGACTTGCTGGTCGGAATCAATGCAGTGGGTTTACCAATTTTTAATGCACATCACTCGATGGAGTTTTGTATTGTTGCACTAGACAGTGAAATGTTCTTCTCGGTGCAGGAAGGCAGTGAAAAACTTGAACTATTTAAACGTGAAGTGGCTGCGATCAATCAGTATATTCAAACTCGTTAATTTTTATTCATCCATAAAAAAGCCAAGAAATAAACTTCTTGGCTTTTTCGTTTCTTTCAGTTTTAGCTTATTTTGCTTCTAACACACCACGGCGAATCTGGTCACGTTCGATTGATTCAAATAGTGCCTTAAAGTTACCTTCACCAAAACCGTCATCATCTTTGCGTTGAATAAATTCAAAGAAAACTGGCCCAAGCATGTTTTGAGAGAAAATCTGTAATAACAGTTTCTTCTGACCATCTTTGGTATTGCCATCCAGTAAGATACCGCGTTTTTGCAGTTCTTCAGTTGGCTCGCCATGATCCGGTAAACGGTCTTTCAACATTTCATAATAAGTTTCAGGTGGCGCGGTCATAAACTGCATACCCATACCTTTTAACTTATCCCATGTTGAAAGCAGATCATCGGTAATAAAAGCAATATGCTGAATGCCTTCACCATTAAAGTCCGCCAAAAACTCGGCAATTTGACCGTTGCCCTTGTCTGAGTCTTCATTTAATGGAATACGAATCATGCCATCTGGTGCAGTCAACGCTTTCGAAGTCAAACCTGTATATTCACCTTTAATGTCGAAGTAACGGATTTCCTGGAAATTAAAGATTTTTTCATAGAAGTTCGCCCAATATTCCATACGTCCTTTATAAACGTTATGGGTTAAATGGTCGATTTCGTTTAAGCCCGCACCTTTTGGATTACGCTCGACATCATCAAAGAAAACAAAGTCATTTTCATAAATATCACGATCCACGAGGAAAATTGGCATCCCACCAATTCCTTTAATCGCAGGAATATTCAATTCCATTGGGCCAGCTTGCGAGTACATCGGCTCTGCGCCCAGTTCGATTGCATTTTTAAATGCCTTCGCTGCATCACGGGTTCTAAAGCCCATTGCACATGCTGACGGGCCATGTTCTTTAAAGAAGAATGAAGCATAAGATTCTGGCTGATAATTCAAAATGATATTGATATTACCCTGACGCCATAAATAAACTTTTTTAGATTTATGCTTCGCCACCTTGGTAAAGCCAATTGTTTCAAAGATTTGGTCTAATCCATTTTCCGTCGAAACAAATTCAATAAAAGCAAAACCACATAGTTCTAATGGGTTATCTAAAATGTCCATCTAGTTTCCCTTATTTAGATAAATTCATCCGTTGTTAATGCAAAGTACCGTATTTTGTTTTGGCTAATCTCAGCTCACTCAACAAATCAGCACTTATACGCATTACTTTTAGAAAAGGTCACAGGTGTTTTTATAAGTATGTTAAAAGCATCCGTGTTGAAACCTTTCCTTCCATAAGTAAGCCAATGCAATCATAAAGTATGAACTTTCTTTGCATAGGCCCTCAACCATAAATTCATGCTACAAGAAAGATTAAATTTATGCAATACATAATTAAATTATGTTATGTGTAATTTATTGGTTTTTCTTGTCATATATAACGTGTTTTAACTCAATTCGAAGCAGTAGCTGCTAGAAGGCAGAATTTAAAAAGAAAAATGCCTCCAACTAAATCAGACATTGGTCTCAAGATCAAAAAGTCAGCACCTTAGAAGCAGAATATTATCTTGAAGCAGAACAAAGGAGGTAGCGAGATGAGGGAGATAGAAGATGAGAAGCATCCCGATAACAAGATATTATCGGGATGCTCTTATTTTATTTAGGATGGAAATGCCCAAAGGTCTTTGGAATCAACCGTATCCGATAACAATCTAAAAGCAGCAGGCTCCAGATCCTGATCGACTACGACATAACCTTTTTCATTATTCTTTAAGGCTGCACATTTATTGTCAGTGAATTGATAACTTGCAGTATTTGCCAATGAGTTCTCACTGATTTTTGCTGTAAAGCTACAGTTTTGATCGAGTGAAATCATTTGCCTTTGAGCTTTTACTTCAACAGGAATCGAACTGCCGTCAGCCAAAGATAAGGTATAGCTTCCCACTAGCTCATTCAAACTTAGCTTTTGATCAGCAATTTTTTCATAATGGGCAAACTCAAGCTTGAGATTTTTATCACTTTGATTGCTATGCCATGTTTTAGTTGCTACATCATAATGCATCACGATCTGAGCGCGATCTTGCTCATCATTCAAAACCACCAGCTTGGTGCCATCCGTACCTGAATAGTATTTACCCACTGTAGGCAATTCCTGATCGGTTTCGATACTGACCGAATAAGTACCCACTGCTAAAGCAGGAACTGGCTCTGACTTCTCGGCTGGCTGTTCTTTTCGATCATTGTTGTCATCATGACAAGCGCTCAAGGCTAAGCCAAGAAGTAATATCCATAAACAACGTTGCATTGGCCTTCCCCTTACTTGAACAGGTTTTTAAGACGGATCTTTAGCCATTCTTGCGCTGCAGGACGATGGTCGTAGGCCACTTGCATTGCAGTCACTGCAATCTTGCTTTGTACAACAGCACTTTCGTCTGTTGCTTGTGCTGCTGTTGGTGCATTGGAATTAATGCCAAAACCTAAACCATATTGATTGCCACCTTTCTCATCTTTGCTGACTTTAAAATTAAAGTTATACAAGTCATAGCTACCAATTTTCGAGAAGGCAAACGGCGTGCTGGTGCTTAAGTTCTTTGGAAAATTGACATTCAATGTAATGCCTTTAGGTAACAAAGCACCCTGACCTGCTTTATTTTGCAGCTCTTTTAATAATACGACTGTCTGTTTTGCCACAATCACGGAATTGGCATTATTTAAAGTCTTATCATCCACCGTATTTGGATCTGCACTTAGGGCAATGGAAGGAATTCCTCGAGCTGCCGAAAACTGTACATTACCAATCGTGCCCGAATGAACCACAACCCGACCAACATTCTGTCCTTCATTTGGCCCTGACAGGACAAGATCAGGTGCTTTGCCCCAGCGCTTATTGGCAACGACATCTAAACCATAAGCAGTTGCCATGACAGGTGTGCCGTGTACATAACTCCAGTCCCCATTGGTATAACCTGCTTTGGTAAAAGCACCTGCTGCTGGTGCACCAATCGCCGCCGCCCCATTATGGCAACCATTTTCAGCCGCAATCTGCTTATCATTATCCGCCGAAATTACGCTAGCGCTGTACATCACAATCGCCCCACCACGTCCGCTTTGTGGTGAACATGGCACAGATACAGCCACACTATGACCATTGGCTTTTAACTCATCATAAAGCGCTTTGACATTACTGGTTAAGCCATCATCATTCACAATTAAAATATTTAAAGCAAAAGTCTGCGTCGAACATGCAGCTAAAATTAATCCACCCCAAACACTCTTTTTCATCGTCCTATCACTATTCAAAATATTCGCCAGAAACAATAGTGTTGAAATATGAAAAATTTATGACGTATTCGAATAAGAGCCTTAGCAAACTACCTGATTCAGATTCTATTCGCTGTCTTAAATTCTTAACAAAGTTCGATTAATTTAAATAAATAATTGATAAAGACCACAGAGATAATCGAGCTATGACCGAGATATCAACCTTCGAAAAACTGACCCAACTTATTGATTCTTATAGCCATGAACATGGTGCCAGACCACAAAAAATTTTAATCGGTTATAAAGCCTATTATCATCTGATGGGCAACTCGAACTTTGCCACAGAAGTGACAGATTCAGCATTAAATCCAAATAAAAGAAGGTATAAAAAGATAAAAATTAAGGTCACTAAAGATGATTATCAACTTGAGCTAGAATGATGTTCTAGCCAAAAAATACAGATCATTAAGTCAGCAATTTATACGTTTAAATCAGAATTTCATTTTCGTTATAATATTTTTCCAGTTCTGCAATCAGCTGTTCTTTGCCATCCATGCCATATAATTCAAAATTGATTTTTTCCAGATAATTGACAATAAAAATTAAGCGACTATTTTCATCATTCTGCCGCTTCTTTTCTTGCAGAAACTTTTTATACGCGACAAAGAGTTGATAACTTTTACGCGTATTTCGTCTTCTATTTAAGCTTGTTGTGTTGTCTTGCTCAACCATACTTTACATTTTACCCCTTATGAAATAAAAACCCACCGAAGTGGGTTCAGAAGCCATCAGAATGTTGTGTCAGAAAACATCAAAATTATTATTTTTATGCTCTAACCAACTGTTTCTTGTTCTTATAGAATTAGAATAATCTGATGTTATGACAGTTCAATGACCAATAGAATTTGATTAAAATTCTCTATCCATCAGGTAACGCTGAGCGATATGCACGGCCTGATTCGGTTTAGGCTGACACTGCGTCCAGATCCCATCCGCTTGAAGCTCCCAAGCACGGCGGTTGTCTTTGAGATAATTATTCAAGCCATCTTCGATAATCAATTTCTTGAGTTTCTTGTCTTCAATCGGGAAGCAGGTTTCGATGCGGGAAAACAGATTACGTCCCATCCAGTCCGCACTGGCGCAATACAGCTTAGCATCACCATCATTATAGAAATAGTAAACACGCGTATGTTCTAAATAACGCCCCACGATCGATCGAACACGGATATTCTCCGAAAGCCCTTTCACTTGCGGTCTTAGACAGCAGATGGAACGAATGATCAGATCAACCTGCACACCCGCTTGTGATGCTTTATAAAGTGCATGAATCAATTGTGCTTCGGTCAAGGCATTGACCTTAATCATGATATGCGCTTTTTTACCCGCTTTGCTGTTTTCGATTTCTTGCTGAATCAGATCAATCAGTTGTGCATGTAAGGTAAAAGGTGCATGGAAAAGTTTCTTTAACTTGGCCATTTTCCCCATGCCCGTCAATTCCTGAAAGACCTTATGAACATCTTCGCAAATGTCATCGTCACCCGTAAGCAGCCCATAATCGGTATAAATTTTGGCATTGGTTGCGTGATAATTTCCTGTGCCCAAATGCACATAACGTTTAATCTTGTCTTGCTCGCGACGCACCACCAGAATCATTTTTGCATGTGTTTTATAACCAACGATGCCATAAACAACAACCGCGCCCGCCTCTTGCAATACATTCGCCACCTCAATATTTGATTCTTCATCAAATCGCGCTCTCAGCTCAATGACAGCGGTGACTTCTTTACCATTTCTTGCAGCTTCCGCAAGGATTTTCACAATCTCGGAATCCGCTCCACTTCGGTAAAGTGTTTGCTTAATCGCAAGTACATTCGGATCATAAGCAGCATCTCGTAGAAGCTTGATCACAGGAGCAAAACTGTCAAATGGATGGTGTAACAGTACATCGCCTGCCTTGAGCACATCAAAGATTGGCTTTTTGCTATAAAGTGCTTTAGGAATCTTTTGTAGATAAGGCTTAAAGCGTAATTCAGGTAAATCAAAATTTGAGATAAAACGCGCCAGATTGACGGGACCATCAACAAAATATAAATGTTCTTTTTCGAGTTCAAATTGTTCCAGTAAATAATCAGCAATATGATCTGGACAGTTTTTATTGACTTCAAGTCGGACGGCGCGCCCAAAACGTCTTGCAGATAGCTCACCTTTTAATGCCACCGCTAGATCTTCAACATCTTCTGATACTGTTAAATCGGCATTTCGGGTGACACGGAATTGATAACAACCTGTTGCCTTCATGCCAGGGAACAAGTCAGAGATATGTTCCTGAATAATCGCCGACAATAAAATATAGTGCTCTGCGCTACCCGAAACATGATGAGGTAATTTTACCAGTCGAGGTAAAGATCTTGGTGCGGGTACAATCGCTAAATCAATTTCACGGCCAAATGCATCCTTGCCTTCCAAGGTAACAATAAAGTTCAGACTTTTATTGGCTAAGCGTGGAAATGGATGAGCCGGGTCCAGACTGATCGGTGTGACTACAGGCTGTACTTCACTGTAGAAATAATCTTTGATCCAAGCCTTATGCTTTTCCAGAATATCGGTATGTTGTATGTAATGTACGCCATGACCTTGTAGCTGAGGCAAAATGGTATAATTCAGGATCTTATATTGTTCTTCCACTGCCTCATGAACCACTTTAGAAATTTGCTGCAACACCTCTGCAAGCGGCATTCCATCTGGCCCTGTGACCTGAGTCGACATATTGATTTGTTGTAGCAGACTGGCAACGCGGATTTCAAAAAATTCGTCTAAATTTCGAGAGAAAATAATTAAAAAATTAAGTCGTTCCAGTAGCGGATGTTCAACATCTTTTGCCTGTGCAAGCACACGTTTATGAAACTCTAATAGCGACAACTCTCGATTTAGATATGTTTCTAAACTATGTTCTTGAGCATTTTTGAGTGCATGCAGTGAGGTCATTGATTACTCTTTTTTATATGTAAATTACTTTGCGATAAAGCAACTAGAAACGGATTTCTCAATCTCCTATTTTCTTAAAAATATATTGCAGATTAATGACATAAATAAATTTCTTGCCAAAAAGATAAATCATTTGATCTCGCTCAAGTTAAAACCATACGAGATCAAATGAAAGAGATGAGTCAATAGCGGTTCAAAATAAAACCACGATTAAAACATCTCTATGTCTATGGTCTAAAATTTATAACCCAGTTTAAGCCCATAACCGATGGAGTGATTTTGACTAAACTCAGCCACGTAATAATCACTGCCAGCCTGTGCACCCAGTTGCGCTTTTGCATCACCCAGCCAGAAATATTTCACGCCACCTGAAATAAAAGTTTGAGCTGTGGGACTATATTGTGCACCAATCCCAACATTATAGTAGCCTTTCACAGGCCCACCACTTGACACTTTCTCCCCAGCCCCTGAATCCCACCCAACCGACATCGAAGCAAACCATTTCTGAGAAAGTTTTTGTCCTAGCCCAAGATTTGCTGACCATTGATCATCATAATAACGAACTAAATTAAAACCATCTGGTCGACTTGGCGTAGACAAACTGCCCACAATCTTGGAAATTTCGCCAAAACGATAAGGCTGAAAAGAAAAGTCACTCCAGTTCACCCAGCGTACATTACCAAATAACAATGTTCCTGGGCGCAAGCCCGTTTGGAACTCAAGATTAACGGAATCTGGTGTCTTGAACTTGGTGGTTCCAGAGCTATTCGCATTCGGCAGTTCAGCTACAATATGGTTGAGCACCGCTTTATTCTGCTCGGTCATTTTTCCAATCGAGACCATATAACTTAAATGCTGATCGACCAGATCACGTCCTTGCTGGGTGCTTAACATATCAATCAACGGCGCATTTTCAGTTGCATTGACTTTATGTTCTATTTCAGAACGATAGGTTAATGAGGCTTTCAAACCTTTTTCTGGAATCTGATAGGCAAAACCAGCCAACCAGCCCCAGTCACCTACGGCTTTACTGTGAAAATCATAGCCATTATAGAGACTGAATACCGCACCTCTAAGCTCAACCTGACTCTTAAAGTTTTCATAGGTCGGGCCGAGATAAAAATTCCAGTTTTTATTGGGCTGATAACCAAAAATAAAACTTAAATTCTGGATATCAAAGCTGGATTTGGTATTGCCTGTTGGCGCGTTATTGGAGGTCGCTTGGGCAATTCTCGTAGTCGTCATTCCTGGCAATAAAACAATATCATTTGAAGTGGCGACAAAGCTGTTATTGCCTGAATACTCCGTATCTGACCCAAAAGGTTCATCATAAATAAAACCAAAAGAAAACTTTGGCGCGAGTTGTAGTTTTAATGCGGCTGAGGGCCAATAACTTGAATTTGCAATATCAGAGATCGATTGACGCGAAGCATTGATACCCGCTTCTTGTCCTTGTAGGGAGCTATCCATGACGGATAAACCTGCTTCAAAATAATTTCCTGGCTGTAAAAAGGCTGAAATGGATTGTCCATTTCGATCAAAAGCAGCGGCATTTAATTGTGTTGAAAAAACCGCCAACAGTAAACAATTGATTTTATGATTCATTTTACATTTCCTTGTAGAATGAAAGGGAGCTTTTTTATTGCTCTACTCCCTTTGATTTTCTTAAAATATTAATTAATAGTCTGGTCGAGTTAAAATTGGAAAATTAGGCGTTGGTTTTTTAAATAGCGTAAAGAATTGTCCAACTTTCATCGGATTGCCCTTTATCTCGCTGTCTTTAGATTGCAGCAGTTTGGCAGGATTGGTTTCACCACTGATCAGTCTCAAATAGGAAAGCTTGGTGAGGCTTAATGTCGGACAGTCGGCTGGTAAACGATTACGCTCTATTTTTTCAAACAGCATGACTGAATTCTCTATCCGCAATGCAAAGTTTTCATTGCGATCGGTTAAGACCAGATTCAGGCACTGATTTTCATTTTTTAAATTTTCGACATCTAGATTGGTGGCCATAGCCTCCAGAAATCTTTCAGTTGGCGTATGAATCAGTAAACCTAAACGACTCGAGGTATTTTTAACTGTAGGCTGGCCTTGCAGTTCTTGCGCACCCATTAAATAGAAATTACGCCAGGTTGACGCTTCCGCAGTATATCCAAGTTGACGGTATGTTTTGGCGAGTAGCTGTCTCGCCTGAGCATTGTCAGGGTTATTAAAGACCAGATGTTTTAATACTTCTGCTGCCCATCGATACTCCGCTTGGTCATAAGCTTTCTGGGCATTTTTTAGTGCGTTGGCCTCTCCTCCAGCAAGCTCAATATATTTCTTTGCCGCATCTCTAGGGGGCAATGGATCAAGATTGGAAGGATTCGCATCAAACCAGCCCATATAGTATTGATATACCGCTTTGGCGTTGTGCTTTAAGGTACCGTAATAACCATGCACATATAATTTCTGATCCAGCTCTGGTGGCAATTTAATTTTTTCAGCGATTTCCGCACCATTTAGCCCTGAGTTCATATAACGAACCGTCTGATCATGGATAAACTTATAAACATCTCTTTGCGTTTTAATAAAGTCCTGAATATTGGCATTGCCCCAAACTGGCCAGTGATGCTGGGCAACAAAGACTTCCGAATTTTTGGTTTGTTCTAGCGCCTGATTTAAATAACCCACCCACTTTAAGGTATCGCGGACTTTTGCCCCTCTCAAGGTATAAAGGTTATGCATCGTATGCGACAGAATCTCCGCGCCATTGTAGAGTTTCAGCGAAGGAATAGAGAATGTCAGTTCTGAAGGTGCTTCTGAGCTGGGGACATTATAAAAAACGAAATCCAGACCATCGATCTTAAGCTTCTGTTCTGGCTGTGTAATCAATTTATTCGGTTCTAAAATTCCCATTTGTCCAACAGCGACCGCCTTGCCCAGACCATTATCGACCAGACCATCGAGACGTTTAGGCAAATATGTTCCATACATATAGCTGGCACGGCGCGTCATCGCAGGACCCGCCATGATATTTTCACTGGTGGCCTCTTCCATAAAGCCTTCTGGTGCAACAATCGGTATCTTTCTTTGCTTCAACTCTTCAGCTGAAATCACGCCTAGCGCACCACCGAAGTGATCCACATGACTATGGGTAAAAATAATTGCCGAAATTTTTTGATCGCCCAGATATTGTCGAGCAAACTTGATCGCAGCATCAGCCGTTTCTTTTGCTGTTAAGGTATCAACGATAATCCAGCCAGTTTTCCCCTGAATAATGGTCATATTGGCCAGATCAAAACCGCGAATCTGCCAGACACCATCTGCCACCTTAAACAAGCCCGCATTATTATTTAACTTGGCTTGGCGCCATAGACTTGGATTTACCGTATCAGGGGCAGCACCGCTAATAAAATTAAAGGCATCGAAGTCCCAGATCACATCGCCTTGTTCATTTTTGATCTGACCGCTCGGCTTGGCAACAAGCCCTCTTTCTGCATTTTTAAACTCTTGTTCATCTTGTAAATTATATTTATTTTGATAGAGCGCATGAGATTCAATCACTGCCTTTTCTACATTGACATCCGCTGCGCCAACATAAAACGGTAAAACACATAATAATGACGCTGTAACGACTTTAATCTTCATATTACTTCCTTATAACTTCTCTTATCCCGTTCACTGTTATATTTCAATGTGTCTTAGGATGCTCAAAACCGTAGGTAAAACCAGATATATACTTAAAACTTATGTTTAAATAACAATGTATTAACCGCTTCTATTCTCCTTTTTATGATGCCAGAAAGATCTAAATCCTTTTATAAATTCTCCATATAACGTTGTCTCTTTTTGACCAAAGTAGATTGATCAATTCCTAAAGCTTGGGCTGCTTTTTGCGTGGTTTTAAACTCTGTCAGTGCTTTGGCAATAATGCCGTATTCAAATGCCTCAACCTGTCTTTTTAAATGTCTCTCTGTCGGTTGTGAGGCAGATACATCAATGAAAGATTGAGGTTCATCAAAAATATTGGCAGGAATATCGGCAGGCTGAATCTGATCGGCCTGACTCATCACCACGGTCTGTTCGATAAAATTAGTCAATTCCCGAATATTTCCAGGCCATGAATACTGCTTCATCATCTGGATGACCGTTTTGGAATAGGTTCTATTGAGCTGATATTTATGATTAAAAAACTTGAGATAATGATTGGTTAAAGGTTCGATTTCACTAATACGATCTTTTAAATCATCTAAATGTAACTTAGCCACACACAGTCGATAATAGAGGTCATTTCGGAATGTTCCCTTCTTCATTAGCTCCTGTAAATTATGATGTGTCGCGGAAATAATCCTGACATCGGTATAAATATAATCACTGCCGCCTACAGGAATAAATCGATTATCTTCAATCACTTTTAATATTTTTGCCTGCAAGGCCAGTGGCAAATCCCCCACTTCATCCAGAAATAAAGTGCCGCCATTCACCGCTTCAAATAAGCCTTTTTTGCCTTTCTGCAATGCGCCTGTGAATGCACCAGGCACATAGCCAAACAGTTCGGATTCTAATAAACCGTCAGGCATGGTGGCACAATTGATTTCCAGAAAAGGTTTATCTTTCCTTTTGCTGCGATTATGGATATGGCGTGCCAACATGGTCTTGCCCGTGCCAGTGCTGCCTTGAATCAGCACTTTTATATCAGATGCTGCGAGCCGATCTGCCAGTTGATAGATCTGGTTGGTTGAATCACTTAAGTGTTCAAACAAATCTGCAAATGGCTTGGAATGAGAGTATTTTTCCTGAGTGTTTTTAATATCTTCCAGCTCACGCTGAGCATTTTGGGCACGTAATAACGCCGTAATATCACGTACAGAAGTAATCACTGCAATCAAGCTATTGGTGGTTTCATGAAAAACAGGATGACCTGTAACCAGTAATTCTTTGCCATTTTTTAGTGACTGCAAGATCGTGGTTTTTTTACAGCTTTTAATGACTTCCAGTGAAACGGAGCGCGAGAGTACACCTGCATTGACCAGCTCTTGAATAGAATGATCAATCAGATCATTGCGTTCCAGACCCGTCAGCATCAAATAGGCATCATTTGCAAATAAGATCTGTCCCATCCCATCTGTAATAAATACACCATCATCAATTGCGTCCATAATTGAAATGAACATTTTTTTTGAAATTCTCACGTCCCTTGAGTTTTCCTTATCAAAGAAATTTATCCAGTCCATTGTCTTATCTCTAAATACCGTTCTAAGTGATGATTTAGAACATTGCTAAGTTTTACAGCATCTCATCTGTATGCTTTCAAAAACATATTGGTATTTAATTATTTATCTTTCAACTAATAAATCTGATTAAGCAAGTATGATGCCAAAATGTATTATTTATAATTATCAGATAGATATAAAAACAAGGACTTTTGAGTTAATGAAAAAAAGCATTATTTATGATTTTTTTCATCATAAAAATACTGAACAAATACAGGAGGCTTTTTTTGGAAAACGATTTTTATTGTTGAGAAATAAGTTTGATTGATGATGTTCTATGAATAGCAATGAAGTTTATACTTCATCGCTTCTACAGAAATACAATTTAGGCCAGAGCTAGATGCAATCAGGGCATCAGAAATAGAACGCGAGTGCATATGCTTGGTTTTGAGGAAAAGTCCACGCCCTTTTTTGTTTGACTTGCATAGGGGTAAAATATATACATAAATAATGATACACGCTGTATCAGGATATAAAAATACAAGAATCAAGAATAGGATGAATAACAATGTCTCATCAAATTAATCTGCCAAGGATTATGGAAATTGGCAAAAATGCACGAAGCAAGCTTCCCCTGATTCTGAATAGTTTAGGTGCAAAAAAACCACTGATCATTACCGATAAAATGATGGTTTCACTGGGATACATCGCACAAATTCAAGAAATATTAAAAGCTGAACATATCGACAGTGATTACTTTGATGAAACCATTCCCGAACCCACCTCTGGCTCGATTGAAGCAGGTGTTGATTATGTCAAAAACCATGATTACGATGCCATTATCGCGATTGGTGGCGGCAGCCCGATAGATAGTGCGAAAGCGATCAGCATTTTAAGCAAGCACGGTGGTGTCATCGCGGATTATAAATTTCCCCGACAAGTCAATGAAATAGGCCTTCCAATTATTGCCATCCCGACCACAGCTGGGACAGGGTCCGAATGTACACGTTTCACCATTATCACCAATGACCTGACCAGCGAAAAGATGCTCTGTGCGGGTTTAGGCTTTTTGCCTGTTGCAGCGATTATAGATTATGAACTCACCATGTCTCTGCCTGCTCGAACCACAGCAGATACAGGAATTGATGCACTTACGCATGCAATGGAAGCCTATGTAAGTAAAAAAGCCAGTCCATATAGTGATGCGCAGGCACTCGCGGCAATGAGATTGATCGGACCAAATTTGCAAACAGCGTATCACCAACCCAGCAATGAATCTGCTCGTGAAAAAATGATGCTTGGATCAACTTTGGCTGGCATTGCCTTTTCCAATGCCTCCGTTGCGTTGGTGCATGGCATGAGCCGACCGATTGGTGCTTTTTTCCATGTACCTCATGGCTTATCGAATGCAATGCTGTTACCTACAATCACTGCTTTTTCAATTCAAGCCGCCCCTGAACGCTATGCAGAATGTGCCAAAGCAATCGGATGTGCAAATCATGATGACTCAGATAACGTCGCCAACCAGAAGCTCATTGATACGCTGATTGAAATTAATCGAGATTTAGCAGTACCCAGCTTAGCTGAGTTTGGCGTCAGTAAAAGTGATTTTGATCAGGTCGTACATACGATGGCTGAACAAGCATTGGCTTCCGGATCCCCATCGAATAACCCCATTGTTCCCAGCCTTGAACAAATCATCACGCTTTACCAACAACTTTGGCAAGAGCAAAAACCAGCACTTATTGACGAGAATAAACTTAATGAGGAAAGCTACACATAGTACGGATCTAAAAGGCTGGCCTTGATCGTATATCTGTCAATTAAATACGCAATCAGCGATGGATACTTAATCTAGGAATAACGAGTTCAATCGAAATTTTTAGCGGGCGATTCATTTTACGGAAAAAATATCTTTTTAGATTTACAGCAGTTGAAATAGCAATTAAAAAAAGGATATTGAATAAAACACTTATTCAATATCCCTAGCTGTTTATTAAACAATGGCTTAGGCAGAGAAAGCCTGTATATTATTTAATGCAACAATACGGCGTGATTTAGCTGGTAAAACGTCCGTGTTCATCACGTTTTTGATTACCGCGACCGCGGCTACCACGATCATCATAATCATCGTCGTCATCACGGCGACTGCGGCCCCGACCACCTGAACGGTTGCTACCACGATCATCTTCGTCGTCATCACGACGGCTGCGACCACGACCACCTGAGCGGTTACCACCGCGATCATCATAATCATCGTCATCATCACGGCTGCGACCACGACCACCTGAGCGGTTACCACCGCGATCATCTTCATCATCGTCATCGCGACGGCTGCGACCGCGTCCACCTGAACGGTTGCTGCCGCGATCATCATAATCATCGTCATCATCGCGACGACTGCGGCCGCGACCACCTGAGCGGTTGCCACCGCGATCATCTTCATCGTCATCATCACGACGGCTACGGCCGCGACCACCTGAACGGTTGCTACTACGATCATCTTCATCGTCGTCATCACGACGGCTACGGCCACGTCCACCTGAACGGTTGCTACCGCGATCATCTTCATCGTCGTCATCACGGCGGCTGCGACCGCGACCACCTGAACGGTTGCTACCGCGATCATCTTCATCGTCATCATCGCGACGGCTGCGACCACGACCACCTGAACGGTTGCTACCGCGATCATCTTCATCGTCATCATCACGACGGCTATGACCACGACCACCTGAGCGGTTACCACCACGATCATCATAATCATCGTCGTCATCGCGACGACTGCGGCCACCTGAGCGGTTACCACCGCGATCATCTTCATCGTCATCATCACGACGGCTACGACCGCGACCACCTGAACGATTGCTGCCACGATCATCATAATCATCGTCGTCATCGCGACGGCTATGACCTCTACCACCTGAACGGTTGCCACCGCGATCATCATAATCATCGTCGTCATCACGACGACTACGACCGCGTCCACCTGAACGGTTGCTACCGCGATCACCATAATCATCGTCATCATCACGGCGGCTACGACCGCGACCACCACGATCGTCATAATCGTCGTCGTCATCGCGGCTGCTAGAACGACGGCCATTTTTATGACTTAAAGAACCGGCTTCACGCGCTTCTTCTGAAGTAAATTCATGTGCATTTCCCCGTGAATGGGCCATACGTCCAGCCTCACGGGCTTCTTCGGTGGTAAATTCATGCGCATTTCCGCTTGCATGGGCTGCGCGTCCGCCCTTACTCGCTATTTCCCGTAAGCGATCTGGATCCATGCTGGCGAATCCACGGTTTGAGGTACCTGAATTATTATCTTGATCATCTTGTCTAGAATCTTGATTAGCCATGATTATCTCTTCCTCTATTAAAATTATAGATGCACCGTTATATAGCGGCTATATTCACCATAAGAGATAAAATGCTTTTGCTCTAACCCTGCTATGTTTCAATACTTTTAAATGTTGCCAATTTATTTTTTTATAAAACTGATATCATCATGTTATATGAGCAATTTTTAAGTATTATCTTTCAAACTCTCTATTTATTTTTTACGCTTCAAATAACACAGAGAAGAAAGAATTAATAAAGACAACAAATAAACATTCTTTTACAACCCCAATCAAAATCATTAAAGTGGATATAAAAAAATACAAAGCACACATTTAAAGAAACAATAGAATTTTAGACATTAAATGATGCGATTGAATAAATTTTCAGGAGATTTAAAATGGATGAAAAAATGGAAGTCAGTTCAGATTTGGAACTACAACCTAGCTTTATGACATTACTTAGCCCTGAAATTTTGCTGGCTCATTTAGATACAGATAACCACGACTGGCTGGCATATGATTCGGACTGGTTTTATAAGGTAGAAAAAAAAGACATTACATTACCATTTCAGCGCATTCTACACATTACTAAAAATATGAAAAATATTGAAATTTATAGCGACAAACACGAACATCCTAAGGCGCTAGAATCTCAAAGATCCTCAATCAGTGGCAAACAATTACTGGAAGCCGAGAAAATAATTAGACTAATCCTCAATCTAGAACAATCCACAGCCATTGAAAATTGGACCCAAAATACTGAAAATAGAACACTTGTCGAAGATATTATAGCCAGTCACCATATTAAGATTTTATCTCTCGTCTAGCAGTCATTTGATAATGGATAAAATTTATATTTTTTTACTAGCTTCTACGGAATAAATACAATTCCAACTAATCAAAACATTGTCCTTACCGAAAATAACATCTTTTTCAAAGATGATAAAAAATAATCGAATCAAAGGACTTTAGAGATGAGCAACAATCCGAATCAATATCCAACTTCTGCGCCTGCCCAAGAACAACCACACCAACCTGGCAAGCAACAAGCGATGCATCCAGAACCTGAAATCATCAAGTCGACGCATCAAGGCAGCAATAAACTCAAAGATAAAGTTGCACTGATTAGTGGTGGTGACAGCGGTATAGGCCGTTCTATTGCCGTATTATTTGCTCGTGAAGGTGCAGATATCGCAATTATTTATCTTGAAGAACAAGAAGATGCTGAAAAAACCAAACAATTGGTTGAGCAAGAAGGACGACAATGTTTACTATTTAAAGAAGATATAACTGATCCTGACGTCTCGGAAAAGTGTGTTGAGGAGACTGTAAAGGCTTTTGGCAAAATAAATATCTTGGTTAATAATGCTGGCGTTCAGTTCCAGCAAAAAGATTTAATCAATATTAGTAATGAACAATTAGAGAGAACCTTTAAAACCAATATTTTCTCGATGTTTTATTTAACTAAAGTGGTACTGCCTCATTTAAAAGAAGGAGACAGTATTATTAATACCACCAGTATTACCAGTTATCACGGACACGATGAATTAATAGACTATGCCAGTACCAAAGGCGCGATTACAACATTTACCCGCAGTTTGTCCACCAATCTCATGAAGCAGAAAAAAGGCATCCGTGTGAATGGTGTTGCCCCTGGCCCGATCTGGACCCCGCTCATTCCAAGTAGTTTTGATGCAGAAACGGTAGAGAAATTTGGTCAGGATACACCCATGGGACGAATGGGCCAACCAAGTGAAGTAGCGCCTGCATACTTATTCTTGGCTTCCGATGATGCCAGTTATATTACAGGACAGGTTATCCACGTGAACGGCGGTGAAATTATCAATGGCTAAGCCAGTATAAAACCTCCTTTGGGAGGTTTTTTAATAACAATAAGAGGCTAAAAAATGAATCAGCATTATACTATGGAAGGTATACAGCAAAGGGCTTTGCACTACTTACTCCATTTTTTAGAAGAACAGCATTATCGTTTTACCGTCATTACACCGCTTAGTCATGAACGGATTTTGAAGCGCAAGAAACACTTATCCAATACAGCGAGGAGCTTAAAGGATATTTTTGGCTGGAATCTGCCCTTTTATCCTGAAGCTCTGGATCAACAACTTTTTCTGATTTTAAAAAATGCCGACCTGATCCATCTTGAAGATCAGCAATGGTTGAGTACAGTTAGAGTGGCATCTCTGGATGAAAAGTTATTTATCCATTCTGCTTTTCCAACACTTGAAACCGATGCGGTGTTCTTTGGGCCTGATACTTATCGTTTTTATTATCATCTTAAACAATACTTACTCCACCAGACACATGTTATACAGCGTAGTGTGGAACTTTGTTGTGGTGCTTCGCCTGTCGCCATTACGATTGCCAAGTTAATTCCTGAGGCTACTGAAATTTTTACTGCGGATATTAATCCTAAAGTACTGTTTTACAGTCAGGTGAATAAAGATTTTACGGGGTTGAGTAATATTTTCCCCACACAGAGTAATCTTTTTTCCAATCTGGAGGGACATTTTGACTTGATCTTTGCAAACCCTCCTTACCTGATGGATTTGCATGAACGCCAATATCGGCACGGTGGCAATGCGTTGGATGGCACTGATTTATCCTTTCGTATTCTCACCGAAGCAATCAAGAGACTGACGCCTCAAGGCACGTTATTTTTATATACAGGCATTGCGATCAGTCAGGACGGCAATAAGTTTTTAGAAGCAGTCGATAGCTGGATACAAGATTATCCAGACTTTAAATACAGTTATGAAGAAATTGACCCTGATGTGTTTGGGGAAGAACTTGAACAACCAGCCTATCAACATATTGAAAGAATTGCTGTGGTTTTAATCAAGCTCTCTGCTGCCTGATTTATTTAAATCCAAAAAAAGCTCCATGACGGAGCTTTTTTAGCATTAGGCAGGTATGGCTTCTGCCACTGCTTCCCTCGCCCAAACACGATGATGACGGAGTAATTGTTTCAGCTTTTCGGCCACATGACGGAAATCATCTTGCAATAGCGTGCCTTCATCTGGCACTAAGTCGAGCTGATCCAGTAATTCAGCTTTATCACCCAAGAATACAATTGGTTTTAAATGCTTATAAGCTTCAAGTAAATAATGCTTGGTCACACCATCCGCCAAAACAGCATCTAAATTATCGCCATCTGCAATCACCACAGCATCATAGATAATAGAAGGCTCTGCTTTCTGCATGCCATCCGAAGTAATCACTTCATCGCGTGACCCTTTTACTGGTGCCAGCATGGGCGTTAATAAATGCACAATCGCATTTTCCTGAATCGACCAGTTAATGATCGTGCGTAATGTCTCCGCATTGACTTTGTCATGAATCAACACAGCGATTTTACGTCCCTGAATATCATCAGGAATAAACGCCTGCATAGAAAGTTTTTCAGATTTTTCAATACTAGCCTGCTTAAAGTTTTCTTTTAAGTCTGGTACCTCGATTCCAAGATTTTGTCCAACTTGTTTCGCGAGATCGGTATCAATGTTGGCCAGCACTTCCTGAACTTCACGCTCACGGATATGCGGTCGCTGTACCTTACTTAATTCAAAAGTATAGGCATCCACCACATGTTTTTGCTCATGCGGTGCCAAGCTTTGATAATACAAACGTGCTTGTGAAAAATGATCCGAGAAGGATTCACTGCGCTGACGAATTTTGTGTCCATCAATGCGCTCCTGATAACTTTCAAAGCCGCCATTTTGCGCAGCAGCAGGAATCTCAATCGGCCAGTTATTATCAATCGAATTCGGCTGATATGAGGCCTGACCTTTATGGATTTGATGCTGATGAATGCCATCACGCTGATTATTGTGGAATGGACATACAGGCTTATTGATTGGAATCTGATGGAAATTGGGGCCACCCAAACGACTTAACTGGGTATCGGTATAGGAAAATAAGCGAGCCTGCAATAGCGGGTCATTGGTGAAATCAAGCCCTGGTACGATATGCCCTGGGCAGAATGCAATTTGCTCGGTTTCTGCAAAGAAATTATCAACATTACGATTCAACACAAACTTGCCAATTGGCGTAATCGGAACCAGTTCTTCAGGAATAATTTTGGTCGGATCGAGCAGATCAAAATCAAAGCTCATTTCATCTTCTTCTTCAACAATCTGTACACCCAGTTCCCACTCAGGATACAGACCCTGCTCAATGGCTTCATACAGGTCTCGACGATGAAAATCAGGATCTTTACCTGCCAGCTTCTGTGCTTCATCCCAAACCAGTGCACTTAAACCCTGTTTCGGTGTCCAGTGAAATTTCACAAAACGAGCTTTTTCATGCGCATCTACAAAACGGAAAGTATGCACACCAAAGCCTTGAATCGAGCGTAAATTACGTGGAATCGCACGATCAGACATCGCCCACATCACCGCATGCGCGGACTCAGGCACCAGTGAAACAAAATCCCAGAAAGTATCATGCGCAGTCGCACCAGTCGGAATTTCTCTATGTGGTTCAGGTTTTACCGCATGTACGAAATCTGGAAATTTAATCCCATCCTGAACGAAGAATACTGGGGCATTATTGCCGACCAGATCAAAATTACCTTCTTGGGTATAGAACTTAATCGCAAAACCACGGATATCACGTACTGTATCTGCCGAACCACGTGGCCCCTGAACTGTCGAAAAACGCACAAAAATAGGTGTTTGTATGCTTGGATCAGTCAGAAAACCCGCTTTGGTAAACCGTTCATTGCCTTCATAAGCCTGAAAATAACCATGTGCACCGACACCACGCGCATGCACAATCCGTTCTGGAATACGTTCATGGTCAAAGTGCGTAATTTTCTCACGCAAAATAAAATCTTCGAGTAGAGTTGAGCCTCGTACACCTGCTTTTAAGCTGTTCTGGTTATCTGCAATTTTCACCCCTTGATTGGTCGTTAATGCTTCGTCGGTGGCATCACTTCTTACCTGATCAAGCTGTCTGGTCTTTTCAGTCTGATTACTTTTGTCTGGTGTATTCCCAGCTAAAGCACTTTTAGTATTGTTATCTTTAAGATCGTCATTCATTGGGCTACCCTGTTTTATTGTTGGCTAAATAAAATGATTAAATGGTGTTGTGGTTTTCCTGACTTAACGCGGTGAAGCGGTTAAATAAGGAAATAACAATTCGGCATACTTCTGAGTACTCCATAGGCCTATGCTTTTGTGATGAGATTCGGGGGCAAGAAAAGGCGTCAATTTACAAAGCTTGAGTGCAAAATTGTCTGTCTGGCTAACTCTGGTTTGTAAGTGTTCCAGTTCGCCATCCGAGATGTAACTGAATAGATAATCATGCAATGGTTGTTCTTTACTTAGGCTATTTTTATAAGGCAAGACATGGGTTGAGTATTGATCGCCAGCAATCCAGTCATGAATAATCTGTCTTTCTGCGGGTGTAAACACACCATACATTTTCCCATCTTCATGGCTAATCATGCGCCAGAATGGGCTCTCCTCAGGATCACAATTAAATCTAATCCAGCGCTTTTCAACCAGTTGATTGATAAAACTCCCAATCTGTTGTGGATTGGCTAGCCACTGATTAATGGATTTGCATCCAACAAATTGTTTTTCGTTATGAACCAGTTGCCCAATTAAGGCTTTGCGTTTTAAGATTTTATGAACAAAATTTTCAAGATTCAGGTCTTTAATAATTTGTAGTGAGGACATACCCTGCTGATTTAAGGCATAGCCACGTTTTACCTTCGCCATAAAAGCTTCTTTATCTTTATATTTTTTATAAACATTTTCAAAAGCTTTTAAAGACTTATGCGCATGGCCATTGTCCAGATTATCGATGGTAATATGCAAATTGAAGTATTTGGCTTCGATTCCCAGCTCTTTAAGTTCATAGTTAGTAATTAAAAGATGTAAAGGAAGCTGCTCATAGCCGAGATTAAAACCAATAATTTCAGGAATAAACTCTGGTGGTGCATAAGCTAAAGCCAGTTGAACTGCTGAGTGATGGTAATACTCGTCGTCTAGGAAAAGTTCAAAATCATCCAGCCCCAATACACGCAATAAATCATCGTAGATACAGACATGGTTAGACTTCGCCTGACCCAGACCGAGCTCTTCTAAATAGATTAAAATGAGGTCATGAAAAACAGGATCATTCCAATAATTTACGAGGCTATATAACCAAGAACCGTCTACTTTTTTTACAGGGGCAACTTTTAATAAAAATTCAAATGCCTGCCCGATATTTTTAAAATATTCTCGCTGGCTCCCTGCTTGGCGCTGGCTTAAATACTCTTGATAGCTGAGACATACTTTACGATTTTCATTGTTATACCAATTACGGATTTCCTCAATCTCATTGGGCAAAGAAGTCTTATTCGGCTTCATCGTATCAAATTCTTGTGCTAAGAAATTAACTGCTTTTTTCTCTTTTTCAAAGTTAGATATATCCCCATCAAGGAAGAAAGAAACTAACTCGTAATAATTTTTATGATCGTCCTGCAACAAATCAAGTAATCTTTTTTTTACGACAACAGACATTTCCATTCTCCGAATCGAAAATATAAATTTACCTTACGTTGCTCATCCTTTATTCCTACCAACATTTTGTTAAAACAAGTTAAGATTGAAACAAATAAAAATCAAAAACCTTTTATATCAACAAAATAGGAAAACTACTTTTTTACATTTCAATATTTTGAATTATTTAATCAGAAAATAGATTAAAAAATAATTAATAATTTAAGTAATAAATTTGGTGAGAAAAACCTATGTTTAAAAAATCATGCGAATTACTGGCTCAAAAGAAGCTTTCTATTTTCTTTCTTGAAAGTGCTTCCGCAGGTTATTTATCTTATCAATTTTCTTTAAGTCCATTTTCTGGAGATATTCTTATAGGAAGTCTGGTTTGTTATGACTTAAAAGTAAAAGAAAAGGTGCTAAAAATTTCTCCAAAACTCATTAAGAAATATAGTGCTGAATCCATTCAGGTCACAGAAGAGATGATTAAAAAGGGAAAGAAAATCTTTAAATCAGATATTTATATTTCCTGTACAGGATTGCTCAAGAAAGGAGGCTCTGAAAGTAAACAGAAACCTGTCGGAACATTCTTTTATTGTATAGATTATAAAAATAAAACCTATATTTTCAAAAAGATATACAAATGCAGACCCGAAGCAAAGCTAAAAAATCTACTCAAGGATATATGCCGTAATATTGTTAAGATTATCAATAAAAAAGATATCCAAAACAAATGATCTTATTCTTTGTTGCAGTTTGTTACTTTAGTATAAACTTATATTAAGACTGTTCGCTTCAAAAACAAATACAAATACTTAACTTGTTAAAAAATCATTATTTCCATAAAAAAACTGCATTACATTTAAATATAGTGAAACAGGCTCACCCTATGATTAAAATAAAAATATGTTTTAATTAAATCATCTGATTTACTCAGATATTATCAAAAACCAAATGAGGTGTACGATCATGAGTAATACAAATAACCAAAGCAATCAAGAGCGCAATAATCAACAGCAGCAACAACAAAATCAGCAAAACCAGCAGAACCAAAACAATGACAACCGTCAGCAGCAACAGCAGCAAAACGACAACCGTCAACAACAGGGTTCGAATCAAAAAAATTCTAACCAACAAGGATCAAACCAAAATAATCAACAGAAATAAGATTTGATTATTTTGAGATCCGTAAATATTTAGGAGAATAAATTAATATTCTCCTAAATTTTATATAAGTTAGAACTTGCTGGAGAACGATAATGACAAATCAGAATATTACTGATCAAAATAATCAAGCTTCACGTGTGAGTATTGATCCAAATGATCATTGGCGTGAAAGTTATGTAACTCGCCCTTATTATCAAGAAGCTTCACTGGATACACCAGATCTGGATTATGATCGGGATTTTTCCAAAGCATACGAGCTAGGTAGTCGCGCACGTTCTGAGCACGACCGCAACACTCAGTTTGAAGATGTCGAAGGTAATCTCAAAGAATCTTGGGAAGAGCTAAAAGCTGAATCAAGATTAAAATGGGAACAGGCCAAGCAAGCCATCAAAGACGCGTGGGATAAAGTCTAACTTTCCCCTTCCAATACAAAAATGAGCTTATTTAAAACATAAGCTCATTTTTATTGCATAGAATATAATCACTTACAAACTATAAGAAAGAGTATATAAAAATGGATCTCATCGGTGTTTTCATTCACGATACGACTTGGGAATTGGTCGTAGAAATCATCATTCGTTGCTGTGTCATGTTTCTACTCATCCTAATTTTCTTGAAACTCTCAGGAAAACGCGGCATCAGACAACTTTCGATATTTGAAGTCGCCATTATTCTTAGCTTAGGTAGTGCGGCTGGCGATCCGATGTTTATAGATGATGCGCCGATTGCCCAAGCTTTTGTGGTGATGTGTACCATTATTATTTTATACCGGCTTGTAACTTGGGCCATGATGAAAAGCAAAAAAGTTGAAACGCTTCTGGAAGGAAAGCCACTTTGTATTGTCGAAAATGGGTTGATGGTCATTCAGGATATGAGAAAAGAAAAATATTCGCATGATGAGTTTTTTGCCGAAATGCGCCAGCAAAGTGTTGAGCATCTTGGACAGGTAAAAGTCGCATTACTTGAAACTGACGGCTGCTTAAGTATTTTGTTCTATGCTAAAGATGAAACAAAATGGGGGTTGCCTCTATTTCCAAATCACTATAAAAAAACAGATTATTTAAACCCAACGCTTTTTTATTCTTGTATGTATTGTGGAAGGACTCAGCACTTAAAACATCTTGAGGAAGAATGCCCGCGATGCAAGGGAAAAGATTGGGCAGAATCTTTAAATACATTGCATATCAACTAATGATTTCTTATGCTTAACAATCACTTATAAACTTGGCGCCGAGTTTTTAAGTGCTGTAAAGCGGATCGTCTTAGCTGCTAAGGCGAAAAACTTTTCCCGTCCGTGGATGAGTAAAAGTTAAGTCATCATTGAGTTCGATCACTTTATCCGTGATCACAACTTTAAACAAAGGTGACCAGGAAAAATCATTGATATTTACATCCATTGTGGGCATCTTCTCATAAATTTGCTCCACAATAATCTTGTCACCCGCCTCACTACTCGCATCAACTTCTTTTAACATATATTGTTTCGACATCTCAAAAACTCCTGTTTCAAAATAATCGTGGCAAAATACGAGTGATTATTTTATTTCATTAAATCGGTTCTTTATGCTTAAAGTATGAAACAATCTCTTCACCACTATTTTTAGACTTATCGACTATATTTCCCAATTCATCGTAATAATAGCTTGGTATCACCACTTTATTTTTTAATTTTGATTCTGATTTTTTTGTAGAAACAATTAACTTTTCCACAAAGCCAGACAACCATAATATGTATTCACCTTTATTTTTACTTTTAGGTAAAATACTCACATCCAGATTAATAGATAATGCTTTTGACTTCATTAATAAATCTTCAAAATTAATGTAATTGTAAAGCATTTTAAAATTTGATTTTTTAACTACAGACCTTAACTCAATCATTAAATTATTAAGATCTTCTACATGATCATCTGTGAACCCATGTTTAGATTGAACCTGCTCATAAATTTGTTCTGCTATTTTTAAATATTGATGCATGACATTATTCCTTTATATTCTATTTAGGAATTTTGCAGTATTTACAGTAATCAATTGTTAATAATGTTGTGCTTTATGAAATAGCCCTTAAATTTCATATACATAAACACCACACAATAAGTGATTAGAAATACACTAATAAAAATTAGCGTGATTAACATCACAATAAAATGTATTATTCATGCTTCAACTTATTCTAATTCGCTATAAATACTAAAAATGACTAAAGTAAGGTCAGGATACTTTAGTCATTTTCCCATCATGCTTCTTTAATTAAGATGCTGGGGATTGACCTGAGTTGGAAGTCACATTGCCCGTATGAACCTCTGATGAACCATGCTCTTCCATCATCGCTGGCGCAGATGTATGTTGCGTATCATCATGAATTTCATTATTTGGACTTACAGGCGCTGCTTCCATCGAATGAGGTGTCGTTGTTTCACCGCGTGTCATCGGATCATCAGCAGTCCGGTTCTTTTCACAGCCTGCAAACGTAAAAACACAACAGATTGCTAGACTTTTCACCAATAAATTCTTCATTTTCATTACCTCTCGCTTGGTTTTATGAGTCACTAAGATTGTTCTCAACGATCTACTCTATTCATCCATCATCCACAAACATTTCTTTTTCCGTTCATGCGCCAATCTGCATTTTCGACGCTCAGATAAAGACTTATGATGTCTGGCTGAGTCTCGTTCCCACTCATCTAGATCCATCATACGATCCGGAATATATTGAGAACTGGAATGGAAATTAGAACCGATCAATTGATTATCTTTAGCACTCATATTTTATTTCCTTATATTTATACTCAATTTTATATTTACCTAAATTTAGGCTTTATATAAAAAGAAGCTTGATCACAAGCTCCTTTTTTTAGATTATTTTAAGAACTTACTCAGCACTTTCTTGCCTTTTACGCTATCGTCCATGCTCAGATCATCATCTTTTTTCTCATCAGATAGTTTAGTTTTATCTTTAAGAGATTTATAATAACAACCTAAAGCAACACCTGTTCCTAAAGTCAGAATTGTTTTTAACATGTGGCACCTCTTAATGTATTTAAGCAACCTCTATACTGAACATCTTTTATGTAAATTTCCCTGTTAGTTTTTTTACTTTTCTTAAGAAATGAAATCTTATGTAATCATATAAAACATAAACATTTAGTCAAAAAATCCATAAGCCATTAAAAATAATAAATTTATCTTCATATTGAATTATATATAGATTTTTCACCATATATCTCGAAACAAGTTAATAGAAAATTATAAAAACTTTCAAAATCAAAACAAATGATATAAAAAAATTGATTCTTCTGGACTTACCCTAAATAGATGCATATTTTTCAAGAAGGAGAAATAATAATGGCTAAAATAAAAGCCTTTGAATCTACATCTATTCAAGATTTAGAAAATAATATTAATGAGTGGCTTAGAAATGAGTTAACGAAATATAATCATCAGGTCAATATCAAACAAATCAGCCATAGTTATACGAATGAAAATACCCTCTTCAAATTTACAGCCCTACTTGTTTATGAATATAACTAAAAGATAGTGATGCCTGATTAAGCTGGAAATCTGGCTTAATCAGCTTTCCTACAATGATTTCGTCATTATTTTTTCTTTACGGTGTTTCAAAACACTCCTACTACTCACAACAACAGGGTTAACGGACACAATAAGAAACCCAAAACGCTTCATAATCACAAAATGACCAGCGTTTAGGGAGAACTTGATATGCCACAATATTTGCGGATAGCTGAAAAAATTTACCAAGAACTTAAGGAAAATAAAGAATTTAGCAATGATCCGTTAGAGAATTTAAATAAATTGATGATTGAGCTTCGTAAAGAGATAAAAGATTCTAAATTAAAATTACTTTATAACTTTATTGATTTTGAAGAGTGTCTCAATAAGCCCAATGCTGAATGTAAAATTCAGCTGGATATTAGCCTTATACCGACCTTAAAGAATGAAGGTGAATTCATCTTATGGTTGGCAGGTTTTATCCAGCGAATTACCACAGATGGGAAGAAAAAGCTCCCACCTATTCGCAAAGAGATACCACCAGAATTCAAATATACCCAGCCTAAAGAAGTCAAGAAAGTCGTGCCAGTGCAGCCCGAATACTCTAAAAGTGGAGAATTGATCAACTCTTACTTTAAGTCAGATGAATTTATAGAAGCATTCAATAAAAGTCACTAATTTACAGAAATAGAAGTGGGCTCTTGACCGTTCACACTTCTATGATTTGCTGAAATCATTCAGCAGCCGCCTTTTAAGGGCGGTTTTCTTTTGCCTAGACATATTCCAACGTATAAAAAAACCCTATTCACAAGGAATAGGGTTTCGAGATTTTAATGAAAACTTTCTATTTGCTTAGATCTGTGGTGCGATTCCATGCATCACGTGAAGCATGTCGTGCCTCTTCCCAAGACAAACGCGAGTCCGCTTTGCCTTCTTGGTCCCAATGTGTTCTTAACTCAGGTTCGACTTCTTCGAAAGCCACATCAGGATCATATCCATAACGTTTTTCATAACCTACGCGATATGCACCTCGGTAATCCCGATCATAGTCCAGATCAGGATATTTGGCTTTTGCCTCATTATAATAAGGCTGGTTAAGATAGTTTTCGCGCCAGTAAGCATCTTCTACCGTAGGATCAATGGCCTCACCGACGGCATTACCGGCTAACCCACCAACAAAAGCACCCACGGCGCCACCGACTAATGTCCCTACAGGCCCACCAGCACTACCAATGGTAGCACCTGCAACTGCGCCACCTGCTGCCCCAACGCCCGTGCCGACTGGATGTGAACCAGGTTCGCCGGTAATTGGATCTGCATTTAATTCTTTTTTCACTTCGTCAGATGAATTTTTAATACGTTCACGATCATATTGGTCATTATTTGTCATGGTTATTCTCCTTAAAAATATTTACTTGAAACTTTCTGATGAGATAGAAGTTTCAATCAATGAACTATTTACAGTTTCAGACTAAATAAGTTCTTTGTTAAAAACAGTTATAAGAATTTTTTTTAAGTTAATGACGATGACTTCAAGTAAAGAAAGAAATATATTGAAATAGATATAGAAACTTATTGAAATAAAAACCCTCACAAAGAGGGTATAAATATTTTAAGCTTTATTATATTCAGGTCAGACTATCTTTTTCTTTATTCAAATATTTTGTATATTCTGCCTGATATTTCTGAGCAAGCTCCTTTTTTTGATCATCAGCTAAAATTTTGCCTGCTTGCTGAAAGAAACTATGCTCCTCCTCTCGTAAATGATGATGCACCACTTCAGATAATTTCTTGGCAATCGCGAGCCAACCAGAGTTACTAAATTCAGTCTCTGTGAGTTTTTCCAATAACTCATCCATTTCATGGTGCTCCGATAAAGCATGTCGGGTGATGTTCAAGCCTGCATCAGACATCATCAATGGAATATATAGAAAGCGATCCTCAGCTACTGCATGCGCAAATAGCTCATTTTTTAACAATTCAAATAGCTCTCGTCTTTCTGGTGTATCTCCAGAGGTTTGGATGAGCTTTTCAGAAAACGCTCTTTGCTTTTCATGACTTTCTCGCAAGGCTTCAAATATCGTCAATTCTTTTTCACGTTTTGGCATGTTTTATCTCTTTAGGCTATAGTGAAAAATTTATATTAAAAATCAGTTTGATAAACTATTTCTAAGAACACTTTATTTTAATATCTTACTGGCTTCTACTCATTTAAGGAGTATTGATGCTGGATCAACACTCCTCCATGATGGCAATTTTTGGCTAATGTCGATTGAAACTATTGATAAAATCTCCATGCTTAAAATAGGAAATTATCTGTTCTGCATTTTGATCATTGCTCATGAATCCGATCTGCTTAAGGTCGCTATGCACTGTAAATTCGGGTGGGATATTTTCTATAATCGGCGGAATTCTCTTTTTCCCGCCAACTGTAATTTTCTCAATGAATCCCGCTAACCACAGCACAAACTCATCTTGATATTTATAATTTGGAATTAAACTGACATCTATATTTAAGTAACCATCTATAATCTGGTTCTTAAAACCAGAATTAAACTCAATAAAATTATAAATAAGCTTCATATCCGTCCCTTTCAGCTCTTTACGAATTTGCTTGAGTAAATAATTGATATATTCGGCTGGGGCTTGCGTAAACTTATTTTCGTCTTTAAGGTTTTTATAAACTTTTTCAGCAATACGCAAATATTGTGGCATTTCGAGGGTCCTCCACTTTTTTGTATTCTTCCTTATTATCTAAAATTAATTTTTTCAATTTGTAATCATTTTTACTTTTATTGTGTCCTATATTGTTTTTATGATAATAGATTCATATTTAGTAATAATTATAGAATATTTAGCTCCAAATCTAATTTTTTTGTAACGATGTAATCCATAAAAACTCAATTCATAAGAGAATAATTCTCATATCTAACAATTCGTTACTTGTGGTTCAGGCTAGTTCTTGGCATCGTTTGTCCATTGCTTTATTTTTAGGAATCTCCTGGCTATGGCTAGTCCAGCACAAGCTATAAGACATAAATTACTTAACACTTTCTTTTCAAGACATTCTGTTTGGTTTCTTTGTATTTTCATTGCTTTAAGTATTACGTGGTTCAAAACAATTTATACGCCTCATAGTATTTATTATTTTATTTCAGATACCTTGCTGAATGGTCTGTGGTTAGTCACCAGTTTACTCAGTTTGGTCGGTCTCCATGATTTATTGCAAAAGAAACATGCCATTTTAAGAAACTACCCGATTCTGGGGCATTTCCGTTTTATTTTTGAAGATGTTCGTCCAGAAATCCGTCAGTATTTCATTGAATCAGATCAGGATGCATTACCCTTTTCACGCATGCAACGTAGTCTTGTTTATCAACGTGCCAAGAATGAAAATGCAGATAAACCGTTTGGGTCAATTATTGATGTTTATGATCCGAATTACCGTTTTATTGTCCATTCAATTGCACCTTGCCCGCCATCTGACCCTGCTTCATTCCGTGTACAGATTGGTAATGCACAATGTAGCCAGCCTTACAGCGCATCGATTATGAATATCTCTGCAATGAGTTTTGGCAGTTTGAGTGCAAATGCAATTCGTGCACTCAATAAAGGTGCAGCATTAGGTAACTTTTATCATGACACAGGTGAAGGTAGCTTAAGTCCTTACCATTTAGAAAATGGTGGTGACATTGTCTGGCAAATTGCCAGTGGCTATTTCGGTTGCCGTACGCCACAAGGTCTGTTTTCACCAGAAAAATTTGCTGAACAGGCAAAAAATCCAAAGATCAAAATGATTGAGGTGAAACTTTCTCAAGGTGCAAAACCGGGTCATGGCGGTATTTTGCCAAAGCATAAGATTACAGAAGAAATTGCCGCTATCCGTGGTATTTCCCGTGATCATGACTGTATTTCACCGTCTAAACACCCTAGCTTTAATACTCCGATTGAAATGATGCACTTTATCCAGCAGCTTCGTGAACTCTCTGGAGGCAAACCGGTTGGCTTTAAATTATGTATCGGTCAGCCTTGGCAGTTTATGAGCATTGTGAAAGCCATGCTGGAAACTAAAATTGTGCCTGATTTTGTGGTGGTAGATGGTTCAGAAGGTGGTACAGGCGCAGCGCCAATCGAGTTCAGTGACTATATTGGGACCCCTTTAAGAGAAGGTTTACGCTTTGTACATAATACGCTGGTCGGTGCTGGGCTACGAGACCAAATCAAAATTGGTGCCAGTGGTAAAATGATCAGCGCCTTCGATATTGCCAGTACTTTTGCATTGGGTGCAGACTGGGTTAATTCAGCACGCGGCTTCATGTTTGCCGTAGGCTGTATTCAGGCCCAAAGCTGTCATACCAACCAATGTCCAGTAGGTGTTGCGACACAAGACAAAGACCGTCAAAAAGCGATTGATGTGCCAAGTAAGGCAGAACGTGTCTTTAACTTCCATAAGAACACCCTGCATGCGCTTTCTGAAATGATCGCTGCGGCTGGTCTCAATCATCCTTCAGAGATTAAAGCGCATCATTTAGCTCAACGTATGAATGATCGTGAAATTAAAAACTATGCACAGATCCATTTCTTCTTAAAGGAAAATGAGTTGTTGCTTGGCGACTTAAAAGATGAAGACAATTTCTACTATCGCATGTGGAAACTTGCCGACCCAAATCATTTCTGATTTTTGAAAAAAAGCCACTTTCGAGTGGCTTTTTTATGGCTTGTATAAAAATCAATTAGCGGCTAATTAAGCGATAAATAGCAAAAATTGCAATCATCAGAATTAATAAGAATTTCAGATAAGACGTCCAATTGTACTGCGAGCCTTTACCCTGCCAGATTTGTACTTCTATAGACTGAAATTGAATATTTGTGGCTTCTATCAATTCAGCATGAACTGCATAATTCATCCCGTTATTCGACTCACTCACTGAAAATGGATCTGAACTAATCACCAGCAAGATGGGTTCATTTGCCTCATAATCATGCCGATCATTGCTCTGAAATACTTCAGGATGATAGCCATTCGAGGTCTCACTTTGAACACCTCCCATCCACTTCAACTCGCTTTCACCAGACTGTAGGGTTACACCTTTCACCACAAGCACGAAACGATAAGGATTTTTTGTTGCATCCGCCTGAAAGCTAATTCCCACATTTGGTCGTTGAAAAGTGTCCTTCGGTTTATCAATGACGGCCTTATTTAAAGCCTGAATCTCACTCGAAGTTAACAGGATCGAATTCACCAGATTTTCGCCATATTCTCCAGCTTTGGGCTCATGTTTCACCTGACCGCATGCAATTAAAATGATACTTACGCCCAGCATGAATACAGCTCGAATCCAATTCATTCTAACTTTGAGATGAGAATTTTTACTAAATCCTTTCATTTAAAAAACACTCACTGCAATATGACGATCTAGCATCCAGCGAATCACAGGACCTTGCTGTTCCACAGGTAAAGATAAAATGTATTCGAAAGTTCGTATAACGACTTCACACTGTTTATTTTTGTCCTGAGCAGTTTCACCCGCATTGATCAAGTCCGCATCAGCCCCATAATCCTGTCTTAACTTTTCTGCAATATGAATCCACGCTGGCGGAGCTTGCATGCGGTCTACCACTGAATGCGTACCTTGATGGGTTAAAATATAATCAAGCGCGGCAGCGGTCTGTTGCTGCGTGGCGACACTCAGCAAATTTCTTCGTTCATCTATAGTTGTTTTAGCATAGAGAGGAAATGCTATCGGGAAACAATTGCCTTTGCGTTTGGCATCATAAAGTTGCTGTAAATAGGCTTTTGCCCATAAACGTTGTCCCTCGTCATCTGCTTGCTTCTCAACAATCTCTCGAAGCTTCCACCACAAACTGCTGCTGACGGCAACAAGCATTTCTTCGGTTTGAACTGCAGCATTGGCCGTTTGCTGAATACTTTCGTAGTCTTTAAAAGCATGTTGCTTCAGCGGTTGTAGTAAAACAATCTGATCCAGAAGGTTCTGACGTTGTTCAACTGGATTGTTCTGTACAGCTTGTCCAGAGGTTAACTCGTGCTCTGAGCAACGATTTAACAAAAAGAAAACTGTGAAAATAGCCCCAATTACAATAAATGCTGCTCTCATTGCGCATTTCCTTGTTATTTTAATAATTGAAAATGAATAACTTAAGATAACCTGTATTTAACGTTTAAATGAACAGGTGGAACTGGTCTGGGTCACCAAAGTATTGGTAGATGCATTGCAACTTAAATAAATACCACCATCTTCAGTACAGACTCTTGCTGCATAAAGCTGACTATTATTTTCAAGCAATTGCGCTGGGCGATCTGTATAACGGGCGAATCTCTGCAAAGCCTGAATGCGCTGTTTACATTGGTTGAACTCAAGTATAGTTTTTTGAAATTCGGATCTTGAAGTCACTGTTCTCGTTTTATTGCTTGCCAAATCCTGTGTATAAGCATTTTTCTCATGCATAATGGCTTGCTGCCGTTGTTGCTCCATCTTGCGGCAATCACCCGTGAAACCATCAGCAACCGAACCTGTACAAGCCGTTTTTTGGCTGGATTGAATCGCACATGGCCGACTCTGATAGGCTGTACCCTGATTGGTTACACATTTATATAGCTCTTCTGCACAAACTGGAAAAGCAGTACAGAGCAGAATAAAGACACAAAAACCCCTTAATGTACCTTTTTTCATTATTTCCCCGAATATCTAATGTATTGATATTTTTTATAATATTCAGGATTCTATCACTTAAGTAATGGCTAAAAAAGTAAAATCAGTAATAATAATGGTTAGGTTTCGCATGTAAAAATGCTGGAATCAGACCAGTCAGCGCCGCACGAATATCCGCACGCTCATTAATCAATTGGTGTGAGCCTTCTTCTAACATCAGCAAAGTCTGTAATCGAAACTTCCGACGAATATATTCAATGTTATAACGCCAATCCACCGTTTGATCGAGTGCGCCCTGCGCTAACCAGACTGGAATACGGCAAGCTGGGCGTTGTTCCATTTCAAGCATCCACTTCGACATCGCAAGAATCCAGTCCATCCCCATCATCCGAGGCTGCAAAGGATCGGTTAGGCGGATAAAACGCAGAAACTCAGGATTGTGATTATTACGACGGAAATGTCGCGGTACTTGACTCTTAATACGGCGGATAATGCCCAGCCCAACCGAGTTATGCCACCATGCCGTTTTTGCTGGTCGAATCAACGGTGAGAGTAATAAAACCCGATCCACAATTGGGTCTTCGCGGCGCTCAGCAAATTCGAGTAAATGATGCATCCAGATGGCACCGCCCGTACTTTGCCCAATTCCCAACCACGGTTTTGGTAATTGCTTGGCACCACGAACTGCATCATAAACTGCATGTAAGACTTGCTGATAATGATCAAAATTCTGAATACTCGCAGGTGAACCATTACTGAGACCATGTCCAGGAAGATCATAGGTCACAATACTAAATCCCTGATCCAAAATTTCCTTGATAATCGGTTGATAAATACCACTATGTTCCAGATAACCATGTAATAAGCACACGGTACCCTGAATCTTTTGCTGTTTCGGCTGGAAGACCTGCACATGCAAACGAAACAAAGGCATTTCCACATAACCTTGCCAATGTTCACAATCCAGCAAATTTAAACCATAGAGTTTGCGATAAGCCTGTAACGGTTTTGATGGCTCGACTATCGCCGATAAATCCAATGGTTCCAGTACCTGCGGTGTGGTTTCACGATTTGGAACAGGCAAATCCAGTTGTTTTAGAATTGTCGGATTTAAAAATGGAATATTGGACATTATGGTATCTCTCGACAATCACTTGAACCAATCAACATATCACGAATTGTTGCCAGCATTTCGTAGTTTGCACGGCGACTGTGGTCATAGTTTTGTTCGCTAGGACGCCAGTCTGTCAAAGTGGTTGGCATAGGTGCAATGACAGGAACCGTTTCAATACCGCTTAAGGCAAATAAACGGCGGGTACGAGGCATGTGATATTCATCAGTAATGAGGATCACCGTTGGCGCCCCACCTTTCTTTTGTAGCAATAAAGAGCTGAATCTGGTGTTTTCACAGGTATTCATACTTCTATTTTCAAGGAGTTTGGCCTCTATGCCACGCTCTTTTAACCACGCCTGCATATAAGGCGCTTCAACACCACTCAACACGATAGGCAAAGCATATTTTTTCTCGACCTGAAGCGTTTTTTCCAAACGCAAACGGGTGTAATTGTTTACCACGATATCATTACCATTTGCACCTAGCGTTAAACCGCCGCCCAGCACAACAATAGCATTTGGCTGAGAAATATTTTGTGGCTCAGGTGCGCCATCTTTATTCTTTTTCAGCTCAATCAGATCTTTATTGGTCTCGTCTTTATCATCTTCATTGACAGGCAATTCGATTGGATAAGTTTCTAAAAAAGCAATGTATTTACCCATCAAAGCCTGATTATCTGGTGTATTCCACTGCAGAAAATCTAATGGCGTTGTAATGGTCACTGCTGAACTTGCCTGATCCTGATCAGGTCGCTCACCCATCAACGGAATATTCGGTTGCTTCTTTTCTTCGGCACTTTCTTTTTCCTGCTCTTCCGTAATCAGCTCTTGCAGTAATTTATAACGTGCCTGAATCAGTCTTAAATCTTCAGATTTCTCTGACTGAAAGGATCTTTCCATCAGCTTAAGATAAGCCTGTCGCGCAATCCACAGATTCGAACCAGGTTCTAAAGTCTCATGCTCACTCAAAGCTGCGGGTTTTTGGCTTTGTGCTGCGACCTCATTCACATCTACAGGCACAAAGCGGTTGAGCCCTTTAACCACCAGTTGTGAATAAAAAGGTGAATATAAAAAAAGTACAAAACAGCCCAATAGCACAAATAATATGGTAATTACTCGTACTAAACTGACCATCCAATGCACTTTAGCCATAAATCTCCTCATCCACTATGCGCTTGAATCAAACCGTGTTCACTATATAACACAGGTTCAGGTTCGAGCTGAATACTAAACTTTTGTTTTACATCACTTTGTACAGCCTGATAGGTGTTTCTTACATCCGTCAGTGCTGCATCGGCATAATTGACCAAAACCAAAGCCTGCTTGTGAAACATGCCAACTGGCCCTAATTGCTTACCTTTCCAGCCCGTTTGGTCAATCAACCAGCCTGCTGCCACTTTAACATTGCTATTCGGCTGTGGATAATGCGGTATGTTAGGAAATTGTTGAGTAATTTTGTCAAATTCAGCTTGAGACAAGATCGGGTTCTTGAAAAAACTTCCAACATTCGGGAATTCTTTCGGATCTGGTAACTTGCTTTGACGAATAAGGATGACCTGATTTTGCAAATTTTCTGCGTTAAGCTCATCGCCCACTGCTTGCTTTAAGTCACCATAATTCAATCTGAGATCCGCTTTTTTCAGCAGTTTAAAAGTGACACTCACGATGATGTAACGATCTGGATCATCTTTGAAAATACTGTGACGATAAGCAAAATGACAAGCTTGGGCTGGAATGGAGTCAAACTGTTTCAATTTACGGTCGTAAACCTGAACAGAATCAATAAACTCTCCTGCTTCGACACCATAAGCACCAATATTCTGTACTGGAGAGGCACCCACCAAACCGGGGATCAAAGCCAGATTTTGTAAACCGAACCACTGCTGCTGAGTGCTGTATAAAACAAAGTCGTGCCAGACTTGACCTGCACCGACCTTAACAGTCACCGTATCCGCATCCTGAGTAACAACATCAATGCCCTGAATATTTAAGTGAACAACCAAAGCCTGTATTTGCTGTGGCAATAACACATTACTACCACCAGACAATACCAATACATTGAGTTGATGCTGTTCAGCAAAATCCAGCGCTGCAATCACATCATTTGGCTGATTGATCTGAACATAATGTGAAGCAATAGCATTAAGATTTAATGTATTTAAATGTTTAAGCGAAACCTGCTCTTGTACTTGCATGTTAAATTAAATCCTATGACCCTGCTGTTATTTGCTTTTTAAAAATATCGACCCATGCTTTACTGCTTGATTCACACTGATCCAGCACACGATCAAAACCATCTGCGCCACCATAATAAGGATCTGGAACAGCTTGCTGCTTGAATTGAGGATCATGCTCACTCATCAAGGCGATTTTTGCCCGGATCTGTGCTGCACCAAATTGCTGAGACGCTTTTTGCATGAGTGCCTGAATATCATCTAAGTTTTCATGATCCATTGCCAAAATCAGGTCGAACTCAACAAAATCATTCAGGTTAATTTGTCTTGCACGCAATGCAGACAAATCATAACCACGCTGCGTAGCATGTTGTTGACTGCGTGCATCAGGGGCCTTATGGGGATGATAGTTACTGGTTCCTGCTGAATCGACAAGCACGTTCAAGCCATGCGCGTCACAATAATGTCTGAGAATTGCCTCTGCGGTTGGAGATCGGCAAATATTGCCTAAACAGACACATAAGACTTTATACTGTGTTTTCATTACAAAACAGTTCCGACCATTTAAATGTTGAGGAGATAAAAATATTGCCTGCAAAATTCCAGCAAACAAAGGCACCGCACGTAAAACTCATTATGCATGAATTGACCATTGTGACATCCCATATTTTGTCAAAGATTGCTTTGATTTGAAAGGAAATCGTGTTGATCATTATTGAAAATTCTTTATGAATATGTACTTTTTTGGAATTAAGGGTGAATGGAAATGACATATCAATTATCAAAAGCTTCACTCAGCTCTGAATCTTTAATGGTGATTACCAAAACATTAAAATCTATTATTTTTAGAAAGCGTTATTTTTGCTAAACTCACATACGCCCTTCCAAGCAAATCAGTCCATTCCTCGATCAAAAAATTCTAAAATTTTGATGCTAATAGGAAACTTTAATGAAAACTGAAACGATTCAAGGCCGCTTATTATTTTTAAAAGAAGCTGAGAATTTAAAAAATGTAATGCGTAGCTCTCATACCTCCAAGGGTCGAAATGAAAGTACTGCTGAACATACCTGGAGATTGGCTCTACTCGCATTAGTTTTTGAAGATGAATTAAAAGAGTTAGATTTTTCAAGAGTCCTAAAGATGTGTCTGGTACATGATTTAGGTGAAACGCTGAGTGGTGATGTTCCTGCAATTGAAAAACAGAATCATCCCAACAAAGATATACAAGAACGCAATGACCTACTTCAAATTACTCAATCATTAGATGAGCCGCTGAGAAGTTCATTACTCGGTCTCTGGGAAGAATACGAAGCGGGACAAACACAAGAAGCGATCGCAGTAAAAGCGTTAGATAAGCTTGAAACGATTCTTCAGCATAATCAAGGCATCAACCCTGATGATTTTAATTATGAATTTAACCTCACCTATGGTGATAAATATACAGATAAGCACCCTTTATTTAAAAGTATCCGTGAACTTTTAGATGCTGAAACGATGCAAAATCTGAATAATAGATAAAATAACAGCGGATCGGTATTTTCTAAATAGAGACATTCCGATCATTCTTGAAAATGCCAATCCTCAAAATTGGCATTTTTCATTTATATATTTTTATCAATTTAAGTTATACAACCCTAACCATTTACTCATTTGTCAGCACATTAATGAAAAGAAATATTAAATAAATATTTTAGACTGACTGGTCAATAGACAGAACTGTCTTTATTTAATAAAATAGCACGGTAAATCGCTGCCGTGAGTAAATTTTATATGCCAACTCGATATATCGTTGTAGGGTGTCCCACAACTGGTGGTGGTAAAGTCATCACAGGCAATCGTAATTTTTTAGTCAACGGTCAAGCAATTGCATGTATCGGGGATGAAGCAACCTGTCCGAAGCATACTGGTGTTTCGATCATCATCACAGGTGATTCTACAACTCAGCTTGGAGGCAGATCAGTGGCACGTATTCATGACTCGCTTTCTTGTGGATGTAAGTTACTTCAGCCAGAAGAAGCCTAAGCTGCGTCCGAAGTCTTTGATCAATATCCTCCATTTTATGGTTAAAGGATATGAAGCTATCTATCACTTTAAAAATATTCACTCATCAATAATCTTCCAGCGGCGGGTTTCCCTTTTACCTGATTAGAACTGCAATATTTTCCAATAATAAAAATAACTGGCGACTCAAACGATGTATTCGAAGTATTTAAGGCTCGGGATATGTTCAGAGTAAAATTCACATGGAACATCAAAAAGTTTTAAGCACAAGAAAAAACAATATTCATTATTATTTTCAATAATTTGAATAAAAAACTATCTAAATATTTATACATTACTAGGAATAGTATCAACAGCTCAAAATTACACTTTTCAAGCGCATCTTATGTTAATTTATTTGAGCAATGACCTATAGTCACACGATAAGAAATATAGTATTTATGATGAAAAAATAAGGATGTATGTATGAACCCGTTTCAATTTCAAACTGTTCCCAACATCATTGCGGGTCTAGGTTCTATACAAGAACTTAAAAATATTTTAACTCAACATAATTATCATAAAGCCCTGATCGTGACCGATGCAGGCATGATTCAACATCAGTTGCATCAGCCAATTCTTGATATTTTACAAGAGATTAATTTGGCACATATCATCTATTCAGATATTCAGGCTGATCCACCCGAACATATCGTTTTAGAAGCCGTAGATTTTGCCAAACAAGAAAAGATTGATGTCATCCTAGGCTTTGGCGGTGGCAGTTCAATGGATGTTGCCAAAATCATTGCTTTGCTTGCACACCCAGAGCAGCAACAGCAGCTCAGTGAAATCTATGGTGTCAATCAAGCCAAAGCACCACGTTTACCGCTTATCTTGATACCCACCACCGCAGGTACAGGCTCTGAAGTTACCCCGATTTCGATTGTCACTACAGGTGCAACCACCAAAATGGGCGTGGTCTCTCCAATCCTCTATGCGGATGTCGCCATTTTAGATGCAACTTTTACACAAGGCCTCCCTGCACATATCACGGCGGCCACAGGTATAGATGCAATGGTTCATGCCATTGAAGCTTATACCTCGAATATTAAAAAGAACTTTTATGCCGATATGCTGGCGAAAAATGCGCTGAAATTACTGAATCATAATCTGGCTAAAGTTCTCAAGAATGGTGCTGATCTGGAAGCGCGCCAGAATATGTTAGTGGGTTCAATGCTGGCAGGTCAGGCGTTTGCCAATGCACCAGTAGGTGCCGTACATGCGCTCGCCTATCCACTGGGTGGACATTTCCATCTATCACACGGACATACCAATGCACTGGTACTGGTCGAGGTATTAAAATTTAATGCGCCCAAAGCCAAACAACATTATGCGGAATTAATGCAGCTCTTAGACCCACGAAGTACAGGCTGTACAGATGGCTTATGTGATTTGTTTATTGATCATATGCAAAACCATCTGGATCAAAGTGGCCTGACTCTAAAATTAAAAGATTTGAATGTTCCAGAGGCCAAACTTGCTCAACTGGCTAAAGATGCCATGCTGCAAACCCGACTCTTGCAAAACAATCCAAGAGAAATGACTGAACAAGATGCTTTACAGATTTATCAGGCGATTTATGCATGAGTAAACCCATTTTAAAAACACGAGAACAATTTAAATTCTTTTTTCCGATCCAGACCCGTTGGGCTGATAATGATATCTATGGTCATGTCAACAATGTGACCTACTATAGTTATTTCGATACAGCCGCCAATTCATTGCTGATTCAAAAAACTGGTTTTAACATTCACAACAGTGAAATTATTGGTCTAGTGGTCGATTCAGCATGTAGCTTTCTACAGGAACTTTCATTCCCCGAAATGGTTGAGGTTGGTGTAGCGATAGGAAAAATTGGTAACTCATCGCTTAGATATGAGCTGGCAATTTTTAAACAAGGTCAGCCCCAAGCAGCGGCACAAGGGCATTTTGTGCATGTATTTGTTGATCGTGAACATCGAAAAAGTACTGCTATTCCTCCAGCAATGCGGGAAGTCCTTGAGCAATATTTGCTGCCGAGTGAATAAAGTTAATATAAAAAAGGCAAAGCGATTAAGCCTTGCCTTTTTATTAATACTTAAGGTTTCAATTGAATATTATGCAATTCTGCATCGAAGGTTTCGACCAAGCTCTTGATGGTCGGTTCCTGATGTAGCAATTCGACGGCACGATTAAATGCTTTTTGCTTACGTTGATTTTGCATCAACAACGGCGTGTTTGAATCCACCGCACCATATTGCACATTAAAATGGGTTTGAGGCCATTGTGCTTTTAAAGCATCTTCCAAACCATGTTGTAACTGTGACAGCATGCCTTCATATTCCTGAGGAATCAGGAAGATAGATGCGCTATTGATCTGGCCTTGCATAATGCCATGTTGTGCCAACTCTTGCACCGCAGGCGAAAGCTGGCTGGTTCTAAACCAGTATTCCCATTTCTCCAGATTCCATTCGCCTTCCAAGCTCTGCTCACGCAACTTAAGAATATCTTGCGGCATTAAATTGCCCAAATCTTCTTGAGTAGAAGCAACCGCATTGGCTGGTAACTCAACAGCGATTTCCGCCACTGGTTCATCAATAACACTAACAGCTTGTTCTGTCGCCATCACAGGCTGTGATTCTAGAGGCAACTCATCTACTGGCGACGCTGTTTCAGCATTCTCTTCAACTGGGAAAATCAGAACGTCTTCCGCATCTGTAATACTCGATTGAACAATTTCTGCCTGCGCTGAAGTTTCCAGTCCGATCAACTGACCCGCTTCTGCATCAAACACCATCAAATTGCTATCTGATTTTTGCGCAACAGGTTCAGGTTCAGGTTCAGGTTCAGGTTCAGGTTCAGGTTCAGGTTCAGGTTCAGGTTCAGGTTCAGGTTCAGGTTCAGGTTCAGGTTCAGGTTCAGGTTCAGGTTCAGGTTCAGGTTCAG
>Ga0153917_1000193_pt1 | contig 53337 bp, 61 predicted proteins | sample TSFL001MetaG_FD_104695 | JGI IMG/M metagenome (GOLD analysis project Ga0153917, IMG submission 104695) | Attine ant fungus gardens microbial communities from Florida, USA - TSFL001 MetaG | ecosystem: Host-associated > Fungi > Mycelium > Unclassified | place: USA: Florida, Paynes Creek Historic...
AACTCGGCATCGTATTTTCCATTTACACCTATTCCTATACACTGATGCAGCTGCCTGTCGGAAGTTTGCTGGACCGGTTTGGGGTGGCATGGGTCACAAGGGTTGGAATGACAATATGGAGCATTTTAACGATCCTTCTTGCTTTTTTACAGGGAAAATTGCTGCTGTATCTGTTCCGGTTTCTCATTGGGCTGACGAGCGCCTCTGCGTTCCCTGCTGCCTCTAAGGCAACCGCTCTATGGTTTCCTCCAAGTGAGCGGGGATTGGCAAATTCACTGTTCGATTCAGCCGCCAAGTTTTCAAACGTCATCGGAGCGCCATTGGTCGCCTTTCTTGTCACAACGTTTGACTGGCGCGTCGCCTTTTTGACGATTGGATGCATCAATGTGCTGTTTACAATCTTTTTCTGGCAGTATTATGAACAGCCTGAACGGCACAAACGCATTTCCAAAAGTGAACTCAACTATATTCAAAAACACAACACCATTACAACAGAGCAAATCCCTTACAAAACGGGTCCGCTTTTAAAAAAGCTTTTCACCAACCGCAAAGTATGGGGCTTAATGATCGGATTTACAGGGTACGGGTATACATTTAATCTGCTGCTCACCTGGCTTCCGACTTTCTTTAAACATACATACGGGATGGATCTCATGTCGTCCGGTTTATTTACAGCCGTGCCGTGGCTGATCTCAACCATTTCCGGAATCGCTGTCGGCGGCTGGCTCGTCGATTATTTTATTAAGAAAGGCTATCCTAACACCAAGGTGTACCGAACCGTGATCATCGTCGGGATGAGCTTTGGCTTTTTCTTTTTAGGCTCCATTCTGACGAACAATATTACCGTAGCGATTATTTGTATTTCCATCGGGCTCGCTGGAATTTCTGCTACCGCTCCGGTTGGCTGGTCCATCTCCGCTGAGCTCGCGCCGATCGGTTCCGTATCGATGCTGAGCTCTATGGTGAACCTCGCAAACAACCTGTTTGGAGGCATTATCGCTGCATCACTGACAGGGTATTTGTTTGATGTGACAGGCTCCTTTACGCTCAGCTTTCTGGTAGCCGGTTTTGTGCTGCTGCTGGGCTTGGTTTTTTATGTGTTTGTACTAGGGGAAGTGAAACGGATTAAACTATAGAACATGAAAAAGAGAGCTGCCACTTCGCAGCTCTCCCATTACATCAAAGAATCCGGCCCGTCCCCATTGATCTTCTCCTCGTCCTGTTCCTCTATATCAAGTCCCGAAGCCAGCATTTCCTGCTCTATCTGTTCGAGCGCCTGTTCGTTTTTTCCTTGAAGAACCCCTTCATAATGAAAAGCATCCTGTGTGCCGTTTTCCTCTATTGTCGCTAAAATATCGTGTATATCATTATGGTCTCCTGAAATGGAGCCGAATCCTTGGTTTTGTTTTTTATAATTCACAAAACCGCTGGGGAGGTTGTTTCCGAGGTTTACACATGATGCGCCTTCAACCGTACCAATGGAAATGGAGCCAATAAAAAAAGAGGGAGAAAACCGTTTCACGTTAAACATCCTTTCCCTGATTGATGGTATACGGCACTGGTTTTCCGTCTATTTTGACCTCAATATCATCTGTTTTTGCTTTCTTTAGTCGAGACTGCGATTTTGATTTCGGGTGAACATGAGGAGAGAATACGTTGCCAAGATTCAGCATCCCGCTTAGCTCCTGTACATCCAGGTGATCGAGATGAAACGCTAAATCGTCTAAATGCAGCTTCTCTACATTCAATTCCTGTACATCCATCTTCACAAAAACAGAAGGGTTGCGTTTCTCCTGGGAGGATTGTTCAAGCGTATGGACTTTTTGGGCTAATTCTTCAAGCTTTTTTAGGATCTCATCTATGCTCATATACGCCATCCCTTTTAAGAACTTTTCTCCACAGCTCCCGCATTTCCTTTGATTTTATTATGTTTCCCCTTTACGGCGCCAAAACCTTCATTGATAAAGGTTTCACTTTTTCTGCCTTTTTGGACATTTGTTCCGACAAAGAGGCCAGAAGAATTTCTCAGATGGTTAACCCGCAAAGAACCGTATTTGATAGAGGTCATCGCTCTTCTCCTTTTTCATTAGTCCGGTACGGAACGGTAACCGTTAATATTCCGCTTTCAAATTTCGCATGAATCTGATGCAGATCGTACTCTTCAGGAATGGCGATCTCCCGTTTGAAAGGGCCGTAAAACCGTTCTCTGACGATCCACTCTTGTTCCTCTTCCATCGGCTGGGGGTTAATCTTTCCTTCAATGATGAGTGTGCGATTCTTTTGGCTGATTGACATATCCTCTGCACTTGCACCAGCTGCATCAATGGTTATCGTCAATCTGCGGTTTGTTTTTATGAGATCGGCTCTCGGTTCGACAAAGGGAGCAATTTCGCGCAGCAGCTCAGCGAAATCCTTTCCCATCATTTCTTTCACATGGGGATAAAAATGAGATTTTGGCATAAATAAAAACCCCCTGCACATAACCATACATCTTTAAAATCTATAACTATGCTTATGTGCTTTTTATGGAGGTATGCTAAAAGAAAAATATTCACCATTAAAGCGTTTGATTTTGTACACTTGGCGATATATTTTGGTTATTCATGACACCGTCTATGCCATCAGGGTCAATAACCGTTGAAACATTCCCCTGGTTCAAGACATTTCCTGCGAAGAAGCCGATTCCGTTATTTACTTTACGATGCGCAGCCCATCCGGGTAACTGATTTTCTCCAATCGCGATGGCTGTATTTGTCTGCTGGGAATTCACATTGATTGCACCGAGTGTAAAACCGATAGCCAAACAAATCCTCCTCCTTTTCAAACCAAGGCAGCCTCTTAAAAGTAATCATTTATTTGACAGTCATTTTCGTCGTTATCTATCACGAATGACGAGTTTTGAGTGTTTTGAATAGTGCCTAATAACCTTCCCTGACCGGACGTTCGTTTACTATGTGAACTCCAGCCGGTAAGTTCGTTTTCGCCAACTGAAATGGCGGCACATGTATCCAGAACATTAATATTAATTTCTCCAACATCAATATCATTCTGGTTTTCTCCCGAGTTCCCTTCAAATGAAATCCTGTTTTCATGATGAATCGGCGTATCTACCTCATCATTATCCGTCACATAGCTAAAATTGTGAGACACCTGGGAGTTGGTCATTGATCCGAGTCCGTAATTGTTTTTCCGATGCGAAGACCAATTATGCGCATAATTGGTTCCGATAAATATTCCTGAGGAGGTATCAATTGAAATCACGCTAATGTTGTTGACTTGAACCTGGTTTACTGCTGGTCGATGATTCAATCTTATTCAGTCCTTGATATGTCTTTTCAGTCCATTACTTTACAATATGTTTTACATCGATTATTGGTTCGGGTTCTTTTTCAAGCAGTATCTGACTTGGACACGTCTGTAAGCTAAAGACCAATTAAATCCGTACCATATGAATGACGATTACGCAAAGCCACTCGCCTTGCGCATTCTTCTTAAATACATAGGTCGCCCTTCTTTCCATCGTCTACTCGGAGTCCTTTTTATCCGAATCAAGCAGTGTCTGAGAAAGGACGAGTACAGTGTCACCTGCTTCCAGCATGATCATTTCCCCTTGTTTTGGCATAATATGATGATTAAAATAGTTCGCAATCGTGATAAACGCTTTTTTGATTTCTTCTTTGCCTCGCGCGATCACACCAGGCTTCACAACTAAAACGGCATCTTCCGAGTAGCAAATCTTCATTTTGGATTGCCAAATCACACGCAGAGATGATGTCTTTCAATTGCTGTTCCAAATGAATTCCCCCAATCATCATGATTGGATATATGATACAATGCTTGACACGCTGAAACCGTAAAAACAAAATGAAAAGGATCCCTATTTCCTATATAATCAAATAGATATATTTAACAAAGTACCCAAGTGAAGGGGTGGACAATTTTGTCTGCGGAAGTAACGTTACATGACAATATACATCATAATTTAAGCGCGGATTGCCAGCATTGTTTTGGCCTGTGCTGTGTCGCCTTGCCTTATGCGAAGTCGGCAGATTTTGCTTTTGACAAAGACGGGGGCACGCCTTGCCGCAACTTACAATCAAACTATCAATGTTCGATACATAAAAATCTCAGAGAAAAAGGATTTCGAGGCTGCTCTGCATATGAATGCTTTGGCGCCGGCCAGAAAGTATCCCAAATCACTTATGAGGGAAAGGATTGGCGAACCAGCCCGGAAACAGCCAACGAGATGTTTGACGTTTTTCCTATCATGCAGCAGCTGCATGAAATGCTCTGGTATTTACATGAAGCTCTTTCGATAGATATAGCCAAGCCGATTCACCCTGAACTGAGAACCCATTTTGAAAAAATAGAAAGTCTCACCAGACTCAGCAAAGAACGCTTGCTGACACTTCAGGTGGACGAGCATCGAGCTGAGGTCAATGAATGGCTGTTAAAAACGAGTGAGCTGGTGCGTGCCCAAGCCCGCAATCCAAACCTCCCGAAAAAAGTCAGCCGGGGAAGTGTCCTGATCGGCGCAAAACTAAAAGGGCTTGATTTGCGAGGAGCAAACCTAAGAGGGGCACTGCTCATAGCCGCCGATCTGGGAAAGGCTGATTTGAGAATGACAGACTTTATCGGTGCAGATGTGAGAGACGCTGATTTCAGCGGCGCCGACCTGACCGGGAGCATCTTTCTGACACAGGCACAGGTGAACGCCGCTAACGGCGATTCGAACACAAAGCTGCCGCCGTCTTTAAGAATCCCTGCCCATTGGAAATAAAAAAAGGACCCGCCTGCGGTCCTTTTTTGCTGTCATCAATTGAATCCTTTTTCGTTCCTTTTATCCGGCACTTTCGCACTTCTTGCCAAGTATCCCGACAGCCATAACGCAACCAGCAGCATGAAGGTGATCATACCGACGACGCCCAGCCAGTGAAAAGCAGACCAGAATAGCCCCCCGACTGTTCCGCAAACACTTGAACCGGCGTAATAAAAGAATAAATACAGCGATGAAGCCTGTGCTTTGTTGTGAAGGGCTCTCCTGCCTACCCAGCTGCTGGCAACTGAATGCCCGCCGAAAAAACCGAATGTAAAGAGGGCAATTCCTAGAATTTTCACTGCCAGCATATTGTTTATCGTAAATAACGCACCTGCAATGACGATGAAAATATTCATCATCAGTATTTTTGGATAACCATATCGATCAACCATTCTTCCAATGAAAGACGAGCTGAAAATGCCTACAATCATCACAATAAAGATCCAGCTGGCAAATGCTTTATTAAGCGAATACGGCGGGCCCAACAGCACATACACAATGTAATTAAACAATGCAACATTGCTTCCGAGAAGCAAAAAACCAATGAGAAACAAGCTGAATAGTTTTCGGTCCCTCAAGTGGCCGATCAGAGACATCCCCAATTTCCCGAGCTTCAATTTTCTTGGCGTAAAATGCCTGGATGGAGGCAAATTTATAAAAAATATAACACTAGCAATCAAACTAATGACACCTATTGATCCCATCGCCATATGCCAATTCAAGTACTCGCTCAGGAGCCCGGAAACGATCCTTCCAAAAACGGCGCCGATTGCATTTCCGCTAATATACAGGCCCATCGCTGATCCAAGACTTCCGGGTTCAATTTCTTCTCCTAGATAAGCCATCGCAATTGACGGAAGGCCTGCGAGCGCAACGCCTTGAATGGTTCGCAATACGAGCAGCGTATGAAAGTTCGGACTGAAGGCCGATGCCAGACAGAGAACCGATGCGGCCAGCATGGAAATACCCATAATCGGCTTGCGCCCCCATACCTCGGATAATGAGCCAAAGACAAGCATGCTCACCGCTAACAGCATTGTGGTAACGGATAAAGAGAGACTCGCCGCAGTAGGCGTCACATGAAATTCCCGCGTGAATTCCTCCATGAGCGGCTGTACGCAATAAAGAATCGCAAATGTATTGAAGCCCGCGGCGAAGAAAGCAAACGTAATTTTTCGAAAAACCGGTGTGCCTTTTTGAATGTATGTCATCGGGATTTTATCTGCCCCTCCGCATGTTGTTGAGCACTGCAATTCATAAAAAACCATCCTTTATTCTTCCGATTTCAAACATCCTCGAGTCTGTTTATACTTTTATCTTAGCACCGTCGTTATATGATGTATAATGCATATAAAATATCCTTTTGATGCTTATATGTAATAAAGGAGGTATGATGATTGGAATGGGAGCAACTTGAATATTTTCAAACCCTGGCCCGGATGCAGCACGTGACGAAAGCCGCAAAAAGCCTCTCCATCACACAGCCTGCGCTTTCACGCTCTATCGCCAGGCTGGAGAATCATTTAGGCGTCCCGCTTTTTGACAGGCAAGGACGATCCATTAGCTTAAATCAATACGGACACATTTTTTTGCGACGGGTTCAGGCGATGATGAAGGAGTACACCGAAGGAAAAGAAGAAATCCAAGCTTTATTAAAGCCAGACCAAGGCGAAGTCTCTCTCGGTTTTTTGCATACATTAGGCACTACGCTCGTGCCCGATCTCATCGGCTCCTTTCAGCAGGAATACCCCAACATTGCCTTCCAGCTGAAGCAAAACCACTCTTATTGGCTGCTTGAACGATTAAAATCCGGTGATCTCGACCTCTGTCTGCTCGCTTCGATTAAGCCTGAAAATCCGATCCAATGGATCAAGCTGTGGAGTGAAGAGCTCTTTTTATTTGTGCCAAATGATCATCCATTAGCCAATCATGAGAGCATTACCCTGACCGAGATTGCCGGGGAACGTTTTATTTTATTGAAAAAAGGCTATGCGCTTCGGATGACGGTCGATGAGCTGTTTGAGAAGGCTGATATACAGCCGAACATTATGTTTGAAGGAGAAGAAGCAGCTACTGCCGCAGGTTTTGTGGCAGCCGGACTGGGCATTTCTATTCTGCCAGACCTGAAAGGCTTAGACCAAAGCAAAATCACCAAAATCCGCGTCAGATGGCCCGAATGTCAGCGTGTCATAGGAATTGCCTGGATAAAAGGCAGATTTTTATCACCGGTTGCTGAGACCTTTAAACAATATGTCATCAGCCATTTTTCGGAGTAAGGGAGGATACAAGCATGAATGTCAAAAAAATCACGTCAGAACAGGATTTACATACAGCGTTTGAAATCAGAAAGGCAGTATTTGTAGAGGAACAAGGCTGTCCCATTTCAGATGAATTCGATGAGTTCGATACACTCCACGGTGACTGCCGGCACATTCTGGCTTATCATCAGGATGTACCCGTTGGCACTGCACGCGTCCGTATCGTTGACCACGCGGGAAAACTGGAACGAATCTGCATTCTGAAGCCCTACCGCAAATTCGGTCTGGGAAAAGTAATCGTCGATGCATTAGAACGTATTGTGAAAGAACAAGGCATTTCTGCCTTCAAATTGCACGGCCAGACACAGGCGGCAGGCTTTTATGAAAAGCTCGGCTATCAGACTGTATCAGAAGAATTTATGCTGGATGGCATTCCGCATGTGCTGATGACAAAACAAGACGATTCTGCGCTATAGATTGTTCACAAATTTGTCACTTATGAGCATGAACGGTTCATTGGTATACTAATCACCGATTATGAAGAGAAGGAATGATTGTATGCCAGCAAATAAAAAAGAAGGCCTTATATTTGGCGTGATGATGTGCTTTGGAATGGTCTGCGTCATGTCGATTTACAATGCCATCATCAACGGAGCCATCCACGATTTTTCACCGGTGACCATTTTTGAAATGGCCATCGGTTTTATTGTCGCTCTCCTGTTAGATTTACTGTTAGTGGGCCCCCTCGCCAAGAAGATTGCATTCAGCATGCCGTTCGACAAGACTAAAAAAATATATGTCATCCTTGCCATGTCAACTTGTATGGTGATTGGCATGGTACTTTGCATGTCTATGTTCGGTTTAGTGACAGCGGTTCTGGCAAATGGACTGAACGGAGACAGCCTCTTCAGCACTTATCTCATGATGGTGTTGAAAAATTTCATCCTGGCCTATCCATTGCAATTACTGATTATGGGCCCATTAGTCAGAGGGATTTTCATGAAATTTGTTAAACCAAAGAGCTCACAGCCGCAGTTTAAATAGAATAGGAGTGAGCCTGACACTCACTCCTTTTGCTCATGAATAGAATGTAAAACAAGCCTCCGCAAAAGCCTCTGCGGCAGGCAGCTGCCATTTTTTCTTTTTGAGTAACAGGTGTGAGTAAATCGGAACAAGGGATTCAACATGCTGGAGATTTTTCAGATTATGTTTTTTACTGCCATTAGTCCCTATACCGTATCACATAGCTTTTATACAACTCTTCGTTATAAAGAATTTCTTCACCATGTGACGAGCATATGAGCGTAGGTTTGATTTCATCTATGATCGCACCGCTATCAATGTTCTCATTTATATCCACACTGAATCTTCTGATAGGGGGATGTAAATCTTCCTTACTTGTGGTAAAAAGATCACCCGTTAATAGAGTACGATCGATTTTATGATAATACACGACATGCCCCGGAGAATGTCCGGGTGTTAAATAATATTGCAGAGGCAAGTGAGCAAGCGTTTGCTCTGTCAGCGGCTGAACAATATGGGCTACCCCTGTATTCTCTACTTCATTTTTGTTCGGGTAAGGCGCTTCTCCATTGATATATATAAGTTCTTTCTGGTGGGCATAAATCGGAATATCAAATCTCTCTAACCATTTTGATGCACCTCCGATATGATCACTGTGGCCATGGGTAAGCAAAATGGCTTTTGGATTGCCGATCGCTAACGCTGCCCTAATTTGAACATCAGCAAAACGTTCTATCCCCGTATCAACAATATAAACATCATCGCCATTTTTAATAAACCAAGTATGAACCGGGACACGAAGGGGAACATCAAGCTCAAATTCACATTGAAAGACATGTTCTGATAGTTGTCTCAAGTTCATCAAAACCACTCCCTTTGGAAATTTCTTGCTATCATTACTGTAATACAAATCAATTCAATATGTAACTACGCACATTTTTGTAACTTGATTGTGAAATGATTCGAAGCAGGAAATTTGCCCTTCCCGGACTCATATTTGGTTCTGTCGCTATTGAAGATCAATAGTGCTTTTTTTTAAAGATACATTTTGTACATTAATAATCCCTTTTGTTCCCCTTCTTCACATACTCCCAATCACGTTCTACATTTTTCCTCACTCTATGAAGGAGTGCAGAAATGGTTTCCTTTTCCTCGTGTGTAAAACCGGACAAAGCGACTTCCGTGGAATGTTCTCCTTCTCTTCTTAACAAGGGATACACCTTTTTCCCTTTCTCAGTCGGGAACAGTTTTTTTATTTTTTTATTTTGCTCATCTGGCAGTTTTTGAATAAATCCCTGCATTTCCAGCTTCTTAATTGCCCGCGCGGCCGTTGTCCGGTCCACTTTTATCATTTCCGCCAGCTTCTCTTGAATAATTCCCGGATTTTCGTGTATACGTACGAGATAGAGATACTGCCCTCTTGTTAAGTCCAAATCTTTAAATTCGATATTGCTTATGGAATCCAACGCTCTTGCTATCATGCCGATTTCACGCAAAATATCATTCATTCTAAAACCCCTCACGTATTTTTGTTGCAATTACAACAAAACTGTTTTAACCTTACTATTATAAGACCACATGCATGCTGGACAGTCCAGACTAATATCAGAAAAGGATTGATTTAATGAATATAAAAAGAATAACAACTGAAGCGGATTTACATGAAGCTTTAAAGATTAGAAGAGCCGTTTTCATTGAGGAGCAACATGTATCTGAAGCTGATGAGTTCGATGAATTTGATACGCTTCAGGAACAATGCCAGCATATCTTGGTATATCATGAGAATCAGCCTGTTGGCACAGGCCGTGCGCGCATCGTTGGCCATACAGCAAAGCTGGAAAGAATCTGCATCCTAAAGCCTTACCGTAAGTACGGATTGGGGAAGATCATCGTAAGCGGGTTAGAGGAAATCATGAAAGAAAAAGGACTGACTGCATATAAGCTGCATGGTCAAACACAAGCAGCAGGCTTTTATCAAAAACTGGGCTACCAGATTTCTTCACAGGCATTTATGGAAGACGGCATCCCTCATGTCTTGATGACAAAAGACATATCGCGGAATATAACATGAAATATACATATTATGGGTTAGGCATACTCATATTAAGTTTGGGCATTTCCTTAACCATACAGTCAGGACTGGGCACATCACCCTTCGATGCCCTTTTGGTTGGTCTGTCAAAAGAAGTCGGTCTTACCGTAGGAAGCTGGGAAGTCCTTATTTCTGTGATCCTCTTAATCTGTAACGCTATATTAACGAGAAAAAAACCTATTCTGCTGGGCTTAATTACAGCATTCATTACTGGAATAGGCATTGACCTATGGTTGTTTGTTGTAAAAAACACCTTCTATCTAAACGCGTTGTTAAGCAAACTAATATATTTCGGAATTGGTTTGGTGCTCATCGGTCTTGGAACAGCCATCTATCTGCAGACGAAGTTTGCATCAACGCCCATCGATCATTTGACACTTATTATCCGAGATCTCTCCAAAAGAACTATCTTGTTTTCAAGAACATTGGTATACGCTCTTTTTTTGGTATTAGCCATTATCTTTAAAGGCCCTATCGGCATCGGAACCCTTTTAACGGTTTGTTTGGGAGGAATGATCCTTCACGTTTTTATGCCTATTGTGGAAAGACATTTCTTATCAAAGAATAGAAGAGGTTATTAAGAAACCTCTTCTGATACAAAAAACGAAACCAAAAACAAACCCCGTTTCGTTCGTCAGTTTTTTATCTCTGGTACTGTTGAGATTTTATAATCAATTAAAATTTATAGTACCAAAAAATCGCAATTTCATTTGCTGTTGGAAGGTTGGAATAAAGCATCGTATCAACCGCACCTATTATAAAATGATGTTTGGCATAAAAATGACAAGCTGAGACATTAATATCTTGTGTTTCAAGCATAAGACCACAAAAGCGATTCTCCTTTGCCCACTCAATCGCTTTATGTAGTAATGCTGTTCCAACACCTTTTTTTCTATAGTCTTTTGCAACGGCAATGTCCTCTATTAGTGCATACCCATTCCAGTTAGAACGAATCTTAATCCGGCCGATGCAGTTGTTTTCAACATAATATAAAAAAACAACCTTCCCCTCTTCTTCAACATAACTAACATCCATTTCATCATTTTCATATTGTTTAAAATAAGGTTTAGAAAATCGTTCCTCAGTATATGTCCAAACACCGTTTTCAAAAGCAGGTATCATTCTCCCAATAACAACGAAAGGTTCGTTTGGTTTATTGAAATCTTTCATATTCAATTGAGTCATTTTATTGATCATATCAATCTCCGCCAATCGAGATAATATTTAGTAAACTCGTTTCGATACTATTCAATAACCGCTTCCAAAAGTGCACTCTTTAGGAGAACAGCCTTAGGTAAGACATCCATTACCTTATATATATTTCACTATCTTAATGAGGTATTTCAACAGAGGCTTGTGGTAAAGTAAAAGGGAATAGAAACAAGAGAAAAGAAGATGACCCTATGCCCACTAACAATAAACTCAATGAGACATATCATACTTCCTTCAACTCACCCACAACCCTGTTGACTAGTACCCGTGGAGAGAGGAAGCTTTGACACAGCTTCTGCCATTGGTGACATCTCTATTGAAGCATCCAAAGGACAACCAAGGATCGCTCTTTGACTTTTCCAAGAAGAAATTAGAGTGAATAAAGGAGTGATTGAGTATGTTAACAAGAGAAGATATCTTTAAACACGTCAAAGAAAAATACGGTACATCGCCTGATTACCCGTGGGAGAAATACCCAAACTATGCTTCTTTGAGACATACATCGAACAAAAAATGGTACGGTCTTATCATGAATATTCTCCCAGAAAAATTAGGCTTGGATGGTCATGGCGAAATAGATATTCTGAATCTAAAATGTCCCCCTGAAATAAGTGATAGCTTAAGAAACGGGGAAAATATCTTACCCGGATATCATATGGATAAGGAACATTGGATTTCAATTGTTTTAGAACGGACAGATCCAGAAGGCGAAATCTATAACTTAATCGAGCAGAGCTTTCATTTAACCAAGTGAAGATAAAGAGTGTTCCTGCTAATCAAGCTGCGAAGAGTAGTGGGCACTTTCATTTTAGGATATTGTTCTTCACTCTGTCCATAAACGCAACTTAGTCTATCTGGTGCGAGAGTGGGAGAAGAATTTCTATCAACTTCTTATGTAAAAGGATGAATAGTTATGACAAATAACTTAAAACAGAGAAGAATAATTTTAGATTTAGCAGTTACTTTAGATGGTTTTATTGAAGGGAAAAATGGAGAAGTTGATTGGTGCATTATGGACCCTGATATGGGGTTTACTGATTTCTTAAATCAAATTGATACTATTTTATATGGTAGAAAAAGCTACGATTTATGGGGACAATATATTCCAAAAAATGAAGACTCTGATACAGAAAAGGAAATTTGGAAATTGGTTCATAGTAAAAAGAAATATGTTTTTTCCAGAACACAAAATGAGATTGATAATCAAGCCATATTTATAAATGATAATATTCTTGAGGAAGTAAATAAATTGAAGAAAAAGCCTGGCAAAGACATCTGGCTATATGGTGGAGCGAGTCTCATTACAACTTTTATAAATTGGGGGCTTGTTGATGAATTTAGATTATCTATTCACCCTGTTGTTTTGGGAGAAGGAAAACCGTTGTTTATTGATGTAAAACAAAGGATAAATTTAAAAATGGTGAATACAAGAACATTTTCCTCTGGCGTTGTGCAAATCGTTTATCATTGGAATGGCTAAAAAAATTTTTCACTCCAAAATATACATTGTAAGGTAACACTCGACAGTTATTTTTCTTATTGAACTAAAGGGGAATCCATAAATAATAGGTTCCCCTTAATACTATGGAATTATCAACATCGTATTTTAACAGAACCCAAATTGATTAAAGATATCTATACCAACTTCATTCATCGTTTTAACAGCATTCGGATTTAATCCATGTGCCTCTATCCCGCGCTATATACTTTCCACTCATCACCTAAATATTGTTTAGCCCATCCCTCAGCCATTTGACTTCGGCAAGAGTTCCCTGTACATAAAAAGTAAATAATTTTATTCTTCATATATTCCACCTCTACATCGAGTGACTTCGAAAGTATTTTCGTTGAAACCATAAAGCAACCTTAACGAGTGCAATCATGACAGGCACTTCTACAAGCGGACCAATTACGGCAGCAAATGCTGCACCTGAATGAATTCCAAACACACCAACAGCTACAGCAATCGCTAATTCAAAGTTATTGCTTCCTGCTGTAAAAGCTAAAGTAGTGGTTACAGCGTAGTTTGCTCCGATTTTCTTTCCTAAAAAGAAGGAAACAAAGAACATTAAAACAAAGTAAATCAATAATGGAATCGCTACTCGAACAACATCTAACGGCAAGCTAACAATTACATCACCTTTTAAGGAAAACATGACGATAATTGTAAATAGCAAAGCAATTAACGTAATTGGGCTAATTTTAGGAATGAACACTTTTTCATACCATTCTTTGCCCTTCACTTTTACAAAAATATAACGTGTCACCATTCCTGCAATAAAAGGAACTCCAAGGTAAATGAATACTGATTTTGCGACTTCTCCCATCGTAATATTCACTACTGCTCCTTCCATTCCTAACCATTGCGGAATAACTGTTACAAAAATGTAAGCATAAACTGAGAAAAAAAGCATTTGGAAAATTGAGTTAAAAGCAACTAATCCTGCCGCGTATTCTGTATCACCTTTTGATAAGTCATTCCAAACAATAACCATCGCAATACAGCGAGCCAATCCAATCATAATAAGTCCAATCATATACTCCGGTTTATCTGGCAAAAAGATGATAGCCAAAATAAACATGAGAGTCGGACCAATGATCCAGTTTTGCACTAAAGACAAAATTAACACTTTAATATCTTTAAATACCCGACCAATTTCTTCATAGCGGACCTTTGCTAGTGGTGGATACATCATTAATACTAATCCAATAGCTAAAGGGATAGATGTAGTTCCAACTTGTAATTTGTTTAATCCACCAACAAAACTCGGAAATATAAAACCTAATCCTATCCCCAATACCATCGCAAGAAAAATCCAGATGGTTAAATAACGGTCTAAAAATGATAAACGTTTCATTACTTTATCCTCACCCTTTTATTAACAGCAAGAATTCGTTGTACTATCGCTTGATGGTGTTACACAACAAGAGGAGAAATCTTGTTTTTGAATCTCGCTGTTCGATTTGGTATAGAAAAATTCCCACTCGTTCCCATCTGGATCAGTAATCCAAAATTTATCTTGGACTGCATAACAACAAGTCGTATCCATTTCTTCACGTGCAAAAAACCCCTCTTTTTCAAGCCTTTCCTTGTGTTTCAAAACTTCTTCCAAACTATCTGCTTGGAATCCAAAATGATTCACTTGATTTCCCTTCACCTCATCTGTGACATTTAAAGTGAAGTTCAGTCCAGGAGTCTCTAATAAAAACTTTGCATAGTCTGTTTTTACTTTCACAGCCTTGACTCCAAAAACTTTTTCATAAAAATTGATCGATTTCTCCAAACTGACAACGTTAACCCCTACATGAACATATTTCATTTTAATTCCCCCTTATATATTAATCAAAAAAATTTGATTTAATGACTAAAAATTTTTTAGCAGCAATCTCCTTCACCTTTTTTTCTAAATACACAACAAAGCTCTTCTGATAATAAGCTATTTACTTCCTCATCATTTAAATCATAATAGCTCCATGTTCCCTTTGTCTCTTTCGTTATTAAGTTGGCATCTAATAAAATTTTAAGATGATAAGAAAGTTTAGATTGTGTCACCTCAAAGATCTCAGTCAGATCACAAACACATGTTTTTCCCCTTTGACAAAGTTCATACATGATCTCTAATCGTTTCTGATCAGCAAGAGCTTTAAATTTTTGTTCATATTTCTGAAGTAGTTCTGATTTCGTCTCATTCATTATATCGCCTTCTTTAATCAATTTTTTTTGATGTATTTATTATACTCAGATTTTTTAAATAAATGCAACCAAATAAATCAATTTTTTTTGATTAATCGTTAAAGCCCCTAAAACTTGTGTAACCAGATAGGAATTTTCTATTTTTTAACATTTTCTTCATCGCAATTACATCAAAGTTATCACTTGTATTTGGTGCCATGTCCGTTAAAATATCAAACACCTTAAAGTTACGTTTATTTGTTAATCAAAATTGTCAATTTATAATTAACATGCTTGTTTAATTCCGTTAAAAATTGATCTAGCACTTCATTATTCGGAAATCTACATTCAAGAAGATAACAGCCATCTCCGCTAATTTTATAATTATTGATTACATGTTTCTCTTGTGTTTCTATAAATGTAAGAAATGGTGTATGATATGTGTTTTTTGTATAGATATTCAGCATGGCATGTATGTTACATCCCAATTTTTGTTGGTTTACTCTAATTGTATATCCCTCAATAACACCTTTGTCTTCTAACTTGGCAACTCTAGAAGCAGTTGCTTGCCCAGTCAAATGAACTTTTTCTCCTAATTGTTTCATTGAAATACGGCTGTTTTTTGATAACTCTTCTAAAATTTTCATATCAGTATGATCTAACATGTAAATTATTCCTTTCCTTGATTCTTCGTGTTTATAAAAGCCCCCTGAAGAAGTAATTATTTTTTAATCCGATTCTCTGATTTACTAACAGTTTACACAAAATAAAATACATACTTTCAAAAATCAAGTCAATCGACAGAAAGACTTGATTTGTTCCATGTATTTACTCAGTGGCTGTATGTAAACTATACACATACCAAAAAAAGGAGTGTTTACACATGGAAATACAACAAATTCGTAATGCCACACTTGTTGTCGAATATGCAGGCAAAAAGTTTTTAATAGATCCTATGTTAGCTGAGAAAGGTGCTTATCCTCCATTCCCAAATGCGCCAAGACAAGATCAAAATAACCCTTTGGTTGAATTGCCAACATCTGTTGACAATATTATAAAAGATATTGACGCTGTAATTGTTACTCATTTACATTATGACCATTGGGATGAAGCTGCTAAAAAGAGATTACCAAAAGATATCAAGTTGTTCTCTCAAAATGAAGAAGATGCAGCAGAAATAAGAAATGCCGGATTCAAAAATGTCGAAGTTTTAACAAAAGATACAGTCTTTGAAGGCATTCAACTGATTAAAACAAAAGGCGAACACGGAAGAGGAGAAGTTTTAAAACTTGCAGGTCTTGTATGCGGCGTTGTGTTCAAACATCAAAGCGAGAAAACATTATATGTAGCCGGAGATACAGTATGGTATGATGCCGTTCAGGAAGAGATTAATACACATCAACCAGAAATTATTGTCGTAAATGGCGGAGATAATCAATTCTACGAAGGCGGTTCTCTCATCATGGGTAAAGAAGATATCTATGAAACGTATAAGGCTGCTCCAAAAGCAAAAATTATTGTAAGCCATATGGAAGCTGTAAACCATTGGGGATTATCAAAAGAAGAACTAAAATCCTTCATTAATGAAAAAGGAATTGCTTCTCATGTTTTAGTGCCTGAAAATGGTGAATCATATTCATTTTAATCTAACATATGATATGAAGTTTTAAGGGAGGGGAGTGTTCATTATGTCCATTGATAACAATAAAGAATTAGTACGTCGTTACTTTGAAACGATTGAACAAGCTTAAAAGACTTTTGCCATAAAGACTTCGTATTCTATCCACAATTAGATACACCGTATCCAGGCGTAGAGGGTTTAATTGAATCAGAAAAGAAAAACTTTGATGCTTTCCCCGATTTCAAAATGCCCATTCAAACAATGGTAGCTGAAGGCGACCTTGTTGCAGTTTATTTTATTTTTGAAGGAAAACATACAGGTATTCCATTTGCTGGAGTTACTGCAACAGAAAAAAACGTTAAATTCTCTCTTATGATGTTGCCACGTATTGCTGATGGTAAAATTATTGAGCATAGATCTCATGTAGATGTGCATGATATTCTCCGTCAACTTAGCGTTCATTAACATTAAAAAGCTAGGAATAGAAATAGTGAGAGACTAAGAGATTAGCTTGGTCTCTTTTTTTTATAAACGTATGTAAAAATAAACGGCTACGGAACTTGAGTTTGGTGCCAGTTTTTTAGATTACCCAAAATATAAAGTTCCTTATGTAAGAGTATGAAGAGGTTCAAAAAGAATAGATTGTCTACAGCATGATTCCCGTTGAATAGTGGAGGTATGATACTTACAAAAAAGTTGTTTACTTGTTGGCCTAAGACAATACAACTTAGTAAACAACTTTTATGTGTAAAAGCACAAGAGCTTGTCTCAACTCCTTCTCATAATAAACATTTATTAATCATTATTAACTATCCAATCACTAATTTCCGAAATGGACAAACCAGATTTCTTTAATCGTTTAATTGTCTCAATTCTTTGAACCGATTCTTCTCTTGGATATCGCCGAATACTTTCGAGGCTTAACATGATATTGTAATGTATAAAAAAATTAAAAGAGGATAACAAAAGTTATCCTCTTTCATTATATTTTTGTTCGTACCTATCCCAATCATTCAACAAGATATGTAAATAATCATTCTTATTACATTCAGTCTTACTGTACCCTAAATCTTTTCTTATTAAAACCATTAGTTCACCCAAAAGGTTTATTAATTTTTCAGCTTCTTCGAGCTTATTAGTTTTTAAAGATTGCTTTCTATACTCAACAAACTTTTTAACAGTATCATCTGATGCAAAGAAAAAAAGTTTAGAACCTAACTCAGTCATACTTTTAATATGCTCTTTCTTAACTTCTTCATTTGTTGACAATTCATTTATATAATCTTTATCAGTCAAATTCATAACAAGTAGCCTAATAAGTCTTACAAATTCTTCTGTCTTATGAATATGTAACTGAGCTTCATTGATTTTCACTAACTCTAGGTCAGTTGTCAGTTTATTTCTGAACTCTTCTAACTGAGTATTTAAATCGTGCTCAATTTTTTTTAAATTTTTGGCATGTACTTGATCAGGTAATTTTTTAACATAAGTAATTATAAACCAGCCAACAAAAACCAATACTAACTGCAAAATCACACTTAAAATCTCCATATACAAGCTTCCTTGTTTTTTCCTAATTGTACCACTGATTTGAAGTATTAAGTAAGACCACTTTGAGAGATTAATGATTATTGCACAACGTCCAACGCAATTCCATTCCAAATAAAACCAATCCAGCTAAAAATGATATAAATAAAAAAGTGAGGTTTTATACACCTCACTAACAAACCTATAAAACTTTACAACCTCAATCCGTTTCATTATTTGTAGTAGCACTTGCGTTTTCAACACTGTGTGCTTCACCATGACCAGGACCAAAAAGATTTAATATTACAACTCCTACAAGTATTAAAACAATCCCAGTAACACTGGCAACGTTAATTTTTTCTTTCCAAATCAAAATTGAAATTATTGTAGTAGCAATAATACCTATACCCGACCAGAGTGCATAGGCAGTATTCAAAGGTATGGTCTTCATTGCAAGTGATAAAAAGAAAAATGAACCAATAAAGGAAATAATTGTACCAATAGTAGGGTAAAGTTTTGAGAAACCTTCAGCTGCCTTGAGCATAGAAGAACCAATAAGTTCACCTAAAACTGCGAGTGCTAAATATAAATATGCCATTGTTATTCTCTTTCCTCCTGTATCAAATAATCAACGCATTAAAAACCTGGTTTATTTCACTATTTCTTTATTAGTTACAACTTTACAAGAAACTGCAAATGGTTATAAGTCTTGATTTTGCAAAAAATTGTGCGCAAAAATGGCTGGTTTTCACTAGACGAGTAATAAAATCTAATCTAATAAGGCATAAACTAAACTCCATTATGGTAAAGTAAAAATAGCAACAAATAGCAAAAGTGAAAGAAGGTGGTCCCATGCCCACTAACAATAAACCCAATAGATTAATCGCTGAGAAGTCCCCATATTTACTCCAACACGCTCACAACCCTGTGGACTGGTTCCCGTGGGGAGATGAAGCCTTTGAAAAAGCAAAACGCGAAAACAAGCCGGTTCTGGTCAGCATCGGTTATTCGACTTGCCATTGGTGCCATGTCATGGCCCACGAAAGCTTTGAAGACGAAGAAATCGCGCGTCTTCTCAATGAACGGTTTGTGGCGATTAAAGTCGACCGGGAAGAGCGGCCGGATGTGGATTCTGTTTATATGAGAATCTGCCAGCTGATGACCGGGCAGGGCGGCTGGCCGTTGAATGTATTTATTACGCCTGATCAAAAGCCGTTTTACGCGGGTACATATTTTCCAAAGACGAGTAAATTCAATCGTCCCGGTTTTGTTGATGTGCTTGAGCATCTGTCTGAGACGTTTGCGAACGACCGCGAGCATGTCGAGGATATTGCGGAGAACGCCGCTAAACATTTACAGACCAAAACAGCTGCAAAAACTGGTGAGGGCCTTAGCGAATCAGCAATTCACCGGACATTCCAGCAGCTTGCCAGCGGGTTTGACACGATCTACGGCGGTTTCGGGCAGGCACCGAAATTTCCAATGCCTCATATGTTGATGTATTTGCTTCGTTATTATCACAATACAGGGCAGGAGAACGCTCTATACAACGTGACAAAAACATTGGACAGCATGGCGAATGGCGGCATTTACGATCATATCGGGTATGGGTTCGCGCGCTATTCAACCGATGACGAGTGGCTTGTTCCCCACTTTGAAAAAATGCTCTACGACAATGCGCTGTTGCTGACCTCTTATACCGAAGCCTATCAGGTCACGCAAAACAGCCGCTATAAAGAGATTTGTGAGCAGATCATTACGTTTATTCAGCGGGAAATGACTCATGAAGACGGAAGCTTTTTCTCCGCTTTAGACGCGGACACAGAAGGAGAAGAAGGAAAGTACTACGTGTGGTCAAAGGAAGAGATTCTGAAAACGCTCGGGGACGATCTCGGAACGCTGTATTGCCAAGTGTATGACATCACTGAAGAAGGAAATTTTGAAGGCAAAAATATTCCAAACCTCATTCACACAAAACGAAAACAAATCAAAGCGGATGCCGGGTTAACCGAAGAAGAGCTCAGCATCAAGCTCGAAAACGCAAGACAGCAGCTCTTGAACATTCGCGAACAAAGAACCTATCCGCATGTCGATGATAAAGTGCTGACCTCATGGAACGCACTGATGATCGCGGGTCTCGCCAAAGCAGCAAAGGTATACCAGGAACCGGAATATCTCAGCCTAGCGAAAGACGCCATTACATTTATTGAAAAAAATTTAATCATCGACGGCCGTGTGATGGTCCGGTATCGAGACGGCGAAGTGAAAAACAAAGGCTTTATCGACGATTACGCTTTTCTCCTATGGGCCTATCTTGATCTCTATGAAGCTTCGTTTGATCTATCTTATTTACAAAAAGCGAAGAAACTGACAGACGATATGATCGGCTTATTTTGGGATGAGGAGCATGGCGGATTCTATTTTTCCGGACACGATGCAGAAGCCTTAATCGTCCGGGAAAAAGAAGTGTACGACGGCGCCGTGCCTTCCGGAAACAGCGTGGCAGCTGTTCAGCTGCTGCGTCTCGGACAAGTCACAGGCGACTTATCACTGATTGAAAAAGCAGAAACGATGTTTTCTGTATTCAAGCCGGACATCGACGCGTATCCGAGCGGCCATGCTTTCTTTATGCAAAGTGTGTTAAGGCATCTGATGCCTAAGAAAGAAATCGTTATTTTTGGCAACGCAGACGATCCAGCCAGAAAACAAATCATAGCGGAGCTCCAAAAAGCCTTTAAGCCTAACGACTCCATTCTGGTGGCAGAGCATCCCGAGCAATGCAAAGACATTGCACCATTTGCAGCAGACTACCGCATTATAGACGGCAAAACAACCGTGTATATTTGTGAAAACTTCGCCTGCCAGCAGCCGACAACGAATATCGAAGAAGCGATCCACACGTTAATAAGCAGCAGGGATTAAGACCCTTGCTGCTTACTTTTTGATTTCTTATGGTACCATAAAGCGATCCCCGCAAACACAAGATTGACCGCTATCGTAAAGAAAGCCTCCCACATTGGGTTCCCCCGCGTAACCGTAAAGAGAGAAGGAATTCCTCCATACACACTGTTTTTTTCTGTAATAAACATACACAAAAACATATTATTCGCGGCATGGGCGCCAAGTGATATTTCAATACTGCCAGTTTTAATCGTGTAATAGGTCCACACAAAACCAAATGTTAAGTACTCAATTCCTGCCCAGACAGCTCCATTGTTCATTTCTGGATTCGCAAAATGCAATACGCCAAACAATCCTCCGACAATCAGTGTCAAGATTAGAGGATTTTTCGTCAATCTCCCGAAAGCTTGAAGCAAAAATCCCCTGAAAAACAATTCCTCGGCTGATGTCTGAAACGGAACCAAAATGAGAGCCGCTGCTAGCAGCCAGATAAACCGTGTGGCATCAAAGGCTTGCATTGAATAATTGTCTGGATGAATCGCAAAATCAATCAATTGTACGATGATCATCAGCAAGAAATAAGCAATAAAGCCAAACAAAATTCTCCGCCAATTGATCTTAGAATTCGGTGTAATCACCGTTCGGAAAGGCCGCTTCAAAATAAAGCGCACAGCCAGCCAAACTCCCGGAATGGCGAATAAATAAATCACATGGGACAAATAAAGATCTACAAGAGGATCACTCAGCACAGCTTCATCCAAATCAAACGTGATATCCGGATTCACAATAACCGTGAACAGTATGGCGAAAAGGTAAGCTATATTCCCGAATACATATAACCCTACCATCACCAAAAAAGCGAAAAAGTATCTCCACAGCGTATTGTTTCCTTCTATAGGACGGATAAATGAATTCATTCCTTCTATGTCTCTTCCTTTCAATGTGAATATTACTATATATTTGCATAAATCGGTCTATGAATCTACTGTTTTGGAAATCTTTTAAGCAAAATGAACAGAAAAAGTGCGAATTTAGTTCTCCCATCTAGTGATTTGAACTCTGTCGCCAATGAACCAAGATACTTATAATATTCACAAGAAGGGAATTATCAGTCTTTTCTTACTACTTAAAAGGGGGTTTTTTATGAATACGATCTTCAAACAAAAGAATGCACATCCTTTCTCAAACGCAGCGAATCGTTTAGACCGCCTTCCGATTTCACGCGTTCATTTGCAAGTGTTAACCGCTCTCGGCATTGTTTATTTCTTTGATCTCGCAGATTTATTTACCCTCAGCAATGTAGCGCCGGCACTGATCGAGCATTGGGGCATTCCGCTTTCAACTATTGCCAACGTGACGGCGGCTTCATTTTTAGGCATGTTTTTAGGCGCTTCACTGGGTGGACGGCTGTCCGATCGAATCGGCCGCAAAAAAGCCTTAAATCTATTTGTCTTTGTTTTCTCAATCGCATCGCTGTGCAATGCCGCTGCATGGGACATTCCATCTTTAATGACATTCCGTTTTCTCACCGGATTTGGCGTCGCAGCAGCCATGGTCATTACGAATAGCTATTTGGCGGAATTTTTCCCTTCAAGTGTACGTGGAAAATATATTTCTTTTTGTGCCATGATTGGTTTGATCGGGGTTCCGATCACCAACATTGTGTCTGCCTTTGTCATTCCGCTCGGTTCATGGGGATGGAGGCTTGTATTTGTATGGGGTGCCGTCGGCCTTATTTATTTTTTCTTCATCCGCCGTCTGGAAGAGTCACCTCGCTGGCATGAAAATCGCGGTGAATATGCGAAAGCTGATGCGATCCTCAACCGAATTGAGGCGCAGGTTGAACAGGAGAAAGGCCCGCTTCCGGCACCGGCTCAATCTAAAGCAAACAGTTCCGTTCAACAGCATGCCGGTTACGCAGGATTATTGAAAGGCAGAAACCTCAAAATCACCATTATTTTATCTGCTGTATGGATTTTTGAAACGTTTGGGTTTTACGGATTTGCCTCATGGGTTCCAAGCCTGCTAAAAAGCAATGGTGTCACCATGGAAAATACATTGTGGTATAACGTATTGCATTCTGTCGGCGCTCCGCTTGGCGCACTGCTCGGCTCCATGATTTCTGAGAGATTTCAAAGAAAGTGGATTTTAGCTGCCAGCGCGTTTCTAACGGCCATCGCCGGGCTCTTATATGGCATGACTTTTATTCCCATCATGATCATTGTGTTTGGTTTTATCGTAAATATCACAGAACGGGTTTTCACCTCGAACTTATACGCCTATACATCTGAACCTTATCCGACTGAATACCGCTCGTCCGGCAGCGGATTAGCCTATGGTCTGGGCCGTTTTTCAAACATTTTCGGCTCATTGCTTGTCGGATTTATTGCCGTTCAGCTCGGCTATGTCAGCGTCTTCTTATTTATAGGCGGCTGCTGGCTCGCATGCTCCTTGCTGTTAATCTGCTTCGGCCCTAATACCAATGCGAAACAAATTTAAAAAAGTCAGTGCGGATCTGCCGCACTGATCTCTTTACAATTCCTTCAATATCCTCGCAGGGTTTCCGCCTACAACAGTGTTAGCGGGCACATCCTTAGTCACAATAGATCCTGAAGCAATCACCGCATTATCACCAATTGTCACTCCTGGGTTAATCACTGCCCGGCCTCCGATCCAAACTTGATCTCCAATTGTCACAGGCTTACCGAACTCCTTCCCGGACTTTCTTTCAATCGGATCAAGAGGATGTCCAGCCGTGTAGATATGTACACCCGGCGCAATCAAACAATGACGGCCGATACGCACCTCACACACATCTAAAATGACACAGTCAAAATTTACAAATGTGTGATCTCCGATATGAATATGATAGCCATAATCACAGCGAAATGTCGGCAAAATCGTGACTTGATCCCCAACCGAACCGAGCAGCTCCATCAAAAGCTCTGTCCGCACTGCATCATCTTCTGGTGTTTCGTTATATTGTCTAATCAGCTGTCTCGCATGCTTGCGTTCTAGTACTAGTTGTTGATCTTCCGAATTGTATAATTCTCCGGCTGCCATTTTTTCTTTTTCTGTCTTCAGCATTCAAGTCACTCCAGATGTCAAATTGTAATCTCGATCAAATTTCCTTCTTCATCTTCAATCACACTTTCATAGTAGCCGTCTCCTGTTGTCCTTGGGCCGTTTACTACTGCGAAACCGTCCTTCTTCAATCGGGCAGTCAGTTCATCAACCTTCTCCCGGCTTCCTACGGAAAAGGCAATGTGTGCCCAGCCTGTCATCGTTTGTGAAGGCGGATCGGTCACATTCCCTTTTTTCATAATCTCCAGCCTTGCTCCGGAATCGAACGTAATAAAATAAGATTTAAAATCCTTTTTCTCATTATGATACAAATCATTCGCTTTGCCATTAAAATACGTTTCATAAAAAGACTTCATTCGCTCTAAATCATTGACCCAGATCGCTGTATGTTCAATTCGCATTTCTTCTCCTCCTTTACCTTCAATGAAGTTATAAGGTATGAAATGCATTTCAGTTCAAGCTTTTTTCTCAAAGTTATGCTGAATTTTGATATCAACGGGTTCATCCTGCAAAAAGAGAGAAAATGCGGAGGTGCCAAGCTGCTCAAGATTCAAATCAAGCGATGGAAATCCAAGAACACGGCTGATAGAAGAATTTCCCTCACCTATAATTTCAACATCCCAATTATTCTTCCGGGCGAATAGATGAATTCCAGCTGCCACTTCATCACTGTTTGCATAAATAGCAGTCGGAACCCGGCCACTCATATAAAAATGTTCGGCTGCCAGCTCACCATCACTCATATCGTTACATCCGGACAGCATATGACCGTTTTCCAATCTTCCGCAGACAGCTTTATAGGCTGCGGCTTTATCAGCCGTGCTCGGGCTTCTATCAGCTTCTCTGACACACGTGAAAGCAATATTCTCATGACCGCGGCTCTTTAAATAGCGAAAGCTCTCTGCATAAGCAGCTTTTCTGTCATTATACGCACAAGGGACATCAATGTCTCCGGTATCCTCACAGGCGATGATCGGCCCATATTCCTGATAAGCTAAAATACTGTCCCAATGATTGGCGCGGGAAGTAATAATAAGACCGTCTATTTTCTTTGTTTTTAACAGCTCTAAATATTTGATTTCAATAGCGGGGTTATAATTGGTGGGGAGGAGGGTCGTTGCATACTCATGCTGAAAAGCAGCCTTGGTGATTCCGTTAACGATTTTATCAAAGCAGGGATGATCGCTATAAGGCAGAATCACACCGACCGTATGGGTTTTCCCGCGAATGAGATCGATTGCGGTTCGATTTGGTGTATAATTCAATTCCTTCATGACTTGATGGACAAGCTTTCTCTTTTCTTCAGACACATACGGATGATGATTCAATACACGCGAAACAGTTGAAACAGATACATTTGCCAGTCTTGCAATCTCTTTTATATTTGCCATCCTCTTCTCCTTTTTCATATAAAAAAAGCAGTAAGTGTAAAATCCTTACTGCTATCTCATCATATATTGATGATAAGTTCAACAGGACAATGGTCGGAACCCATGACATCCTTTGATATGCTGGCATCTTCAATCTGTTCCTTAAGGCTTTCAGAAACAACAAAATAATCAATGCGCCATCCGATATTTCTGTCCCGGGCGCCGGCACGATACGACCACCAGGAATAAGCGCCTTCAAGATCAGGATAAACATGACGAAATGAGTCAACAAAGCCAGCCTCTAATAAACGAGTGAATGCCCCTCTTTCTTGATCAGAAAATCCAGCGTTCTTCCGGTTCGCCTTTGGATTTTTTAAATCTATCTCCTGATGAGCTACATTCAAATCACCGCATAAAATCACTGGTTTTTTCTTATCCAATTCAAGAATATAAGACAATAAAGCCTCTTCCCATTGCATGCGGTAATCGATCCGCTCTAATCCCCTTCTGGAATTGGGCGTGTAAACAGTCATCACAAACACGTTTTCAAATTCCAGCGTAATCACTCTGCGCCTTCTTGGTCATGCTCTTCTACTCCGATACCGTACATGACATGCAGCGGCTCTTGCTTAGAAAAAACTGCTGTGCCGGAATATCCTTTTTTCACTGCATAATTCCAATACACATGATAGCCTTCAGGCTGGAGATCAACCTGGCCGTCCTGTATCTTCGTTTCCTGAAGACATATGATATCTGCATCCTCTTCTTTCAGATAAGAGAGAAAATCCATTTTTCTCATTACAGCCCGAAGGCCGTTTACATTCCATGAAATCAGCTTCATGTTTCATCCCCCTATAAAAAAGAGCAAGAACCCGAAGGTCCTTGCTCTTTACGTATCAGCTTACTCACCGCTTACGTATGGAAGTAAAGCCATTTGACGTGCGCGTTTGATTGCTGCAGTCAATTTACGTTGGTATTTAGCGTTTGTTCCAGTTACACGACGTGGTAAAATTTTACCGCGCTCAGAAACAAACTTTTTAAGAAGATCTACATCTTTGTAGTCGATGTGCGTGATACCGTTAGAAGTGAAATAACACACTTTACGGCGTTTCGCACGACCGCCTCTGCGTCCTCCTGCCATTGTCATTTCCCTCCTTTCTTTTTCATTTTAGGCGATAATCACATTAGAATGGAAGATCATCATCCGAGATGTCAATCGGTTTGCCATCGTTGGCAAATGGGTCATCATTAAAGCTGTTCCCTTGATTGCGTCTCTGGTTGTTTTGATTTCCCCCGAATGGATTATCATTTTGGCCTCCGCCAAAGTACTGGCCTCCGCCGCTGTTTCCTTCGTTGTATCCACCTGAACCAGAACCGCCGCCGTTTTTCGGTTCAAGAAATTGAACACTTTCAGCTTGGACCTCTGTCACGAAGACACGCTGTCCTTGCTGGTTTTCATAGTTTCTTGTTTGTAAACGGCCATCTACGCCTGCAAGGCTTCCTTTTTTCAAGAAGTTTGCAACGTTTTCGGCTTGTCTTCTCCAAGTGACACAATTAATGAAATCGGCCTCACGTTCTCCGGACTGGTTCGTAAATGTACGATTCACAGCAAGAGTAAACGTAGCAACAGCCGCACCGTTTGGCGTATAACGAAGCTCTGGGTCTTTTGTCAGTCTTCCGACTAATACAACTCGGTTAAGCATAAGAAAGACCACCTTTTACCATTATATATTTCAAAATTGCTTATTCTTCTTCTTTAACAACAATGTGGCGAATGATATCGTCACTGATCTTAGCTAGACGGTCAAATTCTTGAACTGCCGCAGCATCAGATTGAACGTTTACGATTTGGTAGAAACCGTCGCGGAAATCGTTGATTTCGTAAGCAAGACGACGTTTACCCCAATCCTTTGTTCCAGTGATCTCCGCACCGTTAGAAGTCAGAACGTTGTTGAAACGCTCGATAACTGCTTTTTTAGACTCTTCGTCAATGTTTGGGCGGATAATGTACATAACTTCGTACTTTCTCATCTGTTTGCACCTCCTTTTGGACTAAGCGGCCCATAATGGGCAAGGAGCAATAATTCTATTACTCACAATTTTATATTATACCAAAGCTCTTGTCCCTTTACAACTGCATCCTAAACATTAAATCGGAAATGAATAACATCTCCGTCTTGGACCACATATTCTTTCCCTTCGAGGCGGACTTTTCCTGCTTCTTTGGCTCCTGCCATACCGCCGCCCGCAAGAAGATCCTCATAAGCAACTGTCTCAGCACGAATGAAGCCTCGCTCAAAGTCACTATGAATAATTCCTGCACACTCAGGGGCTTTCATGCCTTTTTTGAATGTCCAAGCTCTGACTTCCTGTTCTCCCGCTGTGAAGTATGTTGCAAGGCCAAGAAGAGAGTAAGACGCTTTGATCAGCTGATCAAGGCCTGATTCTTGAATGCCCAGCTCTTCCAAGAACATTTGCTTTTCTTCGCCTTCAAGCTCAGCAATTTCGGATTCGATTTTCGCACACACAACGATTACTTCTGCGTTTTCGCCTGCAGCGTACTCGCGAATCTTCGCTACATTTTCATTGCCAGATGGATCAGCCACTTCATCTTCACTTACGTTGGCCACATACAAAATAGGCTTCGAAGTCAGTAAATGGAGCTGCTTCACAAGCTTTTGCTGCTCTTCAGTGAATTCTACAGATCGAGCAGGCTTTTCACTCTCAAACGCTTCTTTCAGTTTAGATAAAATCTCAAACTCAAATACAGCGTCTTTATCTTTTTGTTTCGCAAGTTTGCTGACGCGTGTAATCCGCTTTTCAACCGTTTCCATATCAGCGAGGATCAGCTCAAGGTTGATCGTTTCAATGTCATCAATCGGATCAACTTTTCCGGAAACGTGTGTAATGTTGTCATCGGAAAAAGCACGGACAACGTGGCAAATCGCGTCAACCTGGCGAATATGAGATAGGAATTTGTTGCCGAGTCCTTCTCCTTTAGATGCGCCTTTTACAATCCCTGCAATATCAGTAAATTCAAAAGCAGTCGGCACAGTCTTCTTCGGTTTGACCAACTCAGTCAGCTTTTGCAGACGATCATCAGGTACTTCTACAATCCCCACGTTCGGATCAATCGTACAGAACGGGTAGTTCGCTGATTCGGCACCGGCCTGTGTAATTGCGTTAAATAGTGTTGATTTCCCAACATTCGGCAAACCAACAATTCCAGCTGTTAAAGCCATTCTTTCATCTCCTCTATATAAAACCGTCATTGTATGAACGTATTTTGAACCTAGAGCAATTATAAGGAGGTTCACTGGAAAAGACAAGCTGACAAAAAAGCATTTTCAGCCTGTAAATCTCCTTGATTATGCTTTTTTCAAGCCTACTAAACAGTCAAAAAGCGTACTTCCCAATCCATTATCAGAATTTGTATCATTTGTCAGTGCATTGACTGAACCTCCAAAAGCCGCCCACATGCCTTCATCTATATTAATCGTCTTCGCATGAGCCTGCTTCATCACTTTCACCTTTCCCTTCAAGCGTCCGCGGTCATTAAAGATGACAACCTCGTCTCCATCCTGAAGGTCTTGCTCAGCCGCTATATCTGGAGAAATATCGACCTGAACGTGCTGAAGCTTTTCAATAAACGGCACATGCTGTGAATGGTTGGAACGCTGCGGATGAATGGACAACAGCGTATAAGGATACTTTCCAGCTAACGCCTCATTATGGAAAACAGACTCTTCGGGCACATTTAATTGAAGCAAGCCGCTAAACCCTTTTTCTTCAGCTAGTGACGAAGTAAATTCAAATTTCCCACTCGGCGTCAAAAACTTATAATCATCCCATGGCACCTGTTTTACTGGAAGAGGGAGGTGGCCTTTTTCCTTTAAACGCTCGAGTGTCACACCCTCTGCTTCCAATGAAGAAAGCCCCATCTCTAAAAATTCTTGAGTACTGTATTCAAACAGCTCGCCAAACCCAAGGCGTTTTGCAAGCTCTGACCAGATCCAGCTGTCCGACTTCGCTTCACCCTGGGGCTCCACGAGTTTTTTTCCGTACTGAACATAGTGGTGATACATACTGGAATAGTAGATATCCTCTTCTTCAAAAACAGTGGCAGTCGGCAAAACATAATCACACAGCTTTGCGGTATCCGTCATAATGGAATCAATCGCTACCGTCATTGGAACCTTTTCAAAAGCTTGTCTGACTTTGTTTGTATTCGGCACCTGAGTCAGCGGATTTCCACACGTCACAATAATCATCTCAATCGCAGGATCAGCAGCGGTCAACACCTCTTCAGCCTGCGTCATCATTGAAAATGAACGTGATGCTGTTTTTAATTCCGGCTGCGTCAGCTTTGTTTTTGCAAAGCTCTCGCCAATCTGGACATTTCCGAAATTCGCGCCGCCGCCCTTAATTCCGACATTTCCGCTTGCCGCAACGAGTGCATCAATCCAGCGAATCGTTCCTCCGCCGTTTTTATATCGCTGCATGCCAAGCCCCATAAAAGTAGACACCGGACCATCAGCATACAAACCGGCCAAATACTCCAGCTCCTCCATAGAAGTTTCTGTTTTCACTATGAACTCTTCCAGAGAAACGGTCTTCAAAAGCTCTTTTACATCATCAAAACCGACAGAATGCTCAGAAATAAACGTTTCATCCGTTCTTCCCGTCTCAATCAGAACCTTCAAAACAGCAGCCGCAAGCCAGCCATCCATTCCAGGCTTGACAGAGATATAGCGGTCAGCAAGCTTAGCAGTCGGATTGAAGATCGGATCAATCACCGTAATCGTGGCGCCCTTTTTTTTCACCTGCTGCAAATGATGGTATAAGTGCATATTTGTTCTGGATACATTTCTTCCCCACACAACAACATGCTTGCTGTTGTAAATATCAAGCGGGCCATGCCCGTACGAACGGCCAAAATCCCAGCTTTGCGCCTCGATGCCGGAGCCCCAGCATATGCTTCCGACGATTTCAGTCACACCGCCATATCCATTAAAAAAACGCTGATCAAGCGCTTTTAACAAACCATTATTCGCATAATCATGGCTGTGCAAAACAGCAGTCGTCTCCGACGTTTCCTTGATCTCCCGAAGTTTATCGGCAATTTCATCAAGTGCCTGTTCCCAGGAAATCCGCACAAACTCGCCATTTTGTTTTTTCATCGGATAACGAAGCCGATCAGGCGAATTTGTTTTTGTCTCAAGCATTCTGCCGCGGCCGCAGATTTTGCCCTCCGTAATCGGATGGTTTGGATCCCCGTCCACTTTCGTTACCTTTCCGTCTTCAACAGTCACCAAAAAGCCGCAGCTGTCCCAACAATTCAGCGGACATGCCGACTGATGCACTTTACTCATCGCCGTCTTCTCCTTACCTTCTATATGAAAAAGCATGAGTGTCGGCCTATTTATGAAGTAGGCTCCTCATGCTTGACTAGTACTTTTTTTAGTTTTCTTTCAAATTCTTTTCTCGGAATCATAACACTGTGAGAGCATCCCTCACACTTAATTCGAATATCCATTCCCATGCGTATAATTTTCCAGCTGTTCGCTCCGCATGGATGCGGTTTTTTCATTTCTACGATATCATTCAGGCCAAAGTCTTTATCCGCCAAGACCCTTCACCTCTTTTCATAAACTGCTGTATCTATTGTACAAAAAAACTGATCATAAGAGCAATCAAGATACTTGAAAAGAAATACATCCTCTTATTTCCATTTACTTAGAATAGGGTATAAGAGAAGACAAACTAACAAATACAAATTTAACATCCCGTATATCGGATACAAAAACGCGATCAAATCAGAAAATCCGAAAGAAGTAAAAGGTACCATTAACACTAACAAAATCAACACAATCAACCATCTCGGCATTTGAACAAATCCCATCAGCCGGCTGGACAGCCCCAGCAATCCCGCTACCGTCGTCGTGTAAATGGCCAGACACAGCACCGCCGTCATACATAAAAAAAGGACATAAGGCGCACCCTCCAGAACGGCAAACAGCGGTATTTCAAACTGAGAAAGGGAGCCCGCCAGCTCCACTAACGTTTCATTATAAACAAATGAGATCACGCCAAAAATGAGACCGCTTGCCACACTTGCGATTTTCGCCTCTCCGAGTCCTTTCATCTCTTTCCCGACAGAGGATAAAATCGCAACAACTGAAAGGATGTTTAAAGAGGTAAACGTGATGCTCGCAGGCCAGTTATACTGCTTAGACAAGTCAATCGTCCACGTATGGTGATGTGTGCTCTGAAAAGAGATCAGCGCATATAAAAGCCCCGCTACTAACACAGGAATCAAAATACTATTTATAGACAATATTCCTTTCACATCCCACAAAAACAAACACACTGTCACGGTGCAGATCAGTGCGATTCCCCACCAGAAAGGAAGCTTGTACATCTGCAGGGTCACACCGCCTCCGGCAATCATCACCATAGTCGTCGAAAACAAATAAAAAATGATGAGAACATCATAAATTTTCGCTAGCCATGGCCCCATTAAATGCTCCAGAACCGGCAGAAAATGAGTGGATTGAACCTTAAAACTGATTTTCATCACAATATAAGACGAGAAAATGAACATGATTGTAAACAGCACAATAGCAAGTCCGCTTTCCGCCCCAAAAAACTGCCATATCTCCTGACCGCTCGCATATCCGGCCCCGATTAGGCTCCCTAATATGAGCAGCATCCACTTCATTCCGGCTCTCCACAACATCATCACCTCATAGACAAAGATCAGCTTGTTTCCGTTATTGTTACTATATAAATAAAAGGAAGCAAAAATGCCATATTTTCATAGACATTTGAACACAAGCTGAAATTATCATCCGAAATACTCATAAAAAAAAAGACTGCTGATGCAGGCAGTCTAAAAAATATCATTTTGTGTGCGGAATGAAGGAATGAACCTCATTAACCATTCCTATCTATAAAGTGTTTTGTAAGCAGACCATAGCTTGATCATGATCGAGGCAATAGGGGACAATATTTGTAATTCACCCACTAACCATTCATATCATAACCTCTACTTTTTTAAAATCTCCGGTGTCATACACAAAGCATAAAAAACCGTACTGCTGGATATACTGTAAACAACCTTACATAACGAAACACACTATAGCAATTCTGTTACCTACTATAACAAGGAAGTGAAACCTATGAATCGAAAAGGCGGGCTTTTTTCCTCTCAGGAACGAGTAAAACAATATGTTTCACATACAGATGCAGCTGCAGCAAAGCAAATCCAAACCATTCTCTCTTCATCCTTACGTAAAGCTGCCGGCAAACCAATTGTCGTGGTTTGTATCGGAACAGACCGTTCAACCGGTGATTCATTGGGCCCGCTCGTAGGAATGAAACTCAAACAGATGCAGCTCACCAGATTTCATGTCTACGGAACCTTATCTGACCCCGTCCACGCTGTGAACATGAAGGAAAAAATCAGTGACATTCAAAAATTGCATAAAAACCCATTTATTATAGCGGTCGATGCATGCTTAGGCCGCGTTAAGAGTGTGGGTTCATTTCAAATCGGAGACGGGCCATTAAAGCCTGGAGCCGGTGTGCAAAAAGACCTTCCTGAAGTGGGAGATCTTCATATTAACGGAATCGTGAATGTGAGCGGTTTTATGGAATATTTTGTATTGCAAAATACAAGACTCAACTTGGTCATGAATATGGCCAATGTTCTCGCGGAAGGATTGAGTTTAACAGATCGGACAGAGTGGAGGCAAGAACGCCTTAATCCGCTGCAAAGGCTCACTGGGCGCATATAAAACAAAAACCATCTTCGCATGAAAGATGGTTTCTTCATTTATGATTCCCGTTCAGACAAAAGCTCTAAAATCCGATCAAGATCTTCATTAGAGAAAAATTCAATTTCGATTTTGCCTTTTTTCTTCTGTCTTTTAATATGAACTGTTGTTCCAAAATAATTTTGGAGATAGGATTCCCGTTCTTTTAGAACCGCGTCTTTCACAGGTTCTTTTTTCTTTGTTTCACGTGGAACATTCTGATTTAACTGCTGAATCAGCTGCTCAAGCTGGCGAACATTAAGCTGCTCCGCAATCACTTTTTGTACAAGCGGTTCAAGCTTATTTTTGTTTTTTAAGCCAAGAAGCGTGCGTCCATGTCCCATAGAAAGCGTACCTTCGGCAATAAGCCGCTGAATATTTTCTGGCAGTGTCAGCAGTCTTAAATGATTCGCAATATGCGGTCTGCTTTTCCCAAGACGTTTGGCAAGCTGCTCTTGCGTGAGATCTAAGTGTTTCAGCAAAGAGTCATATGCCTGAGCTTCTTCAAGCGGAGATAAATCTTCGCGCTGAAGGTTTTCTAATAAAGCAATTTCCCTCATTAACGCCTCTGATAATTCACGGACAATCGCGGGAACTGTCTCTAAACCCGCGAGCTTTGCTGCCCGAAAACGCCGTTCCCCCGCAACAATATCATAGCCTTTTAAAGATTTTCTGACGATAAGCGGCTGAAGAATGCCATGCTGCAACACTGAATCTTTAAGTTCAGCTAATGCCTCGTCATCAAAGTGTTTTCTTGGCTGATAAGGATTAGGGCGTAAATCGGCAATTTTAATTTCTTCAACTGTCTCTTCAGACAAATCGACCTGATTAAATAACGCATTAATCCCTTTTCCAAGGCCTTTAGCCATTCGCAGCCACTTCCTTTGCTAAATCTAAATATACTTCCGCACCTCTTGACCGCGGATCGTATAAAATGATGGGTTTTCCGTGACTTGGTGCCTCACTCAGACGGACATTACGTGGAATAACTGTCTTATATACTTTATCTCTAAAATACTTTTTAACCTCTTCAATCACTTGAATGCCGAGATTTGTCCGAGCATCAAGCATTGTCAGCAATACACCTTCAATCATTAAATCAGTATTCAAATGCTTTTGCACAAGACGTACTGTATTTAATAACTGGCTGAGCCCCTCCAAGGCATAATATTCACACTGTACAGGAATCACAACGGAATCCGAGGCAGTAAGAGCATTAATCGTCAGCAGTCCCAATGACGGCGGACAATCAATGATAATGTAATCATAATTTTGCTTTACTGCTTCAAGCGCCCTCTTCAATCTCACTTCTCTTGAGATTGTAGGAACCAGTTCGATCTCAGCCCCGGCAAGCTGAATCGTCGCAGGGATCACGTCCAAGTTCTCGACTGTCGTTGCTTTAATAATATCTATAACATCTGCATCATCTACTAAAATATCGTACACACACTGCTCTACATCGGCTTTTTCAATCCCTAATCCGCTTGTCGCATTTCCCTGCGGATCAATATCTACCAGCAGAACCCTTTTCCCTATGTAAGCCAAACATGCCCCAAGGTTGACAGACGTCGTTGTTTTGCCGACCCCGCCTTTTTGGTTCGTAATTGCTATGATTTTTCCCACGATGTCACCTACTTTCACATGAACATGTACTATCTTGCTTCTATTCTATCAAAAAAAGATTAAAGCGTTTCATTTTTTTCATCATTTTGTTCCGAATCAGAAGGGAAATAATTGAAAATTCAAGCACGCTTTATGCTTTCTCTTATAAATTCTACAATTTCTATGTTTTTTTGACTTAAAAAAGGAATTTCTTAAAGAAAAAAAGAAGAAGTCACAGTAACAGAACGTGGAAACAGGACGGTGAGAAAATGGTTTATCAAACAAAGAGAGATGTACCCGTTACGCTGATGATTGTGTTTCTCATATTACTGATACAAGCAGATGCCATTGTTCCTTTTGTGCTGGGAAATACGAGAGTATCGGGCTGGGTCATTTTTATTCTGCTGACTCTTTTAAATGGACTCATCATATGGAGCTTTATTGATCTGAAATATGTATTGAAGGAGCACCATCTGATTATTAAAGCCGGACTGATCAAACATCAAATTCCTTACGAAAAAATCGATAAAGTGATCCAAAAAAAGAAGCTGTGGTCAGGTTTTCGTCTAATCGGCTCTCGCCACGCCATCACGGTCTACTATCAGGGAGGATGGGGACATGCAGTGATTTCACCGCAAAATACTGAAGAATTTATCCACAAGCTCAAAGGAAAGAATTCTAATATAATAATATTCACTAAAAGTAACTAATTACCTTTTATAACAAATATAAAAAGCTCTCCTGCTTTTCAGGAGAGCTTTTATTTTGGTATGCGAATCGTTAATTGAATATATTCTTCAAATTCTTCTTCTTCCGTATTCAATTTTACACCACTGTCCTCCACCATCGATAGTGACTGGCGAATCGTGTTCATCGCAATTCTTGTATCTCTGCTGAACGCTTTGCGTTTCGGCTTTGGCTTTCTCTGGCCTTGCTCCAGCATTTTCACCACGCGGTCTTCCGTCTGCTTTACATTTAAACTTTTCTCAATAATCTCTGTGAGCAGTGTGACTTGGAGCTCAGGCTGTTTCAGCGGAATCAGCGCTCTGGCATGACGCTCGGTGATTTTCTTCTCCATAATCGCGTCTTGGACTGGCTGAGGCAGCTTTAATAACCGGAGCTTATTCGCGATTGTAGACTGCCCTTTTCCTAAACGCTGTGCGAGTGCCTCCTGTGTTAAATCATGCAGCTCAAGCAGCCTAGCATAAGCATGGGCTTCCTCAATAGAAGACAATTCTTCCCGCTGCAAGTTTTCAATTAACGCCACAGAAGCGGTTTCCGTGTCGGAAAAATCCTTAATAATCGCCGGAATCTTTTCCCACTCAAGCGATTGCACCGCTCTCCAGCGTCTTTCACCTGCAATGAGTTCGTATTGGCCTTCTTCTTCTGTATGCCTAACAACAATCGGCTGAATAATGCCGTGTGTATGAATGGTCATTGCTAACTCTTTGATTTTTTCATCTGAGAAAATGGTGCGTGGCTGAAAACGGTTGGGAACGATAGCATTTACCGGTATTTCCAGAATCTCTTCTTTGTTTGTATCATGTTCAGCAATCTCCGGCTCCTGTTCCTTCTCACCAAGCCCGAAGAAACGAGAGAATGAATGCTTCATGTACCTACACCACCTTTAAAAACTGCCATTTTTATAATTCTATTTTCTCATGGTTTTTCCTGCTATACATCCATCAATTTTGATGAAAATATGATGGTATTGTCATATCAGGCTGTCTAAATTACCCTTCAATTGGCGATTTATTAGGAGTTCCCGGTTTTCTTGGATACTTCTTAGGTGTATTTTTTATCTTGCGTATCACCATAATATTACGATCGCTTTCTTCAATAGGCAGCTTAAAGGAATGGATATTCTCAAGTTCTCCTCCAAGCGTCGTGATTGCTTTTTTGCCTGCATTCAGTTCTTCTTCAGCTGATGCCGCTTTTAAAGCAACAAATAAACCGTTTTTCTTCACCAGAGGCAAGCAAAGCTCACTCAAAACAGATAATCTTGCAACTGCTCGCGCTGTCACAATATCATAGCTTTCCCGCACGTCTTTCCGTTGTCCGAACGTTTCAGCTCTGTCATGGCAGAATGTTGTATGCTCCAATTGCAAAGCTTCAGATAACTTTTCTAAAAACGTGATCCGTTTGTTCAGTGAATCCACGATTGTGACATTGAGGTGCGGAAAACATATTTTTATCGGCAGACTTGGAAAACCCGCTCCCGCTCCAACATCACAAATCGTGTTCACTTGATTGAAATCGACATAGAAAGCAGCTGTAATGGAGTCATAAAAATGCTTAAGATACACTTCTTTTTTCTCTGTAATTGAAGTCAGATTGATTTTTTCGTTCCATTCAACCAGCATGTCGTAATACAGCTCAAATTGCTCCAGCTGACGGGGAGAAAGGGAGATCCCTTTTTCCGCCAAACCGGAAGTGAATTCTTCAATATTCATGCCGTCATCCTTTCTACTCGGCTATCTTCGCAATGCGTCCCTGCTCTAAATACACCAATAGAATTGAAATGTCCGCCGGGTTTACACCGGAAATGCGGGAAGCTTGGGCGACAGACAGAGGACGCACATTTTTCAGCTTTTGACGCGCCTCAGTCGCGATCCCTTTGATTGCGTCATAATCAATTCGATCCGGAATTTTTTTATTTTCCATCTTCTTCAGTTTTTCCACTTGCTGAAGAGATTTTTCAATATATCCTTCATATTTCACTTGGATTTCTACTTGTTCTGCCACGTCTTGAGGAACTGGCACTTCTGGCGGCGCCAGTTTTGTGACTGTTTCATAGTTCATTTCAGGACGTTTCATCAAGTCTGTGCCGCGAACTCCATCTTTCAATTCGCTTCCGCCAAGAGAACGGATATATTCTTGGTTTTCTGGAGACGGCTTGATAATTACAGAATACAGACGTTTTTTCTCCGCTTCGATCGCCGCTTTTTTCTTCTCAAAAGCTGCATACCGCTCATCAGAAATCAATCCAATGCGGTGCCCGATTTCTGTCAGTCGTAAATCAGCATTATCATGGCGAAGAAGCAATCTGTATTCAGCACGCGATGTCAAAAGACGGTACGGCTCATTAGTTCCTTTTGTTACAAGGTCATCAATCAGAACACCAATGTAGGCGTCAGAACGGCTTAGAATCACTTCTTCTTTTCCAAGCGCTTTTCTTCCTGCATTGATTCCCGCCATAATTCCTTGTCCCGCGGCTTCTTCATAACCGGATGTTCCGTTAATTTGGCCTGCAGTGTAAAGGTTGGTGATTTTTTTTGTTTCAAGTGTCGGCCAGAGCTGTGTCGGTACGATTGCATCATACTCGATCGCATAGCCGGCTCTCATCATTTGCACATTTTCAAGTCCAGGAATCGTTGCAAGCATTCTTTGCTGTACGTCTTCTGGAAGGCTTGTAGATAAACCTTGGACATAGACTTCCTGTGTATTTCTGCCTTCCGGCTCAAGGAAGATCTGGTGACGCGGTTTATCATTAAATCGTACTACTTTATCCTCAATGGACGGGCAATATCTTGGGCCAGTACCTTTGATCATACCGGAATACATCGGTGAACGGTGCAGGTTGCTGTCAATAATCTCATGTGTCTCAGGGCTTGTATATGTCAGCCAGCAAGGGAGCTGATCTGTGATATATTCCACTGTTTCATATGAGAAAGCGCGAGGCACTTCGTCACCAGGCTGAATTTCTGTTTTGCTGTAATCAATTGTGTCGCTTTTAACGCGAGGCGGTGTACCTGTTTTAAAACGAACAAGGTCAAAACCAAGTTCCTCCAAATGCTCAGAAAGCTTAATAGAAGGCTGCTGGTTATTCGGGCCGCTTGAGTAAGACAGATCTCCAAGAATGATACGCCCTCTTAAATATGTCCCTGTCGTCATGACAACTGCTTTCGCACGATAGTGTGCGCCGGTTTGTGTAATAACGCCTCGGCATTCGCCGTCTTCAACAATCAGCCGCTCCACAATTCCTTGCAGCAATGTTAAGTTTGGTTCTTTTTCAAGTGTATTTTTCATTTCGTGCTGATATTGGAATTTGTCTGCTTGCGCACGCAATGCACGAACCGCAGGACCTTTTCCTGTATTCAGCATTCTCATTTGAATATGCGTTTTATCGATGTTTCTTCCCATTTCTCCGCCAAGCGCGTCAATTTCGCGGACGACAATCCCTTTTGCGGGGCCGCCGACAGACGGATTACATGGCATAAATGCAACCATATCTAGGTTGATGGTCAAGACAAGCGTTTTGGCGCCTTGGCGTGCAGATGCGAGGGCAGCCTCAACACCGGCATGCCCGGCGCCAATCACAATCACATCGTATTGGCCTGCTTCATACCCCATGATTCTAGTTCCTCCTTTTATTATTTTCCTAAACAGAATTGTGAAAAGAGCTGATCAATTAAGCTTTCGTGGACAGAATCTCCGATGATTTCACCCAAAAGCTCCCAGCATCTTGTAAGGTCGATTTGCACCATGTCGATCGGGACATCCTGTTCGATGCCGCTAAGCGCATCTTCAATGGCACGTTTTGCTTGCTGTAAAATAGAGATATGACGTGTGTTGCTGACATAAGTCAGATCCCCGCTCTCAATGGCACCCGTGTAGAACAGCGATTGAATCGCTTCTTCCAGATCATTGATGCCTTCCTCTTTTAAAAGAGATGTCGTAACAACTGGACGTCCATTGGCAAGTTCACGGACACGCTCAGTGTCAATCTTTGCCTCAAGGTCAGTCTTATTCAAAATCACGATAACGTCCATGCCCTCAACGGCTTCAAAAAGCTTTACATCTTCTTCAGAAAGCTCTTCACTATTATTAAGAACAAGTAAAATCAGGTCCGCTTCCTTTAGAACCTGGCGAGAACGTTCAACGCCGATTCGCTCAACAATGTCCTCTGTTTCGCGAATACCTGCTGTATCAACCAGACGAAGCGGGACGCCTCTTACATTCACGTATTCCTCAATTACATCCCGTGTCGTTCCGGGAATATCGGTTACAATGGCTTTTGCCTCATGAACGAGACTGTTCAGAAGAGATGATTTTCCTACGTTCGGCCGGCCGATAATGACGGTAGAAAGACCTTCACGCAAGATTTTTCCTTGCTCAGAAGTCCTCAACAGCGCCTCAATTTCCTTTTTAACGGCGGTTGCCTTTTCAACTAAAATTTGATGCGTCATTTCCTCTACATCATCATACTCCGGATAATCGATATTCACCTCAACATGAGCCAGTGTTTCTAAAATCTCACTGCGCAAACGGCGCACCAAAGCAGAAAGACGCCCTTCCATTTGATTCATAGCAACGTTCATTGCCCGGTCCGTTTTCGCTCTGATTAAGTCCATAACCGCTTCAGCCTGTGAAAGATCGATTCGCCCGTTTAAAAACGCACGTTTCGTAAATTCGCCAGGCTCTGCCAGTCTCGCTCCCTCTCTCAATGCGAGCTGAAGCACTTGGTTCACAGTCACAATTCCCCCGTGACAGTTAATCTCGATAACATCTTCTCGTGTAAAAGTTCTCGGCGCTTTTAACACTGATACCATTACTTCCTCAACGACACGATCTGAAGGTCTGTCTACGATATGACCATAATGAATCGTATGTGATTCAACCGAGCTGAGTGTTTTCCCCTTCGGTCCTTTATAAATTTTATCTGCGATTTGAATGGCTTCTGGTCCGCTCAACCGTACAATCGCAATCGCGCCTTCTCCCATCGGTGTGGAAATTGCCGCAATTGTATCCATGCTGTTCACCTCTCTTTACTTATGTTTCATCTATATAAAAAAATTTTTATTATGCCAAAACTAAAAGATAACATAGTTTGGTTCGAAGTGGAAGATGTGTTATCCACAGAAATAGAAATTCGTCCCTTATTACTTTAACTTATCCACATGTGAATAACAATTAATTTTATTTCCTGAACTTCCTTTTTATCAACAGGATACACCTAAAAAGAAAAAACTTAAACGACAAAACCCTGATATTACTAGAAAAAGTAGCTTTTTCACATATAAAAAAACCGAAATCCGATTTTTACCGGACTTCGGTTTTATGCTATTTTTTATGGGAAATAACGAGATGGCGATTTTCGCCTTCACCCATTGAATATGTTTTGATCTGGTGGTTTGCATATCCAGAAAGAGTATCATGAATAACTTTTCTTTCACTGGATGGCATAGGCTCAAGCTTGATTGCTTTTTTCGTTTTCAAAACCTGATCAGCAAGCCTGATGGCCAGCTGGCTCAGTGTTTCTTTTCTTTTCAAACGATAGTTTTCTGCATCCACCGTCACATTTTTATATTGGCCTGGATAACGGTTAAGGACAAGCTGTGTCAATGTTTCAAGAGCATTTAAGGTTTGCCCTCTTTTCCCAATCAACAATGCCGTTTTTTCACCTGTTATATGGAATCTCACTGCCTTTTTACTTTCTTGAACAGTCACATCAGACTTCCCGGCAATGGCTTCGGCGATCGTTTGAAGATAAGACTTCGCTTGCTGAATCGGATCAATCTTTTCAACTAGCTTGACGACCGCCGGCTTTTTACCGAAAATACCGAGAAACCCTTTGTGTCCCTCTTCAATCACAGTAATTTCTACTTTATTCCTCGTTAATCCCAGCTCTTGCAATCCGGATTGTACTGCTTCATCGACATTTCGCCCTGCAGCAGTCACATTCCTCACTTTTTCTTTCCTCCGGCTTTTTGCGGCTCAGGATTTTTTTTAATATCAGGCCCTTTAATGAGGAAAGTTTGCGCAATCATAAACAAGTTACCGACTACCCAATAAAGAGAAAGAGCCGCCGGGAAGTTGATCGCAAATACGATAATCATAATTGGCATAATCCAGAGCATCATGGCCATTTGCGGATTTTGCTGCGCATTGCCCGCCATCATCAGTTTTTGCTGAACAAATGTAGCAACACCGGCAACGATAGGAAGAATATAGTAGGGATCCTTTTCTCCTAAGTCAAACCATAAGAAGCTATGCTCTGAAATCGCCTGTGTTCTCATGATCGCATGATAGAATCCAATTAAAATCGGCATCTGGATCAAAATCGGGAAACATCCCGCCAATGGATTAACACCATGCTTTTGGAATAAAGCCATTGTTTCCTGCTGAAGCTTTTGCTGTGTTTTTTGATCCTTTGAGCTGTATTTTTCTTTCAGCTTTTGCATTTCCGGCTGTAAAGCCTGCATCGCTTTCGAACTTCTCAGCTGCTTAATCATCAGCGGTAAAATTAATAAACGAATTAAAATGGTAACAAGAATTATTGAAAGTCCGTAGTTATCTCCCGTCAATTTCGCTACATACGTAATGAGCTCAGACAATGGATATACTACGTACTTGTCCCAGAAATGCGGACTATCTGCAGTGATCGGCTCTTTCACACTCGAGCATCCAGCCAAAAGCATGAATACGCCAACCATACTTAATAGCAACCCTATTCTCCTTTTCAACAACATTTCCTCCTATAATTAATCTTTACACTCTTTTATTGCAAAGCATACTTGTATGTATTTTAGCATCTTTCAGTTTTAAATGGTGTCTTTTTCTGATCAACCAGAAAGGAAGCGCTTTTAAAAGTTGTAAGAAAGCAGTGGTGATGCCTACTTTGACGAAGATTTCTTATATAATGAAGACTTTCTGAATAGATGCTGGAGGCTTTTTTTCGTTTCCTCATATGTCAGCTGGTTCGCCGGTTTTCTGGCAATAATGATGTAGTCCTTTTCCTTCAATCTCTCTTTCTCTTCAAGAAAGGCCTGCCGAATCAAACGTTTGATCCGATTTCGCATCACAGCATTGCCAATTTTTTTGCTGACGGAAAGCCCGACACGCAGCTCATCATTTTCAGGCTGATCAAGCGTATATAAGACAAACTGGCGGTTTGCAACTGATGTCCCGTGTTTAAACACTTTTTGAAAATCTTCATTTTTCTTTAAACGATTTCGCTTCTTCAAATGACTCACTCCGATACTGGCTGGCAGAAACTTTTAAAATTTATTATGAAAATGAGATGCATTTGAACCAGGAAGCATGCCCCGGTTCATTACGCATCACATCTATCTTTTCCCATAACGTGAAAAAAGACCACTGACATTATTCAGTGGCCTAAGCTGATAATACTTTTCTGCCTTTGCGGCGACGGCGTGCTAAAACTAGACGACCGTTTTTTGAACTCATACGGCTTCTGAAGCCATGAACTTTGCTGCGTTTACGGTTATTCGGTTGGAATGTTCTTTTCATTTATGACACCTCCCTCGAGGAATAGCTGTTAAAGACAGTCTTACTTATTATATTTGCGTTACCTATTCATTGTCAACTTTACTAGTGCTTTTATTTCTTGCAACCATAATAGGATACCATACCTTTTCAACTTTCGAAACCTTATTTTTTAGATTCCTTAATTTAACGAAAAAAAGACAAATCCAAACAATTTGCCCCTAAAATCCCGCGTGTGGATATCTTTTTCGACTTTTTTTAATATCCACAAAGGTTATCGACAACATTTTCACATTACCAACCCCTGTGGACAATATTTTTTCAACAGGTTGTCCGCTTTGTGGATAAGATTGTGACAACCATTGCAAGCTCTCGTTTATTTTGGTATTATATTTGTGTTTTAACTCTTGATTACTAATCTTGCCTTTCCTCTTTATCCACAAAGTGTGGATAAGTTGTGGATTGATTTCACACAGCTTGTGTAGAAGGTTGTCCACAAGTTGTGAAATTTGTCGAAAAGCTATTTATCTACTATATTATATGTTTTCAACATTTAATGTGTACGAATGGTAAGCGCCATTTGCTCTTTTTTTGTGTTCTATAACAGAGAAAGACGCCATTTTCTATGAAAAGGAGGGACGTGCCGGAAGATGGAAAATATATTAGACCTGTGGAACCAAGCCCTTGCTCAAATCGAAAAAAAGTTGAGCAAACCGAGTTTTGAGACTTGGATGAAGTCAACCAAAGCCCACTCACTGCAAGGAGATACATTAACGATCACGGCTCCCAATGAATTTGCCAGAGACTGGCTGGAGTCCAGATACTTGCATCTGATTGCAGATACCATATATGAATTAACCGGGGAAGAATTGAGCATTAAGTTTGTCATTCCTCAAAATCAAGATGTTGAGGACTTTATGCCGAAACCGCAAGTCAAAAAAGCGGTCAAAGAAGATACATCTGATTTTCCTCAAAATATGCTCAATCCTAAATATACTTTTGATACTTTTGTCATCGGATCTGGAAACCGATTTGCACACGCTGCTTCCCTCGCAGTAGCGGAAGCACCCGCGAAAGCTTACAACCCTTTATTTATCTATGGGGGCGTCGGCTTAGGGAAAACACACTTAATGCATGCGATCGGTCATTATGTAATAGATCATAATCCTTCTGCCAAAGTGGTTTATCTGTCTTCTGAGAAATTTACAAACGAATTCATCAACTCTATCCGAGATAATAAAGCCGTCGACTTCCGCAATCGCTATCGAAATGTTGATGTGCTTTTGATAGATGATATTCAATTTTTAGCGGGGAAAGAACAAACCCAGGAAGAATTTTTCCATACATTTAACACATTGCACGAAGAAAGCAAACAAATCGTCATTTCAAGTGACCGGCCTCCAAAGGAAATTCCGACACTTGAAGACAGATTGCGCTCACGTTTTGAATGGGGCCTGATTACAGATATCACGCCGCCTGATCTGGAAACGAGAATTGCGATTTTAAGAAAAAAGGCCAAAGCAGAGGGCCTCGATATTCCAAACGAGGTTATGCTTTACATCGCGAATCAAATCGACAGCAATATTCGGGAACTCGAAGGCGCATTAATCAGAGTTGTTGCTTACTCGTCTTTAATTAATAAAGATATTAATGCTGATCTGGCCGCTGAGGCGCTGAAAGATATTATTCCTTCCTCAAAACCTAAAGTCATTACGATAAAAGAAATTCAGAGGGTAGTAGGCCAGCAATTTAATATTAAACTCGAGGATTTCAAAGCAAAAAAACGGACAAAGTCAGTAGCTTTTCCGCGTCAAATCGCCATGTACTTATCAAGGGAAATGACTGATTCCTCTCTTCCTAAAATCGGCGAAGAGTTTGGAGGACGTGATCATACAACCGTTATTCATGCGCATGAAAAAATTTCAAAACTGCTGGCAGATGACGAACAGCTTCAGCAGCATGTAAAAGAAATTAAAGAACAGCTTAAATAGCAGGACCGGGGATCAATCGGGGAAAGTGTGAATAACTTTTCGGAAGTCATACACAGTCTGTCCACATGTGGATAGGCTGTGTTTCCTGTCTTTTTCACAACTTATCCACAAATCCACAGGCCCTACTATTACTTCTACTATTTTTTAAAAATATATATATTAATACATTATCCGTTAGGAGGATAAAAATGAAATTCACGATTCAAAAAGATCGTCTTGTTGAAAGTGTCCAAGATGTATTAAAAGCAGTTTCATCCAGAACTACGATTCCTATTCTGACTGGTATTAAAATTGTTGCATCTGATGATGGCGTATCCTTTACAGGAAGTGATTCAGATATATCTATTGAATCCTTCATTCCAAAAGAAGAAGGAGATAAAGAAATTGTCACTATCGAACAACCCGGAAGCATCGTTTTGCAAGCTCGCTTTTTTAGCGAAATTGTAAAAAAACTGCCGATGGCAACTGTAGAAATCGAAGTACAAAATCAGTATTTGACGATTATTCGTTCTGGTAAAGCTGAATTTAATCTAAACGGACTGGATGCTGATGAGTATCCTCACTTGCCGCAGATTGAAGAACATCATGCGATTCAGATTCCAACTGATTTGTTAAAAAATTTAATCAGACAAACGGTATTCGCAGTGTCCACCTCAGAAACACGTCCTATCTTGACAGGTGTAAACTGGAAAGTGGAGCAAAGTGAATTATTATGCACGGCGACGGATAGTCACCGTCTTGCATTAAGAAAAGCGAAACTTGATATTCCAGAAGACAGATCTTATAACGTCGTGATTCCGGGAAAAAGTTTAACTGAACTCAGCAAGATTTTGGATGACAATCAGGAACTCGTAGATATCGTCATCACAGAAACCCAAGTTCTGTTTAAAGCGAAAAACGTCTTATTCTTCTCACGCCTTCTGGACGGAAATTATCCAGACACAACCAGTCTGATTCCGCAAGACAGCAAAACAGAAATCATTGTGAACACAAAAGAATTCCTTCAGGCCATTGATCGTGCATCCCTTTTAGCCAGAGAGGGACGCAACAACGTGGTAAAGCTGTCCGCAAAACCGGCTGAATCCATTGAAATTTCTTCTAATTCCCCTGAAATCGGTAAAGTTGTGGAAGCAATTGTTGCGGATCAAATTGAGGGTGAGGAATTAAATATCTCTTTTAGTCCAAAATATATGCTGGATGCACTAAAGGTGCTTGAAGGAGCAGAAATACGCGTAAGCTTTACAGGTGCAATGAGACCTTTCCTAATTCGCACGCCGAATGATGAAACGATTGTACAGCTTATCCTTCCTGTCAGAACCTATTAATCCGATACACTGCTGCCGACCCGTCGGCAGCTTTTCTATTCGGTAACTGCTCCGACAAGTTTTCCCTTTCCCTAATTCGTTTTTTTTTAGTACAATTAGATATTAGTGATATTTGAAAGAGGTCGATATAATGGCAAATCCGATTTCAATTGATACAGAGATGATTACACTCGGACAATTCTTAAAATTAGCCGATGTGATTCAGTCTGGCGGTATGGCGAAGTGGTTTTTAAGCGAGCATGAAGTGCTTGTGAACAACGAGCCGGACAACCGCCGAGGCAGAAAGCTGTATGTTGGAGATGTGGTAGAGATTGAAGGATTTGGTTCATTTCAAGTCGTCAATTAAAGCGGGTGACACTGATTGTATATCCAGAACTTAGAACTGACATCTTACCGCAACTACGACCATGCTGAACTTCAATTTGAAAATAAAGTAAATGTGATCATCGGTGAAAACGCCCAGGGGAAGACAAACCTCATGGAGGCGATCTATGTCTTGTCCATGGCGAAATCGCACAGGACATCAAATGACAAAGAACTTATACGGTGGGACAAAGACTATGCTAAAATAGAGGGAAGAGTGATGAAGCAAAACGGGGCGATCCCGATGCAGCTCGTCATCTCCAAAAAAGGTAAAAAGGGCAAGGTCAATCATATTGAACAGCAAAAGCTCAGCCAGTATGTCGGGGCCCTCAACACCATTATGTTTGCGCCGGAAGATTTAAATCTTGTAAAGGGAAGCCCTCAAGTGAGAAGGCGGTTTCTTGACATGGAAATCGGACAGGTTTCTCCCGTCTACCTTCATGACCTTTCTCTTTACCAGAAAATCCTTTCCCAGCGGAATCATTTTTTGAAACAGCTGCAAACAAGAAAACAAACAGACCGGACGATGCTCGATGTTTTGACCGATCAGCTTGTGGAAGTTGCAGCAAAAGTCGTCGTAAAACGCCTGCAGTTTACAGCACAGCTTGAAAAATGGGCGCAGCCCGTTCATGCAGGCATCTCAAGAGGGCTTGAAGAACTGACCTTGAAGTACCATACAGCTCTTGATGTATCAGATCCCGTAGACTTGTCGAAAATAGGAGATAGCTATCAAGAAGCGTTTTCTAAATTAAGAGAAAAAGAAATTGAGCGCGGTGTTACTTTGTCAGGGCCTCATCGTGACGATGTCCTTTTCTATGTGAACGGACGCGATGTGCAGACGTATGGTTCTCAAGGACAGCAGCGAACAACGGCGTTGTCCCTTAAGCTGGCGGAGATTGACCTGATCCATGAAGAAATCGGAGAATATCCCATTTTACTATTGGATGATGTACTGAGTGAACTGGATGATTATCGCCAGTCGCACTTGCTTCATACGATCCAAGGCCGTGTACAAACGTTTGTCACAACGACAAGCGTTGATGGCATTGATCACGAAACCTTACGTCAAGCAGGAATGTTCCGTGTGCAAAATGGTGCGTTAGTGAAGTGAAGAAATGAGGTGAGCAATTGTATATTCATTTAGGTGATGACTTTGTGGTTTCAACAAGAGATATTGTCGGCATTTTTGACTTTAAAGCCAACATGTCGCCTATTGTTGAAGAATTTCTGAAAAAACAGAAACACAAGGTGGTGCCTTCCGTAAACGGCACGCCCAAATCTATCGTAGTCACGGTTCAGAATATATATTACTCTCCCTTATCTTCCAGCACATTAAAAAAACGTGCGCAATTTATGTTTGAAATAGATTCTTAGAAATTTTTATCACGAATATATCGTTTAGAAAAGTGTAGGTGAATGACGTGGCTATGGAACAGCAGCAAAACAGTTATGATGAAAATCAGATACAGGTATTAGAAGGATTGGAAGCTGTTCGTAAAAGACCGGGGATGTATATCGGCTCGACAAACAGCAAAGGCCTTCACCACCTGGTATGGGAAATTGTCGACAATAGTATTGACGAAGCCCTCGCCGGTTATTGTACAGATATCAATATCCAAATCGAAAAAGACAACAGTATCACGGTTGTAGATAATGGCCGCGGTATTCCAGTCGGTATTCATGAAAAAATGGGCCGTCCTGCGGTAGAAGTCATTATGACGGTGCTTCATGCCGGAGGGAAATTTGACGGAAGCGGCTATAAAGTATCCGGAGGATTACACGGTGTAGGTGCGTCGGTCGTAAACGCACTATCAACAGAGCTTGATGTGACGGTTCACCGTGACGGTAAAATTCATCGCCAAATCTATAAACGCGGAGTTCCGGTTTCAGACCTTGAAATCATTGGCGAAACGGATCATACAGGAACGACGACACATTTTGTCCCGGATCCTGAAATTTTCACAGAAACAACTGAGTATGATTATGATCTGCTTGCCAACCGCGTGCGTGAATTAGCCTTTTTGACAAAGGGCGTAAACATCACGATAGAAGATAAACGTGAAGGGCAAGAGCGCAAAAACGAGTACCATTACGAAGGCGGAATTAAAAGTTATGTAGAGTATTTAAACCGTTCTAAAGAAGTTGTCCATGAAGAGCCGATTTACATTGAAGGCGAAAAGGACGGCATTACGGTTGAAGTGGCTTTACAATATAATGACAGCTACACAAGCAACATTTACTCGTTTACGAACAACATTAACACGTACGAAGGCGGTACCCATGAAGCTGGCTTCAAAACGGGCCTGACTCGTGTTATCAACGACTATGCCAGAAAAAAAGGGCTTATTAAAGAAAATGACCCTAACTTAAGCGGAGATGATGTAAGAGAAGGGCTGACTGCGATTATTTCAATCAAACACCCTGATCCGCAGTTTGAGGGCCAAACGAAAACAAAGCTAGGCAACTCAGAAGCGCGGACCATCACTGATACGTTATTTTCTGCGGCAATGGAAACATTTATGCTGGAAAATCCAGATGCGGCCAAAAAAATTGTCGATAAAGGTTTAATGGCGGCAAGAGCTAGAATGGCTGCGAAAAAAGCGCGTGAACTTACACGCCGCAAGAGCGCTTTGGAAATTTCAAACCTTCCCGGTAAGCTAGCGGACTGCTCTTCGAAAGATCCGAGCATTTCCGAGTTATATATCGTAGAGGGTGACTCTGCCGGTGGATCTGCTAAACAAGGACGCGACAGACATTTCCAAGCTATTTTGCCGCTTAGAGGTAAAATCTTGAACGTTGAAAAAGCAAGATTGGACAAGATCCTTTCTAACAACGAAGTTCGCTCTATGATCACAGCACTTGGCACAGGTATCGGGGAAGATTTCAATCTAGAGAAAGCCCGTTACCATAAAGTTGTCATTATGACAGATGCCGATGTTGACGGCGCGCACATCAGAACACTGCTGTTAACGTTCTTTTACAGATATATGCGCCAAATTATCGAAAATGGCTATGTGTATATTGCACAACCGCCTCTCTACAAGGTTCAACAAGGGAAACGTGTTGAATATGCGTACAATGACAAGGAGCTTGAAGACTTGTTAAAAACGCTTCCTCAAACACCTAAGCCTGGATTGCAGCGTTACAAAGGTCTTGGTGAAATGAATGCCACCCAGCTATGGGAGACAACCATGGATCCTAGCTCTAGAACACTGCTTCAGGTAACTCTTGAAGATGCAATGGATGCGGATGAGACATTCGAAATGCTGATGGGCGACAAAGTAGAACCGCGCCGTAACTTCATAGAAGCAAATGCGAGATACGTTAAAAATCTTGACATCTAATCATAAAAAGCCTTATTTCCAATAAGAAATAAGGCTTTTTTCTGAATAAGATCAGATGCAGCAATGCTTGCAATACCTATATATTCTAGCAATTTAATGTGTATAATCATAAGTTTATTGATATAATGGAGAATAGTGAAATCGTATTGAAGGTCATAATGGACAATCTACTCCCACATATTTCATGTGATACTTCAGGGAGGTTTTTTAATGAGTGAACAAAACACACCACAAGTTCGTGAAATAAATATCAGTCAGGAAATGCGTACGTCCTTTTTGGATTATGCAATGAGCGTTATCGTGTCCCGTGCTCTTCCGGATGTTCGTGACGGTTTAAAACCGGTTCATAGACGGATTTTATATGCAATGAATGATCTAGGCATGACCAGTGACAAGCCTTATAAAAAATCCGCGCGTATCGTTGGAGAAGTTATCGGGAAATACCACCCGCACGGTGATTCAGCGGTATATGAATCCATGGTCAGAATGGCTCAGGATTTCAACTACCGTTATATGCTCGTTGACGGTCACGGAAACTTCGGTTCTGTTGACGGGGACTCAGCGGCTGCCATGCGTTATACAGAAGCAAGAATGTCTAAAATCTCGATGGAAATTCTTCGAGACATCACAAAAGACACAATCGATTATCAGGACAACTATGACGGTTCAGAAAGAGAACCTGTCGTTATGCCTTCGAGGTTCCCAAATCTGCTCGTGAACGGTGCTGCCGGCATTGCGGTAGGTATGGCAACAAACATTCCTCCGCACCAGCTGGGGGAAATCATTGACGGTGTACTTGCTGTCAGTGAGAATCCGGACATTACAATTCCAGAGCTTATGGAAGTCATTCCAGGCCCTGATTTCCCGACTGCGGGTCAAATCTTGGGACGAAGCGGTATACGGAAAGCATACGAATCTGGCCGAGGCTCTATTACGATTCGGGCAAAAGCTGAGATCGAACAAACATCTTCAGGTAAAGAAAGAATTATTGTTACAGAGTTACCTTACCAAGTAAATAAGGCGAAATTAATCGAGAAAATTGCTGATCTCGTTAGGGATAAAAAGATAGAGGGCATCACGGATCTGCGTGATGAGTCAGATCGTACAGGTATGAGAATTGTCATTGAAATTAGACGTGATGCTAATGCAAATGTCATCTTAAACAATCTGTACAAACAAACTGCTCTACAAACATCTTTTGGTATCAACTTGCTTGCACTTGTTGATGGTCAGCCGAAAGTTTTAACTCTTAAGCAATGCCTGGAGTATTACCTTGACCATCAAAAAGTCGTAATCAGACGCCGTACTGCTTATGAATTGCGTAAAGCGGAAGCGAGAGCTCACATCCTGGAAGGCTTGAGAGTTGCTCTGGATCATCTCGATGCAGTTATTTCCCTTATCCGTAATTCTCAAACGGCTGAAATTGCGAGAACAGGTTTAATTGAACAATTCTCACTGACAGAGAAGCAAGCACAAGCGATCCTTGATATGAGGCTCCAGCGTTTAACAGGACTGGAACGTGAAAAGATCGAAGAAGAATACCAATCTCTTGTTAAATTAATTGCAGAGCTAAAAGACATCTTGGCAAATGAATATAAAGTGCTTGAGATTATTCGTGAAGAACTCATGGAAATCAAAGAGCGTTTTAACGATGAAAGACGTACTGAGATCGTCACTTCTGGACTCGAGACAATTGAAGATGAGGATCTCATTGAGAGAGAAAATATCGTCGTCACTCTGACACACAACGGGTACATCAAACGTCTTCCTGCATCAACTTATCGCAGTCAAAAACGAGGCGGTAAAGGTGTACAGGGAATGGGAACAAACGAAGATGATTTCGTTGAGCATTTGATCTCTACGTCAACTCATGACACGATTCTCTTCTTCTCAAACAAGGGGAAAGTGTATCGTGCAAAAGGGTATGAAATCCCTGAATACGGCAGAACGGCAAAAGGAATCCCGATTATTAACCTGCTTGAAGTAGAAAAGGGTGAGTGGATCAACGCGATTATTCCAGTCACGGAATTCAATGCAGAGCTTTACCTTTTCTTCACAACAAAGCACGGGGTTTCAAAACGAACTTCGCTGTCTCAATTCGCTAATATCCGCAACAATGGTCTAATCGCTTTGAGTCTTCGTGAGGATGATGAACTGATGGGTGTACGTCTGACTGATGGTACAAAACAAATCATCATCGGAACGAAAAACGGTTTACTGATCCGTTTCCCTGAAACAGATGTCCGGGAGATGGGAAGAACTGCGGCAGGCGTAAAAGGCATCACCCTGACAGATGACGACGTTGTTGTCGGCATGGAGATATTAGAGGAAGAATCACACGTCCTTATCGTAACTGAAAAAGGGTACGGAAAACGGACTCCGGCTGAAGAGTACAGAACCCAAAGCCGGGGCGGAAAAGGGCTTAAAACAGCAAAAATCACCGAGAACAACGGCCAACTAGTAGCAGTGAAAGCTACTAAAGGTGAAGAGGATCTAATGATTATTACAGCCAGCGGTGTACTCATCAGAATGGACATCAATGATATCTCAATCACCGGACGTGTCACTCAAGGTGTGCGTCTCATCAGAATGGCAGAAGAAGAACATGTTGCTACAGTGGCTTTAGTAGAGAAAAACGAAGAAGATGAGAATGAAGAAGAACAAGAAGAAGTGTGAGAAAAAGCGCAGCTGAAATAGCTGCGCTTTTTTGTTTCATACCTCTTTACAGTCTTAAAAATTATGGTATAATCATTTTTGTTGTCTTTTAAAAGACGCAAACGTAGCAATTATTACTAGTAAAAACTTTTTCAAAAAAGTGTTGACCTAGTTAACTAAAAATGTTACTATTAAGTAGTCGCTTCGAGAGAAGTACGCAAAGTTCTTTGAAAACTAAACAAGACAAAACGTACCTGTTAATTCATTTTTATAAATCGCACAGCGATGTGCGTAGTCAGTCAAACTACTTTATCGGAGAGTTTGATCCTGGCTCAGGACGAACGCTGGCGGCGTGCCTAATACATGCAAGTCGAGCGGACAGATGGGAGCTTGCTCCCTGATGTTAGCGGCGGACGGGTGAGTAACACGTG
>Ga0153917_1000194_pt1 | contig 53152 bp, 52 predicted proteins | sample TSFL001MetaG_FD_104695 | JGI IMG/M metagenome (GOLD analysis project Ga0153917, IMG submission 104695) | Attine ant fungus gardens microbial communities from Florida, USA - TSFL001 MetaG | ecosystem: Host-associated > Fungi > Mycelium > Unclassified | place: USA: Florida, Paynes Creek Historic...
TCTTAGATGCTTATCTTTTTGGCTCGATAGCAGAAGTCAATTCCATTGCCTACCAATGGCAAATCGATTACAATGGTAATCATCCTCACAAATCGTTAAACGGATTAAGTCCCTGGTTATTTGTAAAACAATCCTTGGCTTCTTAAAAGACGATTTTTATATTTATACATTGTTCGGAAAAAGGGAAGTTTACCTTTATTTAAATCAAAATTAATAAAATCTGAGTACCAAGAAGAATTAAAAGATTCCTTAACAATAACAGTTAAAATTAATAATTTTAATTTGCTAGACTCCAATAATTTTACATTCGCAACTTTTGATAGCTTTTATAAAGTGAATGTTAAAGAAATAGAGAATGCTATAGAATTAAAACTTACAATTCCTAAGCTTTGGGCATCAGATTTTATTTTATATGCTTATCCAGAAAATAAAGATTTATTATTATCTGATGGCGCAATTGGTTTATCATTTAGTAATCAATTAAGAGTTAGTCTTTTTAGTTATGATCTATCATCTTTAAAACATCATTATAACAATTTCTATTTTGAAATGGTAAACTTTAATCCTTGTGATTTATATTTAAAATATTTTGATGGTGATTTCGTGAAAATAAAAAAAGATAAGCTATATTGGAAGGACATGATTTTTGTTAAAAAATAACATTTTGATTTTATACTTTAAGATTAATCCCAGCCGTTAGGTTGGGATTTTTTGTGTTTATAGGTTATAAAGAAGTGGTGTGAAAAATAAAGGTAAATTATAACGAGAGGATAAGAGGGGATTTTTTTCTGTATTTACAAACTATTGTAAAAAAGTAGTTTTTATGAGCAACAGTATTATTAAAACACTTTTAACCATAAACAATCCCTACAAAAGTTAGCGCATGTATAGGTGGGTGTTTTGGCAGTTGGTTTCTATTTATCAAAATTATCGTTTCAGTTTAATAGAAATCAGTATATATACAACCAATTTAATGAAATCTTCAATAGAAATAGAAATAAAGGTTGGTAACTTACCCAATACCGAAGTTGTCCTGCCCTGGCACTCATCCACATCGACAAAAACCTCAACGGCGACCTTAGCAACGCCTGTACGATAAAGAAACTGGAAAACGCGAACGGTAGAGAATACGAACGGATTGAACCTGGAACAACCCTGGGTAAAACCCATATATGGGGGATAAATACGAAAGAAGAAGATTTGGAAACTCTGGTAATATTTCCCGGAGCAAGAACAACCTCCTTGTTCTGGGATTTTGATAAAGGGCTTGATAACCTGAACCTCAAAATGCGGGTTTTCCTGGTTGAAACAAACGGGCTACCCAATTTTAGTAATGGTGCAACGCCCAACATTAAATCGTTGGATTACGGATATTGGGCAAATGAAGTGCTGGAGCAGCTGAAAATACAAACGGCCTATGTAGCTGGCGCATCTTTTGGGGGATTGATTTGTATGAAACTGGCCATTACAAATCCCGAGAAAATAAAAGCTGCTTTCCTTCTGAACCCGGGTTGCCTGCAGCCGTTTTCAATGACGTGGAAGAACCTTTATTACAATCTGCTGCCCATCATAAAACCTAACGACAAGAAAGTGATTACTTTTTTGGATAATGCCGTTTTTTCAATACCCAATCATCAGTTATCCGAAGAAGCAAGAAAACTCATCACAGAATACGAGGTATTTGCTATAAAATGTTATAAAGACAATACACAGAAACCTTATTATATGAAAAAAGAGTTAGCTGCTGTTAAAGTGGATACCTATCTTCTGGAAGGTACCCGGGATTTGCTGTTTCCTTATCAAAAATCGGTTGACAATGCTAAGAAATACATCAGAACATTAAAAGATTTAATGGTTTTCGATAATGTTGGCCACGGCATAGAAACCTATAGTGAAGCGATGAACTATATCGGAGAGACTATAATGAATTTGAGATCAAACTAAGAACATGATCGTACAGATTTGTAGTTGTCTGTATAATGAAAGTAGAGGTTGCGGTTATATTAAAACACCTGAATTCTTCTGATTTTGTGCGAAAACACATTCTGGAATTTTATAGAGACAACCAAAGTAAATTCTTGCCAAAGGGCAACTTCTGTGTCCATATTCCTTTGTAAACTTGTAAAAAAGAAAGGAATATGGAACATTATACGACGAAAATGTCGCTCAACACAACTCCAACTAACTTGTTCAATGCGCTGACAAACGCCATACCGCTGTGGTGGACTGAATTGTTTGAAGGAAGTGCGGCCCGGCCCGGAGACCGGTTTACGATACGTTTTGGAGAGCACATCTTCAAAACCATGCAGGTGGAGGAATTGTCCGTCGGGGCAAAGGTTGTATGGCAGGTCACCGATTCCCTTATCGCACTTCCGGGATTACACAATCAGAAGGAGTGGGTGGGTACCACCATCATCTGGGAAATAGTTTCCGCAGAGCACCATACCGAATTGATCCTTATCCATAAAGGATTAAGTCCGGAAGTAGAATGCTATAGCATCTGTGCCGAAGGCTGGAACCAATTTCTGGGCAGCCTTAAACAGTATGTGGAAACCGGTAAAGGGAATCCTTATAAGGAATAGGGATATAGCATGTTGTGGGGTATGCATACTGCTGCTTTTTAAGATTTATTATTTTAAAAATAAATCCTTAATTTCGCACTTTATACCAAAATTATGCTGTTACCCGGTTTTTATAAAGTTTTAAAGGCAGAATGGAATGAACTCCAGCTGAACGCGGTAGTGGAGCTCAATGCTGCACACGAGGTTTTTAAAGGGCATTTCCCGAACAACCCCGTAACACCGGGAGTATGCATGCTGCAGCTTCTTACGGAACTTACGGAACAGGGAGTCGGTAAAAAATTGCGCATCAGGGAATGCAGCAACGTAAAATTCATGGCGCTTATAAATCCTGAAATCCATTCGGTACTCCAGGTAAACATTGCGGTTTCCGAAAATGAATCGGGCTATAAAATAAAGGCATCCGCCGGTTTTGAAGGAACAACAGCCTTAAAGGTAAGTGCGTTATTAAGCGAAAATTTATAATGGATGCAGCCACAACATTTGAACCGGAGTGGTGTGTTGTCATTCCTACCTACAACAATGCCAAAACCCTGAAACGCGTAATAGACGGTGTTTTAAGGCATACTTCTGATATCATTATCGTAAACGACGGCAGTACGGATGAAACGGCATCGTTGTTAAGTCAGTATCCCGACCTGGATATTTTACACCTTCCGGTGAACAGGGGAAAAGGGAACGCGTTGAAATGCGGTTTTAAAAAAGCCAGGTCCCGGGGGTTCGTGTATGCCATAACGATTGATTCCGACGGGCAGCATTATCCCGACGATCTTCCGGTTTTCTTAACGGAAATGCGGAAATCCGTTGAACCGGTACTGCTTATAGGAAGCCGCAATATGACACATGAAAGCGTTCCGCGGAAAAGCAGTTTCGGAAACCGCTTTTCGAACTTCTGGTTCTGGTTCGAAACCGGAATCCGTCTTACCGATACGCAGTCGGGCTACAGGATGTATCCGTTGAACCGGATACCGGAAAAATACTTCACGAACAAGTTTGAATTCGAAATAGAGATCATCGTACGCACGGCATGGAAAGGGGTTGAAGTGAAGAACGTACCGGTACGAGTATTGTACGATCCGGATGAACGCGTTTCGCATTTTCGTCCGTTCCGTGACTTTACACGGATCAGCATCCTCAACACCGTACTTGTTCTGCTAACGTTGCTGTATATAAAGCCGCGTAATTTCATCGGGAAATTCAAAAAAAAAAGTTTTAAGGATTTTCTGAGGGAAGACATCCTGCAGACGAACGATACCAACGAGGTAAAGGCCACCTCCCTGGCGCTGGGTGTGTTTTTGGGAATCGTGCCGGTATGGGGATTCCAGACGTTTTTATCCATTTTCCTCGCAGCCGTTTTCCGGCTTAACAAAGCGATTTCGTTTGTGGGGTCCAATATCAGCATTCCGCCTATGATCCCGCTTGTGGTATGGGCCTCATTAAAGATCGGCGGTATTTTGATGCCGTCGGGTCAGGAACTGGACTTCGATTTCGGCAACATCTCCTACGAATCGGTAAAACTTCATCTGGTGCAGTATGTTGCCGGTAGTTTTATTTTAGCTACTTTTATGTCGGTGATCTCAGGATTAGGATGTTATGTGTTCCTTCGTGCCTGCAACAGAAAAAATTCCCGAAATGTTTAACGGATTTTACTATATATTCCAGCAGATTCAGAAATACCCCAAAACAGCCCTTCTTACGGCATTGCTGTTTCTGGTGGTTTCGGTGTTCGCCGTGCGCAATATGGCCTTCAATGAAGACATCAACCGCATCATACCCACAAACAGGCAGCACGATACTTCTGCGGCACTTGTGGGTGAAATGAATTTTGCCGATAAGGTGGCGGTTATCTTCAAAAAGAAGGAAAAGGCCTCTGATGACGATCTTGAAAATGCCGTCCAGGCATTTAATGATACCCTGCCGGCTTTAAAGCACTATTACCGTTCGGTACAGGGAACCCTTGATGAAGACCTTTTCCGTAATTCTTTTGATTTTGTTTACAATCACCTGCCGCTTTATTTAAACGAAGCCGACTATCAGGATATTGAAAAACGTCTGAACCGCGACAGTATCGCAGTGCGTACACAGCGGAATTACGAGCTGCTCACGGAAGGAACTGCAGGGTTTATGAAGGAGATCGTTGTCCGGGATCCGTTACAGCTGTCTTTCCTGGCCCTGCAAAAAATGCAGCAGCTTCAGGGAGGCGGTGATTATAAGTTTGAAAACGGTTATCTGTATACCCAGGACGGTAGCAAGATTATGTTGTTCATAGATCCTGTTTACGGAGGAAGCGAAACAAAGCACAACGAACTGTTTACGGAGCAGCTGCAGCTCATCCGCAAAGCAATTGAGGAGGCACATCCCAACGTGGAGGTTCTTTATTTTGGTTCCCCGTTTATTGCGGTAGCGAATGCGAAGCAGATCAAACACGATATTCTTACGACCGTGGCTATTTCCGTATCGGCCCTCATGTTGTTGCTGGTTTTTTATTACCGCAGCCTGTGGGTGCCTGTTATTGTAATGATCCCGACCGTTTTTGGCGGTCTTTTCGGGCTGTTGTGCCTGTACTTTCTGCGTACCGGCATTTCGGCAATTTCACTTTCGGTAGCCGCCATCCTCATCGGGATCACGATTGATTATGCGCTGCATTTCCTTACGCATTCCAAAAGCAGCGGTGACATGAAGCTGTTGTTTAAGGATGTCACGCGGCCACTGCTTATGAGCAGTTCCACAACGGCTGTTGCGTTCTTATGCCTGCTCTTCGTACATTCGGAAGCTCTGGTTGATCTGGGGATCTTTGCGAGCTTATCCGTTGTGGCTACCTCGGTGTTTACGCTCATCATCCTGCCCCATGTATACAAAGGGAAAACGTTGGAGCATAATCATGCCATCGACAGGGTGGCACGCTACCCTTTTGAAAAGAACAAGGTATTGCTGGCACTGAGCCTTTTACTCATTATCATAAGCGCATTTACTTATCATAGAGTAGTGTTCGACGGCGATCTTTCCAAGATCAACTATATGCCTGAAGAGCAGCGCATGGCCGAAAAAGAACTTTACAGCGACCACAAGGTTGCCAAAACCCTGTTCGTGGCGGTATATGGAAAAAACCAGCAGGAGGTGCTCAGATGGAATGATGAGGTATATGCCCGGCTTACGCGTTCTGACAATGTTAAGAACATACAGTCTGTAAGTGTACTGGTTCCCTCAAAAGAACATCAGGAGGCAGCTGTAAAGCGCTGGAGCACCTTCTGGGATCCGCAGCGTATCCGCACAGCTAAGGAAGCAATAGAGCAGGAAAGTGTGGCTCACGGTTTTAATGATCATACGCATGAACCCTTTTACCTGGCCATGGAAAAGGAATATGGAACTGTGGATCTGGATACGTTGAAACGATTCAATGAAAACATTTCGAGGGAATTTGTACACGGAAAGAACCGGTATATCGTATCAACTGTTGTAACGCTGAATCCGGAGCAGAGAGCGGCGTTTATACAAAAATTTGAAGAGCAGCTTAAGGGGATACCGGCGCTCATAATAGACCGACAGGCACTGAATGAACAATACCTTGGTTATCTTGTAAAAGACTTTAATTCTCTGGTATCGTACTCCTTTGTGGCTGTGTTTGTCATACTGTTTATCTTCTACAGACGAATTGAGCTGGTGCTTGTTGCTGCAATCCCCATCGCGCTTACCGGGTTTATAACGGCAGGGCTTATGGGCCTGCTCAACATACCGTTTAACATATTCAGTACCATAGTGTGTACGCTCGTATTCGGACATGGAATCGATTTTACCATTTTTATGACGAGTGCCCTGCAGAAGCAGTATACCGATGGCAAAGACGAAATGCCGCTGTACCGTACATCCATCATCCTTGCCGTGCTCACCACCATCCTTGCCATAGGAGCCCTCATATTTGCGAAGCATCCGGCATTGAAGTCCATTGCACTTATCGCCCTTGTGGGGGTGAGCGTAGCTGTACTGGTAACCTTTGTACTATATCCCGTCCTGTACCGGTTCCTGTTTTTTAACCGGGTTCGGAAAGGACTATCGCCGGTGACGCTATGGCTTGTGGTACAGTCCGTTCTCATGTTTGCGTATTATTTTATAGCAAGTCTTGTGGTATCCGTTTTCATGCGTTGTTTTTTCTGGATGCTGCCTTTGCCTAAAGAAAGAAAGTGGCTGCTTTTCGGACGCATCATGTCGGCCTACATGAAATCGGTGTTATACCTTAAACCTACGGTGGATAAAAGAATCTTCCATAAGGAACGCTTTCGTAAACAGTCCGTCATCATTGCAAACCATACCTCGTTTCTGGATTCGCTGACCATGGGGATGACAAAATCCGAAATCGTATACATTGTCAACGACTGGGTCTACAAATCCCCTGTATTTGGAAAGGCGGTCAAGTTTCTGGGGTTTTATCCTGCCACGCGCGGCGTTGAGAAGGGACTGGCTCCTTTAGAAACCCGTCTGGGAACCGAATTTTCGGTAATGATTTTTCCTGAGGGAACCCGTTCCAGGACTTCTGAAATAGGTCGTTTTCACAAAGGAGCGTTCTTTATGGCCGAGGAACTGCAATTACCTGTACAACCGGTTTATATACATGGAAATGCCGATTTGCTCCCCAAAGGCGATTTCATCATTTACGATACCGATTGTCATGTGTATGTTGGAGAAGCAATAGATTTGCACGATGAAACGTTCGGTACCGGCTATGCGGAGCGTACCAAAAGAATCAGCAGGCATTTCAGGGAAGAATACCGGAACATCCGTTTAAAAGCTGAAGGACCTGATTACTTCAGGCAAAAGCTTCTGTTAAACTTCCTTTATAAAGAACATGGAATCTTAAAAACCGTAAAAGAAGATTTCAGGAAGAATAAGCACCTCTATCATGCATTGTTCCGCCTTATAGGGGAGAAGGCGCATATAGCCCATATAACGGCTGATTACGGTCAAACAGATTTTTTACTGGCGAACCAGTTCCCCTCAAGAAGAATTACAACATGGAATGTTAATGAAGAACACCGTGCTGTTTCGCAGGCGGGATATATTGTGAATAAATTCGGGGTCCGTTATGTGGACGCTGTAACTGAAGTATGGAAAAACAATACCGTATTGCTGTTGTCGCATTTAGAGGATTTTGAAGATGAAATCCCGGCGTCGGTACGCAGTATAATGGTTATATGTTGTGGCTTTAAACCGGAATTCAGAGATTTCAGGCCGGCTGATTCCGGAATAGAAGGAATACAAATCTATGAGCGTCATGAAACAGATTAAAACATACGACGTTGTGGTAATCGGAAGTGGCTTGGGCGGACTTGTTACTGCCCTGCTGCTTGCGCAGGAAGGTAAAAAGGTATGCGTGCTGGAAAAAAACAACCAGTACGGAGGAAATCTGCAGACATTCGTGCGTGATAAAACCATATTTGATACGGGGGTACACTACATCGGGGGTTTGGGACCCGGAGAAAACCTCGCAAGATATTTTACTTATCTGGATGTACTTAAGGATCTTGATCTTGAACAAATGGATAAAGACGGAACCGACCTCATTGCTTTTGAAAACGATACGGCAAGGTACCCGCTGGCACAGGGCTATGAGCATTTTGTGGAAAAACTGTTGCCGTATTTCCCACAGGAAGAGCAGGCTTTAAAGAAATACATCGCTACCGTTAAGGAATACTGTAAGCAGTTTCCTTTGTATAACCTGCAAAGCGGTTTTGGTTACAATGAAGTATTCATGCAGCAGTCTGTCCAGCATGTGATGGAGGATATCACCCCCAATAAAAAATTACAGGCCGTACTGCTGGGGAACAGTTTTTTATATGCAGCAGATTATTCCCGAACACCTTTTTACGTGCATGCCTTAACGGTGAATTCCTATATACAGAGCGCCTGGAGATGCGTAAAGGGAGGAAGCCAGCTTACAAAAGCCTTTGTAAAGCAGCTGCGTACGTACCATGCGGAACTGTTCAGGCACCAGAAGGTGGAGAAGCTCAACTTTAAAGGGAAAAGGATAGAAAGTTGCGAAACGGCGGAGACAGTATATAAAGCAGATGCCTTTGTATCGGATATCGACCTTGCACAGCTTTTTTCGATGTTCAGCGATGAGCACAGGCACAAACCTTATGTAAAACGCATCCGTACACTGAAAAATACCCCTTCGGTTTTTTCGGTGCACCTGGTATTAAAACAGGAAACGATACCGTACTTTAATTACAACATCTACCATTTTGAAAATGAGGAAGCTGTTTTTTTTCATAAAGCAAAACAGGCTTCAAAGCCCCCGATGATGATCATTACAACGAATCCGCATAAGAAAGGTAGTATCTATGCGCAGAGCATTTCGTTGATGACGTATATGGACTACGATGTGTTTGCACAATGGAAAGGCAGTTTTAATACCGTAGCCGGCAAGGCACCAAGGGGAAATGAATATGAGGTATTTAAGTCCGGGATCACGGAATACCTGCTCAACATGCTTACGCGGTATTTCCCGTTGATCAGAGAGCAGCTGGTGTCGGTACATACCTCTACACCCTTAACTTATCGCGACTACATAGGGTCGGCAGACGGTACGATGTACGGTTTCCGCAAAGAAGCGGCTCATCCTATGAAAACACTGATCTCGCCCAAAACAAAAATAGAAAACCTGTTTCTTACAGGACAGAATGTAAGGCTTCACGGTATCCTGGGCGTTACAGTTACGGGGTTCCTGACTGCGGGTGAAATGCTGGGAAGGGATTATTTTTTTGACAAGGTTTTTAAAAAGGTCGGACATGATTAGGAAGTACATGCTCTTTTTGCTGTTCCTGTTGCTGTTGAGCTGCGGAAACATCCGCAATATTGCTGCGGAAAGCGCGGTATACCGCCACGATCTTGAAAGTAAAACGCTTGTACTTTCAGATACAGATGTACTGAACCGTTCTGAAAACGGTAACTGGCAGCTCAGAATCAAGGGAGGTCCTTATGAGCTGGGATATAAAAAGGGACTGCTGACACAGGATCTGTACCGGAACCAGGAAAAGGTCTTTTTTGACAAGGTAGCTCAAATGGTGCCGAAACCTTCAAGACAGAGAAAGTTGCTTTCGTTCCTGAAATGGTACAACCGCAATATGCTAACGGATGTTCCTTTGGAATACAAGCAGGAAATTTACGCCTTATCCGCATTTGCATCACATCATTTTGACGATCTGGGTACCGGATTTGAACGCAACCTGTTGCTGCACAGTGCGCACGACATAGGGCACGCTATGCAGGATCTCATGCTTGTAGGTTGTTCCTCGGTTGTATTGTGGGATGATTTTTCCGATGACGGAAAATTACTCATTGGAAGGAACTTCGATTTCTACGTGAACGATGCCTTTGCCGAAAATAAGATCGTGGAGTTCGTGAGCCCGGATAAAGGATACCGATACGCTTCGGTAACGTGGCCCGGTATGATCGGGGTGGTTTCGGGTATGAATGAAAAGGGGCTTACGGTTACATTGAATGCCGGCAGGTCTTCCATCCCGCTCAAAGGGAAAACACCTGTTTCCATAGTGGCACGCGATATATTGCAATACGCACAGAACATAGAGGAAGCACAACAGCTGGCCCGAAAATTCCAGGTATTTGTATCCGAATCACTGCTTATAGGAAGCAGCCAGGACAACAGGGCCGTGGTTCTGGAGATGAGTCCTAAAAAGTTCGGTATTTATGAAACAGCGAACGGCAAACTCATCTGTACCAACCATTTTCAGTCGGCAGCATATGATCATGACAAACGCAACCGGAAGCACATTGAGAAATCCCATTCTTTTTACCGTCATGCGAAACTTGATGAACTGTTTCCGGAAAAAAGTAAATATTCGGAAGCAGATGTGGTACATGCTTTAAGGGATGTTTCGGGGCTTGATGGTAAAAACCTGGGGCTGGGTAATGAAAAAGCCCTGAACCAGCTTATGGCTCACCATGCCGTGGTTTTTAAACCGTCCGAACTGAAGATGTGGGTTTCGAACAACCCGTATCAGTTAGGGGCATTTGATGCATACGATCTCCAGACCATTTTTAGTGTTCCGGAATTGGAACCCGTTAAACAATGGGAATTCAAGGCTTCCGATTTTCTTCAAAGTGAGGATTTCAGGAATTACCTCAGGTACAGGGAACTTGATGCCGTGGTGACGCGTGCCATCCGCAATCGTGAAAAGCTGCCAGATGAGGTGCTTTCTGAACTGGAACATTCCAATCCCGGATTGTGGGAAGTGTACAGCCGGCTAGGAGATTATTTTGCGGTACAGCACGATGCGCGGAAAGCGGCATCCATGTACGAAGAGGCATTGACTAAAGAAATAAGTTCAGAAGGTTCGAGAAAGAACATCGAAAAAAAATGGAAAAAATATAAAAAAAGGCTATGATTCCAGAAATAGAAAAGAAAGATCCGCACGAAATCAGAATGTTCCAGAACGAACTGTTGCGAAAGCAGATAACCTATTTAATGGGGAATTCTCCCTTTTATCAACGTAAGTTCAAGTCAGAAAACATAGGTCCCGGTACTATTGAAACAGTTGAAGACCTGCGCAAGATATCGGTCACCACCAAAACAGACCTGCAGACCTTTAATGCAGACTTTTTGTGTGTGGACAAAACACAGGTACTGGATTATGCCACAACTTCGGGTACACTGGGGGACCCGGTCACGTTCGGACTTACTGATAACGACCTGGAACGGCTGGCGTATAATGAAATGCTTTCATTTTATTGTGCAGGTGTACAGAAAGGAGATCTTGTTCAGCTTATGACCACTATGGACCGCAGGTTCATGGCAGGACTTGCCTATTTTTTAGGACTCAGGAAGCTCGGAGCCGGAATTGTACGGGTAGGGGCCGGTGTACCGCCGCTGCAATGGGATTCGATTCTTCGTTACGGGCCTAAATACCTTATTGCGGTGCCTTCTTTTCTTCTTAAGATGATGGAATATGCTGAAGAAAACAATATTGATTACAGGAACAGCTCTGTAAAAGGAGTTATATGTATAGGGGAATCGTTGCGTACGGCCGGTTTGGAACCAACCCTGCTTGCACAACGCATTCGCGAAAAATGGGACATTGAGCTGTTCTCCACCTATGCTTCAACGGAAATGAGCGCTGCCTTTACCGAGTGTACAGCCTTTAAGGGAGGGCATCACCATCCGGAACTCATAATTACCGAAATCGTGGACGAAAATGATGAACCGGTACCCGACAGGGAACTGGGAGAGCTTGTGGTAACCACGCTTGGAATTGAAGCAATGCCTTTACTGCGCTTCAAAACGGGGGACATGGTGCGCAGGCATTCCGAAGCGTGTTCCTGCGGACGCACTACGTACAGACTGGGACCTGTGGAAGGGCGCAGGCAGCACATGATCAAGTATAAGGGAACAACGCTGTACCCGCCTGCGATGCATGATGCCGTAGCGCATTTTAATGAAATTAAACTGCACCTTATCGAGATATCATCCAACGAAATCGGAACAGATGAAATCCTTATCCGTATTTTTTCCGTTGACCGGTCCGATGAATTTGCATCAAAACTTAAAGATTATTTTAGGGCAAGATTACGTGTAACACCACAGATTATTTTCGAAGATGAACTAACTTTGCACAAGATTGTTTACGATCCGCTAAGCAGAAAACCTATAACATTCATTGATAAAAGATAACAAGTATTATCTTTGAATAAAAAAAGAAAAAGATGAAGAAACAAGTACGCGTACGTTTTGCCCCAAGCCCCACGGGACCTCTGCATATCGGAGGTGTGAGGACGGCTTTGTTTAACTACTTATTTGCCAAAAAAAACAACGGGATCTTTTATCTGAGAATTGAAGATACCGATCAGAATAGATTTGTACCGGGTGCTGAGGAATATATTTTTGAAGCATTGAAATGGCTCGGGATAGAGCCGGATGAAACCATCGGGAAAAACGAACAGTTCGGACCATACCGCCAAAGCGACCGCAAACATCTGTACAAGCAGTATGCGCTGGATCTGGTACACAACGGCTTCGCCTATTATGCGTTTGATACGCCGGAAGATCTGGAAAACCTTCGTAAAGAGGCAGAAGAAAAAGGAAATACCTTTATTTATAACCATTCGGTACGCAACGATTTGAAAACGTCGCTGAATATGCCGCACGAGGAGCTTGAAGCACGGCTTTACAATGAGGATCCTTACGTTATCCGCTTTAAGATGCCTATTGATGAAAAACTGGTACTCAACGACATCATCCGTGGCGAGGTTACATTTGATACATCTTTACTGGATGATAAGGTGCTTTTTAAATCGGACGGGATGCCTACCTATCACCTGGCCAATATTGTCGATGATCATTTACAGGGAACTTCTCATGTGATCCGCGGAGAAGAATGGCTGCCTTCACTTCCGCTGCATTTCTTATTATACCGTTCATTTGGGTGGGAAGCGCCTGAATTCGCTCATTTACCGTTAATACTGAAACCGGTTGGGAATGGTAAATTATCCAAGCGCGATGGGGATAAACTAGGATTCCCCGTGTTTCCGCTTGACTGGAAGGCGGAAAGGGGAGAGACATCTACGGGATACCGCGAAAAAGGATATTTTCCGGAAGCAGTTGTGAATTTCCTGGCACTACTTGGATGGAACGACGGAACAGACAAAGAGCTTTTTACCCTTGAGGAATTGATTGCATCTTTCGATTTAACGCGCGTGAACAAGTCGGGAGCCAAATTTGATCCGGAAAAAAACAAATGGTTCAACCACCAGGTACTCATAAAGAAACAGAATGACGAACTGGCAGCGTATTTAATGCCGGTATTGGATGCCAAAGGCATAAATGCAGATAAAGAAGTTGTGGAAAGAGTAGTAGGGCTTGTAAAAGACCGGGCTGATCTTATTACGGATCTTTACGGGTTGTCTGATTTTTTCTTCACCGCTCCGCAGACCTATGATCCAAAGGCAGCCAAAAACTGGAAAGAAGATACGGGAGCGCTTATGCAGCAGGTTATCGAACTTATAGATTCCATTGATACGTTCGAAGCAAAGGCAATCGAGGCAAAAGTTAAGGACTGGATACAGGAAAACGAACTGGGAATGGGCAAGATCATGCAACCGCTGCGCATAGCGATGGTAGGTGAAATGAAGGGACCTGATTTGTTTGATATTATTGCAACCCTTGGTAAGAACGAAGCCGTAAACCGCCTTCAAAAAGCTGTTGCACATTTCGAAAATGTTAAAAAATAATTTTAACATATAATAATTTTGAAGTAAAATATTTATTTTTAAATTTGGAATGTGATTAGCAGATGCCCAATTGCGAACTCACATTTATGATAATTTTTTTCATATCAACAACAACAATTTTTTTCTAAATTTTTCTAAATCCCATTCCCTAAAAATGGGATTTTTTTTTGAATACATTTTTTTTGTATCTTCACATCTTTAACATGAACAGTATGAAAAAATATCTTTTCTTAACGATACTTTCTGCAGGATTGCTTTTTGCGTCGTGCGGATCTGACGATTCCGGGAAATCGGATAATGGGAACAATCCGGAGAATCCATCCAATCCCAACCAGCCTGTTACCGTAAAATCGGAATGGGAACCTAAAACGATTAAACTTGTAAAAATCATTCCCCTCTATACTCTGGACTATCCGCATACGAACGGGTGCACCAGGGATTATCTGCAACTGATGTCGGACAATTCTGCCAAATTCTTCCATTATGAAGGAACGGACTGTAAAATGACGGAATACGGGCAGGCCTTCCAGCGCAGTGGGGATAATGTAACGGTGAACGTTATGGGATACCAGATAAAGGGTGTGGTAAAGGCTGAATCGGAAACGTATATGGAAGTACACAGCGACATTTCGGAATACATTCCTTTAATTAAGGCGCAGTTTCCGCAATACGAACAATATTTAAGCGTATTGGAAGGCGGTACGGTGATCCTGTCGCTAGATAAAAAATAGCATGTGAAGCTCCTTTGAAAAAAGGGGCTTTTTTTGTATCTTCCACAAAAAACTATTTTATGGGATTTGGACTTTACATTGTCGCAGCCTTGGTGCTGCTTGTTCTTGTTTCGCTCTTTACTGTGAAGCAGCAGACATCTGTTATTATTGAACGCTTTGGGAAATATCACTCTATACGCAATTCGGGATTACAGTTTAAAATACCGCTTGTAGACCGTATTGCGGGACGGCTGAATCTGCGAATCCAGCAACTTGACGTTATCATTGAAACCAAGACCAGGGATAACGTTTTCGTTAAGATGAAGGTTTCCGTACAGTTTAAGGTGATACAGGAGAAGGTTTACGAGGCTTTTTATAAGCTTGAATACCCGCATGATCAGATTACGTCGTATGTATTTGACGTGGTGCGTGCTGAGGTTCCGAAACTGAAGCTGGATGATGTATTTGAACGTAAGGACGATATTGCGGTTGCGGTTAAAAGAGAACTAAACGAAGCCATGACCACCTACGGATACGACATCATCAACACGCTGATTACGGATATTGATCCCGATGTGCAGGTGAAGCATGCTATGAACAGAATCAATGCGGCAGACCGTGAGAAGACGGCTGCAGAATATGAAGGAGAGGCAGAACGTATCAGAATTGTGGCTAAAGCTAAAGCAGAAGCGGAATCAAAGCGCCTGCAGGGACAGGGAATTGCCGATCAGAGAAGAGAAATTGCACGTGGTCTTGTAGAATCGGTTGATGTACTGAACAGTGTAGGTATTAATTCTCAGGAAGCCTCGGCATTGATTGTGGTAACACAACATTATGATACATTGCAGTCAATAGGTGCTGAGAATAACTCCAATCTTATTTTATTGCCCAACTCACCCCAGGCAGGAAGCGATATGCTCAATAACATGGTAGCTTCGTTTACGGCGAGCAATCAGGTAGGGGAAGCAATGAAGAAGACAGGTGACGGGAAGGATAAGGTAAATCAGCAGCCAAAGAGGAACATTCCGCCGCGGACCGATCTGAATACGCCGCAGGGGAATCCTGAAATATAATATAAGAAAAAACCACCGCTTAGCGGTGGTTTTGTTTTTTTAAGAACTTGTTGAATAAAAATTTAAAAACAGTTGTAAGGATTAAAGTCTTAATACCTTTGGAATTTTTTACCGAACTTCCTAAAGAGGTCAATCCCTGCTTCATGAGTTGGGCAGGAGAAAAAAATGCTACGATTTCTTCCGCATCCTGACCTATTTTCCGGATACTGATTTCACGTTCCAGTTTCAGAATTTCCAACTCTTTATTCACTTCGTCATATGAGGTATAATGTTTCTTCATAATTAATCGAAAAAGATGTTAGAGAATTTTTTAAGTATCGGAACGTCTATAATCATCTTGCGGAGTGCATATACAATAAGAGTAAGAACCAGATATGCGCCTCCAATGATTAAAAATCCAAGCGTATTGCTGTCCAGTGCTTTTCCTATGGCAAATGCAGCAGCAAATGAAAGGAACAGCAGGGCGATGGCAACAAAAAGACTTATCGCAAAAACTTTTAACAGAAAGCCTGTAGCCTTGGATACCACTTTAAATCCCAACAAGGAGTAATAATCAATGTTAGCATCTAAAAAGGCCCTGGCTTCAGACTTCATGCTTTGAATATTATTTTTTATTTCTTCATTCAAAGCCATACGTTTATTTTAATTCAGATTTGATATTGTCTGCTGCTTTGTTCGTAAAATCTTTTGCTTTATCTACTGCGTTTGCTGCTTCACCTTTTAATTCGGCCAGCTTGCGTTCAAGGCTCGCAATAACATCCTCTTTTTTATCGTCTGCTTTGTGAACCAATGTATTGAAAGATGATTCAAAATCGGATTTTTTAGCAGAGATAAGACTTTTAACCTGGTTTTTCAATTCGTCCATTTTGCAGTGAAGATCATCTGCTCCGGACTTGAATCCTTTTGAAATTTTTCTTCTTGTTTTTTCACCTTGTTCCGGTGCCAATAATACTCCGGCAACAGCTCCTACAGCTGCTCCTGCTAAAATTGCTACTAATGTGCTTCCTGTTTTTCCCATAACGAATTTATTTTAGATTTTTAATAATGTTAACTTGTATACTTATAAAAGTACCAATTTTTTTTCAATTACGGATGTTAATAAGGGGTTAAATTAACTATCTTCTGATTTTTAGGCACAAAAAATTCTGTTTATATTTGCCCTTCAACGATATACATACAAGATGTTAAAAACAAAATCAGGAATGGCCGTTGCGGTTATTATAACAATTGCCCTCATCATCACTTTCTTATACGAACTGGACCTTGTTTCCATTGATCCGGTTGTGATGGTTGCTGTCCGCTGGACTGTTGCGGTAAGTTTAATTGCCAATGCGTTTTCAAGAAAAAACCTTACAACATGGATCATAACCTGTATGATTTTAGGCGTTTTCGTCGGGGTTGATTTTCCCAATGCCGCCATGGCACTGCAGCCGTTGAGCAAAGGATTTATAAAACTGGTAAAAACCATTGTGGCTCCTATTATTTTCGGAACACTGGTATATGGTATTGCAGGGCATTCTGATTTAAAACAGGTAGGAAGGATGGCGTGGAAGTCCATGCTTTACTTCTTTTGTGCCACATCGTGTGCCATTTTTATCGGACTGGCCGTAATCAATATAACCCATGCAGGCGTAGGGGTGGACATCCAGAGTATGCCGCATGAAGAACTGCCGGCCCTAAAAACTGCCGACCCTGTTTTGGAACATCTTCCTGAACACGTTCACGGAATTTATAAATTTACGCACTTCATCTACGATCTGTTTCCCGAGAACATCATCAAATCCATGTATGAGAACCAGGTATTGCAGGTTGTGGTATTTTCTGTTCTTTTCGGGATAGGGCTCGCCATGGTTGAAGAAAAGAAACGCAAGCCGCTTGTTGATTTTACGGAAAGCCTTTCAGAGGTTATGTTTAAGTTTACCAACGTCATTATGTATTTTGCTCCGATCGGGGTAGGTGCTGCCATGGCCTATACTGTAGGGCACCTTGGGGTTGACATCCTTAAAAACCTCTTTATGCTGCTGGGATCTCTTTACCTGGCCCTGATACTTTTCCTGTTACTGGTGTTCGTGCCCGTAATGATCTTCCTTAAAATCCCCATTTCGAAATTTATACAGGCAGTTAAAGAACCCGTTTCGATTGCGTTTGCCACAACAAGTTCGGATGCAGCGTTGCCGAAGGCAATGAGCAATATGGAAAAGTTCGGTGTGCCCCGAAAGATCGTTTCTTTTGTGATTCCTACAGGTTATAGTTTTAACCTCGACGGTACTTCTCTTTATCTTTCCCTGGCATCTATTTTTGTAGCTCAGGCAGCGGGAATGCACCTTGATTTCGGTCAGCAGCTCGGAATTGCCTTTACGTTAATGATCACATCAAAAGGTGTTGCAGCGGTGCCGCGCGCCTCGCTCATCGTGCTCATCGCAACAGCTGAACAGTTTGGTCTGCCTGTCTTCATCATTGCCGCCATTCTGGGGATTGATGAGCTTATGGATATGGCCAGAACATCGGTGAACGTTATCGGTAACTGTCTTGCAACGGTGGTTGTAGCCAAATGGGAAGGCGAATTTGATGATACAGCTCCCGCACGGATTACGGAAGCATTGAAAGGGGAATAAGCCTATTCAATCTGCTGTTAAAATATAAAACCCGGTAAACATTGTTTACCGGGTTTGTTTTTTACTCTTTGCTTTCTAATTTGGCCCAGGTGTCGCGTAAACCGACTGTTTTGTTGAAAACGAGCTGATCCGCACGTGTATCCTTGTCCACTGCGAAATACCCGATGCGCTGGAACTGGAACTTATCTCCTGCTTTGGCAGTTTTGAGACCTGGTTCAACATATCCGGTAATGATTTTAAGGGAATCGGGGTTAAGGTATTCCTTAAAATCGATCTCTTTATTTCCGTCAGGATTCTCGTGTGTGAACAAACGGTCATATACACGTATTTCCGCAGGAACTGCATGAGGGATTGATACCCAGTGGATCGTTCCTTTTACCTTGCGTTTTGAAGCTTCGGTATCGCTTCCTGATCTGGAATCGGGATCATAGGTAACATGTATTTCGGTAATGTTCCCGTTTTCATCTTTTACAACACTTTCACCTTTTATGATGTAGGCATTTTTCAGACGTACTTCTTTTCCTAATGTCAGACGGAAGAATTTGCTGTTGGCTTCTTCCAGGAAGTCTTCCCGCTCAATATAAAGTTCACGTGAAAAAGGAATTTTTCTGAATGTAAGCTCTTCGGCTTCCGGGTTGTTTTCTGCATCAAGCCATTCTTCCTGTCCTTCCGGATAATTGGTGATGATGAGTTTTACAGGGTCAAGAACGGCCATTACCCGATCTGTAATCTTGTTCAGGTCTTCCCGTACACAGAATTCAAGCAATGAAACATCAATGAGGTTTGTGCGTTTTGCAATTCCGATCGTATCAGCGAAATTACGGATAGCTGCAGGCGTGTATCCGCGGCGGCGCAATCCGGAAATAGTGCTCATACGCGGATCGTCCCATCCGGAAACATGGCCTTCGTTAACAAGTTGCAGCAATTTGCGCTTTGATACTACGGTATGTGAAAGGTTTCTGCGGGCAAATTCCCGTTGTTTAGGACGTACGTTGTTCTCGTCATAAATCTGATCCAGGAACCAGTCATAAAGTTCACGGTGAGGAAGGAACTCCAGCGTACAGAACGAATGCGAAATCTGTTCTACATAATCACTTTCTCCATGGGCCCAGTCATACATAGGATAGATATTCCAGTCGTTTCCGGTGCGGTGGTGTGAAGCATTGATGATGCGGTACATGATAGGGTCGCGCATAAGCATATTGGAGGATGCCATGTCGATTTTGGCACGCAATATATAGTCCCCTTCGGAAAACTCCCCGTTTTTCATACGCTCGAATAATTCCAGGTTCTCGTCAACGGAACGGTCGCGGTTCGGTGAATTCACACCAGCCTGCGTAGGAGTTCCTTTTTGCTTTGCGATTTCTTCGGCAGACAGGTTGTCTACATAAGCTTTCCCTTTTTTGATAAGGAGAACGGCCCAGTCGTAAAGTGTCTGGAAATAATCAGAAGCATATACTTCCTTATCCCATTGGTAGCCCAGCCATTCTACGTCACGTTTAATGGCGTCTACAAATTCCTGCTCCTCTTTTGCCGGGTTTGTATCGTCGAAACGTAAATTTACCGGTGCGTTGTAATCAAGTCCGAGCCCGAAGTTTAAACAAATGGCCGAAGCATGTCCGATATGAAGGTAACCGTTCGGCTCCGGTGGAAAACGGAAGCGCAGTTTATCCTGAGACAAACCATTTTTTAAATCTTCTTCTATGATTTGTTCTATGAAATTCAGTGATTTTTCTTTTGTTGACATATACCTCAATTAAGTATACAAATTTATCAAAAAAATGTTGATTACCGCTTTGAATGATATGTTATAAAAAAGCGTTATTTTTACCTTTTAAAATTTGAGCAAGATGGGTATTATTCGATTGACAAACATCCGTACATTCTCTTATCACGGATGCCTGATTGAGGAAGGTAAGATTGGTTCCGATTACAGAGTGGATCTTGAAATAAAGGCCGACCTGAGGAAATCTGCCGAAACCGACGAACTGGCGGACACGGTGGATTATGTACATCTCAACAACATTGTGAAGGAAGAAATGGCCATAAGGTCCAAGCTGCTGGAGCATGTTGCCAGAAGGATTATCGTACGTGTCTTCAATGAACTTCCCATGGTTTCAAGAATATTGCTCGAGGTGTCGAAAATCAACCCTCCTATTGGCGGTGACGTTGAGTTAGTTACCGTTGTAATGGAAGAATTCCGCGTATAATTTGGGGTTTCTACTTTGAAATGTCAATTTTTGTAGTAAATTTGCAAACAGTAAAACTTTACAGGGCATCTTGTCCGAGTGGCTAGGAAGCGGTCTGCAAAACCGTCTACAGCGGTTCGAATCCGCTAGATGCCTCAAAACCTCCGAGTAATCCGGAGGTTTTTTTATTTGTACTGTTAACAAAACAATCATTTTCTTATATTTATAAGAAAATCGTTCGCATGAAGAAAATCGTCTTGCTGTTATTAATAGCAACAGTTGCAGCCTGTACATCGGAATCTTTATCGGTAAAGCAGGCTACCTCACTGATTCAGGATTATACGGAAAAGTATCCGTATTTTGAAAAAACAACCCTGCGTCTGGGAGAACAAAAATTCAATACAAGGAAGGATGCGGAAGAAATTGCCGTATTGAAGAATCTGGAATCTCAAAAGCTTGTAAGCCTTCAATCGGTAGATTTACATAAAAAGCTGCTGTCTAAAGATTCTGTGTGGGTGGTGAACATCGGATTAACAGCAGAAGCCTCCGGGTACGTACTTGATCAGAAGAAAAACAGGGCAGAAGTGAAAACCTATTTGTTCACGCTGGAAAAAGATTCAGACGTGGACCTAGAGCTGCATAATAAAACGAAGGCCACAGCTAAAGCAAAACTTATTAAAAAACCTACTCCGTTTGCGGGACTTAGCCGGGATAAAAATCCGAATACGGCCTTTATGACCCGTGATTTTGTATTGAAGTATAAAAAAGAAACAGGCTGGTACGTACAGAAATGATCGTTAAACCGATAATTGTTCAGGGATATTTATAGTATGAATTATAAAATGGAAACTTTATTTTGTATATCTTTGGTTTTAATTAAATTTTAACAATAATTACAAAAATCAGTTTATGGGTATTTTCTCTAAAAAATCTATTCAGTCATTAATAACGGAAGCAAATGAGCAAGGTGAAGGTACACTGAAGAAAACGCTTGGTTCATGGGGATTGGTGGCTTTAGGTGTAGGAGCAATTATCGGAGCGGGGCTGTTTTCGTTGACGGGAATTGCAGCTGCAGACAATGCAGGGCCGGCCGTAACCATTTCATTCATCATTGCAGCTTTGGGATGTGCTTTTGCAGGTTTGTGTTATGCAGAGTTTGCCTCTATGCTTCCCGTTGCAGGAAGTGCCTATACTTATTCTTACGCTACCCTTGGTGAATTTGTTGCATGGATTATCGGTTGGGATCTTGTTCTTGAATATGCCCTGGCCAGTGCAACGGTTGCCGTGAGCTGGTCGCAATATTTTAACGAACTGCTCAAAATATTCCATCTCGAAATTCCGACAGCATTGCTCAAGGGGCCTTTTGAAGGAGGTATGATCAACGTACCTGCCATTGTGATTGTATGCCTGCTGTCGCTGTTATTGATGCGCGGTACGCAGGAATCTTCAAGGGTTAATAATATACTGGTAATCTTAAAGGTAAGCGTGGTTATTATTTTTATCGCATTGGGATGGCAGTTTATCGATCCTGCAAATCATGACCCGTTTATCCCGGTAAATGCAGGAGAGGAGATGATAAAAACGGGGGAGCTTACATTTTCAGGCTTTCTGCAAAGTGAATATTTTGGTCAGTACGGATGGAGCGGAATTCTGCGTGCAGCGGGAGTGGTCTTTTTTGCCTTTATCGGATTTGATGCGGTAAGCACGGCGGCTCAGGAAGCAAAGAACCCTAAAAAGGGAATGCCGTTCGGGATCATCGGATCTCTCATCATCTGTACCTTGCTTTATGTTCTTTTTGCGTACGTACTTACAGGTCTTGAAAACTACCTGACCTTTAAAGGAGATGCAAAGCCCGTAGCTACGGCATTTGCCAAAACGGGATACCACTTCCTGAATACGGCACTGATCGTCACCATCATTGCCGGATATACTTCGGTTATCCTTGTCATGCTTCTGGGACAGAGCCGCGTATTTTATTCTATGAGTAAGGATGGTTTATTGCCTAAGATGTTTTCCGATCTTTCCAAAAGACAGACACCGTGGAAAACCAATCTCGTCTTTATGATCTTTGTAAGTATTTTTGCAGGGTTTGTTCCGGTTTCCGATTTAGGACATATGGTAAGTATCGGTACTTTGTTTGCGTTTACGCTTGTATGTATCGGGATCCTTGTATTGCGTAAAACGGATCCTGCCATTGAGCGTCCTTTTAAGACCCCGTTAGTACCGTTTGTTCCGGTTATGGGAATCATTGTATGTGTTCTTATGATGGCTTCATTGCCTATTGAAAGCTGGGAGCGGCTTGGGATCTGGCTTGGCCTGGGACTCATCATCTATTTTGTCTACAGTAAAAAACACAGTAAATTATCAAGATAAAATAAAAGCAGGATGAAAATCCTGCTTTTATTTTTTTGTTCCGGTCCATGTTCCTTTCAAACCCTGTACGGAACTTTCCCAGGTTCCCGAAGAACTCGTTGCGGTCATCGTCCCGGTCATTGTTCCTACCTGCTGACCGTTATACGTATACGTCATACTTACAGTCCCGTTTTCGGAAATTTTCCCGGAAAGTTCAAATTCCAGGGAAGCATCTCCATGTGAAGAAATGCTTCCCGTTGCCTTTCCTTCATGGTCAATCGATGCGCTCCAGGATCCGGAATCCTCTCCTGTAAATACTCCGGTCCAGGTTCCTTTAAACTGGTCGTAAGGATTAACGTGCTGGTGTGGTTGTTCGTCGTTGGAATCACATGAAACAGCCGTAATGGTCATGGGTATGATAACCATGAGTGTGATGAGAAATTTTTTCATAAGATGGTGTGTTTATATGATTATAGACGTATATAAACCGGAAAAGGTTGGAAAGCCTTCTTCTTTATATGAAAAAAAATACTTTGGAATACCAGGTTACTTTATTTGCTTATCTGCTGGAGCCTGGGTTGGTGTTACGGGGAGATGTATTCTGTTTTTGATAAAGGCAGGTTCGTTTTTGATAAACGATTTAGACATGATAACGGCCCCGAATACGATAAGAAGAATGCTACTGATTTTTTTTACTTTAAGGATGTTTGTCGGGGTAAGTTTGCTTTGCAGTTGTTTGGCAAGTAATATTTTAAAGATATCGGTTGTAAGATAAGCCAGAATTACGAACAGGAAAAAATTGATCATTTTCCCATGTTCCATTTCCAGCTGCGGGCCGATGGTGATGATGATGGCCAGCCAGAATCCGAGCACACCTACATTTATGAAATTCAGGAGAAACCCTTTGGCAAACAAAGAGAAGTAATTATTTTTATAGGAAGCAGATTCTACATGAATTTCAGCTTTTTTAAGTTTCTGCAGCCTTATAAATGAAATGATTCCGTATGTAAGCATGATCATGCCTCCGAACAGGAACAATGCCGGATCGTCCTTGATCCTGTTGATGAGCTGGAAACTGCTGAAGTAAGCAATCATAATGAAACAGATATCCGCGATGATTACCCCAGAATCAAATGTCATGGCAGCCTTAAATCCTTTTGTAATGCTTGTTTCAATAAGGATAAAGAAAACCGGCCCAATCATAAAACTGAGAAAAAACCCTAATGATATTCCTGTAAAAAATAGATCCATGCGTAAAAAAAATGCCAATCGTTTTAAATTGGCATTTATGTGTGAATACAAATTTACACTTTTTTATTTAATACGTTCAATTGTACCCGCTATTGACGTCTTTTCTTTTATGTCTTTGGGATTTCCGTAAATTTTAATGTTTCCACCGGCAATAACCTGGGCCTCCATAACCTCGGTTGCAGTAACGCTTGCCGAACTTCCGGAATTCACGGTCACTTTATTTTTAGCGGTGGTGAATTCGGCGGCCTGTATCTGTGCGCCTGTAGAAGCCAGTAATTTTACGGAGCCGGTGTTTGATCCCTTTAGCTTCAATTTGGCACCTGTATTCGCTGAAGCTTCGAGATTATCGGTCTTCAGATGAACATCAATTGTAGAACCTATATTCGCACTCAATTTAAGTTTTTCCTGCTCAATGGTTCCGGTTCCGAAAATATAAGAACCGCCCTGTGCATCGATTTCGCCGAGGTTTTTAAAGTAAACCTGTACCGTAACCGAATACTCCCCTTCCGATACCAGTTCCTTAACGGTATTTTTAAGGATGAGGCGTCCATTCTTATTGGTAATGTTAACGGATTCTTCCTGCCAGTCTTTTAATACAACTTTGTTTTCAGCTGCCGGAATAAGTTCCACCTTAATGCGGTTGGTGGTTTTTAATGAGGTGAAATCACCGACATTTTTTTCTACCTGTGCTGTTGAAATAAAAGGAAGAGCGGTTATCGCTAATACCAGTAATACAATCTTTTTCATTAATTCTCTGCTTTTTTAATAAGGGTAAAGTCGAGCTGTTTCTTTACGAGATCCGCATTTTTTACCTTTACCACAACTTCATCACCCAATTGAAGGATGTTCTTTGTGACTTCTCCTACCAATGCAAACTGTTCCGGATCAAAAGTGTAGTAATCGTCCTTGATTTCACGGATACGGACCATACCTTCACACTTGTTCTCCACGATCTCTACATAAATACCCCATTCCGTTACACCCGAAATAACACCGAGGAACTCTTCATCTTTATGATCCTGCATGAACTTAACCTGCATGTATTTGATGCTGTCGCGTTCGGCATTTGCCGCGAGGTTCTCCATCTGCGAACTGTGCACGCATTTTTCTTCGTACACTTCCTCATCAGCCGATTTGGCTCCATCAAGATATTGCTGCAGCAAACGATGTGCCATAACATCCGGATAACGTCTGATAGGCGAGGTAAAATGCGAATAATAATCGAATGCAAGTCCGTAATGGCCGATATTGTGTGTGGAATAGGCAGCCTTGCTCATACTGCGTATGGTCAGGGTATCAACCATATTCTGCTCTTTTTTGCCCTGTACATCACTCAAAAGCTGGTTCAGGGATTTGGAGATGGTTTCTTTTGATTTGAAGTTGATGCCGTAACCGAATTTTGAAATGACGGACTGAAGGTTGAACAGTTTGTCCTGATCAGGTTCATCGTGAATCCGGTAAATAAATGTTTTCTTCTGTTTGCCGATAAATTCTGCCACCTTCCTGTTTGCGAGCAACATGAATTCTTCGATAAGATGGTTGGCATCTTTAGACACCTTAAAGTAAACACCTGTAGGTTCGTCGTTCTCGTCCAGATGAAACTTTACTTCCACCTTATCAAACGAAATGGCCCCGTTGGCCATGCGCTTTGATCTTAACTTTTTGGCAAGACCGTCCATGGTAAGGATGGCATCGGCAACAGGCTGTTCAACAGTCTGTTCTTCACCTGTTAACGAAATGTCCGCAGGGATCGTTCTTCCTTTTGTTTCAATGACAACCTGTGCTTCTTCATATGAAAAACGCTTATCGGAGTAGATAACGGTTCTTCCGAACCAGGAATTCACTATCTCGGCTTTAGGGTTCAGTTCAAAAACCGCCGAAAATGTATACTTCTCTTCATTCGGGCGTAAGGAACAGGCAAAGTTGGAAAGAACTTCCGGAAGCATGGGAACTACGCGGTCAACCAGGTAAATGGAAGTAGCGCGGTTATAAGCTTCTTCATCAAGGATGGTTCCTTCCTGTACATAATGCGATACATCGGCAATATGAATCCCGATCTCATAATTTCCGTTCTCAAGCTGCTCAAATGATAAGGCATCGTCAAAATCCTTGGCATCGCGCGGATCAATCGTAAAGGTGAGCACATCGCGCATGTCTCGGCGTTTGAGAATTTCTTCTTCTGTAATGGACGTATCCAGTTTTTGTGCAAATGTTTCCACTTCAATAGGAAATTCCGTAGGCAGGCCGTATTCTGCAAGTATGGCATGCATTTCCGTATTGTGTTCACCTGGTTTTCCAAGAACTTTGATTACTTTTCCGTAGGGATTGTTGGCTTTTTCGGGCCAGTCGCTCATCTTTACCAGCACCACATCGCCGTTTTCTGCACCTCCGAACTTTTCTTTCGGAATAAACAGGTCCACGTACATTTTAGGATTTGCTGAAACAACAAAGGCAAAGGTGCCGTTTATCTGAATAACCCCGACGAATTCATCGCGTTTGCGTGTAATGATTTCCACTACTTCACCTTCCGGCTTCCGGCCTTTGCGTTTATTGTATACATATACCTTCACGGTATCGCCGTGTAATGCCTTGTTAAGATTGTTGGAAGGGATGAATACATCATCTTCGAGGTCAGGGCAGACAAAATAGGCCGTTTTACGGGAAGTCATATCAATAACTCCCTCAAAATAACTTGATTGTTCCACAATGCGGAATTTTCCGCGCTCGGTTTCTTCAATCTTCTCCTTCGATAAAAGGTATTTTAATTCTTTGATGATTTCGTTTCTGCTTTTGGTGTCGCTTACTTCGAATGCAGCTGCAATCTGTTTGTAATTAAATGATCTGGAACTGTTTTTCGAAAGAAGTTTTAAGATTTTTCCGGAAAAATCCTTTCCGGGCTTTTTATTTAAATTTCTGATTCTTTTTACCATATATAAATTGTCAATAAGCAACATTGCTTAATTGTGTATTAAAGGTACAAAATTAGCAATGTTTAATTGTAAATTTTCTCTTAATTATTATAATCCGTTTTTTTGGATGATTCCGAACGATTTAAACTTTTTAATGGATGAAAATTTTTATTTTTGTAGCCGTAATATAACATGCCATAAAAATGAAAATAGCAATAGGGAACGATCATGCCGGGCCGGAATATAAAAAAGCGATTGTAAGCTTCTTGGAAGCTAAAGGATATGAGGTGACAAACTACGGTACCGATACGTTTGAGTCGGTTGATTATCCTGATTTCGGGCATAAGGTTGCTCAGGATGTAGCAGAAGGAAAAGCAGATTTCGGAATTGTTATATGCGGTTCGGGAAATGGTATCGCCATGACGGCCAACAAGCACCAGGAAGTACGCTGTGCATTGTGCTGGACAAAAGAAATTGCTGTTCTGGCCCGCCAGCATAATGATGCCAACATTATTTCGATTCCTGCGCGCTTTACTGCTGTTCCTCAGGCGGTAGATATGGTAGAAGCTTTTCTGGCAACCGCATTTGAAGGCGGCCGTCATGCAAACAGGGTCAGCAAGATTTCATGTAAATAATATATAATAAGTTTAATGCCGGATGATCTCCGGCATTTTTATTTATGATTAAATAATGAATTTTCTTTTATAAATGATGAGGAAAAACATTACCTGCAGAAAGCATATCGCATAAAACCACAGTTTAAAACTCGTCTTTCTGGTTTTATGACGATACCTCCGCATACCCAGCCACGCACCTAAAGTACCGCCGAATGCCACAACGGTTAAAAGGTTTTTCTCTGAAATCCTGTGTTTACCCTTTATTGCACGTTCTTTATCAAGATGGTAAAGACTGAAGGCGATGTAGTTGATGACGATGAAGTACAGGATTACGATTTTCATATTGAGATTATTGCTGTAAAGGTAGTATTTTAGCCGTTCAATTTTATTATGATGAACAATATTCAATATATAAAGGAACGGCTCGCGGTTCCTGAACGATCCATACAAAATACTTTGCAGCTTTTATCTGAAGACTGTACGATTCCTTTTATTGCACGTTACAGGAAAGATGCAACAGGAAATCTGGATGAAGTGCAGATTGAGGAGATTTCGAAGTTGTCAGTTCAGTTTCAAACTCTTGTAAAGAGGAAAGAATCTGTCCTTGCATCTATTGAAGAACAGGGACAGCTTACAGATTTTTTAAAGGATAAGATCCAGCAGTCCTATGATCTGACGGAAATAGAAGACCTGTATCTGCCTTTTAAGAAGAAAAGGAAGACCAGGGCGGATACGGCACGTGAAAACGGCCTGGAACCGTTAGCTAAAATCATCATGTCCCAGAATGTGGAAGACCTGGCCTTTACTGCTGAAAAATATCTTAACAGCAAGGTGTTTTCTTCAGAAGAAGCCCTGCAGGGAGCCCGTGACATCATAGCGGAATGGATCAATGAAAATGTTTTTATACGCAAGACGCTGCGTCGCAAATTCCAGCGGCAGGCAGCCATAACAACGAAGGTGGTAAAAGCAAAAAAGGAAGAAGAAGGGGCCCGGAAATATGAACAGTATTTCGAGTGGAGCGAGCCTTTGTTCAAAGCTCCTGCTCATAGGTTAATGGCCATGTTGCGGGCTCTGAATGAGGGTTATGTGAAGATGGATGTTTCTGTAGATAAACAGGAAGCCATCGATTTTATTGCGGATAACACCATAAAAAACAAACACCATGAAACGGCAGCCGAAATCAGTAAGGCTGTAACCGACGCCTATAAGCGTTTGCTGGAACCGGCTATTTCAAATGAAGTATTACAGGAGTATAAGCTAAAGGCTGATCTTCAGTCCATCGGGGTCTTTTCAGAGAACCTGTCCCAACTGCTGCTGTCAGCTCCTTTAGGGGAGAAGCGGGTTATGGGTATTGATCCGGGGTACAAAACAGGTTGTAAGGTGGTATGCATTGATGAAAACGGAAACCTGCTTTACAACGAAACCATCTTTCCTCATGCACCACAGAAGGAAATTGCACTTGCAACGAAGAAAATACGGTCCATGGCCAATTCATATAAAATTGATGCCATTGCCATTGGAAACGGTACTGCTTCAAGGGAAACCGAGTTCTTTATAAAGAAAGTAGCTTTCGATAAACCGGTACAGGTTTTTGTGGTTAATGAGGCAGGGGCGTCGGTGTATTCCGCATCTAAAATTGCACGCGAAGAATTTCCGAACTATGATGTTACTGTACGCGGAGCGGTATCTATAGGGCGCCGTTTGCAGGACCCTCTTGCAGAGCTTGTAAAGATTGATGCCAAATCAATAGGTGTTGGGCAGTATCAGCATGATGTAGACCAGGGATTGTTGAAGGAAGCCCTGGATAATGTTGTGGTGCGCAGCGTGAACAAGGTGGGAATCAATTTGAATACGGCAAGTAAATCTTTGTTGGGATATGTTTCGGGGATAGGAGAAAAACTGGCGGAAAATATTGTAAAATTCCGTGCCGAAAACGGAGCCTTCACCAACCGAAGCGATTTAAAAAAAGTTCCCCGACTCGGAGAAAAGGCTTATCAGCAGGCGGCAGCTTTTGTAAGGATCGTCAATGGTGATTTCGCCCTGGATAATTCCGCCGTTCATCCGGAAGCCTATGCCCTTGTTCAGGCTATGGCAAAAGATTTAAACGTGGAAATCGATGAGCTTATCGGAAACAGGCTGCTCATAGATAAAATAGAAAAATCGCGTTACGTAACCGGAGCATTTGGAATACATTATATGACCGACCTGTTAAAAGAACTGGAGAAACCCGGACTTGATCCCAGAAAAACGGCTAAAGTCCTTGAATTTGATCCGTCCTTAAAAAGTCTTAACGATGTGGAAGAAGGAAAGGTTTACAACGGAATTGTCAACAATATTACCAATTTCGGCTGTTTTGTTGATATAGGCATTAAGGAAAGCGGCCTTGTTCATATTTCGCAACTGAAACACGGGTTTGTATCTGATGTATCTGAGGTCGTAAAGCTGCATGAACATGTTCAGGTAAAGGTACTGGAAGTGGATACAGTAAAAAGACGCATACAATTATCTCTTTTGGTAGAGTAATGATCCTACTTATACATTGTTTTCCACACGGACAATAGGGAAATTGTGGACAGTGTAGTGGAATTATTACACACACTGCGATACGATATGTTGTTGATGTTGTTGATAAATTCGTATATAATAAGTTGTTTTGTTGTGAAATTATCAAATAACCGGTGTTAATTGTGTTTTTGAATGAATATAGATGCGAATGGTATTTTTTGGTATCCGGTTTGCTTTATACTATTTGAAAAAGAAAGAAAAAACCTTGTATTACAAAAACGAGATTAAAAAAAATTGTTATGAAAAAGAAAACGATCGTTTACTGAGTTAAAGATTGTTATGAAAAAGAAAGTAGTGTTTTTATTATGTTTTATAAGGGATGCCCGCTTGATTCAGTTCGAGCGGGTATTTTATTTAAATAAAAAAAAGATGCTAAAAGCATCCTTTTTATTCAGATTTTGAATCTGTTTTCTTTTCTGTATTTGAAGATGACGTATCTTTTGAAGCATCTTTAAATTCTTTAATACCAGAACCTAAACCTTTCATAAGTTCCGGAATTTTCTTACCTCCAAACAATAACAGCACTACAGCTATTATTAAAATGATTTCGGTTGCACCAAGCTTACCCATTGTTATCTATTTTTTGATTGAGAACTATATTTCTATCTTATTTTATAACCTGTTCCGTTCTTTTGAACAGCATTTTTCAGGTCATAAAGCGGCCTTAAATTTATAAGGATCACGATAATGAACAAAGATATAACATTTTAGACCTAACTTATTTTTTTATTTTGTAATATTTAACACATAAAAATGTTAATATTAAATAGTCAAACTTTTATAAGGCTTTCGTATTATCTTAAGCTAAGATATGCGATTTTTGTATTAATTAAATTCAGGTATGTCAATTAAAGCTTTTTTTGCCAGGATCGTTGCCAATATTGTGGTGATGCAGCAACAAAAATGGATGATAAGACCTGTTGAGACCCAACAGGCGCTTTTACATTCCCTTATCAGTCAGGCCAGACTTACACAGTTTGGTAAGGATCATTTTTTTAATGCTGTACGCAATCATGATGATTTTGTACAACATGTACCAATTCGCGATTATGAAGGATTGAAAATGTATATTGATAAAGTGGTGGCAGGAGAAAAAGACGTGCTTTGGAAGGGAAAACCTCTTTATTTTGCTAAAACGTCCGGGACCACTTCAGGTGTGAAGTACATTCCCATTACAAAAGAATCCATGCCTTACCATGTGGAAGGTGCCCGGAATGCTATTCTGTTTTATATTCAGGAAACAGGAAATGCCCGTTTTGTTGATGGAAAGATGATTTTTTTACAGGGAAGCCCTGAAATGAATGAAAAAAACGGCATCGGCATCGGACGGTTATCGGGAATTGCGGCACATTATGTTCCAAAATACCTGCAGAAGAACAGGTTGCCAAGCTGGGAAACAAACTGCATAGAGGACTGGGAAACCAAGGTAGATGCCATCGTTGATGAAACCGTGAACGAGGATATGTCCGTTATTTCGGGAATCCCGTCATGGGTACAGATGTATTTTGAGAAACTCATACAGCGATCCGGTAAAAAAGTAGGTGACCTCTTCCGTAATTTTAATCTGTTTATTTATGGCGGGGTCAATTATGAACCTTACAGAAAAAAGTTTGAGCAGCTCATTGGAAGAAAGGTCGACAGTATTGAACTTTATCCGGCATCGGAAGGTTTTTTTGCCTATCAGGATTCGCAAAAGGAAAAAGGAATGCTTTTGTTGCTGAATGCCGGGATTTTTTATGAATTTATAAAGGCAGACGCGTTTTTTACGGATGCGCCCAGAAGATATACCATAGGCGAAGTGGAGCTTGATGTAAATTACGTCATCATCATCAGTACAAATGCAGGATTATGGGCGTATAATATCGGAGATACGGTTATGTTTACCTGCCTGAAACCTTACCGTATAGTGGTTACCGGAAGGATAAAACATTATATTTCGGCTTTCGGGGAACACGTCATCGGGAAAGAAGTGGAACAGGCGCTTCATGATGCACTGCAGGAAACCGATGCACTTGTTACAGAGTTTACCGTTGCTCCGCAGATCAACCCTTCGGAAGGACTGCCTTTTCACGAGTGGCTCATTGAGTTTGAAAAGGAACCTGCAGATCTCGGGGATTTTGCTTTAAGAATAGAAGCGTCGTTAAGAAATCAAAATGTTTATTACGATGACCTAATAGTTGGAAATGTTTTGCGTACCTTAGTCATAACCAAGGTTCCGGCCGGAGGATTTAACGCTTATATGAAGTCACAGGGAAAACTGGGCGGGCAAAATAAACTGCCTCGTTTGTCAAACGACCGTAAGATAGCAGATTTTATTCACGAAATACAATAGCGTATGAAAAAATGGATGTTTCTTTTATTATTGATAAGTTTAAATGTTTTGGGACAGATTAACGGAAAAGTAGTAAATGCACAACATCTGCCTGTTCCGCTTACCAATATTTGGGTGCTTGACGGTAGCGACGGAGCCACAACAGATTCGCTGGGGATGTTTACCATTCCAACGGCTTTGCCGCAGGATACGCTGGTCTTCAACGCTTCGGGATATGAACTATTGAAGGAAGAGGCCTCCAAAGCAGGAGATATCGTACTGCAGGCTTATGAAATCCCGCAACCTGCACTGGTGGTTTACCCGGAAAAATCATTGCATCATACTATAGGCAACGCGCATTTTGAGAACCTGTATTTCCAACCCGGAAATGTTCCTTATATGTATGGCCGCTTTTTTGAAAACAATTCGGAAATACAGGCTGTACAATACATTGATAAAATCATCGTTTATACCAAAAGTGCCGTTGCGGCTGCCACGATCAAAATCCGTCTTCTGCGGATGAACGAATACGGTTGTCCGAGCAACGACCTTTTGACCGAGCCTATCCTCGCTGAAATAAAGAGGGGGACCAAAAAAAATCTCATCCAGGTTTTGAAATATAATGTGAAGGTTCCGAAAAACGGAATATTTGTCGCTGTTGAATGGCTTATGACAGAAAATAACCAGTTTAAACCCATGAACTTTCTTAAGGGAGAACAGATGATACAGGATTTTCGCTATATGCCCGATGTCATGAACAATAAAGTGGAAAAGGCCACGTCATTCCGTTACATGGCCGGGGAGTGGTTTCCGAACGACCAGTTTCAGTCAAGGAACCCTAATGCTCCAAAGGAAATTGTTGATCCGGCTATCGGGTTAATCTTATCAAATTAAATACATGAGCACTATTAAATATACAACCAGAACAAGAGCACAGGAATCATCTGCAGCTGTAGAACGCATGTATATTACCATGCGGCACCTGTTTAACCGCGGATTTTACAAACCAATGGGGGTTTCGGGAGAAACCCTGCGCGAAGCCTTATTACAGTTACGTCCGGAAATTTACGGATCTATTGCAGATGAAAAAGTTGAACTGAACGGGTTACTGTACGTTATAGAACGCCTGCCCATCGGTATTGAAGAGTGCAGGTACATCAACCTGACATCGGATGAAGGTTATTCTCAATCACATTTTAAAGCGATTGTTCCGCCGAAACGCAGAAGAAACTGTTACAGGATCGACGATGAACAGATGAATATTGAAATAACAAGGGGGCGATCGGATATCTACGATGTACTAACACATTTGACGTTTATCTTTATTGAATCACATAAAATAAAGGACCGGATACTTATTGACGATGACGATAATGTTTCCAGGGACTGGCTGAAGCTGGAACAAGCTGTATTGACACAGGAACCCTTATCTTTAAATGAACGCGAAATAGCTGTTTCTCATACCTCGATCATATTGGGAAGGTCATTTGCAGAGATTAATTCGATATACGATGAATTTGCCACCGCCGAAGTTCCGGATCGCTTTCTTCATGTTATTTACTGGCTCGGAAGAATTGCGTTGGAAGAAGTTTTGGAAAACAACAAAAGAACGATTACTTTTAGCCCGATTTTGAGGGAGCGCCTGGGACATCACATTTATGGCGAAATATGGGCTAACAAAATAAAGGATGAACTGGAACGGTTGAACCTGCTTCATCGCCCGTTGCACATCATCAGTGCAAATATGCACAGTGTAATGAATTCGGTTTTTGCCGAAAATGTGCTTAAATCAAGGATGAAGGGAAAAGACCGGAACGAAATTTTTGAAGAGCTCAGCAAAACCATCAACAGTGATTTAAGGGCAATGGTAGCAGAGCGGGCCACTAACGAAGGAATGCTGTTTTTACCGGATACCTCAGGTACCAATATTGATGTACAGATTTTTGATACATCCAAAATCAATTTTGCGGCTTCCGCATTTCCGAAGGCCCAGTTACCGGAAAAGGCTGCTGAAAAACCTGTTATCGTTGTGATGGATTATGCTTTTGGAGAACAGGCTTATGAAACCATTGACGAGCTGTTAAAACCGTTTAAGAGGAATCTGCATTTAAATGTAGAGTCGGTGTCTATAATGGGGAAAGCAGGAATTCTTTTAGGCGGTAAGGGCGATATTATGATTCCTACGGCCCATATCAACGAAGGAACAGGTGATAATTATACGTTTGAGAATGAATTAACGGTGGAAATGTTTGAAGGAAACGGGATACCTGTTTTCGGGGGACCCATGATTACGGTTCTGGGTACCTCATTACAGAACAGGGACCTTTTAAAGTTTTTCCACGATTCTACCTGGCGCGTCATCGGACTTGAAATGGAAGGAGCCCATTACCAGAAGGCTATTCAGTCCGCCTCAAAAATAAGAAAAAGCATACATCCCGATGTTAAGGTACGGTATGCCTATTATGCATCGGATAATCCCTTGGAAACCGGAAGCACACTGGCATCAGGAGGGTTGGGAACCACCGGGGTAAAGCCCACGTATTTAATAACCATAAAAATATTAGAACAAATTTTTAATTGTTAACGTATGAATCAGGAAGCTACTAAAGGCGCAGCATCAGAAGAAAACGAAATAGATGTAAAACATTTTTCTAGAAGGGTAGAAGGATTTTATGATAAAATGGTTTACAATCTGTACAGGCTGTTACGGTTTCTTAAAAGAAAATGGTATGTAGTCTTGATTCTCATCGCAATCGGCGCAGGATTGGGGGCCTATATAGATTCGGCCAAATCAAGCAGGCTCAGACATGAATTGCTTGTAGTGCCTAATTTTGGAAGCGTGGATTATCTTTATCAGAAGATTAAAGATTACGACCGTCTGGAGTTGAACAAAAAATTAATTGCGGCAAATGCGGGGAATGAAGTTTACGATATAAAGATAGAGCCGGTTTACGACGCTTATAATTACATCCTGACCGACCCTGTTTATTTTGAAGCTTTCAAGGTATTAAGTGAACGTGCCATAGACCTTGAAAAGTATTCTAAAAGCAAACTGGCCTCTAAAAACTATAAGTTCCATATGCTTACCGTATATACCGACGGTTTTGGAAAAACGGACATGACCATTGATAAAATCATGGAAGATCTGAATGCGGATGCTTATTTTAATACGCGTAAACAGATTGAAAAAGTGAATACGGTGGCAAAACGCACGGAGGTAGCCAAGTCTATTGAGCAGATAAACGGTCTGTTTGAACGTTTGGGGAGCGAAAATAAGGTCAACGATATTACGATGAATGCTTATCCGGAGCTGGCTGATGTACTTACCGCGAAAGAAGCTCTTTTAAAGCAGCTCAATGCCATTGATGTTCAGATGGTTGAACAGGAAGAGGTGGTGTATCTTGCGACAAAGATGATGAATATTAAGGTAAGTCCGTTTGTTCCGTATTACATCACGTTGCCTTTGCTTTTGCTGCTTTGCTACATTGCCGGAGCTTATTTTAACGCTAAAATAAGAAGTTTAAAAAGATAATTTTTGAGCGGGGAAGCTTCCATAAGAAATATGTTCACACATGGCGCCGGTCAGATTGTTAATTTGTTGGCGCCATTTTTGGTGGCTCTTTACGTCATTCCCGTTTGTGGGGTGGCTCATTGGGGAATTGTAAGTGTCGTAACTTCGCTCTACATCCTTACAGGGCTTTTGGTAGAATTCGGAGCCAATCTCATTGGGGTAAAAGAGCTCAGTGCACACAGGGGCAACCTTAAATACGTTCAGAACTATATCAGCTTGAATTACAGGTACCGCTTTATCTGTTGTGTGTCCATTACTTTGGTGCTGGTGACGGTTTTCCTCATTCTTGATGTAGATCTTACATATTATTGGGGATTGAGCTGGATGGCTGCCTGGTATTACAACCCTTTATGGATCTATCAGGCAGAGGAAAATTTTAAGAAGATTAATAAAATCATTTTTTTTTCGAAGGCTCTTTATATTCTGGGAATCTATCTTTTTATAAAGGATATGCACGATTATATATATGTTGTAGGATTATTGGGGATATGCAACAGCCTGGTATATGGCTGGTTCTATTATCAGATTCCGCAAAGGAACATCGCGTTCAAAAGGGTATTCGTGTTCATAAGACAGAATAAATCCATTGTCGTTTCTAATTTTGCCATTAACTGTTATACGCAGGCACCTGTTTTTATTATTGATGCCGTTCTGGGAAATACCGCTGCGGGTATTTTTAAAATAATAGATCTGTTTTTAACCGCTTTCAGAAGTTACCTGGGCGTGTTTTTTAACGTAACATATCCGCGTTTTTGCGCTTTGATGGTGTCGGGAAGGGCATCGGCCCGACGCTATGCTTACACTATGACGATGGGAAATCTGATATTTTTAGCGGTGTCGGTTACCGTTATTGTTTTTACCTTACCGTTTTTAACGGACTATTTTGCTTTTTCGGCGGATGTGGTACAAGGCTTCAGATACAGCAGCTACCTGCTTTTCCTGCCGCTTATTATTGCGTTGAATATACCTTTTTACCAGATTCTGCTTTTCAAAAGGCAGAACGGCTTTATTTTAGTAACTTCCGTTATAGGCCTTTTGATCACCATAGCACTTGGAGTTTATCTGACCAGGAAATACGGTCTGTTGGGAGTATGCATGATGATGTATGCTGTTGAAATTTTTATCACGATGCGCTTTTTGCTGAAAGGAAGGAAAAATCTGAAAATCCATGAATAGCCGTACCTATATCATATTGTTAAATTATAACGGGTTGAAGGATACGTGCGAATGCATTATGTCTTTGCAGAAATTAACCGTTGAAGAAGAGTATGCGATTGTTGTCGTGGATAATTCTTCGAATCCGGATGAATTTGAACAATTGAAAGCTTTTGCTGAGGTTCAGCTGCTGAATTTTATCGATTTCCGTGAAGGTCAGTCCGTTTCATATAATGGCGAGCCGCTTGTATTGATAAAAGCTATACAGAATAAGGGATTCGCGCATGGAAATAATCTGGGGCTGAAATTTGGTTTGTCACAAAAAGGAACCTCTTTCTGGATTCTGAATAACGATACGGTGGTTCATCCTCAAAGTTTGAGTGAACTGCTAAAGTACCACAGAAAGAACCCGGCTGTTCTTCTGGGAAGTAAATTGCTGTATTTTCATGACAGAGATACCATTCAGGCAGTGGGAGGTGTTTTCAGGGAAAAATTCTATATATGCGAACATATCGGGGAAGGGCTCAGTAAAAATACGATGAAACGGGATCTGGAGCCAATTGATTACCCCGTTGGCGCTTCTATGTTTGTATCGGATGTATTCCTGCATGAAGTAGGGCTCCTAAACGAAACTTTTTTTCTGTATTATGAAGAGCTGGACTGGGTTTACCGAGCACGGAAAAAAGGGTTTGCGGTAGACTGGTGTGAAACGAGCATTGTTTACCATAAGGAAGGCGCATCTATTGGTTCGTCTTACAGAAAGGAAAAAAGCTTCTTCTCTGAAATGCAGCTTTTCAGAAGCCGTAAAATATTTATAGAAAAATATTATTCTTTGAATTTTAAATTTTATTTTTCAAGCCTGTTGCTCATTGCGAACAGATTCAGAAAAGGAAAATTTAAGCTGGCAAAGGAATTGTTAAAAATGACGTTTCATGACATTAAATAGACAGGTATTCGTATATCTCATCGTACTTTTTGCGGCGATCTACCAGGATTTTCCCCTATACAACTTCATAGGGGAAATAGGAAGATCGCCCATGGTATTGCTATGTCCCGTGATGCTTGTTTATCTGCTTTCAAATAAAAATATCCTGCTCAGCCGGTATACCGTCTACTTTTTGAAGTTTCTGGCTTATTGCGCCCTGATGTCGCTCATATTCCTGCTCATAACCTACATTCACTATGAAACCTTCGTGATACTTGATGAAAACATCATCCTGAAGACACTTAAAATGAGTGTTTACCCGATAGTGATCATCATTGTGTACCAGTTTTTTTATACGTATCTGAGCAATAACTTTAACAAGCTAAAAAACCTGTTTTCAGCCGTATACTTCATCCAGCTGTTTGTAGTGCTGTTTCTGGCTTTGGAAATCTATTACCTCAAAAGCCCGAAGATCTTTTTACCCGCACTGCATACCCTTTCAAAAAAATACTGGCGTGTGCGGTTGCTTACTCCGGAAGAAAGCTGGTCCGGTACCATTCTTGTCATCTTCATTTTCCTTCCGATTTTTCTGGTGCATTATCTAAAGATTAAAGGTATATGGAAATGGCTGGTCTACCTGCAAAGTTTATTCCTTTTCCTGGCTTATTCACTTGTGAGCGAGTCAAAAGGATTCCTGTTGCTTGTGCTGATTTCGGTTTTGCCCTTAATGCTGGCTTACCTTAAGCAAAACAAATATTTAAGGAATGCATTTATCATTGTATTGGCACTGGTGCTGGTGGTTGGGGGATTTGTAGGCTATGTCTTAAGGGAAATCATTATAGAACAGATTACCACAAGCGGTACTTTTGGAACGCGCTTTTCATCTATTATCGCATCATTGCTTGTGTTCGTATTATGCCCTTTCGGTGTAGGCTGGAGCGGTTTCGTTACTTATTACCCGCAGGTGCTTGAATACATCCTGGAATCAAGTATTGTAGATCAGTTCAATTTACAGGAAATCAGGGGGTATCTGTCTACTACAAAGGCCCTTTCCACCAAGACCGCTTTTTTTGACGAACTGATGTATGGAGGCGTCTTTTTCCTGGTATTCTTTTATCAGTTCTTTATTAAAAGATACCTGAATCTGAGTAAGATTAAAGACCTGGATTTTTATTTTTTAAGGATTCCGATGGCATTTGCAATCATGGCCGGGATTGTGTATATTACGTATCACGTTAAGTACGACGTATGGATTTTACTGGCACTGACCAATGTATTTGAAACTCAATATGCTTTACAAAGGAATGAAGATATTAGTAGTTAGCGGTTTTTTCCCCTATCCTCCCGTTTTTGGAGGTGCAATTGACGTATGGGAACGTATAAAAGGCTTAAATGCTCTGGGGTGTACAGTGGATCTTATGGTCACCGATAAATTGAATCCGGAGCAGCATCAACTGGAACTATTAAAGGGATACATCCGTCATTTCTTTTTTGTCCGCAGAAAGAACCATATAAGCCAGATGTTTGGCAACCTTCCCTTGCAATTGTTAAGCAGAAAAAACCTGTCCGAAGTAGAGGTTCATCAAAGTTATGATCTTATCATTCTTGAAAGTGAGTTCTGCTGGCCTGTTATCTTAAATAAATCCATTACCTATAAAAAGGTCGTGGTGCGGGTTCACAATATTGAAAGCCATTATTTTAAAATGCTCGGAAAAAGTTCGGCAAGCCTGAAAGAAAAGATTTATTATAAGATTGAAGCTGCTAAAATACGAAAACTGTCTTCTATTGTTTTTAGTAAAGCTGACCGCTTATGGTTTATTTCCAAAGACGACCTGAAGAGTGTAAACCTTCCCCATAAAAGCATTTTTATGCCTTTTCCGATAAATGAAGAATTCGTGGAACCGGATATTAAAGCCGGAAATAATGTGGTATTCATGGGGTCGTTGTTCATGCAGAACAACCTTTTCGGACTTGATTGGTATCTGAAAAATGTTCATCCGAAATTGATAGAGACCATAGCAGATTACCATTTTTATATAATCGGTTCACTGAAAGAGAAGGATGATGCAATTCTGACTAAGTATGGGAAGCTTCCACATGTTTCGCTCGTGATCAATACACCCTGTTTAAAGACTTTCTACCATAGGGCACAGGTATTCATTAACCCCATGCTTCATGGCAGCGGAGTAAAAGTAAAGTCTGTGAACGCTTTGGTTAACGGGGTGCCGCTCGTAAGTACCGGAATAGGTGTTGAAGGTATTGGTCTGACAGATGAAATGTATTTTCATGCCGAAAATGTGCAAACATTTAAAGAACAAATATTAAATGTCCTCGAAAATAGAACCGTGGCCATAGAAAAAACAAGGAAAGCGCAGGAATATCTGAAGGAGATTAATTATTTTGCAATTCTAAAACGGGAATTAAATGAGTTTAACTAGAGCCTTTGTTTTAATGACTTGTGGGCTGGCCCTTTTTCCGGTTTTGAAGCTGAACCATTTTTCCATGCTGATGATGGTGTGGTTTTTAACAGCCCTGATCTTGGCATATAAAAATCATTCATTCGAAATTTTAAAGGAGCAATGGAAAACCATCCTGATATTGGGTTTTTTCAGTGTAATGTACCTGGTGTATCTTCCCTTTGCATCAGATTTTAAAGAAATGGAAAAACTCATTACTAAAAGCTTTCCTTTTATTATTTTCCCGGTTGGTTTGCTGCTTAACAGGTTCATCTTAACAAGAAGCGTCATGAGATCATTTGCCGGTATCTTCATTATAGCTACAATATTTGTAAACGCATTAGGATGGTGGAAGATTTTGATCTATGGTCCGGCAAAGACTTTTGCCGAAAACGATTTTTACCATCCGTTGTTTCGGACCTTTTTCAGTGAAGGTACTTCCATGCATCTGCCCTACCTGGGCTTAATCAGTTCATTTGCCGCGTTATGCCTGGTTTACCGGATGTGCATGAGAAGGTCATTTCACCCGGCATATTCTATGGCCGTAGTGTTTCTTGTAGCCTCCATGTACCTTTATTCCGCACGTATGGCGATGGGGTGCTTTCTGGCCGGATTGTTATTTATAATGATAAAGTCAGTAAAAAAAACGGCAATGGTATGGGGAAGCATCATAGGGCTTCCGGTCGTCTGCATTGTACTGTTTTGGATTTCGCCGTTAAAAGAGCGCTATTTAACCAGTATTAACAGTGAATGGGTGCTGCCGCATGAAGGGCAGCAGCCTCATGAAGTAAATTACCGGTACGGTATCTGGTATTGTGCGGCAGGTGTTGCAGAGCAAAACCTGCTCACAGGGGTAGGTGCAGATAAGGTACAAAAAGAACTGAACAGCTGTTATGAAGGATTTACCTATAAATCGTACGAAGATTTTACAAAGGTAACCTACAATACACATAATCAATACCTTGATCAGACGTTGAAGTTCGGCATCCTCGGACTGCTGTTCTTTTGTTTTGCTTGGTTTTATCATGTTCCGGGATCATCCGTACTGTATCAGGTATTCATTCTGGTCGTAGCTTTGGGCTTTTTAACGGAAAATATCCTGGACAGGCAGATGGGCGTTGTTTTTGTATCTTTGCTTAACAGCATCTATGTTGCTTATAAATTAAATTCTTTTGAAAAAGGTACTCGTAGTAGATTGGCTGGATAAATACGGCGGAGCGGAGAAAGTGATTCAGGCGCTTGAGCAATGTATTAAATTCGATGAAATATATGCATTGGCAAACATCATGGATGAAAGGGAATTACGCAAGGTATTTCCGAAAGGCCAACCTGTAAAAACGACTTTTCTCCGGAAATTCGGAAAAAAATTCCGATGGTTGTTTCCATTCTTCTTTTTTGCAGTAGATAAGATCCGGATTCCGGAAGATGCGCGTCTGATCGTTTCAAGCTCCCATTCTGTTGCAAAAGGGGTTCGGAAAAGTTCGGAAAAACAGGTGCATATCAGCTATTTTCAAGCCCCGAATTCCAACTATATCTGGCAGGATGCCCCATTGTATTTTAAGTCTTTTTATCCTGTGATAAAATGGATACTCCCCATTTTCAGAAAATGGGATGTTGCAGACAGCAGGCATCCTGATTTTATTATATGCAATTCCCATTATGTGAAAGAGTGGGTAAAGAGGAATTACAATAGAGAAGCCGACGTTATTTATCCTCCTGTAAATCTTGATAGTTTTGAACTGGGAACAGTGAAAGAGGATTTTTATGTTATTACCGGGAGAATGGCCGCGATTAAAAGGTTTGATCTGGTTATTGAAGCCTTTAACCAAAATGGAAAGCATCTCGTCGTGATCGGTGATGGCGAAGAGTTGCCTTATTTAAAAAATCTTGCAGAATCACCGAACATTGTTTTTACCGGATTTCAGGAAGTGGAAGTCGTTGCGGATTACCTGCAACGTGCAAAAGCCTATATCCAGATGGGCGTGGAAGGTTTCGGTATTGGCGTTATTGAAGCGCAGTCGTGCGGCACACCCGTTATCTGTTATGAAAAAGGGGGGGTGGTTGAAACCGTTGTTCCCCATGAGACAGGACTTTTTTTTAAGAAACAGACGGCTGCGGCCCTGAATGAAGGGATTGCTCTTTTTGAGAATCAGAAATTCGACGGTTCTAAAATACATCTGCATGCCCGCAAATTTTCTGAAGAACATTTTTGTAAAACGGTGCAGCAGTATATTCACGAAAGACTGTATTAATTTGTTTTCTATCTGACTTTATTACGTTATTTTTACAGAAAATATTTCAGAATGAAACGAGTATTGATTACGGGTGCGGCCGGTTTTCTTGGATCACATCTGTGTGAAAGGTTTATAGCCGAAGGGTTTTATGTAATAGGTATGGACAACCTCATTACAGGAGATCTTAAGAATATTGAACACCTGTTTAAGAAGGAATGTTTTGAATTCTATCATCATGATGTCACTAAATTTGTACATGTACCGGGAAATTTAGATTATATATTGCATTTTGCTTCTCCTGCCAGTCCTATTGATTATTTAAAGATTCCCATTCAGACACTTAAGGTGGGTGCGTTGGGAACACACAACCTGTTAGGACTTGCAAAGGCTAAAAATGCACGGATACTGATTGCATCAACTTCGGAGGTCTACGGAGATCCGCTGGTGCATCCCCAAACAGAAGATTATTATGGAAACGTAAACACCATAGGGCCCCGCGGCGTATATGATGAGGCAAAGCGTTTCCAGGAATCCATGACGATGGCCTATCATCGTTTTCATGGATTAGATACGCGGATTGTACGTATCTTTAATACGTACGGACCGAGAATGAGGCTGAATGACGGCCGTGTGATTCCCGCCTTCATGGGGCAGGCGCTCAGAGGCGAAGAGCTTACGATCTTCGGGGACGGAATGCAGACCCGCTCTTTTTGCTATGTGGATGATCAGGTAGAGGGGATTTTCCGCTTATTGATGAGCGATTATACGCTTCCTGTAAACATCGGGAATCCCGACGAAATAACCATTAAGGAATTTGCAGAAGAAATCATAAGGCTTACAGGAGTTCATCAGGAGATCGTATACAGGCCGTTACCCGAGAATGACCCGCTGCAGCGACAACCCGATATTACACTTGCAAAAAAAATTCTGAACTGGGAACCGAAAATCGACCGAAAAATTGGTTTGCAGAAAACTTTTGATTACTTTAAAACATTATCCAAAGAAGAATTGCTGAAGGAAGAACACAAAGATTTTTCTAAATACATTTATTAGTGAAACGCAAAATAGGGAGGTACTCGAAGTATTTAAGGCCCATAACAATAGCTCTTGATTTAATTGTTCTGGAACTTGGTGCTATGTGGTTTTTACCGCAGGGGTTCCAGAATTTTTATGTGTATGTTTATTTGGCCGTTTCGTGGATTTTCATCTCACTTATAACGAAGTTTTATCAGGTTTACCGTTTTACGAAGCTTATCCAGATTGCCCAGAAATCCATTAAGCAGTATTTCTTATTTGGCCTGAACATTTTTGCGATCAATGGCTTGGTATCTGTAGCAAACGATTACAGGTCGGTACTTCTTTATGTGACGGTATCAGTCCTTATTATTATTATGATTAAATACCTGATCTTCTATCTGTTGAAGATTTTCAGGAAATATTATAAAGGGAATATCAGAAGAATTGTGGTAGTTGGAAATGATTCCTTAACAGGGCAGTTCGTCGACTTCGTCAATACAAATCCGGATTACGGATATTTCCTGACTCAAAAGTTTTCCCTTGCGGAAACCTCTTGTAATGCAATTGTGGATTACTGTGTGGATAACGATATAGAGGAGATTTACCTGAGTCTCGAAAAGACAACGACCAGGCAGGTTGCTGCGTTCATTGATTACGTGGACAACAACCTGAAACTATTAAAATACCTTCCTTCAAAGAAGGATCTGCTTTCCGCAAGCCTCAAGGTAGATTATTATGGGGTTATACCCGTGATGCCGTCAAGGACTACACCGCTTGACGACCCTTTGAACCAGTTTATCAAGCGCGTTTTCGACATCGTATTTTCGGCATTGGTCATCATCTCCATAATGTCGTGGTTAACACCGTTAATAGCATTTTTAATCAAGATAGAATCCAGAGGCCCCATCTTTTTCAAACAAAAGCGGCATGGCCTCGACTATGAGGAGTTTGATTGTTATAAATTCCGGTCTATGTTCGTAAATGAGTTTGCCGATGTTGAAGAAGCTACGAAAAATGATCCGAGAATTACAAGGGTAGGTTCATTTCTAAGAAGAACAAGCCTGGATGAAATGCCGCAGTTTTTCAATGTGTTTATCGGAAATATGTCGGTGGTGGGACCCCGGCCGCATATGATTAATTTTACGGAGAAATATGCCATGAAGGTCAATAAGTTTAAAGCACGGCATTTTATTAAACCCGGAATTACGGGAATGGCACAAACGCATGGGTACCGTGGTGAAATTGAGAACGATACAGATATCATCAACCGTATCAAATACGATATTTACTATATGGAAAGCTGGTCGTTGCTGCTTGATCTGAAAATCATCTATTTAACCATTAAAAATGCGATTAAAGGGGAAAAAAAGGCTTATTAATTATTTTAAAACCTTATTTTTGCACCTTAAAATACAACACAGCAATTATGAATATTTTACTATTAGGATCAGGAGGAAGAGAACATGCGCTGGCATGGAAAATCACACAGAGTCCAAAATGCTCGCAACTGTTTGTTGCACCCGGTAATGCCGGTACAGGCCAGTTGGCGACAAATGTTGCTTTAAATCCTTTGGATTTTGATGCAGTCAAAGCTTTTGTCCTGGAGCATAAGGTTGAAATGGTAGTGGTAGGACCTGAAGATCCTTTGGTTAAGGGTGTTTATGATTACTTTAAAAATGATGAACAGCTTCAGGGTATTCCGGTGATAGGGCCTTCAAAACACGGTGCCCAGTTGGAAGGAAGTAAGGAATTTGCAAAGGAATTCCTCGTTAAACACGGGATACCGACAGCGCGGTACCAGTCGTTTACAAAAGATACTGTAGAGGAAGGATGCAGATTCTTAACGACATTAAATGCTCCTTATGTTTTAAAGGCCGACGGATTGGCTGCGGGTAAGGGGGTTTTAATTCTTACTGATTTGGAAGAAGCGCAGAACGAGCTGCGGAACATGCTGGTTGATGCGAAATTCGGAGATGCTTCATCTAAAGTCGTTATAGAGGAGTTCCTGGATGGGATTGAACTTTCCTGTTTTGTTCTGACGGACGGAAAGTCGTATAAGATTTTACCTACGGCAAAAGATTATAAGCGTATAGGTGAAGGCGATACCGGCTTGAATACCGGTGGAATGGGAGCAGTTTCTCCTGTGCCTTTTGCGGATGAAGAGCTTATGAAAAAAATAGAAGAGCGCATTGTAATTCCTACGGTTAAAGGATTACAGAGCGATGCTATTGAATATAAAGGCTTTGTTTTCATCGGTCTGATAAAGGTTGGAGATGATCCGTTTGTGATTGAATACAACGTCCGTATGGGAGATCCTGAAACAGAAGTGGTAATCCCGCGCCTGAAATCAGATCTTGTAACCTTGTTCGAAGCGGTCGCAAACGAAAAGCTGGCAGATGCGGCTCTGGAAATTGACGAAAGAAGCGCTACAACGGTGATGATCGTTTCCGGAGGTTATCCGGAAGATTATGAAAAGGGAAAGGTAATTTCGGGATTGGAAAACGTGGAGAACGCCATAGCATTCCATGCAGGAACGGCGGTAAAGAATGGTGATGTTGTAACAAGCGGTGGACGTGTGATTGCGGTTACAGCTTATGGAACAGACTTCCGTGAGGCCTTGAAATTATCCTACGACAATGTGAAGAAAATTGATTTTGAAGGAAAATATTACAGAACCGATTTAGGGTTTGACTTATAATAAAAAAGGCAGGTTTTAAACCTGCCTTTTTTATTTCCATTTCGGAGAATTTTATTTTAAACATCATCAAAGTCCACATAAATCTCATCGGAAGTCACGTAGGCCTGGCAGGCAAGGAGCAATCCTTCCTCCACTTCATCATCCATTAAAATATGGTTGGTTTTCATTTCGGCAGTTCCCTTCACCGTTCTGCACATACAGGAACTGCATATTCCTCCCTGGCACGAATAAGGAGCATCCACTCCGTGTTTCAGCGCAGCGTTGAGTATGTTTTCCGTCCTTGGCATACTGAAGGTCGTTTCCACATCGTCCACAAGCACCGTGACTTTTACCATACCCTCTCCTGTAACAGGAATTTCTCCGTTGGTGGAACTGGTTGTAAACAGCTCATAATGCACAATATCTTCTGATACTCCGTTTTCTTTCAGTACCGACGTCACTTTTGAAATCATGTCTTCGGGACCGCAAAGGAAATAAGCATCAAATGTTTTTTCACTGTGCTTGTTCTTGAATACAAAGTTAAGTGTTGAGCGTTCTATTCTGCCGAATAAACTTCCTTCGGGATGAACCCTAGTGAACGTGTAATGTACAAAGAAACGTCCAAGATAGGTGTTTTTTAAAGCTTCAAGCTCTTTATAGTATATGGTTTCCTCAATGGTTTTGTTTCCATAAATCAAAACAAATGTTGTGTCTTTATCGCGTTCCAGAACATCTTTTGCCAGAGATATAATAGGGGTGATGCCGCTTCCGGCAGCTATTCCGGCGATTGTTTTTGCCGATTTGTCTTCCAGTATGAATTTTCCTTCCGGCGGAGCAACTTCCAATACATCACCTACTTTTAACTGTTGTGTGACATACTGGGAAAACTTCCCGTTTTCTATTGCTTTTACCACAACACGCACTTCGTTACTTTTAGGAGAAGAGCTGATAGAATACGACCTGCGGACTTCTTCACCATTGATCTGAGCCTTAATGTTGAGATACTGCCCGGCTTCAAACTGGTATTCTGTCATTAATTCAGCCGGTATATCAAAAACTACGGAAACGGCCGATGGTGTTTCTTTTCTTATTTCTTTAATCTTTAAAGGATGGAATTTTGACATTGCTAATGAATTTATGCAAAAATACAAAATTTAAGCTGCTCCGGGGAGAACATTTTGGCATTTCAATAGTGAAAAAAGTATGCCTAATATTTTGATGTATAGAAATACTATGTATCTTTGCGCAATGCCTAAAAATCTTTAGTATGAAAAAGCAACAACAATTGTACAAGGGAAGCCTGAATACCATCATCATGAAGCTCCTGGAGCAAAACGGCAAAATGTACGGATATGAGATTACGCAGAAAGTAAAGGAAATAACGCAGGGTGAAATGAACATTACCGAAGGAGCGCTTTATCCGGCACTGCATAAGATGGAAGCGGAAGGATTTCTTGATGTGGAACTGGACCGTGTTGATGGCCGTATCAGGAAATATTATAAGCTTACAGCAAACGGAGCTGAAGAAACGGTTTCGCGTATGGAAGAACTGGAAAACTTTATCCGTAATATGCAAACCATTGTTAACCCTAATCTGAAAATCGGGTAAGATGAAGGTAACTGCTAAACAGATTAACCGTATAGATGAACGGCTTATAGCCACCGGTTTTCATTTTATGGATATCCGCTTGGAGGTGCTGGACCATCTTGTATGCCTGCTTGAAGAGCGGGAGGGGGATTTTGATACGGAACTTGAAAAAATTTTTATTTCGGAAAGTGCCTATCTTCAACAACAAAGGAAGAGTTTTCTTTTCAGAATGGCCGGAGCCAGGATTAACTTGTTCAAAGATCTGCTTTGGAATCCCGTTTTCATTACGCTCTGTATCCTTTCTTTTACCGTATATTCCCTTTTGCCTTATAATTCTGTAAGAGACCTGCTGAACGACCTGGATATTTTACCGGTTGCTTTGCCTATTGCGGCTTTTGTATTGCATGGCTGGTATTTTTTCAGATCAAAAAATAAAGTTACGGGGACATTTGCTGCGCTATTTTCCATTTCATTGCTGTTACAGTTTTATCTTTTATTTCTGGTACCGCTGGTGAGGAAATTGGAAAATACCTGGTCTGTGCTCATTCTTTCCCTTTTCACATCCGTGGGACTTATGATGTATGTGCTGTTTTTTACGTACAAGCATAAAAATGAGGCAAAATACAGAAAGCTGCTGGGTTAGGTGATAGGGCCATGTTGCAATAAAAAACGATATCAAAATTTAAATTAAAGATGAAAATTTTCAAATATTACAGAATAGTCTTTTTATTGAGCTTTTTGATCCTGCTTGCAGGATCAATACTTAAGGTTGCAAATTCTGAAGTTGGTGTTTTTAATGGGAATACTATTCTTATTTCAGGTTTGGTAACTTCTGTATTAGCCGTTTTACTGGCCTTTTATACGATTTTCAAGTCGGCAAAAATGCCTGCAGGCGAAAAGCTTATATGGGTATTGCTTTTCTCGCTGGGCTTTTTGTTTCGGATTGGGTTCATTGCCTTTTTAGTGGGATTGATCTTCTTTTTCATAGGGCCCCGGCGTTTATTTTTTAAAAATACAATCACCGAGGAACAGGAATAAAAAAAACGCTTTGAAGTTTCAAAGCGCTTTTTTTATTAAAAGTTTGATTTAAACTGTTCAAGAAAACGGACATCGTTTTCGAAATACATACGGATATCTCCTATCTGGTAAAGTAACATGGCCATACGTTCCAAGCCCATTCCGAATGCAAAGCCTGAATAATCCTCAGGATTGATGTTGGATGCCTTTAATACGTTGGGGTCTACCATTCCACATCCCATAATTTCAAGCCATCCGGTTCCTTTTGTTATACGATAATCAGTCTCCGTTTTAAGTCCCCAGTAAACATCCACTTCAGCACTTGGTTCCGTAAAAGGAAAATAGGAAGGACGTAAACGGATCTTTGATTTACCGAACATTTCCTTCGTAAAATACAAAAGGGTCTGCTTAAGATCGGCAAATGATACGTCTTTATCAATATAGAGTCCCTCTACCTGATGGAAAATACAGTGGGAACGTGAAGAAATGGCTTCATTCCGGAATACGCGTCCCGGAGAGATGGTACGTATCGGCGGCTGGTTATTTTCCATATAGCGTACCTGAACGGATGAGGTATGCGTTCGCAACAGGTAATCCGGATTCATCTGGACGAAAAACGTATCCTGCATATCACGTGCGGGGTGATGAGCCGGAAAATTCAATGCTTCAAAATTATGCCAGTCATCTTCAATTTCCGGACCTTCCGAAACATTAAAACCGATGTTGGAAAAAACGTCGATTACCTGATTTTTAACTAAAGAGATAGGATGACGGGATCCGATACTGATCGGAGTTCCGGGACGAGTTAAGTCGCCGAAAGATCCTGCAGCATCTTCCTTTGCTTCCAGAACATCCTGAATACCACGGATTTTGTTTTCTACGGTATTCTTTAATGTATTGATAGCCTGTCCAAAATCTTTTTTCTGATCGTTGGGAACATTTTTAAATTCGGCAAAAATCTCGTTAATCAAGCCTTTTTTAGAAATAAACTTTATTCTAAAAGCATCTAAAGCTTCTTTATTTTCGGTAGTAAAAGCTTCTGCTTCACCAATCAGCTCTTTAATCTTGTCTATCATTTTTTCTGAAAAGTAATTGTTACAAATTTACGCTTTTTGGTTGATGCGTGAAATTAGAAAGGTTAAAAATTAGCTAACGGATGTATCCGTTTTCCAAAAAATAATGAACAATAGCATCTTTCATTAAAATGGTCTGCTCTCCGGCTTTTAAATGGGGCAATTGTTCTTTAACGATGTAATGAGGCCATCCGTCATGGTCAAAATGTGAAAATTCGTAATACCCGAAAGGCTCTAATAGTCTACAGATGGCTATATGCATGATGTTGACCTTTTCATCCTTTTTGAACTTTTTATTGAATTTCCCTAATTCCTGTATGCCTATCAGATAAATGATCCCGTCCACATCCAGCTTGTCACCATCGGCAAACTGATTCGATAGCCTTGAAACCAACAGGTCCCATCGTTCTTTTAATTGTTCGTCTCGTGCCATAACTATTTTTTTGAACTACAAAGATATTTCTAAATGCTGAAACTACTTTATATTTACACTTTATTTTAAAAATATGATCATCGTAGATATAATTATTGCCGTTCTTTTGGGATACGCACTGTTTAAAGGAATACAAAACGGGCTTGTGGTTTCAGTAATATCACTGGTTGCACTGATTGTAGGAATTTATGTTTCTTTGAGGTTTTCTTTTTTTACAAGGGAACTTCTGGCTGGAAGTACAAGCTGGAATCCCCAAACAATCACCGTAGCTGCTTTTTTTCTCACTTTTGTCATCGTCCTGATCCTACTTTTTATATTGGGAAAAACAATAACAAAACTTGTGGACAGTCTGGCCCTGGGGATGGTTAATAAGTTGGCAGGAGCCGTATTTGAATGTCTTAAGATGGTCCTCATTATATCGGTATTTCTGAATCTTTTTCAGAAAATCAATTTCAGGAATCTTATCGTTTCGGAAGAAACACTTGATAAATCTGTTTTCTATAAACCCGTAGAGCGAATTTCCAAAATCGTTTTTCCCCTCATGGACAAATGGTATAAAACGGCTTTGGAGGAAGCAGCCCAAAGTGTTGAAGAAATGAAGAAAAAGGAAAAAACCACCCTGGAATAGGTGGTTTTTTTACGATGAAACTGTTTTTAACCCGATGATGGATCCTATGAGTGTTGTAATAAAGAACATACGCCAGAAGGTAGTCGGGTCCTTAAATACAATGATTCCTACAAGAACGGTTCCTACGGCTCCTATACCGGTCCAGACAGCGTAAGCTGTACCTAAAGGCAATGTCTGGGTTGCTTTCATAAGTAGTCCCATGCTCAGTATAAGGGATACTACGAATCCGGCATACCATGCATATGATTCACTTCCTGATAATTCCTTTGCTTTTCCCAGGCAGGTGGTAAAAAGTACTTCAAACAATCCTGCTACAATTAAAATAATCCAGTTCATATTTCTAATGATTTTCCTGCAAAGGTCCGGCAATTTAAAGAGGAACTTTTTTACAAATGTTAAAAAATAAGAACTTAATTATTTTATATCGGCCCGAATCCTGCTCAGGCTAACTTGTGTAATACCCAGATAGGAAGCGATATGTCCAAGCGGAACCCGTTGAATAATGCCCGGTTGATAGGTAATAAGATCAATATAGCGCTCCTTTGCAGTTTTGAACTGCAGGCCAATTAAGCGTTCTTCAGCTCTGATAAGTTCCAGTTCAGCAAATTTCCTGCCCCAGTTGGCAATATCAATATTGGTTTTAAAGAAAGACTGAAGGATGTCGGAATATATTTCATAGAATGTACAATCTTCCAGTAATACAATGTCTTCATAGCTTTTTTCGTCATTTATGTAATTTTTCATGGAAAGTACAATGGCGCCCTCCATACCGAACCAGAAGGTTACCTCCTGTTCCGGTGTATGCGCAAATGCTCTTACCAGCCCTTTTTTGAGAAAATAAATACGTTTTTCAATTTTGCTTTGTTGAAACAAAACGCTCCCTTTTGGGAGCCGGACCTCTTTTGCATGTTTATTGAGAAGCTCTTTTGAGACAGGTGTTAATATATAAACAGAATCAAGTATGGTGTTTAAATCCATTTTTCTGAATTAAAAGGTTGATGATTACGGACGAAAAGATACAATTTTTCGTAAAGATCAAAAGACACGAGGTCATCTTTTGTGAAATAGATTTTGATCCTGAAAATTTTAGAATGCTAAAATGAAAGGTGAGTATTTTACTCCTATTTTGTTAATTAAATCGCCTTTTTTAATGAAGATTCCCACGTTTGCTAACTTTGCTGAAGATTTAGGAAAAGAAAAATTCAGGTTTAATGAAAATTCAGGTTAGGGACGTGAAGTTTTCATTAGGCTGTAAGGAAAAATTATTGTTGGGTTTTTATGAAAAAAGGGCACTTTCATAAAACATTTATTAATGTTTTAATTGGGTACATTAATGAAATCATGTGTAAAAGCAGCGAATTGTATCGTATGATGCATTTCGTTGTGGCATATGATTCATAATTTATGAAATCTTACCTTTTTAGTTTATAAATATTCGGGCTGTTATGTTGTAAATGTCCGGTATATGTAATGTCTTATAGATTCTTCTGAATTTTTCCGCTAAGGATAAAATTGTTTAAAAATATCTTTTCATCTGAAAACAGTTCGATATGGGAAAAAAATATTTTTTGTTTTGTTTATTGTTGTCAGGAGCTTTGGTAAAGGCCCAGACAAATAACGAAGCTACGGTCAATACAGGTGATATGAAGATAACCCCGGGCACCGAGGTCTCCACGTATTTTGATTTTACGAACGCAGTTACGGGAAATGTACTAAACGATGGCTCGTTTTACTTTTACGGGCATTACCGTAACGAAGGACTTTTCAGCTACAGTACCAACAGCACTACGGGTTATGTAGTTTTCGAGGGCTTGATGGAGGGTCTTCAGGATATATCGGGCAGTTCACCGAGCAGCTTTTACGATGTATTGTTCAACAAAACGGGCAAGGATCATTCTTTTGGTTTGCGCAACGATATTGCAGCAGCAGGAACGGTCAACCTGAGCGAGGGAGTTGTTTTGATGGACAA
>Ga0153917_1000195_pt1 | contig 52860 bp, 48 predicted proteins | sample TSFL001MetaG_FD_104695 | JGI IMG/M metagenome (GOLD analysis project Ga0153917, IMG submission 104695) | Attine ant fungus gardens microbial communities from Florida, USA - TSFL001 MetaG | ecosystem: Host-associated > Fungi > Mycelium > Unclassified | place: USA: Florida, Paynes Creek Historic...
GCACAGTCTGCCGCTGGTGCCGGACGCCGGTCTGTTCGTCGTGAACTTCTTCAGCTTCTTCACCATCCAGTCCAACCTCCTGGGCATGGGCATGCTGATCGCGGCGGCGTGGTTCGCGTTCCGGCGCGGCGAGGACTCCGCTCCTTTCACCCTGTTCCGTGGGTGCACAACCGCGTATCTGACGACGACGCTCGTCGTCTTCAACACGCTGCTGCGTGACCTCGCCCTCGATCAGGCGACGACGCTGGGATGGTCGAACGAGGTCCTGCACCTCTGGGCACCGCTCTACGTGCTGCTGGACTGGGCTCTCGCGCCGGGGCGCCGGCCCATCCCCTGGACACGATTGTGGACGGTGGCCGTCTACCCCCTTGCTTGGGCGGCGTACACCATGCTGCGCGGGGCGGCGACGGGCTGGTATCCGTATCCGTTCCTGAATCCGTCCGTCGAACCTGGCATCGGCTACGACGGCGTTCTCGTCTACATCGTCGCGATCGCAGCATTCATCCTGCTCGTGATGGCGGGCATCGTGGGTCTCTCCCGCGCGCAACGTCGCTCAGGGGCCAGCGGCGCGCCTCAGAGCACGTGGCGCAGGTAGCGTTCCGGGGCCTCGAGGAATCCGCGCCAGCCGCGGACCAATTGGGCTTCGTCGTACTCCACCTCCCGCAGGCCCCATTCGCCGAGCTCCAGGAGCGTGGCGCCGGGCAGCGCGGCCAGGACGGGGGAGTGGGTGGAGAGGATCACCTGGGACCCGCCGGCCATGAGATGGCGCAGGAGCACGATGAGGGCAAGGCACCCGCTCAGGGAGAGCGCCGACTCGGGTTCGTCGAGGATCCAGAGGCCCGTCACCGGGCTCCGCGATTCGACGAGTTCCAGGAAGGACTCTCCGTGGCTGAGCTCGTGCAGGCGTTCCGGGTGGGCCGGGTCCGCGTGTTCTTCCAGGTAGGTGTAGAGGCCGTGCATCGTCTCGGCCCGCAGAAAGAAACCGTGGCGGCTGGCCGACGGGCCGCGGACCAGCCTCAGGTGGTGCGCCAAGGGCGACTCGTACGCCCGTGTGGCATGTCGGACGTTCGTGGTGCCGCCTTCGACGTTGAGCCCGAACGCCTCCGCGATCGCCTCGACGAGCGTCGACTTGCCGACGCCGTTCTCGCCCGTGATGACGGTGGCGGCGCCCGGCGAGAACCCGTCGTCGAACACGGAACGGATCGGCGCCAGGGTGGCCGGCCACACGCCTCGGTCCAGGGGCGCGTCGCTGCGTTCCAGCACCCGCTGCACGGGCAGGTTGGCAGTCCAGGTGCTGGGGAAGCCCCGCTTCTGACTCATGGCGTCACTGTGCCACGGGGGGCCGACACCGTGGCCGGGCCGCGACACCGTCCCCGTAGGCTAGGGCGCATGAATCCCGCCGCGATCGTCGACACCCTCGCCTCCCTGACCGGCCTGCCGTACTCCAAGCTGCACGCCACCGGCAACGATTTCGTCATGGTCTCCGCCCCGAACGGCGAGCGTTCGCTGAGCCCCGCGCAGGTGGCCGCCGTGTGCGATCGCCACCTGGGGATCGGAGGCGACGGGTTCATCCGCGCCGTCCGTTCGGAGGCATTGGCCGCCACCGAACCCACGGCCCGCGCGGCCGCGGACGCCGGTGCCGAGTGGTTCATGGACTACTCCAACGGTGACGGCTCGATCGCCGAGATGTGCGGCAACGGCGTGAGAGCCTTCGCCCACTACCTGCTCCTGGAGGGCCTGGCGCAGATCCCGGCCGAAGGGCTCAAGATCGGCACGCGGGGCGGCGTCAAGGTCGTCACCCGATCGGGCGACGGCTACCGCGTGGACATGGGGCCGTGGGAGTTCATCCACCCCGCCCGCGCCGAGGCGGACGCCACGGACTCGCTCGTCACCACGGCCGGTCTGGACGTGCCCCGTCCCTCGCTCTCGGTGAGCATGGGCAATCCGCACACCGTCGTGGCCCTGCCCGACGCCGCCGAACTCGCCTCCCTGGACCTCACGCGCCTCCCGGCCGTGGAGCCGCTCCCGCCGCACGGCGTGAACGTGGAGTACGTGGTCCCGGCCGAGCCGCTCGTCGTGGACCGCGTCGCCGCGATCGACATGCGAGTGCACGAGCGCGGCGTGGGGGAGACCTTGTCCTGCGGCACCGGCATCTGCGCCGCCGTCGTCGCCGTGCGCCACTGGGCGGGCGCGGCGGGGCGCGACGCCGCGGCCTGGGCCGTGAGCGTGCCCGGCGGGGTGTGCGGGGTGCGTTTCTCCGTGGGGGCCGACGGCGCGGAGCACGTCTTCCTCTCGGGTCCCGCCGTGCGCGTGGCCACCGGCGTCATCGCCGGCGCCTGAGGGCGGGGCCGGTCGGGCCGGGCGTGCCCCTCAGCCCAGGCGCGCCACGCGCAGCACGCGGAAGGCCTTCTCGCGCGCGAAGCGTTCCACCTCGTAGGCCTCGCCGAGCTCGCGTTCCATCCAGGCCTGCAGCGAGTCCGAGCCCAGGTTCTTCTGGACCACGAGGTAGGCCTCGCCGCCCACGGCGAGCCGGGGGAGCCACGTCAGCAGGATCTCGTGGAGGGCCTCCTTGCCCACGCGAATGGGCGGGTTGGACCAGATCAGGTCGAAGCGGATGCCCGCGTCCACGGACTCGGGCGTGGAGGCCACCACGCAGGAGCAGCCCAGGGCCGCCGCGTTGTCCCGCGTCAGTCCCAGGGAGCGCTCGTTGACGTCCACGGCGTGGACCGTGGCGTCCGGGGACTCGAGGGCCAGCGTGAGGGCGATGGGGCCCCAGCCGCAGCCGATGTCGAGGAAGGTTCCCTCCGCCGGCGGCGCCGGGACGCGAGCCAGGAGGGCGTGCGTGCCCTTGTCCAAGCCGTCAGGGCTGAAGATGCCGTTGGCCGTCGTGACCTCGCGTTCCCTCCCCGCGAGCTCCACCCGGACGGTGCGGCGGCGCTCGGGGGTATCGGGCGTGGAGGTGAAGTAGTGCTGGGCGACCATGGGGAGAAGCCTACCGACGCGAGTGATAGGGTTTTCTCTATGACTCTGTTCTTCCTCTGAGGCACCCCGCGCAGGCCCCGCCTCCCCCCACACCCTCGAAGCGTCCACAGGACGGCTTCGCCGAGGGGGGAAACGCCGCCGCCGCGCGCCCGCCGCCGGTAGACTCGACCCATCGTCAACAGGGAGAACATGACCCATCAGGATTCCTCGCGCGCCCAGGACGGCGCAGCGAAGCACACCACGCCAGAGCAGAACGCGGCCATCCAGGCCGAGCGCCTCGCAACGGACGCCCAGATCGAGCGGACCATCGCCCGCATCCTCGACGCCGACGCCCAGCGGGCGGTCCGGGCCGCCAGGATCGGCGAGCCGGAAGCCTTGGGCGACCGGGCGTCGTCGGGCACAGGAAACGACGGCCGCCTCCGCGGCCGCGCACAGGCGCTCTCCACGCTGGACACGGAGCACTCCTCCTACGACGGCGAGCAGGACGACCTCGCCGACCGACGCGCGCTGCGCCGCGTGGCCGGGCTCTCCACGGAACTCGAGGACGTCACCGAGGTCGAGTACCGTCAGCTGCGCCTGGAGCGCGTGGTGTTGGCCGGCATCTGGAGCGAGGGTACGGCCCAGGACGCGGAGAACTCGCTGCAGGAACTCGCGGCGCTCGCCGAGACCGCCGGGTCCGAGGTGCTGGACGGCGTGATCCAGCGTCGTCTCAAGCCGGACACCTCCACCTTCCTCGGCAAGGGCAAGGCCCTTGAACTCAAGGACATCGTGGAGGAGACGGGCGCGGACACCGTCATCGTCGACTCCGAGCTCTCGCCGTCGCAGCGACGCGGCCTGGAGGACGTCGTCAAGGTCAAGGTCATCGACCGCACGGCCCTCATCCTCGACATCTTCGCCCAGCACGCCAAGTCCCGCGAGGGCAAGGCCCAGGTGGAGCTCGCCCAGCTCGAGTACCTCCTGCCGCGACTACGCGGCTGGGGCGAGTCCATGTCCCGCCAGGCCGGCGGCCAGGTGGGCGGCGCGGGCGCAGGCATGGGCTCCCGCGGTCCCGGTGAGACCAAGATCGAGCTGGACCGCCGCCGCATCCACTCGCGCATGGCCAAGCTGCGCCGGGAGATCGCCGGCATGAAACCGGCTCGCGAGGCCAAGAGGGCCTCCCGCAAGCGCAACTCCGTGCCCTCCGTCGCCATCGTCGGCTACACCAACGCGGGCAAGTCCTCGCTGCTCAACCGCCTCACCGACGCCGGCGTGCTCGTCGAGAACGCGCTCTTCGCGACCCTTGATCCCACGGTCCGCCAGGCCGTCACGCCGGACGGCATCGGGTTCACGCTCGCCGACACGGTGGGCTTCGTCCGCTCGCTCCCCACCCAGCTCGTGGAGGCCTTCCGCTCCACGCTGGAGGAGGCCGCGGACGCGGATCTGCTCCTGCACGTCGTGGACGCCTCGCACCCGGATCCGGAGGGGCAGATCGCCGCCGTGCGGGAGGTCCTCGCGGATGTGGACGCGCAGGAGGTGCCGGAGCTGATCGTCCTGAACAAAGCGGACATCGCCGACCCCACGGTCGTGGAGCGCCTGCGCCACAGCCAGCGCGAGACCGTCGTGGTCTCCGCGCGCTCCGGCGAGGGCGTCGCCGAGCTGATGCAGCGCATCTCCGACCTCATCCCGCGTCCGTCCGTGCCGCTGGACCTCGTGGTGCCGTACTCGCGCGGCGACCTCGTGGCGCGCCTGCACGGCGCGGACGCGGAGATCCTCTCCACGGAGCACCGCGAGGACGGCACCCACCTGCGCGTGCTGGTCAAGGAAGCCCTCGCCGCCGAGCTGGCCGACTACGTCGTGGCCTCGTGAGCCGGGGAGTCGCGGCATGAGCGTGTTCGAAGCGGATGAGCTGGACGTCGAGGCGCTCCTCGACACGGCCGTGACTGGCCTGGGCGGGCAACGCCGCGACGGCCAACACGAGATGGCCAGGCGCGTGGACGCCTCGTTGACCGAGGGCAAGCATCTCCTGGTGCAGGCCGGGACCGGCACGGGCAAGTCCTTGGCGTACCTGGTCCCGGCGATCAAGCACTCCATCGACGCGGAGAAGCCCATCATCGTCTCCACGGCGACGCTGGCGCTACAGTCCCAGATCGTGAGCCGCGACGTGCCGCGCCTGCTGGAGGCGCTCAAAGACGAGCTCCCGCGCGAGGTGGACGTCGCGCTGCTCAAGGGCCGCAACAACTACGTCTGCAAGTACAAGCTCGGCGGCGGCTATCCGGACGACGAGGACGCGCTCTTCGGACTCGAGGAGGCCGGAGGCAGTCGCTCCACGGGATTCGACGAGGGCCCCAGCTCGCCGCTGGGCCGCGAGGTCATCCGCCTGCGGGAGTGGGCGGATCAGACCGAGACGGGGGACCGCGACGAGGTCACGCCGTCCGTCTCCGATAAGGCCTGGCGCCAGGTCTCGGTCTCCTCGATGGAATGCCTGGGTGCTCAGAGCTGCCCCATGGCGGAGGAATGCTTCACGGAGCGGGCCAGGGCCCACGCCGCCGAGGCCGACGTCGTGGTGACGAACCACGCCATGCTGGCCGTCTCCACGTTCGAGGGCCTGGCGGTCCTTCCCGAGTTCGACGCCGTCATCATCGACGAGGCGCACGAGCTGCAGGACCGCGTGACCTCCGCCGTGACGCGTCCCCTGTCCTCCTCCGCCGTGGCGCACGCGGCGGCCTCCGCCCGCAAGCATCTCAAGGCCACCGTCAAGGGGCTCAAGGACGCGGGCGTCGCGCTGGAGAAGGCCACCGTCGGCGTGGCAACGGGGCTGCTGCCCCGCGGCCTCAACGAGGAGATGGCGGCCGCCGTCGACCAGGTGCGCGACGCCGCCAAGCTGGCGCTGTCCGAGTCCAAACCGGAGCCGGGTGCCCCGGCCGACGGCGGCCGGCAGACCGCGCGCTCCGAGCTGGCCCAGCTCGTGGAACTGGCGGACCGCCTGCTCGGCGCGCATGAGGAGCGCGAGGTCGTATGGGCGGCCCGTCCCGGCGCCTTCGAACCCGGCCGCGGGTACGTGGTGCCGGGGGACGACACCCCGGCCGTTTTGATGGTGGCCCCGCTCTCCGTGGCCGGCCGCCTGCGCGAGGGGCTCTTCGACGGCCACACCGTGGTCCTCACCTCGGCGACGCTGGCGCTCGGCGCCCGCTTCGAGCCCGTGGCTGGTGGGCTGGGACTCATGGGCGAGGGCGCGCCCGAGTGGGAGGCCATCGACGTCGGCAGCCCCTTCAACTACCCGGCGCAGGGCATGCTCTACGTGGCGCGGCACCTGCCGCCCCCGGGCCGGGGGCTCTCCGACGCCGCGCTGGATGAGATCGAGGCGCTCATCACCGCCTCCGGCGGAGCCACCCTGGCCCTCTTCTCCTCGCGCCGTGCGGCGGAGGAGGCGGCCGAGGCGCTGCGCAAGCGAGTGGACGTGCCGATCCTGTGCCAGGGGGAGGCGAGCATCCCCGAGCTGGTGCGCACCTTCGCGGAGGACGAGGCCACGTGCCTCTTCGGCACCATGACCCTGTGGCAGGGTGTGGACGTTCCCGGCCCGCACTGCCGCCTCGTCATCATCGACCGCATCCCGTTCCCGCGGCCGGACGACCCGCTGTCCACGGCCCGCACCCGCGACGTGAACCAGCACGGTGGCAACGGCTTCATGGCGGTCTCCGCCCAGCACGCCGCCGTGCGCCTGGCTCAGGGGGCCGGCCGCCTCATTCGCTCCGTGAGCGACCGGGGCGTCGTCGCGATCCTGGATTCGCGCATGGTCTCCAAGGGCTACGGCGGGTTCCTCAAGGACACGCTCCCGCCGCTGTGGCCCACCACGGAGCGCCCCACGGTGCTCGCCGCCCTCGGCCGGCTCTCTCAGGCCACCGAGGAGGGCGACGCGGGCTAGAGCGCCCGTAGCACCGAGACGACCTTGCCCATGACGGTGGCGTGGTCGCCGAGGATGGGCTCGTAGTTGGTGTTCTGGGGCAGCAGCCAGGTGTGGCCGTCGCGCTGGCGGAAGGTCTTCACGGTGGCCTCGTCGTTGAGCAGCGCCGCGACGATGTCCCCGTTGACGGCCGTGTTCTGGCGGCGCACCACCACGAGGTCGCCGTCGCAGATGGCGGCATCGATCATGGAGTCGCCGGAGACCTTCAGCATGAAGAGCTCGCCGTGGCCAACCAGCTGGCGGGGGAGCGCCACGACGTCCTCGACCTGCTGCTCGGCCAGGATGGGCCCGCCCGCGGCGATCCGCCCCACGAGCGGGACGAGCGCCTGGGCGGAGAGCATCTCCTCGCGGCTGCGCGGGTCCGGCACGACCACTAGATTCGGGGCCTCCGGGGCGGGGGTGTCCGCCGCGGATGCGGGGTCGGCTGAGAACGACTCTCCGGGGGGGCCGCCGGGCGTGGCCCGTGCCAGGACCCGCCCGTCGAGGCCGCGCAGGACCTCGAGCGCACGGGGGAGCTTGGGGTCGCGGCGCAGGTAGCCGCGCTTGACGAGCTGGTTGAACTGGTGCGTCACGGAAGAGAGCGAGGCCAGGCCCACCGTCTCGCCGATCTCACGCATGGTGGGAGGGTAGCCGCGGGTCTGGATCGAGGTGGAGATGGCCTCGAGGATCTCTACCTGCCGCGGGGTGAGGGGCTTGTTCCACTCGCGGCTCTCCTGCGCTGTGCTCACGACTGTCTCCTCGTGTCCGTCCGCCCCGGCGGCTCTGCTCTGCCCCGGTCGCTGCGACCGAAGTGTCGGGGGGTGGGCCTTTCATGGATGAGAGGCCGCTCCCGTGACCCAAGCCTAGGCCGCGGGAAGACCGGTTTCAAAGATTTGTTCGACCGTGTCTCGACAAGACTCGAACAGCCGTGCTAGAAATGTTCTAACGCCTCATCGAAGACATCTTCGAAGAAGCACCTCCTCGTTTCGAATCCGTTCGGAAGGACCCACCATGTCGCAGATCGCCTTCGCCGCCCCCGTCTCGCCGGCGCCGCTGAAGCTCACCGCCCGTGGTCGCGTGATCCTGCTCGCGCTCCCGCTGTTGGTGTTCGTCACCCTGCTCACGCTCGTGGTGGGCGCGTGGCTAAACCCGGCCAACGCCTCGCAGACCCACTCGGTCGGCCCGGGCACGGGCCTCATCGAGGTCACGGTGGTGCAGGGAGATTCGCTGTGGACGCTGGCCCGCGAGTTCGCCCCGGAGCAGGACGTCCGCGAGGTGGTTGCCCGGATCGAGAAGCTCAACGAGGTGCCGGCGGTGCTCAAGCCCGGCCAGACTCTCGTGGTCCCCACGGACGAGTAGCTCGTCCCCTCAGAACGTGGTCCCCGCCGGGGGTGCTGCGGGCGCAGGTCACCGCGCCCGCCCCGGCGGGAACCCACACCCCTCACGGCCCCGGCCTCCGTCATGGAGGCCGGGGCTCTGTCCTTCCCGCCCTAGACTCGATTCCGTGAGTGAAGACCGCCTGGATCGCCTGTCCCGCCTGCCGTTGCGTGAGAACCTCAAGGGCCTCTCGCCTTACGGTGCGCCGCAGATCGACGTCCCCGTGCAGCTCAACGTCAACGAGAACACGCATCCCCTGCCGCAGGAGGTTGTGGACGCGATCACCGAGGCCGTCCGTGAGGCGGCCACCGGCCTGAACCGCTATCCCGATCGCGACTTCGTGGACCTGCGTCGCGACCTCGCCGCCTACCTGGGGCATGGGCTCACCCAGGAGAACGTCTGGGCGGCCAACGGCTCCAACGAGGTTCTCCAGCAGCTGCTGCAGGCCTTCGGCGGCCCGGGCCGCACCCTCCTGAGCTTCCCGCCCACCTATTCCATGTACCCGCTGCTCGCAGCGGGGACGGATACCGCCTACGTGGCCGGTGAGCGCGGGGAGGATTACGCCCTCACCGCGGGCTCCGCCGCCGCCCAGGTGCGCCACCACGCCCCGTCCGTCGTGTTCCTGTGCTCGCCCAACAACCCGACGGGCACGGCGCTGGGGCTGGACGTCGTCGAGGCCGTCTACGAGGCGGGCGCGGCGAGCAACACCATGGTCGTCGTGGATGAGGCCTACGCCGAGTTCGCGCAGGCCGGCACCGAGTCCGCCCTGACCCTGCTGCCGGGGCGCGAACGCCTGGTCGTCACGCGCACCATGTCCAAGGCTTTCGCCCTGGCCGGTGCCAGGCTGGGCTACCTGGCCGCGGCGCCGGAAGTCGTCGACGCCCTCCAGCTCGTCCGTCTGCCCTATCACCTCTCCGCCGTCACCCAGGCCACGGCCCGTGCCGCCCTGGCCCACGCCGCCGTGCTCCAGCGCAACGTCGAGGACATCAAGGTGCAGCGCGACCGCATCGTGGCCCGGCTCAAGGAGCTCGGCCTGACGCCCGCCGTCTCCGATTCCAACTTCGTCACCTTCGGCGGACTGCGGGATCCGCACTCGGTGTTCGAGGCGCTCCTGGTGGACGGCATCATCGTCCGCGACAACGGCCTGCCCGGTCAGCTGCGCGTCACGGCCGGAACCAAGGAGGAGACCACGCTCTTCCTCGACGCCCTCGCGCGCCACCTGGGCGCGCACCCGGACGCCCGCGCCTGAGCGCTCCGCCTAAACTGGCCTCACCACCCCTCAAGACAAGCATGGAGAGCATCATGCCCGCCGAACTCCTCTCCGGCCGTCGCGCCCGGATGGAACGCGTCACGAGCGAATCGAGTGTCCTGGTCGAGATCGACCTGGACGGCACGGGACGCGCCGACATCGACACCTCGGTGCCGTTCTACGACCACATGCTGAACGCCCTGGCCAAGCACTCGCTCATCGACCTCACGGTGCGCTCCTCCGGCGACACCCACATCGACGTGCACCACACGGTGGAGGACACGGCCATCGCCTTCGGCGAGGTGCTGCGCGTGGCGTTGGGGGACAAGGTGGGCATCCGGCGCTTCGGTACCGCGATCGTCCCGCTGGACGAGTCGCTCGCCCGCGCCGTCGTGGACATCTCCGGGCGCCCCTTCCTGGTGCATGACGGCGAGCCGGAGGGCCAGCAGTACCACCGCATCGGTGGGCACTTCACGGGCTCCATGACCCGTCACGTCTTCGAGGCGATCGCCTTCCACGCCGGCATCTGCCTGCACGTGGACCTGTTGCGTGGCCGCGACCCTCACCACATCGTCGAGGCGCAGTTCAAGGCCCTCGCCCGCGCCCTGCGCGAGGCCGTGGAACCGGATACGCGCATGGCAGGTCAGATCCCCTCGACCAAGGGTGCCCTGTGATGACGCCCAAGGTCACGGTCCTCGACTACGGGGCGGGCAACGTCCGCTCGGCGGTGCGCGCGCTGGAGCACGTCGGCGCCGAGGTGGTGCTCTCCCGCGATCCGAAGGACATCCGCGAGGCGGACGGCCTGCTTGTCCCCGGCGTGGGTGCCTACGCCGCCGTCATGGACGCGCTCAGGGCCTCCGGCTCGCTGCGCCACCTGGGCTACCGCATCGCCGGAGGCCGCCCCACCCTCGGCATCTGCGTGGGTCATCAGGTGCTCTTCGAGGCCGGAGTGGAGCACGGCGTGCGCACCGAGGGCCTGGGCGAGTGGCCCGGCGTTGTGGAGCGCCTGCCCGCCGAGGTCGTCCCGCACATGGGCTGGAACACCGTGAAGGCCCCCGAGGGAACGGTCCTCTTCGATGGCATCGAGGACGAGCGCTTCTACTTCGTCCACTCCTACGGCGTGCTGAACTGGGACTTCGACGTGACCCAGCCCAAGATGGCACCGCCGCTCGTGACCTGGGCCGAGCACGGGGCCCCGTTCGTCGCGGCCGTGGAGAATGGCGCCCTCTCCGCCACGCAGTTCCACCCGGAGAAGTCCGGCGACGCCGGCGCCGCATTGCTGCGCAACTGGATGGAGACCTTCTGATGTACTCCATCCTTCTGATGGCCCTGGGCGGCGTGCTGATCGGCGGTGCCATCTCGCTCAAGCAGCAGGGCGCCAGGCTCGCCTGGGTGATCGTCTGCGGCGTGCTCGCCGCGTCGGCGCTCGTGGCGGCCTGGGCCGTCACCTACGCCTGAGTCCTTTTTGTGCCCGACGGCGCGGGGTCACCTTGCGTCGCAGGGCTCCCCTTTCGTTCGCTTCCCTCTCGGCCCGCGCGGCCGCACCCCTTGAGGAGACCCCATGAGCACCACCCCCGGCGCCGAGCGCCTCATCCTGTTCCCCGCCGTGGACATCTCCGGCGGACAGGCCGTGCGCCTGCTCCAGGGCGAGGCTGGCTCGGAGACCAGCTACGGCGACCCGTTCGACGCCGCCGTGAACTGGTACGAGGCCGGCGCGGAGTGGATCCACGTCGTGGACCTTGACGCCGCGTTCGACCGCGGCGACAACGTCGAGGTGCTGCGTCGCATCGCCACCGAGCTGGAGCTGAAGGTGGAGCTCTCCGGCGGCATCCGCGATGATGCCTCCCTGGCCCGCGCAGCGGAGTGGGGCGCCGCCCGCGTCAACATCGGCACGGCGGCGCTGGAGAATCCCGAGTGGACGGCGCGCGCCATCGCCGAGTACGGCGAGCTCATCGCCGTGGGCCTGGACGTGAGGGGCACCACCCTGTCCGGGCACGGGTGGACCAAGGACGGCGGCGAACTCTGGGACGTCCTGGCGCGGCTCGAGGACGCCGGGTGCTCCCGCTACGTCGTCACCGACGTCACCAAGGACGGGACCCTGACGGGCCCCAACACGCAGTTGCTGGCGCAGATCGCCGAGCGCACCCACAAGCCCGTCATCGCCTCGGGTGGCATCTCCTCGCTGGAGGACCTCGAGGCCCTGCGCACGTTGGTGCCGACCGGGGTGGAGGGCGCCATCGTCGGCAAGGCTCTCTATTCCGGCCGCTTCACGTTGCCGCAGGCCCTGGACGTGGCGGGACGCCCATGAGTGCCGGATCCAAGCACGGCCCGGACGCCAGCGGCAAGCGGGAACTCCCCGAACACATCAAGGCCGCGCTGCTGCGCGGCGCCGGGGGAACGGGGGACTCCGCCGGGCAGTCCTGGGACGGACGCGACCTCTCGGGCGAGGGCAACCCCCTGCACCGCCACGACGGCGACGACGGCCTGGCCGACTCCCGCCTCGAGCTGGCCCTCGAGGGTCTCTACGCCGGCATGAACGGCGAGGAGGCCGTGATCGAGGCGCTCGCGGACGCCCGCGTCTTCGTCCCGGTCATCGCACAGACGGGAGAGACCGTGGTCAACGACCACGGTCACCTTGAGGACAAGGAGGCGGACATGGCCCTGGCCATGATTCCCGCCCCCGACGGCCGCACGGCGCTTCCCATCTTCTCCAGCGTGGACAAGCTCACGCAGTGGCACCAGGAGGCCCGCCCCGTGGCCGTCTACGCGCCCCGCGCCGCGCTGTCCGCCGTCGCCGAGGAGGCCCAGCTGCTGGTGCTCGACCCGGCGGCGGAGATCACCTTCGTGGTGCGCCGGCCGGCCGTCTGGGCCCTGGCGCAGCAGCGTGAATGGGTTCCCAGTTACAAGGACCAGTCGCTCGTGGCGCCGTTGCAGGCCGTGGCGGACGCGACCGAGGGTGTCACGGGCCTCGTGCTGGAGCCCGGTCCGGGCGTGGCCTCCCGGGCCCGCGACGGGCGGGCCCTCGCCGGCGGCGGCCACGGCCCCGAGCTGGGGTTGACCATCCTGGTGGGACCGGGGGTGAGCGAGGAGGAACTCCCGGCGCTCATCGGCGCCTTCCAGGGCAAGCTGGCGGACGTCGAGGAGCTGCGGGAGGCGGCGGACTCGCTCACGCTCGGCGTGCGCCGGGGGTGAGCAAGGAACCGGGCGCCCTGGCGCGCTACGACGCCGTCCTGCGCCGCCCCCACGTCCTCTCGCTGCTCGCGGTCGGTTTCCTGGGCCGCCTTCCCCATTCGGTGACGGCGGTCCTCGTGACGCTGCACGTCACGAGGACCCTCGGCCTCGACTACGCCTCTGCCGGGCTGGCCGCGGCCGTCCTGACGATCGGCATCGCGCTCGGCTCACCCTGGCGCGGGCGCCGCATCGACACGGTGGGGTTGCGCCGCGCCGTGGCACCCTCCATCGTGGTGGAGAGCCTGGCGTGGGGACTGGCGCCCTTCGCGAACTTCCCCGTCCTGCTCGTCCTGCTCTTCGCCGCGGGGCTCTATGCCCTGCCCGTCTTCACGATCGTGCGCCAGTCCCTCGGCGTGCTCATGGAGGGGGACGAACGCCGCACGGCGTTCTCGCTCGATTCCATCGCCACGGAGCTCGTCTTCATCGTCGGTCCCGGTGCCTCCGCCGTTGTGGCCGGCCGGCTCTCCTCTGTCCTGGCCATGGAGGCCGTGGGGGCGCTCGTGGTGATCGCCGGGCTCGTGCTGCTGTGGCGCAACCCGCCCACGCGCTCCTCGCAGCTGCCGGGGAGCCACCGCGAGCAGCTGGACACGGCGACCCTGCCGCTCGTGGCCGCGGCGTCGAGGCCCCCCGCCCGCCGCTTTGCGTGGGTCACCGCCACCGTCGCTGCCATGCTCGTCCTCTCCGCTGGCGCGGGTCTCTCGCTCTCCGGCGCGGAGGTGGGCGTCGTCGCCTTCTCCGAGCACGCGGGAGCCTCCGGGGCCGGCCTCTGGTGGGCGTACGGCATCTGGTCCGCCGCCTCGCTCGTGGGCGGCGTGGTCTACGGGGCGCAGCGGCGCCGCATCGACCCACTGGCCATCATCACCGTCCTGGGCCTGGCCATGGTCCCGGTGGCCTGGGCGCCGGACATGCTCTGGCTCGGTCTGCTCCTGGTGCCCTCCGGCTTCTTCATCGCCCCGCTCATGACGGCCGCCTCCGAGCGACTCACCGAGGTCGTGGCGGAGCGCCATCGCGGCGAGGCCATGGGCTGGTACGGCTCGGCGATGACGGGCGGCACGGCGATCGGTACGCCGCTCGTGGGTCTCGTGATCGACGCCGCCGGGCCATCCTCGGCTTTCCTGGCGTTGGCCCTCGTCGCCGCGCTCACGGGCGTGGGCACCATGGTGCTGCGCTCCGCGCGCCGCCGCCGAGCCTAGCGGGCTCAGTTGACGGGGCCGGTGAACTTCTCGCCGGGGCCCTGGCCCGGGGCGTCCGGGATGAGGGAGGCCTCGCGGAAGGCCAGCTGCAGGGAGCGCAGGCCGTCGCGCAACGGGGCGGCGTGCTGGCTGCCGATCTCGGGGGCGGCGGCCGTCACGAGACCGGCCAACGAGGTGATGAGCTTGCGGGCCTCGTCCAGGTCCTTGAGCTCGTCGGCGTCCGGGCCGTCAGCCAGGCCGACCTTGATGGCGGCGGCGCTCATGAGGTGAACGGCGGTGGTGTTGATCACCTCGACGGCGGGAACCTCGGCGATGTCGCGCACCGCCGGGGCGGCGGCGTCGTTCAGCTCTGCCTCGGAGAAGGCATGGCGGTGATCGGGATTGGGTGCGGGAGTACTCATGGGCTAAGCTTGTCACAAGACCGTCCCGTGATGGTTCGCATGAGTATGCCGCAGGGCATGGGAGAGCGGAACGTCACGGGCACAAGTGGAGGCCATCTCCCACCCGCGCATTCGCCCTCGGGCGGCCGGGTCACGGTATCGGATGCGGAAGCCGCCCAGCGATGGGTAGAGCACCGTGTGCCGCCCCCGGGTGGCCGTGTCCGGTATCCCGGTGGCCCCCGCTTCACGAAGTCGGGGGCCTTTCCCGTTGCTTCGTGGGTTGCCCTTGAATCTCTTGAAGGAGCTCAACATCAGCGACGCACGTATTAACGACCGCATCCGCGTCCCCGAGGTGCGGCTGGTCGGTCCCAACGGTGAGCAGGTTGGGGTCGTTCGTATCGAAGACGCCCTCCGCCTGGCGCAGGAGTCCGATCTCGACCTCGTCGAGGTGGCCCCGAACGCCAAGCCTCCCGTGTGCAAGCTGATGGACTTCGGCAAGTACAAGTACGAGGCGGCGCTCAAGGCCCGCGAGTCGCGCAAGAACCAGACGAACACGGTCCTCAAGGAGGTCCGCTTTCGCCTGAAGATCGATGCGCACGACTACGAGACCAAGAAGAAGAACGCCCTCAAGTTCCTGGAGCAGGGCGACAAGGTCAAGGCCATGATCCAGTTCCGCGGCCGCGAGCAGCAGCGCCCGGAGTTCGGCATCCGCCTCCTGCAGAAGTTTGCCTCCGAGGTCGCCGAGCTCGGCCAGGTCGAGTCGGCCCCCCGCCAGGACGGCCGCAACATGGTCATGGTGATCGGCCCGCTGCGCACCAAGGCGGACGCCAAGGCCCAGGCCCGCCGCGAGGCCAAGGCCTCCGGTGAGGAGACCAGCACCCGTCGCCAGCGCACCGAGCGCGTCGACACCTCCGCCCCGCAGGCCGAGGTCACGAACTCCGTGGCCGACGCCATGCCGGAGGAGCTGAAGGCACTCGTGGCGGACATGCCGACGTTCGGCAAGATCCCCGAGGGCATGCCGATCCCGTCGGCCCCCGCCCCGGTCAAGGCCGAGAAGCCGGCGGGCAAGGGGCCCCGCGGTGCCGGTGGCGCCCGAGGTCCGCGCACCGGTGACCGCCCGGAGCGTGGTGACCGCCCGGAGCGCGGCGAGCGTGGCGACCGCCCGGAACGCGGCGAGCGTTCCGAGCGTCCGGCCTCCGCCCCCCGTTCCTCGGCTCCGCGCACGGGTACCCCCCGTCCGGCCGGTGCACCGGCGCCCCGCGCCGCGGCCCCGCGCCCCGTGGCTTCGGTGCCCCGCCCGGCCGCGACGCCGGGAACGGCCCCCAAGCCGATGGCCGTGCCGAAGCCCGGTGCCATGGCGCCGAAGCCCGGAGCCCCCAAGCCGGGGGCGCCGAAGCCGGGCTCGGCGAGCAAGTAACAGCTTCCGTCCCCGTGTGGGACGGGCAGGACAAACCGGTCGCAAGGCCGGCGACAGCACTCGGGCGTCACGCCCGAGAGGACGTACAAGGAGAAGGCATTATGCCGAAGTTCAAGACCCATTCCGGGGCGAAGAAGCGTTTCAAGGTCACCGGTAGCGGCAAGCTCAAGCGCCAGCAGGCCAACCGCCGTCACTACCTGGAGCACAAGTCCTCGCGCCTGACGCGTCGACTCAAGGGCGACCTCATCGTCGCCAAGGCGGATCAGCGCACGATCCGCCGCATGCTCGGCATCTGATTCCCGCCGCGGGTTTTCCGCAGCTCACCCCATCATTTCCGCCGCGCCGCCCATCGGTCAGGCAGCGGCCCTCAGCAAAGGAGTACACACGTGGCACGTGTGAAGCGGGCAGTCAACGCCCATAAGAAGCGTCGCGTCGTCCTGGACCGTGCGTCCGGTTACCGTGGTCAGCGTTCGCGCCTGTACCGCAAGGCGAAGGAGCAGCTGCTCCACTCGTTCGTCTACAGCTTCAACGACCGTCGCAAGCGCAAGGGCGACTTCCGCCGCCTGTGGATCCAGCGCATCAACGCCGCCGCCCGCGCCAACGGCATGACCTACAACCGCCTGATCCAGGGCCTAAAGCTGGCCGGCGTCGAGGTCGACCGCCGCATGCTTGCCGAGCTGGCCGTGTCCGACGCCGGCGCGTTCGCCACCCTGGTCTCCGTGGCCAAGAAGGCCCTTCCGGCCGACGTCAACGCCCCGGTCGTCCGCTGAGGCTTCCACGTGTGAGCCGGTCCGCCGGCGACACCGCCTGAACAGGGGCGGCATCCTTTTCCCGGATGCCGCCCCTGTTGCCGTTTCGTCCCCTTCCCCAGGAGAGCATCGTGGAGATCATGTCCAACCCCCGCTCCGATCGCGTGCGCGCCACGGCCAGGCTGGCCACCGCTGCGGGGCGCCGCAAGGCGGGCTCCTTCCTCGTGGAGGGACCCCAGGCCGTCCGCGAGGCAGTGCGCGCCCACGCCGCAGGCGCCGCCGTGCTGCAGGAGGTCTTCATCACGCCGGAGCGCGCCGAGCGCGAGCCGGAGCTGGCGGGCCCGGCCGGGGTGCACACCCACCTCGTGACGGAGGAGGTGCTCTCCGCCCTCGCGGACACGGTCTCGCCCCAGGGCGTCGTGGCGCGCTGCGCGTTGCCCTCCACCACCCTGCCCGACGTCGTGCGGCCGGGTTCCGGCCTCATCGCGGTCTTGGGGCGGGTACAGGACCCGGGGAACGCGGGCACCATCCTGAGGGCGGCCGACGCGGCGGGCGCCGACGGCGTCGTGGCGCTGAGCGGCTCGGTCGACGTGTTCTCTCCCAAGGTGGTGCGCTCCACGGTGGGCTCGCTCTTCCACCTGCCCGTGGCGAGCGGTGTCTCGCTCGATGACCTGCGCGCCGCGCTTGCGGCGGCCGGCATGACGGCGCTGGCAGCGGACGGCTACGGGGAACAGGACCTGGACCAGCTGCAGGACGACGCGTCGGCGCGCCGGGCCGGCCAGACCCTCAAGGGCGCGGCCAGGCGGCCGAGCCTCGCCGCACCCACGGCGTGGCTCTTCGGCAACGAGGGGGCAGGGCTCTCCGCGGAGGAGAAGGCCGCGTGCTCCGCCCGGGTGGCGATCCCGCTCTACGGCAGGGCCGAGTCCCTCAACGTGGGCACCGCGGCGACGCTGTGCCTCTACGCTTCCGCGCGCGCCCAGCGGGCGGGGGAGGAGCGCTGATGGCTCCCGTGCGCGTCGTCGGCGCCGCCATCGTCGACTCGCTCGAACGCCCCACCCGCCTGCTGGCCGGGAGGCGTTCGGCGCCGCCAGCGCTGGCGGGGTTGTGGGAGTTCCCCGGCGGCAAGGTGGAACCGGGGGAGGACGCCACCCAGGCGCTGGTGCGTGAGCTGCGCGAGGAGCTCGGGATCGAGGCGCGCGTCGGGGCCGAGGTGCCCGCGGGGTCCCGGGCCCTCGAGGAGACGGGCTGGGGCTGGCCGCTCAAGCCCGGCGCCTCGATGCGGGTGTTCTTCGCCGAGGTGAGCGGCGGGGAGCCCGCGCCGCTGGAGGACCACGACGAGCTGCGCTGGCTCTCGCTCTCCGCCGGCTCGGACGGCGTCGTCGAGTCGGTCGAGTGGATCCCGGCGGATCTGCCGATCGTGTCAGCCGTCGTGGAGGCCGCCGCCCGCTGAACGCTCCGCCCTAGCCGGTCGTTCCCCGGCGGGGACCCGCGGACTACGATGCCGGCACGAGGTTCCCCGGAGAACGGCGGCTGGTCATGAAGGCGGCGGTGTGCACGGCCTACGGGCCGCCCCGCGTGTTGCGGATCGAGGAGCGTCCCGCGCCCGTCCCCGGTCGGCGCGAAGTGTTGGTCAGGGTCCGCGCCACCGCGGTCACCTCCAGCGACGTCTACCTGCGCGGGCTGCGTCTGCCCGCCGCGTACCGGCTCGCCGCGCGCCTGACCTTGGGGTGGCGCAGGCCGAGGCGGGCCGTGCTCGGGATGGTGCTCTCCGGGGAGGTGGCCGGGGTGGGCACGGACGTCACGGGTCTCCGGGTGGGGGAGGAGGTCTTCGGCTTCGACCGGCGCGTCTTCGGCGCCTACGCCCAGTACGCGTGCTGGCCGGGCGACGCCCTGCTCGTCCCGAAACCGGCGGGCGTGAGCCACGAGCGGGCCGCCGCGGCTCTCTACGGCGGGTTGCTGGCCGATCACCTGTTGCGCCGCGCCGCCGTGGAAGAGGGGCGGCAGGTGCTGCTCTACGGGGCCTCCGGCGCCGTGGGGACGGCGGCCGTGCAGCTGTGCCGCGAGGCGGGAGCGATCGTGACCGGGGTGTGCGGCCCGAACAACCTGGGCCTCGTCCGCTCGCTCGGGGCCGCGCGGGTCCTCGACTACACCGCGGGGGCGGTGTGCGGGGGGCCGGAGCGCTATGACGCCGTGATCGACGCCGTCGGGCGCGCCAGGAGCGCCTCCGCGCTGCGGGATGTGGAACGCGTGCTGGCGCCCGGCGGGGTGAGCGTCTCGATCGACGACGGGACGCCGAGGCTGCGCCGTGAGGCCCTCGTCCGGCTGGGGGCGACGCTCTCCGAAGGCCGCTTCGAGGCCGTCATCGACCGGGTCTTCGCCCTCGAGGACATCGCCGCAGCGCACGCCTACGTGGACGAGGGGCACAAGCGCGGCAACGTCGTGGTCACGGTGCCGTGAGGGTGGGTGTCGCGGGGATCGGCGGCGGGGCGGCCGGTGCGTCCGGCCGCCCCGCGCGGTGGACCGGTGGACCGGTCCGTGAGCTTCCCATCTCACCCCAGTATTAGAACATGGATTCGAAGCGCAGTGTCACGCGGCGGCATGCCCGTCATGATTCTCTTCACCGGTTTCGAGCCCATCGGTGGCGACGAGAGCAACCCCTCGCGGACGCGGGGATTCTGTACAAGGCCGGCGCCCAACCCGTGGACGTTCCGGTGCCCGGTGTCGCGGCGATGTCTCGCTGTGCGTCCACACAGCACCAGGCCGTAGGCTGGGCGGGAATGTGCCCGGCCGAGTCCTCGCCGGCGAAATGATCTTGGAAGGTTGAGCATGAAGCGGTTCCTGAAGGCGTTGCCGGTCCTCCTAGTGGGCGGGCTGGCCCTCACCGGTTGCACGGCGGCCGGGTCCACCTCCACCGACGCGAACACCATGAACGTGCAGGTGAGCACCCAGGCCCAGGGCGACGCCCTGGGTGACGGCGCCACGAGCGGCGACGACGTGCTGGGCGCCGAGGCGATCGGGTCCTTCTCCGTCTTCAAGCAGCTGGGCCTCTCCGGTGCCACGGTGGGCCTGAGCACCACCAACACCGGCAAGGGTCAGACCGCCGAATACAGCGTCAAGGGCATCGCAACCGACAAGGTGAACGCGGCGCAGCAGGCGGCCGCCCAGCAGTTCGAACAGGCCAAGACGCAGTGGAAGGCCACGAGCGGCAACGAGAAGAAGGCGGACGCCGAGTTCTACTCTGACGCCACGATGAAGCAGCAGGTGGCCCAGGTCCCCGGCCTGGCCGTCATGACGTTGCTGCCCGCCCTCACCGAGAAGGACGGCGAGCACACCGGCACCATCACGCCGCGCTTCGTCTCCGCGCTGGGCAGCCACAACACCGAGGTGACCCTGACCTTCCCGGGCGAGGTCACCCTCGAGGGCACCCCCGCCGGCGTCGAGGCCGCGGGCAAGGAGGTCACCCTGACCGCCTCCGAGGTCAAGGACAACGAGGCCATCAAGGTCTCCTTCAGCGACCCCGCCCCCGTTATGTCCTGGTGGCTCTCCCTCATCCTCTGGGTCCTCGGCCTCATCGTGACCGTCCTGCTGATCACCATCGCCCTGGCCCCGCGCCGCCGCGACTGAGGCAGCCGGCCCGACCACACGCCGTCGGGCATCACCGCACGAGGGGTCCGCAGCGCGCACGCGCGGCGGGCCCCTCGTCGGTTCCGGCCGAGCACGCGCCAGCGCGTGAAAGAATGACTGTAAGCAATCCATCCCCGCACCGTGAAGGCGTGCCCAGACTCATGTCACTTTCCCCTCAGGACGAACTGCCAGCCGTCCCGCATCCCACCGATGTCGAGGCCGTCGACGCCGTCGTGCGCGCGGCGATCGCCGCGTTCGACGCCGCCTCCGACCTGGACCAGCTCAAGGCCGCGCGCCTGGCGCACCTGGGCGAAAAGGCCCCGCTGACGCTGGCCAACCGCGGCATCGGCGCCCTGGAGAACAAGGACAAGGCGCTCGCGGGCAAGACTCTGGGCGGCGCCAAGGGCCGCATCTCCAAGGCGCTCGCCGCCCGCACGGAGGTCCTCGAGGCAGAGCACGCGGCGCTGCGCCTGAAGCTGGAGACCGTGGACGTCACGGCCGCCCCGGCCCGCCGCGTCCTGGGCGCCCGTCACCCCCTGACCCGCCTGACCGAGCGCGTTTCCGACGTGTTCGTCGGCATGGGCTGGGAGATCGCGGAGGGCCCCGAGGTCGAGTCCGAGTGGTTCAACTTCGACGCGCTGAACTTCGACGAGGACCACCCGGCCCGTGAGATGCAGGACACCTTCTTCGTGGATCCGCCGCAGGCCCACCTCGTGTTGCGCACGCACACCTCGCCCGTGCAGGTGCGCTCGCTGCTGCAGCGGGACCTGCCGCTGTACGTCCTGTGCCCCGGGCGGACCTTCCGCACCGACGAGCTGGACGCGACCCACACCCCGGTCTTCCACCAGTTCGAGGGCCTGGCCGTGGACAAGGGCCTGACGATGGCGGACCTGAAGGGTACGCTGGAGCACTTCGCGCGCCAGATGTTCGGGCCGGAGGCCAAGATTCGCCTGCGCCCGTCCTATTTCCCGTTCACCGAGCCCTCGGCCGAGCTGGACATCTGGCACCCGGGCGCCAAGGGTGGCCCGCGCTGGATCGAGTGGGGCGGCTGCGGCATGGTGCACCCCAACGTGCTGCGCTCCGGCGGCGTGGACCCCGAGCTCTACTCCGGCTTCGCCTTCGGCATGGGCGTGGAACGCACGCTCATGTTCCGCAACGACGTCCCCGACATGCACGACATGATCGAGGGCGACGTCCGCTTCAGCCAGCACTTCGGGATGGAGATCTGAGACATGCGTATTCCGCTTTCATGGCTGCGTGAGAACGCCCAGGTGCCCGCTGGCGCCACCGCAGAGGACGTCATGGACGTCCTGGTCCGCGTCGGCCTCGAGGAGGAGGACGTGCACCGTCCCCTCGACGCCCTGACCGGGCCCATCGTGGTGGGCCAGGTGCTCACCCGCGAGGAGGAGCCCCAGAAGAACGGCAAGGTCGTCAACTGGTGCTCCGTCCGTGTGGTCCCCGAGGGGGCCGAGCAGACCCTGACCGGCGAGGGCATCGACCCCTCCGGCGTGCAGGGCATCATCTGCGGTGCCCACAACTTCGAGGTGGGGGACAAGGTCGTCGTGACCCTGCCAGGCGCCGTGCTGCCCGGCGACTTCCGCATCACCCCGCGCAAGACCTACGGCCACGTCTCGGCCGGCATGATGGCCTCGGCCCGCGAGCTGGGCCTGGGCGACGAGCACGACGGCATCCTGGTCTTCCGCGAGCTGGGCCTGGACCCCGAGGTGGGTCAGGACGCGCTGCCGTTGCTCGGCGTGACCGACGAGGCCGCGGAGATCAACGTGACGCCGGACCGCGGCTACGCCTTCTCCATCCGCGGCGTGGCGCGCGAGTACGCGCTCTCCACCGGGACGGAGTTCTCCGATCCGGCCTCCCGCGTGAGCGTCTCCGTGCCCACCGAGGCAGCGATCGGCGTCGAGCTGCGCGATGACGCACCGATCCGGGGCACGCTCGGCTGCGACCGCTTCGTGACCCGCGAGGTCTCCGGGATCGATCCGGCCGCCAAGACCCCGGCGTGGATGGCCGAGCGCCTGCGCCTGGCCGGGTTGCGCACCATCTCCCTTCCCGTGGACATCTCCAACTACGTCATGTGGGAGCTCGGCGCGCCGCTGCATTTCTACGACCGTGCCAAGCTCACCGGTGACATCGTGGTCCGCCGCGCCGCGGCCGGGGAGAAGCTGACCACGCTTGACTCCAAGGAGCGCGTGCTCGACCCGGAGGACCTGCTCATCACGGACGGTTCCGGGCCCATCGGCCTGGCCGGCATCATGGGCGGCGCCTCCACCGAGGTCTCCTCCGGCACCACCACGGTGCTCATCGAGGCTGCGCACTTCGACGCCGTGTCCATGGGGCGCACCAAGCGCCGCCACAAGCTCCCCTCTGAGGCGTCCAAGCGCAACGAGCGCGGCGTGGACTGGGAGGTCATCGACGAGGCGGCCCAGCGCGCCGTCGACCTGTTGGTTCAGCTGGCCGGCGGCACGGACACGGGCCGCGGCGGCGACGCAGGGACCCGCCCCGCCCCGCGCGTCATCACCCTGCAGCACGGCGCTGCCGCCGCGCGCGTCGGCATCGACTTCACGCGCGAGCAGGAGCTCTCTGCCCTGCGCGGCGTGGGCTGCACTGTCGAGGAGGGGCCCGACGCCGACCTGGTCACCGTGCCGACGTGGCGCCCCGACCTGGACATCGCCGAGACCCTCATCGAGGAGATCGCGCGCGTGGTGGGCTACGAGCACATCCCGTCCACGCTGCCCGTGGCGCCCCCCGGGCGCGGCCTGACCGCCGCGCAGCGGGCGCGCCGTCGCGTGCTTGACGCGCTCGCCGGGGCCGGGTTGACCGAGGTGCTGGCCTACCCCTTCGTGTCGCAGGCGCAGAACGCGCGTTTCGGCGCCGAGGCGGAGGGGACCGAGGTGCCGTCCGTACACCTGGCCAACCCGATCTCGGCCGAGTTCGGCTGGCTGCGCGTCTCGCTGTTGCCCGGCCTGTTGGAGATCGCCCGCCGCAACCAGGCGCGCGGCTTCCGCGACGCCGCGCTGTACGAGGGCGGCAGCGTCTTCCTGCCTGGCGAGCAGCTCGGTTCCGCCGCGCTGCCGCGCGGAGGCGCACGTCCTTCCGCGGAGGAGCTCGCGGGGCTCGACGCCGGTGTGCCCGATCAGCCGTGGCACGTGGCCGCCGTGCTGGCGGGCCGAGCCTCCACGGGCGCGCTCGGCGAGGTCGAGCGCGCGTGGGACTGGGCGGACGCGATCGACGCCGCCCGCCTCGTGGCGGATGCGCTGGGTGCCGAACTCGTGGTGAGTCAGGGAGCGCACCAGGCCTTCCACCCCGGCCGTGCCGCTCGCCTGTCCACCGTGACCGGCGAGACGGTCGGCTACGCCGGCGAGTTGCATCCGGATTTCCTCTCAGACGCGGACCTGCCGGAACGCACCGTGGCGATGGAGCTGGACGTGCGGGCGTTGGCGGCCTCCGCGCCGGAGGCGATCGTGGCGGAGCATCTCTCCACGTTCCCGGCGGCGACGCAGGACGTGGCGCTCGTGGTGGACGCCGCGCTGCCGGCCGGAGAGGTGCTCGCCGCCCTGCGCGAGGGGGCCGGCGAGCTCCTGGAGCACGCCGAGCTCTTCGACGACTACCGCGGCAAGGGCATCGAGGACGGCAAGAAGTCGCTTGCGTTCGCCCTGCGCTTCCGCGCGGGTGACCGCACGCTGACGGCGGACGAGGCTTCCGAGGCCCGCGAGGCCGCCGTCGCCGTCGCGGCCGAGCGCTTCGGGGCCGCCGCCCGCGGCTGAGCCTTCGCACCGTCCGTTGCACGACGCCGCATGACGCCACGTGACCGCCACGCACCGCCGCTCCGGCGCCCGGGCCCGTCACACGGCGTCGTGCGGGGAAACGGTGGGTCACCACCCGGCGCGCGCCGCCGCCTCCTCCTAGCGTGAGGTGACCGAACCCCGCACGCCACAGGAGGCATCCATGTCAGCCGACGCCGCCGTCCGTACCGCCGCCGTCCCCACACTCCTCGCCCTACGGGAGGAATTCGCCGGGCTCTTCGCCGCCATCCGTGAGGGAGCGGTGGCCCGCGAACGCGATCATGTCCTGCCGTTCGCCGAGGTGAACCGGCTGCGCGACGCCGGCTTCTCGGCGCTGCGCGTGCCGGTCGAGTTCGGCGGGCGGGGTGTTGCGTTGCCGGACTTCTTCGCCCTCCTGACCGACTTGGCCGCCGCGGATTCCAATGTGGCGCACCTCTTTCGCGGACACATCGTCCACGTGGAGCAACTGCTCCTGCAGGCGCCTGGACGGCACCGTGACGGGCGGCTGGCCCGCATCGCCGCGGGAACGCTCGTCGGCAACGCCGCGAGCGAACTCGGCGAGAGGACCGAGATCACCACCACTCTCACCAGGACGGGCCAGGGCTACGTCGTCAACGGCCGCAAGTACTACACCACCGGCAGCATCTATGCCGACGTCGTCTCGCTCGGGGCGCTCCTGGACGGGGAGCGCGTGGGATTGACGGTGGACGCGCACCACCCCGGTGTGGTCATCACCGACGACTGGGACGGTTTCGGTCAGCAGCTGACCGGCTCGGGCAGTCTGACGCTGAGCGACGTGCCCGTGCGGGAGGAGGACGTGCGGCGCGTCGACGCCAACGCCCACGGCGGCTTCAACCTGGCCGCCTTCCAAGCGGTGCTCCTGGCCGTCGCCGCCGGGATCGCCGAGGCCGCCGTCGCGGACGCCGTGGACTTCGTGCGGCCGCGTCGCCGGACGTTCGGACACCCGGGCGAGCTGATCCCCGGCGAGCAGGAGACCGTGCAGGTCCTCGTGGGGCAGGTGGCGGGCAAGGCCGCCGCGACGCGCGCCGTCGTCGACTCGCTGGCCCGCGCGCTGGGGGAGTACGTTGAGGCGCACCGGGACGGGGTGGGGCCAGAAGCCGCCGTCCGTCCCACCGCTGCGGAGGCCCTGGCGCTCGCGGCCTTCGGTGCGCAACAGAGCGTGCTGCCCTTGGTGCTGCAGGTGACGACGGAGATCTTCGAGGTGGGTGGCGCCTCCGCCACGAGCCAGGGCCGCGCCCTGGACCGGCACTGGCGCAACGCCCGCACCGTGGCCAGCCACAACCCGGCGAACTATCGGGCCAAGGCGCTGGGTCGCTACCTGCTCACGGGAGAGGTGGCGCTTTCGGGGCATGCGGCCGCGGATGCAACGTCGCGTCCAGCGTGACGAAGTCGTCGTCGGTGAGCCTCGGCGGGAGTTGTGGTGTGAGGCCGACCGGCCGCGGCCGGCGGACAACGTGCCGGTGGCCCGTGGGAGCCACCGTCTCGAGGTGGGTCGCATCCACGCGCCGCGTGGCGAAGCCGGGCAGTTCCTTGTCCAGGTTGCAGCGGCGGCACAGTCCCTGCGCGTTCTCAGCGGTGGTCTCGCCGCCCCGTGCGTGGGGCGTGACGTGGTCGATCTCCCGGATGGGCGCGCCGCAGTACGGGCTGCGGCACGTGTCATCGCTCGTGTGGATGAAGCGCGCGAGCCCTAAGGGAAAGGTTCTCGCGCGGGACTCCATCGCCACCAGGCGGCTCCCGTCCGGGGCGGCCCAGAGTCGTCGCAGGGTCAGCAGCGACGCCTGGGCCCCGGGGGAGAGGCCCTTGCCCTGATGGGTTCCGCCGGCCGAAACCGGGAGATCGTGCGGATGCCGGTGGGCGAAGGCACGCAGGATCCGGTCCCTGACGACCTGTGCGGGAACGCTGCCATACCCCACGAGGCGGGCCGGGGCGTCGTCGGAACCGAAGAGGCTGCTTTCCGCCATGACGATCTGGACCTCGAGACGATGGGGCTCGGGGTGCGGCGTGGGAACCGTGCCGTCAGCGCTCCCCTTCGCGGCACCGGGGTGGAAAGTCGAGACGAAGTGGATGACGGCGTCCGCGAGCGTGTCGGCACGCAGCTGCTCCACGGTACGCGCGTCACCGTGCGCCCTGGCCGCCCGGGCGTAGGCGTGCAGGGCCTGGTCCACGACCGCTCCCTCCTCCAGGGGGAGCATCCCCTCGAGTGACAGCATGCCGTCCGGTGCGGGGGCGAGGGACACCTGGCGCTCCTCACGGGCGCGCTCCCAGCGGCGGGCGCTGGCGTACGGGTCCAGTTCGTGGCCGAGGCGCCGGGCGTCGCGGGTGACGTCCCGTTCGGATTCCTGGGAGATCTGTGCGCCGAGCGCCCCGTCCAGGGCGCGGCGGTCATCCTCGCCCAGGTGCGAGGTCGCCTTGAGGAGGCGAGCGAGACGGCGTTCGTCCAGCCGACCGGCGCAGTGTTCGGCGAACGCGACGGGGTAGTCCGCCGCGGCCCTGCGGGCCTGGCCCAGGACGGCCGAACCTTGCCAGGGGGAGAGGTGACGCGCCAAGGCGATCTCGTGCGCGACGCCGGCCCTGACACCGGGGAGGGCGGCGTCCTCGCCCCTTTCGCCGCGCAGCGCATCGAGTGCGGCGCGCCGGGCGTCCCGCCCCTCGGGAGTGTGGGCCTCGGCATGGCGCAACTCCTCCAGGGCGATGGCCTGCCTTGCCTGCAGCGCCGTGATGGCGTTCTTGAGACACTCCAGCCGCGCCATGCACTCCACCAGCCCGACGGCGTCCGGCCGGGTCCCGGCCGCGTTCTCCGGAGCCGCGGGGGAATTCACGGGCAGAGTGGCGCGCACGCGTTCCATGAATTCCGCTATCTCGAGCGGAGTCAGGAGCTGCGTCGCGTTCATAAACATATTCTATTCCTGGTAGTGTGACCTGTGAAGAGGTTTTGGATGAATTTGGGAGATTTTTTCCACCCTCGGTGCGGGAGTTTCCCCCACAGCTCGCAAATGTCCACAGATTGATCTCCGGGGCGAGGGGTGTCATTGAATTCCGTGATAAAAAGACAGAAGAAATGAAATCCGTGCGCGGGGCGGTCGTGCTTCGTGACGAAAGGTGACGCCCACCTACCCCCGCCCGGGCACCCGGGCGCGTCACACGACGTCGTGCATCGCAACGGGCGGTCACCGCCAGGCACGGCCGCCCCGGGTCCCCTAGCGTGAAGCCATCTAGCCCGCCGACCAGGAGGCCACCATGTCCGCAGCCGCGGCGCCCCGCCCGTCCGCAGAGCCCAAGCAGCTCATCGTCAACCTCTTCGAGATGGCGTGCGTCAGCCACATCACCCATGGCCTCTGGGTGCTGGAAGGGAACCAACGCGAGCGGACCACCGGAATCGACTACTGGATCGAGCTGGCCCAGGTGGCGGAGGAGGCCGGGTTCGACGCCGTCTTTCTGGCCGACGTCGTGGGCGCGTACGACGACTTCCGCGGCGGCCCGGAGACTGCCCTGCGTGAAGGGCTGCAGATCCCCAACCTCGACCCGCTCAGCGTGGTGCCGGTCATGGCCGCCGTCACCAAGCACCTGGGCTTCGGCGCCACGTTCTCCACGAGCTACGAGCCGCCGTTCGCCTTCGCCCGCCGGGCCTCCACCCTTGACCACCTCACGGGCGGGCGCTTCGGCTGGAACATCGTGACCTCCTATCTCTCCAACGCAGCGCGGAACTTCGGGCTCGCCGAGCAGATCGAGCACGACACCCGCTATCGCAACGCGCAGGAGTACCTCGATGTGCTCTACAAGCTGTGGGAGGGCTCGTGGGACGACGGCGCCGTCGTGGCCGACCGCGCGCGGCGCGTCTACAGCGAGCCGGACAAGGTGCGCTACATCGATCACGTGGGCGAGCGCTTCTCCGTCGCCGGGCCGCACCTCGTGGACCCGACGCCGCAGCGCACGCCCGTGCTTTTCCAGGCCACGGGTTCCCCGGCGGGCATCGACTTCGCGGGCAAGCACGCCGAGCTCGTCTTCACGGGAGGCCGCACCGCGGCGGATTTCCGCGCCAACACCGCCGCCATCCGCGCCGCGGCCGTTTCGCACGGCCGGGCCGAGGAGGACGTCAAGACCATCGTCCAGGCCGGCATCGTCGTGGGGCGCACCGAGGAGGAGGCCCAACGCAAGTGGGAGCTGTACCGCAGTCACACCTCGGTCGAGGGCATCATGGCGCACGGCGGTTTCCCCATCGACCCGCTCGCCTACCCGGCCGACACCCCCGTGGCGGAGATCCTGCGCCGCGAGGGCAAGGAGGACGCGCCGATCGCCCGCACGCTCACGCCGGGCATCACGGCCGGGCAGCTGCTGGCCCAGCTCAAGGACCGCCGCGAGGGCCGCTACTTCGTGGTCGGGACGCCGGGCGTCGTCGCCGACGAGATCGAGCGGTGGCTGGACGAAGAGGGAATCGACGGCATCAACCTGCGTCAATACCACTCCTTCGACACCGCGCGGGATTTCGGCGAGCTCGTCGCCCCGGAGCTGCGCCGTCGTGGTCGACTGCGGGAGGCGTACACGCCGGGGGAGACCCTGCGCGAGCGCGTCTTCGGCCGCGGTCCCAAGCTCCCCGACACGCACCCGGCGGCCCGTTACCGCGGGGGCGCGCACCTGGGGCTGTCGGAGCTCGAGGCCGCCGTGCGTGGGTAGGCTCGGGGGTATGCCTGAGAACGCCGCGCCCGACCGCCTCGATCCCGACTTCGTCTCACCGGATACCGCCGCGACGCGCGCCGTCGCGGCGTCCGGCATGGCCCATGAGGTCCGCAGCCACGGGCGTGTGAGTTCACTCGAGGAGGCCGCCGCGGCGCTGGGGGTGAACCCGCGGGACATCGTCAAGACGCTCGTGGTGCGCCGTGCAGAGGGTTCGCACCTGCTGGTCCTGGTCCCCGGGGACCGGCGCTTTTCGTGGCCCAAGCTGCGTGCCCTGCTCGGCGAGAACCGCCTGACCATGCCGGACGCGGACGGTGCCTTCGAGGTCACCGGCTACGTGCGAGGCACCATCACGCCCTTCGGTGCCCGGACCCAGGCGGGCGGCCCGCTGCCCGTCATCGCGGACGCCTCCATCGTGGGTCGCACCGTTTCTCTGGGCGGAGGCGCTCACGGTGTGGGACTGACCGTTGCGGCCGACGACGTGATCTCCCATTTCGGGGCCACCGTCGCGGACGTCACGCAGGAGTGAGCCTCCTCGGAGCGTGCGTCCTGGTGCCGCCGCGCGGCGTGCTGGTGCGGTGCGCGGCGGTCGCCGATGTGCTGGCCGCGGGGACGCCCGCCCCGGCCGAGGCCGAGCGGCGCTCGGCCTTCGCCTCGCCGGCGGCCGCCCGCGCCTTCGTGGCCGGACGGGATCTCGCCCGCGCGCTCGCCGCCGAGCTCGCCGGTGTCCCGGTGCCCGACGTCGTTCTGCTGGGTGAGTGCCCGCGTTGCGGCGCGGGCGGGCACGGCCGCCCCACGGCGCGGTATCGGGACGCGTCGGCGACGTTCGGTGCGGGGGCGGAGCTGGCCTCGCTCAGCGTCTCGAGGTCCGCCGGGTGGGTCGCCGTGGCCGCCGGGGCGCCCGGGGTCCGGCTCGGGCTGGACCTGGTTGACCTCGACGCCCCGGCGTTCGACGCCGACCGGCCTGGTCATGTCGGGCCCGCGCGGGAGTGGGCCCGGGCCGAGGCGCTGGGCAAGCTGGCCGGAACCGGGCTCTTCGGCGAGGGGGCCGCGGAGGAGCCTGGCGGCGTCGGGCACGACGGAGCGGTGGCGAGCTGGGAGGGGTGGGGCCGTCCCCCGGGGACGGGCCGGCGGTCCGCGCTCAGGGTCTACCTGGCGGCGGGCTGACCTCCCGTCGCGCGGTTCGCCCTGAGCGCGCGCAGGGCGCGAGCGTCTTCGAAACCCACCTCTCGCGCGGCGTTCTCCACCGAAGACCCCGCTGCGATGAGTGCCTCGGCCCGTTCCCGACGGAGCTCTTGCTGGTACTGCAAGGGGGTGATGTGGACGGCTCGCGTGAAACAGCGGGTGAGCGTTCGTGCGCTGACGCCCAACTCGAGGGACAGGCGGGACAAAGGAAGCGGCTCGGTGAATTGTTCGTCGATCAGGTCCTGCGCACGGTGGACGAGGTCCTCAACGTGGTCGCGGTGTCGCAGCATGGCGCTGGCCTGTGCCTCGTTTCCATTGCGCCTCGCGTACACCACGAGGGCCCTGGCGACTTGCGCCGCAATGCGAGGCCCCAGCCTCAGGGCCACGAGATGCAGGGCAAGGTCGATGCCGCTGGCGATGCCCGCGGAAGTGTGCACGGATCCGTCGTCCACGAAGAGGACGTCTTTCACCACGCGAATGGCGGAAAACTGCTCGGCCAACTGCTCCTGGAGCGCGTGGTGCGTCGTGGCCCGGCGCCCGTCCAGGATGCCGGCTTCGGCAAGCGCGAAGGCGCCTGCGCAGACGCTGGCCACCGTGCCGCCCGCGGCGCCGTGAGAGGCGATTCGTCGCAGCGTCTGCGGAGCGAACCGCCCTGTGGCGCGCTCGGCGCCCACACGCCAACCGGGGACGACGAGGAGATCGTGCGAGGCAAGGTCCGGCCATTCGGTGTCCGCGGACAACGGGAGGCCCTGATGGCTCTTGACGACGGGGGTCTGCGCCACGTAGCTCAGGGCCCACGGCTCACCCGTGAACTCGCCCACCGTGCCGAAGACTTGGGAGGGGCCGGCGAGGTCAAGTAAGTGGACGCCATCTGTCAAGAGGAAGACGACGCGGGGCGGTGTTCGGGGCGGCCGCGAGGAGCTCATGCCCGGTGGGGAGCCGCGTCGTCGAAGGCGGTGTCGATCGTGGCGATGCGGGCAAAGCGGCCCGCGAGGGCGAACTCGGTTCGTTCGATCATGGCTTCGGCGCTCATGGTGGCCCCGGTGTCCGGTCGGGTGAGCGGGAAGGTGGCAGTGGCCTCGGTGACGAAGGTGACCTCGAATCCGAGGTCCGCCGCGGCTCGAGCAGTGGTTTCACAACATTGCTCGGTCTGAATTCCGGAGATGACCAGGTGACGCGTTCCTGCCTTGGTGAGCGTCTGGGCCAGGTTGGTCGTGCTCAACGCATTGCGAGAGGTCTTGGTGAAGTGAAGATCGTGCGCCCGCGGGGCAAGACCGGGCTGCGGGGTCACGAGGCCCATGGCGGGGTCGAAGACGCTGCCCGTGCCGGGGTCGGCATGCCAGATCCAGTGGACGGCGTGATCACGGTCGCGGGCGGCGTCGACGAGACGGGAAACGTTCTTGACGATGTCCGGGTCAGAGACGTGGTCCCACGAGGGGCGGTGCCTGAAGGAATTCTGGACATCGATCACGAGGAGGGCTGTTTTGCTCATGCTCCCAGGCTGTCGCCGCTGGACGCATCGGGCCAGGCGTGATCAGGCCGGTTTCCGGACGGATCCGGTCACGCGCCGGGGGCTTTACCCTGCCGTCGGCGTTGCCTGGCGTCGTTCTTGTTCGGGGAGCAGGAGCACGCAGGCCGTTGCGATGCCCGCCCTGCGGAGCATGGCGCCGCGGCTCGGAACGGGTGTTATGAGGAGAAGCTACCCCCGGACGGAGCACGGAGGTAGAATGAACGTGTTCACTGAATAGGTTCATTTTTGGAGGGTGACGAATGACGATGTCCCGGCTGGAGGCCAGGGCCGCGACCGAGCGCCGTGTGCGGGCGGCGGCGGCAGAGTTGTTCCTGGAACGAGGTACGGCCACGGCCGTTCGAGACATCGCTCAACGCGCTGGCGTGAGCGTGGGAAGCGTGATGGCGGTCGGGGATAAGAATGCGCTCTTGGTGCGGGTCGTTGACGACTTGATCGGTGCCGCGCATGGAGATCCGGGACGTTCAAATGAATGCCTGGGCGACCCGGTCGAGGCGGCCGTCGCGCTGGTGCGGCCATTTCTGCGCGTGTTCTTCGCCAACGAGGAACTGGCCAGGGCCTACGCCGCCATTCTGGTGTCCGGCTCTCATTCATCGGACCTCTTCGACGCGCTCCGGTTGCGGCTCCTCGAAGAGTTCACGTCTCGGCTGGGGCTCGGCCACGCAACGGCGGCCGCCCTCTATTTCGCCTACGTCGGGGTGCTGTTCGCGTCTGGCACCCATCGAGAGCTGGACGCGCAACGTATCGAGCGCGAACTTCGTGACGTGTTCTCGGCGATCATCGGCCAAGGGGAGGGAACGGCATGATGCCAACCCTCGAATCGTGGTGGCCCGCTCTGGTGCTGGCCGTGCTCCTCGTCGTGGATGCGGGCATGTCCGTCCGTCCCCCGCGCTTCATTCGGGACTGCCTCACCGGCGTCGGGTTTCCCAGACCGTGGTGGTGGGTCCTCATCGTGGTGAAAACACTCGCCGCCGTCGGGCTCGTTGCGGGGCTCTGGTTCCCTGGGGTCGCACTGGCCGTCGGATGCGGTGTGGTGGCGTACTTCTACTGTGCCGCTGCGGCCCATGTCCGGGCACGGTTTTTCGGTCAAGCCTTCTGGCTCAACTGTCTGGGCATGCTCGTCGTGTCGATCGTGGTCACCGCGACCATCGCCTTGCACTGGTGGCCGAGTTGCGGCATGAACGCGGCGAGGCCGATCAACAACGCCGTTCCCACCCGGGCCACGCGCGACGGGTGGATGCGCTTGGCGGACGACGTCAGCGTTCCGGGAACGCCGGGAGGTTCTCCTCGTCCAACCAGGGCCGGATGACCTCCACCAGGTCGACGCCACCGGGGGAGACCGAGCGCAGGTAGTCCTCGAAGTCCTCGCGCGTGACCACCTCGAAGCGGTTGCGCGTGCACCATCCCGCGAGCAGTCCGTGGGCGTCGTCGCCCGCCGCGAGCAGGAGCGCGTACACCGCGAGCGCACCCCGCTTGTAGACGCGGTCGTCGAACATGTCCTCGGCCCCGGGATCGCCGATGACCAGGTCCTGGGGCTTCTTGGCCAGGCCCTCCCACGCCGCGTGGGCGCGGCGGCGCACGGGCCAGCCGCCGGAGGACTCCGACCACACCCACTCCGCGAAGCAGGCGAAGCCCTCGTGCATCCACGTGTCCCGCCACGAGGCGGCCGTGACGGAATTTCCGAACCACTGGTGCGCCAGCTCGTGCGCGATGAGCCGCTGGGCCTCCCACTCCGTGCTCAGGTGGTTGCGGCCGAAGATCGACAGCCCCTGCGCCTCGAGGGGAATCTCCAGCTCGTCGGCCGTCACGAGGGCCGTGTACGGCTCGGAGAAGGGGTACGGGCCGAACACGCCCTCAAGGGCCGCCACCATGGCGGCCTGCTTCGCGAACGCGGTGGTCGCCCTGACCTGCAACTCGGCCGGGACCAGCACTCGCGCCGTCGGCGCCAGGGTCACCTCCCGGTAGCGCCCGATCTGCAGCGTGGCCAGGTACGGCGACATGGGCTCGTCCATGATGTAGGAGAAGGTCTCACGGCTGGAACGACGGCGGTGACCCACGAGCCGGCCGTTCGCCACGGCACGGTAGTCCGCGTCCGTGCTCACGGACACGGCGTACGTGGCCTTGGCCCGCGCGGTGTCGTTGCACGGGAACCAGGTGGACGCGCCGTCGGGCTGTCCGGCGACCAGCACGCCGTCGTCCAGTTCCTCCCACCCCACATCCCCCCACGGGCCCAGGCGCGGACCCGGGGATCCACCGTACGTCACGGCCACCGTGACGCGCTCGCCGGGGGCGAGCTTGTGCGGCAGCTCCACCTTCACCTTGCCGGGCGTCGCCTTGAAACCGGTCTTCTTGCCGTCCACCGAGGCCTTCGTGACGCCGAGGCCCACGAGGTCCAGCTCCACCCGTTTCAACGGGACGAGCGCCTCCAACAAAATCTTCGCCACGCCGTCCAGCCGGTTCCCGCCGAGCTTGACCGTGAGGTCCAGGTCGTAGTGCAGGGGTGCCCACTCCGTGCTGCCGGTGTGCGGCGAGTACGGATCGGGTCCGGCCGAGTGACTCACGCGTTGTCCTCCCAAGGTTCCACGGGGTTGCCGGTCCATCTGGTGGAAGCCGGCACCTCCTCACCGCGCATCACGAGCGAGGCCGGGCCGGTGGTGGCACCGGCGCCCAGCGCCGCGGCGGGGAGGATGACCGAGTTCGGCCCCAGCGTGGAGCCCTCGGCGAGGACCACGGTATCAATCGACATGACGCGATCATGGAAGAGGTGCGTCTGCACCACGCAACCGCGGTTGACGGTGGAAGAATCGCCCAGCGTCACTAGGTCCGCCTCCGGCAGCCAATAGCTTTCGCACCAGACACCGTGGCCAATCTTGGCCCCGAGCCCGCGCAGGAACCACACGAGGGCGGGCGTGCCCGACGCGGCCCGGGCGAACCACGGAGCGCAGAGCATCTCGATGAACGCATCGGAGACTTCGTTGCGCCAGATGAACGAGCTCCACAGCGGGTGATCTCCCTGGCGTAACCGCCCCACGAGGACCCACTTGACGAGGATCGCGATGACGGCCGCGGCCGCTCCGGCCAGCAGCATCACGACGCCGGAGAGCAGCACGGCAGGCACGGGACCCCACGCGTTCCAGAGCGTGTCGATCGCGATGAGCACGCCGGCCCCGCAGGCCACGGTGGCCAACACGGCACCGAGCCGCAGCAGCTCCCACGCCCCGCGCGCCAGCTTCAGGCGCGTCGGCGGCGCGTACGTGCGCTCGTCGTCCGCCTCGATCTCGGCGCGGCGCAGGCGAACGGGAGGGGAACCGAGCCACGAGGAACCTGCCTTCGCCTTGGCCGGCGTGGCGGAGAGTACGGCCACGAGGCCGCGCTTGGGCACGCGGCGCCCGGCCTGGGCGATGCCGGAGTTGCCGAGGAACGCCCGCTTGCCCACCTTGGCCGGCGCGACGTGCAGCCAGCCGCCGCCGAGCTCGTAGGAGGCCACCAGGGTGTCATCGGCCAGGAAGGCGCCGTCGGCGATGGTGGTCAGCTTGGGCAGCAGGAGAACCGTGGAGGCCTCCACGTCCTTGCCCACCTTGGCTCCCAGCATGCGCAGCCACACCGGTGTCGCGAGGGAGGCATAGAGCGGGAAGAGGAGGTCACGGGCCGCATCGAGGATGCGCTCCGTGGCCCAGATCCGCCACGCGACCGCACCGGCGGCCGGGTGCCAGCCCTCGTGGATGCCGAGGGCGAGCAGCCGCACGGCCACGAGGATGACGAGGGCATTGGCCGTGAACCACACGAGGGCCGCGATGAGCACGGCGGCCACCACGCGGCCCGGATGGTGCCACGCCGCGTCGGTCAACGACGAGGAACCGGAGAGCCAGGGAATCGTCGACGCCGCGGCCACCACGACGGCGACCCAGGGCAGCAGGGCCAGCCCTGCGCCGCCCAGCCCGGCCGCGACGCGGGAGCCGAGCTTCTCGCGGGGAGCACCGCCCTCCGGCCACGCCGCCTTCGCCTTGCCGACGCGTCGAGCGGGAGACCCCGCCACCGCCGTGCGCGCCTTGACCTTGCCGTGCACGGCGGAGCCGGCGGCGACGTCGGCCCCCGCCCCGATCTTGGCGCCGGGGTGAAGGGTGGAGCGGGAGGCGACGACGGCGTCCTCGCCGATGCTGATCTCACCGATCACCACGCGGTCGCCGTCGATCCAATACCCCGAGAGATCCACCTCCGGCTCGATCGAGGCGCCGGAACCGATCGTGAGGAATCCCGTCACCGGCGGAACGGAGTGCAACGTGACGTCCTTGGGGATCGTGGCGCCCAGAGCCCGCGCGTACGTCTTGACCCAGGCGGCGCCGGCCAGGGAGACCGGGTCCACCAGGTCCGCGATGTGCTGCGCGAGCCACAGGCGCAGATGCACCGATCCGGAACGTGGGTACGTCCCGGGGCGGACGCCGCGCAGCAGCAGCCGCGACGCCACGACGGTGACCGTCATGCGGCCGGGCGGGGAGACGAAGAGGAGCCAGGAGAGCGCCACCCACCACCAGGACACCGTGTGGTGGCCGGGCAGCACGCCGAGGGCGGAGAGCAGATTTCCGCCGATCGCCAGGTACGTCAGCCAGCGCATGCCCACGAGGACGAAGAGCGGAATCCCGGCGAGCGTCTGCGCCACCTGGGCGCCGCGCTTGGTGCGGGCCACGATGCGCGATGGCGGCGGGGGAGAGGCGGTGGAGGCTCCGAGGAACTCGATGAGGGCACCCAGCCGCGGATGGGCGTACAGGTCCGCGACCGTGATCTGCGGGTGCCTGGAGCGCAGCATCGTCACGAGCCGCGCCGCCGTCAGCGAGCCGCCGCCCACGGAGAAGAAATCGGAATCCAGACCGCCCGCCGTGGAGCCGAGCACGTCGCCCCAGGCAGCGGCGATGAAGGCGGCGTCGTCGCCCAGGTCCTCGAGACCCTCCTCGCCGTCCCCGGCGCCGGGCAACGGCCACGGCAGCGCGTTCCGGTCCACCTTGCCGCTCGTCTTGGTGGGCATCGAGTCCACCTGGGCCAGGATCGGCACCAGCGCGGCCGGCAGTTCGGCGCGCAGCAGCTCGCGGCACGCGGCGATGTCCACGGTGCCCTCCGCGGCCAGGTAACCCACGAGCACCTGGTTCCCGGCCGCCGTCGTGCGCACGGCGGCCGCCGCGCCGGAGACGCCCGGAAGGTTCTGCAAGGCGTTGTCGATCTCGCCGAGTTCGATGCGACGCCCGCCCACCTTGACCTGGTCGTCCGCGCGGCCCACGAAGAGCAAGCCAGCGGCGTCGTTCACCACGAGATCGCCCGAGCGGTAGGCCCGCTCCCAGCCCAGCGTCTCCATGGGCGCGTACTTCTCCGCGTCCTTGGCCGGGTCCAGGTACCTGGCCAGGCCGACGCCGCCGATGATCAGCTCCCCCGTGGCGCCCTCCTCGACGGGGAGGCCCGTTGCGGGATCCACGACGGCGAGGTCCCAGCCGTCCAGGGGCAGTCCGATGCGCACGGGGCCCTCTCCCGTGAGCGGGGCGGCGCAGGCGACGACGGTGGCCTCGGTGGGGCCGTAGGTGTTCCAGACCTCGCGCGTGGGCTCGGCCAGACGGGCTGCGAGCTCGGGAGGGCAGGCCTCGCCGCCGAAGATCAGCAGGCGCACCTGCTCCAGGGCCTCCGCGGGCCAGAGGGACGCGAGCGTTGGCACGGTGGAGACGGCCGTGACGCCGCGCTGGGACAGCCACGGCCCCAGGTCGGCGCCGGAGCGCACCAGGTCGCGCGGGGCAGGGACGAGGGCCGCGCCGTGCCGCCAGGCGAGCCACATCTCCTCGCAGGAGGCGTCGAAGGCCACGGAGAGACCCGCGAGCACGCGGTCGCCCGGGCCCAGCGGCGCTCCCTGGAGGAAGAGCCGGGCCTCGGCATCGACGAAGGCGGCCGCGTTGCGGTGCGTGACGGCCACGCCCTTGGGCGTGCCGGTGGAGCCGGAGGTGAAGATGATCCACGCGTCGTCGGACGGCAGCGCCTCGCGCACCTCGGCGCGCGGCATCGAGGCCGGGCGCCCAGGCACCGCGACGAGCCCGTCCTCGCCGATCTGGTTCAGGATCGCGGAGACGCCGGCCTCGCCGAAAACGAGCCGCGCGCGTTCCTCTGGATCGTCCGCGTCGACGGGTACGTAGGTCGCCCCGATCCACAGCACGGCAAGGATGGAGACGTAGAGCTGGTGCGTGCCGGAGGGCAGGCGCACACCGATGCGGTCGCCCGCCCCGTGCCCGGCGGCACGCAGGCGCTCGCCCAGGGCGGACACGGCCTCCAGCAGGCCCGCGTAATCGAGGATCGTGTTTCCGTCATCCACGGCGGGAGTGTCGGGGTTCTCCGCCGCCGTGGCGCGCAGAACGTCGACGAGGGTGCGGGGTTGTGCGGCCCTCTCACCCCCGGGGAACTGGACGGTGTGGCCGGCGACCGGCGTGGCGTCGGGGGTGTTGGACACCGAGTCCTCCTGCGCTGGCGGAGGAAGGCGGGGTGCCGCCGACGCAGGCCGAATGGCCCCTCCTGGGTGCGAAGGCGCACCAAGGATAAGTCGCCAAGGTGTACGGAAAGTGAAGCGCCCCGTCAGCGGCCGGGCGCCGGCCGTTCACCCGTCGGTGCCAGGTAGTGCAGCAGTTCCTTGGAACCAGGGTCCTCGGTCTCGGTCAGGCCGAGCGCCAGGAGCTGGTTGATGAGCATGCCCCTGGCCAGGAATTCGCGGGCGCTGACCTCGCTCAGCTGAGCCTCGTGGCGCAGGATGCCGTAGACCTCCAGGAACCAGGCCCGGACGACGGGCCCGATCGCCTTGTCATCCCCCATGCTGTTCTGCTGGACGATGAGCTTGAGCGTGGTGCCGTCCTCGACGAGGTCGTGGTACGCCGCGCCGAGCACGGACTCGCGCACGGGGCGTTCGTCGGTGGAGGCGATGGCCTGGCGGAAGGTGTCCATCACGGCGCGGTGCGCCTCGAGGGCGCAGCGCAGGAACAGGCGCTCCTTGGAGCCGAAGAGACGCACCACGTACGGCTGGCTCACCCCGGCCCTGCGGGCGATCGCATCGGTCGTGGCGCCGGCGTAGCCGAAGGCCGCGAACTCCTCGCGGGCGGCGGACACGACCTCGAGTGCACGCGGCGTGAGGGGGCGCTCGAGGTCGGAGACCGCGGTGTCCTGAATCATGGGGTGAATCTCGCTTCGAAGGGGGGATCCGACGGGGGAGAGCCGTGCCGGGGCTCGATCATAACCAACGGTTCTGGATGCTTTCCTAGAATTTGGTACGGCCCCATCATAATCCTCCCGTCGGGCTAAGATGGCACTGTGAGGCTTCCGGGGGGTTGCCTCAAATGCCCGCCGAACCGCGGTCGCCGGGGGCGGCCGCGGTCCGACGGGCAGGGGCCCGCGGGATCGCCTGATCCCGCGGGCCCCTCCTCGTCCTCCAGATCCTCGCGACTTCCTCGCGGACGCCGGGCGTGTCGGCCTTGGGGTCCGGAGGGGGCCTGATGCCGCGGGGTCAGGGCAGCAGCACGACCTTGCCAGTGGTGCCCCGCCCCTCGAGTGCCCGGTGGGCGTCGGCCGCGTCGGCCAGGGCGAAGCGCTCGCCCACCTCGATGCGCAGGGAACCGTCGGCGACGGCGCCGAAGACCTCCCCGGCGCGCCAGGCGCGTTCCTCGGCGGAACGCAGGAAGTGGCCCAGGCTGGGGCGGGTGATGCTGAGCGAGCCGAGCGCGTTGAGCCGTTGCAGCTCGAAGGGCGGGACCTGGCCCGAGGCGCCCCCGAAGAGCACGAACGTGCCGCGCGTGCGCAGCGAAGCGAGGCTCGCCTCGAAGCTGTCCCTGCCCACGCCGTCGTACACGGCGTGCACGCCGGCCCCGCCCGTCAGCTCGCGGACCCGACCCGGGACCTCGTCGTAGCGCAACACATGGTCGGCGCCGGCCGCGCGGGCGACCCCCGCCTTGCGCTCCGAGGAGGTGGTCGTGATGACGGTGGCGCCCTTGGCCTTGAGCAATTGCGTCAGGATCTGCCCCACGCCGCCGGCCCCGGCCGTCGTGAGGATGGCGTCCCCCTCCCGCACGGCGTAGGAGTCGTTGACGAGGTAGTGGGCCGTGAACCCCTGCAGGGGCACGGCGGCCGCGGTGACGGGGTCGACCCCGTCCGGAACGTGCACGGCGCGCTCGGCGTCCAGCACGGCGTATTCCGAGTAGCCTGCCGATCCCTCGGCCGTTGCCACCAGGTCCCCCTCGACGAAGCCCGTGACGCCCTCGCCGACGGCGGCCACGTGGCCGGAGAACTCCGCGCCGGGGGAGAAGGGAAGGGGCACGGAATAGACGCCGGCGCGTTGGTAGGTCTCGATGAAGTTGACGCCCGTCGCGGCGACCTTGACGAGCAGCTGTCCGGGACCCGGCGTCGGGACCGGAACCTCGACGCACGTCAGCACCTCCGGGCCCCCGTGTTGTTCCAGGTGAATGCTCTGCATGGTTGCGCCCATGGCGTCCTCCCGATTTCTCGCGCCGTGTCGGCGCCGGGGCCGGTTCCTCGCCCGCTCGCGACACAAGCACATAATTATTCGCGGCATTGCATATCTGGGGTTACGATCGACCCCATGACGTTCACGGTAGCTGTTTCAGGGGCGAGTGGTTATGCGGGCGGAGAGGTCCTGCGCCTCCTGGCCCACCATCCTCAGGTGCAGATCGGCGCCATCACGGCGCATTCCAACGCCGGTTCGCGCCTCGGTGAGCTGCAGCCCCAGCTGCGTTCCCTGGCGGACCGCGTCCTGCAGGACACCACAGCGGAGGTCCTGGGCGGGCACGACGTCGTCTTCCTGGCCCTGCCGCACGGGGCCTCGGCCGCCGTCGCGGCCCAGCTGGGAGCGGACACGCTCGTCATCGACGCCGGAGCGGACCACCGCCTCGTGGACCCGATGGCCTGGGAGAAGTTCTACGGGACGCCGCACGCCGGCTCGTGGCCCTACGGCCTGCCGGAGCTGCCCGGACACCGCGAACGGCTCGTGGGCGCCAAGCGCATCGCTGTGCCCGGCTGCTACCCCACCTCGGCACAACTGGCGCTGGCCCCCGGTTTCGGCGCGGGCCTCCTGGAGCCCGACGACGTGGTGATCGTCTCCGCCTCAGGCACCTCCGGCGCGGGCAAGTCCGCCAAGACCCACCTGATCGGCTCCGAGGTCATGGGGGGCATGAGCCCCTACGGCGTGGGTGGCTCGCACCGCCACACCCCGGAGATGGAGCAGGGCCTCTCCGCCCTGGCTGGCGAGCCCGTGAAGGTCTCCTTCACGCCCACGCTGGCGCCCATGCCGCGTGGCATCCTCACCACCGCGACCGCCCGGCTCAAGCCAGGCGTGGACGCCGAGGCCGTGCGTGCCGCATGGGACGGTGCCTACGCCGACGAGCCCTTCGTCCACCTGCTGCCCGCGGGGCAGTGGCCTCACACCAAGCACGTCCTGGCCTCCAACCACGCGGAGATGCAGCTGGCCGTGGACGCCCACGCCGGCCGCGTCATCGTCACCTGCGTCATCGACAACCTGACGAAGGGGACGGCCGGCGGCGCCGTGCAGTCCATGAACATCGCCCTGGGTCTTGACGAGACCCTCGGCCTCGAGATCGAGGGAGTGGCCCCGTGACCCAGACACCCAACCCCTGGCCGCACCGCACCGACGCCGCCACCGCGGCCGGCCTGCAGGGCGTGACCGCGCCCGCCGGCTTCCGTGCGGCCGGCGTCACGGCGGGGCTGAAGCCCTCGGGCCGTCCAGACCTGGCGCTCGTCGTCAACGACGGCCCTCTCACGGCCGGCGCCGCCGTCTTCACTTCCAACCGCGTGGCGGCCGCCCCCGTGCACTGGTCGCGCGAGGCGGTGCGCGACGGCCGCGTGGACGCCGTGGTGCTCAATTCCGGCGGTGCGAACGCCTGCACGGGCGCCCCCGGCTTCCGTGACTCCCATGCCACCGCCGAGCACGTGGCCGCCGCGCTGGGCGTCTCCGCGAGCGACGTCGTGGTTTGCTCCACCGGCCTCATCGGCGAGCGCCTGCCCATGGAACGCCTGTTGGCCGGCATCGACGCGGCGGCGGCGGACCTTTCCGCCGAGGGCGGGGCCGGTGCGGCCGTGTCCATCATGACGACGGACACCGTGCCCAAGCAGGTCGAGCACCGCGGGGCCGGCTACACGATCGGAGGCATGGCCAAGGGGGCCGGCATGCTGGCGCCGGCGCTCGCCACGATGCTCGTGGTGATCACGACCGACGCCGTCCTGACGCCGGGACAGCTGGACGCCGCCCTGCGCACCGCCACCGGGCAGAGTTTCGACCGTGCCGACTCCGACGGCTGCATGTCCACGAACGACACCGTCACTCTGCTGGCCTCCGGGGCCTCCGGCGTTGAGCCGGACCTCGCCGAGTTCACGGCCGCGCTGACCGCGGTGTGCCAGGACCTGGCCCTGCAGTTGCTGGCCGACGCCGAGGGCGCCAGCCACGACATCGCCGTCCAGACCGTCAACGCCGCGAGCGTCGAGGACGCCCTTGAGGTCTCCAAGGCCGTTTCGCGCTCCAATCTCTTCAAGACCGCCATCTACGGCAACGATCCCAATTGGGGCCGCATCGTGGCCGAGGTGGGCACCACGCGGGCCGCGTTCGAGCCGGAGGACCTGGACGTCTCCATCAACGGGGTCATGGTCTGCCGGGGCTGCGGCGTGGGGGAGGAACGCACACTCGTGGACCTGGGCTCCGCCCGCGAGGTCACCGTCGTGATCGACCTCAAGGCCGGCGACGCGGCCGGCACCGTGTGGACCAACGACCTGACGCACGACTACGTCGAAGAGAACTCGGCCTACTCCACCTGAGGGGAACCATGGAAAAGAACACCGCCTTCGACCCGGCTGAGCAGGAAGCGCGCCTCGCCGCGGCCCAGCGCAAGGCCGAGGCGCTCGTCGAGGCCCTGCCGTGGATCAGCCGCTTCGCCGGTTCCCGCATGGTTATCAAGTACGGCGGCAACGCCATGGTGGACGACTCGCTGCGCCGCGCCTTCGCAGAGGACATCGTCTTCCTGCACCACGCGGGGATCCACCCCGTCGTGGTGCACGGCGGCGGCCCGCAGATCAACGCGATGCTGGACCGGCTTGGCGTCGAGTCGGAGTTCCGAGGTGGCCTGCGCGTGACCACGCCGGAGGCCATGGATGTGGTCCGCATGGTCCTCACGGGCCAGGTGGGGCGCGAGCTTGTGGGCCTCATCAACGAGCACGGCCGCTACGCCGTGGGTCTCTCCGGCGAGGACGGTCGACTGCTACGGGCCGCCCGCACGGGAACCGTCGTCGACGGCGTCCCCGTGGACCTGGGCCTCGTCGGCGAGGTGACCGGGGTGGATCCCACCGCCGTGGAGGACCTCATCGAGGCCGGCCGCATCCCCGTCATCTCCACCGTGGCACCGGAGATCGATGCCGCGGGCAAGCCGACCGGCGAGGTGCTCAACGTCAACGCGGACACTGCCGCCGCCGCGCTGGCAGGCGCTCTTGACGCTTCCAAGCTGGTCATCCTGACGGACGTGGAGGGGCTCTACGCCAACTGGCCGGACCGCTCCAGCCTCATCAGCTCGCTCGACGCGGGGGAACTGCGGCGCATGCTGCCCTCGCTCGAGTCCGGCATGATCCCCAAGATGAAGGCCTGCCTCGCCGCGCTGGACGCCGGCGTCCCCCGGGCCCACATCGTGGACGGGCGCCAACCGCACACCATGCTGCTCGAGGTCTTCACCTCGGCTGGCGTGGGGACCCAAGTAGTTCCCGAGACCGAGGAGGAGAACGCGTGAGCGAGAACACGACACCGGAGCAGGCGGCCACCGAGGTGAACCGCACCCTCGCGGGGGACGGGCTCTCCGCGCTGAGCGGGCTGGCGGGTGACGAGCTGCTTCGCCGGTACGACCGCGCTCTCCTTGGCGTCTTCGGCACGCCCCAGCGCGTGTTGGTGCGCGGTTCCGGGGCCACCGTGTGGGACGCGGACGGCAAGGCCTACCTCGACCTGTTGGGCGGGATCGCCGTCAACGCGCTCGGCCACGCCCATCCCTTCCTGACTTCCGTGGTCTCCTCGCAGCTGGCCACGCTCGGCCACGTCTCCAACTTCTTCGCGAACCCCACCCAGATCGCGCTCGCCGAGCGGCTCCTCACCCTGGCTCAGGCCCCCGAGGGCTCTCACGTCTTCTTCACGAACTCCGGCACGGAGGCCAACGAGGCGGCGTTCAAGCTGGCCCGCCGCAACCGGGGCACGGAGAACGCGCCCAGGACCCGCATCGTCGCGCTGGAGAACGCCTTCCACGGGCGCACGGCCGGCGCGCTGGCCATGACCTACAAGGCCGCCTACCGCGAGCCCTTCGAGCCGCTGCCTGGCGGCGTCGAGTGGATCCCCGCCGGCGACGTCGCGGCCCTGCACGCCGCCGTCGACGAGACGGTGCAGGCCGTCATCGTGGAGCCCATCCAGGGCGAGGCCGGCGTCATCCCGCTCCCCGAGGGCTACCTCGCCGAGGTGCGCAAGGCCACCCGCGCGGCCGGCGCCCTCATGATCGTGGACGAGGTCCAGACCGGTATCGGCCGCACAGGCGCCTGGTTCGCCTCCGAGGGCGTCATTCCCGACGCCATGACCCTTGCCAAGGGCCTGGGCGGCGGCGTGCCCGTCGGCGCGATGATCGTCTTCGGCGCCGAGAACTCCGCGCTCCTGAGCGCGGGCCAGCACGGCACCACCTTCGGCGGCAACCCCTTGGCCACCGCCGCGGCCCTGGCCACCCTGCACGTGATCGAGCACGAGAAGCTGCTGGAGCACGTCCGCGAGACCGGCGCCTGGCTCGCTGAGGAACTGCGGGCGCTCGACGACGTGGTCGACGTCCACGGCCGCGGCCTGCTCGTGGGCATCGAGGTGGAGGACGGCTTGGCCCCGCACATCGTGCAGGCCGGGCTCCGCGCCGGCTTCATCGTCAACGCGACGGGCCCCCACACGGTCCGCCTGGCGCCGCCGCTCATCGTGACGCGCGAGCAGCTGTCCACCTTCGTGGCCGCCTTCCCCGAGCTCGTCGCCGACGCGCGTTCGCTGCGCGACGCCGCCTGAGACCCTTCGTCCCTCCCTCACCGCAGGAGCCCCCCATGACCGTGCGTCACTTCCTCACCGACCTCGACCTGAGCCCGGCCGAGCAGGCCGAGGTCCTCGACCTCGCCGCCGCCCTCAAGACCGAGCGTTACTCCCGCAAGCCCCTGGCGGGCCCGCAGACCGTGGCCGTCATCTTCGACAAGACGAGCACCCGCACGCGCCTGTCCTTCGCCGCCGGCATCGCCGAGCTGGGCGGCAACCCGCTCATCATCAACCCGGGCGAGGCGCAGTTGGGGCACAAGGAGAGCATCGAGGACTCCTCCAAGGTCTTCTCCCGCATGATGGCCGCCGTCGTCTGGCGCACCTTCGCCCAGGCCGACCTCGAGGAGTTCGCGGCGCACTCCTCGGTGCCGGTCATCAACTCCCTCACGGACGACTACCACCCGTGCCAGATCCTGGCCGACCTGCAGACCATCCGCGAGAGCAAGGGGCGCACCGCCGGGCTGACGCTGGCCTACCTGGGGGACGCCGCCAATAACATGGCCAACTCGTACCTCCTGGGTGGCGTCACGGCCGGCATGCACGTGCGCATCGCCGGCCCGGAGGGTCACCTGCCCTCCCGGGAGATCGTGGAGGCGGCCCGCGAGCGCGCCGCCCTGACCGGCGGGTCCGTCCTCGTGACGAGCTCCGCTCAGGAGGCGCTGAGCGGCGCCGACGTCGTCGCCACGGACACGTGGGTCTCTATGGGACAGGAGGCGGAGAAGGAGGAGCGCCTGCGGCTCTTCACCGAGTACGCGGTGGACGACGCCGCCATGGCCCTCGCGGCCGACGACGCGATCGTGCTGCACTGCCTGCCGGCCTACCGTGGCTACGAGATCGCGGCCTCCGTCATCGACGGGCCGCAGTCCGTGGTCTGGGACGAGGCCGAGAACCGCCTGCACGCGCAGAAGGCCCTGCTGACGTTCCTCCTGGACGCCTCCGGGCTGTCGGCGGACGCCGACGCCGCGGACGGGGAGCGATGAGCGAGCCGTCCGTGGGCCGCGGGGCGGTCCCCGGGGCGCGCGTCGCCGGTGCCCAGCCGAGCACCAAGATCGCCAGGCAGGCGCGGATCCGTGCGCTGGTGACGATGCGGGCCGTCCGATCCCAGGCGGAGCTCGCCTCGCTGTTGGCCGCCGAGGGGACCCAGGTCACCCAGGGCACGCTCTCGCGCGACCTGCTGGACCTGGGCGCCACCCGCGTGCGGGCCTCCGACGGCACCCACGTGTACGCCCTGCGCGCCGAGGACGAGGAGGGACCCCGCTCGCTGGGCCTGGAGTCGGACGCCGAGGTGCTGGACGCACGCCTTCTGCGCCTGTGCGCCGAGCTCCTCGTCGCCGCCGAGTCCAGCGCCAACCTCGTAGTGCTGCACACCCCGCCCGGGGCGGCCAACTTCCTGGCCCAGTCGATCGATCACTCGCTCATCCCCACCGTGCTTGGCACCATCGCGGGAGACGACACGGTCGTGGTCATCACGCGCGACCCGAACGGCGGGGCCGACGTCGCGGCCCGCTTCCTGGAGTGGGCCGACGGCGTGTGATCACCTGATCTCCCGGCCCGGTCGGCCGCGGCGGCCCCTCGCGATGGTGCTCAGTCCCGGGGTGTGAGGAGCGCCAGCAGTTCGTCCTGGCCGAAGGCCTTGGCGGTCGCGATGGCGTTCTGGGCCCCGAGCTCCGGGTCGGCGCCGGCGGCCAGCAGCGCCGTCACGAGCACCTCGTCGCCACGGAAGACGGCGCACGTCAGGGCGGACTGCTCGCGACCGTTGAGGGCGTTGACCTCCGCGCCGAGATCCAGCAGCCCCCTGACCAGGTCCTCGTGGCCTGCGTAGGTGGCCAGGATGAGGAAGGTGTCGCCCTTGTGGTCGGCGAGGTCCACGGGGATACCGGCCCTGACATGCTCCAGCAGGGCCGGGTCGCCGTTGCGGGCCAGGTCGAAGAGTGCGTGGAGCGCGGCGAGCTGCTCGTCGCTCAGGCGCGGGGCGTTCTCGTCCCCACCCACCTGGCCGGGCATGGCGGCGGCACGCTCGTACGCGTCGTCGGGCAGCGGGGAATCGGGTGAGGTGTTGCTCATGGCACCTCAGCTTATCGGCGTCACGCACCCCGGCGCCGCACCGTGCCCCCGATACACTCGCACGGGATTCATCCGACGCAACGAGAGGACGCACGCGATGGCGCACGCCACCAACGAAGGAGCCCTCTGGGGCGGACGGTTCGCCGGGGGACCGGCCGACGCGCTGGCGGCGCTGAGCAAGTCCACGCACTTCGACTGGCGCCTGGCGCGCTACGACATCGCCGGGTCAAAGGCGCACGCCAAGGTCTTGCACACCGCTGGCCTGCTCAACGACGGGGAGCTGGACGGCATGCTCACCGCGCTGGAGCGACTCGACGCCGACGTCGTCTCCGGGGCCTACGCCGCCGCCGACTCGGACGAGGACGTGCACGGTTCGCTTGAGCGCGGACTCATCGAGCGCGCCGGCACCCAGCTGGGCGGCAAGTTGCGTGCCGGGCGCTCGCGCAACGATCAGATCGCCACCCTCGGCCGCATGTTCCTGCGCGACCATGCGCGCCTGATCGCCCGCGGCGTGCTCGCCACCGTGGACGCCCTCGTGGGGCAGGCGCAGGCCCACCCGGACGCGCCCATGCCCGGGCGCACGCACCTGCAGCACGCCCAGCCCGTCCTGCTCAGCCACCACCTGCTGGCCCACGCCTGGTCCCTGCTGCGCGACGTGCAGCGACTGGCGGACTGGGACGCGCGCGCCGCGGTCTCCCCGTACGGTTCCGGCGCGCTCGCGGGCAACACGCTGGGCCTGGACCCCAACGCCGTGGCCGCCGAGCTGGGCTTCGACTCGGCCGTGTGGAACTCGATCGACGGCACGGCCTCCCGCGACGTCTTCGCCGAGTTCGCGTGGGTGTGCTCCATGATCGGCGTGGACCTCTCCCGCATCTCCGAGGAGATCATCTTCTGGGCCACGAAGGAGGTGGGCTTCGTGAAACTGCACGACTCCTACTCCACCGGCTCTTCGATCATGCCGCAGAAGAAGAACCCGGACGTCGCCGAGCTCACGCGCGGCAAGGCCGGCCGCCTCATCGGCGACCTGGCGGGCCTGCTGGCCACGCTCAAGGGTCTGCCGCTCGCGTACAACCGCGACCTGCAGGAGGACAAGGAACCGGTGTTCGACGCCGCGGACACGCTGGAGCTGCTGCTCCCGGCGGTCTCCGGCCAGATCGCCACCCTGACCTTCAATACGGAGCGGATGGCGGAGCTGGCCCCATTGGGCTTCGCGCTCGCGACCGACATCGCCGAGTGGCTCGTCAAGCAGGGCGTGCCGTTCCGCGAGGCCCACGAGCTCTCCGGCGCGGCCGTGGCCCTGGCCGAGTCCCGCGGCGTGGAGCTGTGGGACCTCACCGACGAGGACTACGCGTCCATCTCCGCGCACCTGACCCCCGAGGTCCGTTCGGTGCTCTCCACCGAGGGCTCCCTCAACGCCCGTGCGGGCCAGGGCGGGACGGCGCCCGCGGCCGTGGCCGCGCAGCTGGACGCGTTGTTGGCCCGACTCGGCGCGGTGCGCGACTACGCCGACGCCGTGCTGCTCGCGGAGGGCTTCGGTCCGCGCGCCTGAGCGGATCCGGGGCCCGGCGGCGACGGTCGCGGCACTACACTTGCCCGGTGAACTCTGCGACCGTCGAAACGATCGATGCCCTGCTGAACCGCCTCTGCGCCGTGGTCCCCGACTACCCGGAGCCGGGGATCTCGTTCAAGGACCTGACCCCCGTCTTCGCCGATGCCGGCGGCCTGCGCCGCGTGGTGGACGCCCTCGCCGCCCCCTTCGTGGGGCACTTCGACGCCGTGGCAGGCATGGAGGCGCGCGGTTTCCTGCTGGCCTCCGCCGTCGCCTACGCCACCGGTACCGGGCTGATCACGGTGCGCAAGGGCGGCAAGCTCCCACGCGAGGTCTTCCGCCGCGAGTACGAGCTGGAGTACGGTACGGCGTCGCTGGAGATCCACCGGGACGCCCTGCATGACGGCGCCCGCGTGCTGCTCATCGATGACGTGCTCGCGACGGGCGGCACCATGGAGGCCGCCGCCGAGCTCGTGGAGCAGGCCGGGGGTTCCGTGGCGGGCGTCGCCGTGGTGTTGGAGCTCGGCGGCCTGGGCGGGCGCGAGAAGCTGGCCGGCCGCGAGACCGTGTCGCTGCAGCTGGTCTGAGTGCGCTCGCCCGCGGCGGCGAGGGGGAGGGCGAGCTGCGGCCCGGAGGCCGCCGCGGCCCGAGGAATCCGGGGAAGCGGTGGGAGTACACTCGACTGTCCTGTTTGCGAGGGGAAGAGGGGGAGCGCATGGCTCAGGCGCCGAGCGGTCTGCAGGGGTCCCAGGACACCCTGGAACACGAGCGCGAATACGTCGGGATGCTTTACGGGCGCCTCGACGAGCTCCGGGAGCAGAAGCAGCGCCAGCTCGCGGCCGTGCGTTCCACCGGCGCGGTGGGCAGCCGCCAGAACCAGTCGGAGCGTGACTCCTTCGCGACGCTTTACGAGGACCGGCTGGCCCAGCTCGACGCCGTGGAGGAGCGGCTGGCCTTTGGTCGCCTCGACCTCGACGACCCCGCCGTGGGGGCGCGCTACATCGGCCGCATCGGACTGACCGACGAGGACCAGGCCCGCCTGCTCGTGGACTGGCGCGCGCCCGAGGCCGCCGCCTTCTACCAGGCCACGGCCTTCGACCGCCTCGGCGTGCGCCGCCGCCGTCATCTCACCCTGCGCCGCCGCGAGGTGGTCTCGGTGGAGGACGACGTCCTTGACCCGGAGCTGGCCAGCGCCGAGGGCACGGTCCAGGGCGACGGCGCCCTGCTCGCCGCCCTCAACGCCCGCCGCACGGGGCGCATGGGGGACATCGTCGCGACCATCCAGGCCGAGCAGGATCGGATCATCCGCGCCCAGCTCCCCGGCGTGCTCGTGGTCCAGGGCGGGCCGGGAACCGGCAAGACGGCGGTGGCCCTGCACCGGGCCGCCTACCTGCTTTACGCCCAACGCGAGCGTCTGCGCCGGGCCGGCGTCCTTGTCGTCGGGCCCTCCGACTCCTTCCTGCGCTACATCGACCGCGTCCTGCCGTCCCTCGGCGAGACCGGTGTGGTCATGTCCAGCCTGGGGCGGCTCTGGCCCGGCTTGGACGCCGCGCCGGAGGAGAACCGCGCCACGGCACGCATCAAGGGCCAGGCCCGCATGGTGGAGGTCGTCCGCCGAGCTGTGGCCCAGCGCCAGCGCCTGCCCAAGGGCCCGCGCGTGCTGGAGGTGGAACGCACCAGGATCACGCTCACGCCCGAACAGGTGCGCCACGCCCGCGACCGCGCCAGGCAGGGGCACAAGAAGCACAACGAGGCGCGCGAGACCTTCGTCAAGATCCTGGTGCGGGAGCTCTCCGAGCAGCTCATCGCCATCCTCGACGAGAGCTCGGGGCCCGGCAACGAGGTGGATCGCTCCTACGTGGCGGAGGACGTGCGCTCCGCCCACGACGTCCGCGTGGCGCTGAACCTGTGCTGGATGCCCATGACGCCGCAGCGCCTGCTTGAGGGGATCTACTCCAACCCCCAGATCCTGCGCGCCGTCACCCCCGGGTGGACCGAAGCGGACCGCGCGGCCCTGGCCCGCCCCGCCGGTGCCCCCTGGACCGAGTCAGACGTCCCTCTGCTCGACGAGGCGGCCGAGCTCCTGGGCGACTTCGACGTCACGGGCGGTCGCGCCGCCGCCGAGGCCCGAGCGCAGGCCAAGCGAGACCTGGAGAACGCCGAACAGGCCGTGCGTAATGTGCACGCCCAGCTCTCCGAGGAAGGCATAGAGGGTTTCATCGACGCGGAGGCGCTCGCCGCGTACAACGAGGTCGGCGCCGGCCTCGGCACCGCGGCCGAGATGGCGGCGGGCGACCGCACCTGGACGTACGGCCACGTCGTCGTGGACGAGGCGCAGGAGCTCTCGCCCATGCAGTGGCGGCTGCTCATGCGCCGCTGCCCCATGAAGTCCTTCACCGTGGTGGGGGACATGGCGCAGGCGGACGCCCCCGCGGCGTCGGGCAGCTGGGCCGAGGCCCTGGCGCCCTTCGTGGGGGAGCGCTTCACATTGGCGGAGCTGAGCGTCAACTACCGGACCCCGTCCCAGGCGGTCGCCCTGGCGGAGCGCGTGGCCTCGGACGCTGGCCTGCCGTTCTCCTCGGCCCAGGCCGTTCGCGACGCCGCGTGGGAGCCGCAGCTTCTGGACCTCGCGGGTCCCTCCCTCCTGCCCGACGCCGCCGTGGCCGCTCTGCGCGAGGGCCTCGCCGCCGTGCCGGGGGGCCTGGGCGCCGTCGTCGCCCCGGCCGGGCGGGTCGCGGAGCTGCGTGCTGCCGCGGCCGCCGCGTTCGGCCCCCGCCTGGGGACCGGGGCCGGCGACGCGTCCCACGGCCAGGACGTGCTTGTGCTCAGCGCCAGGGAGGCCAAGGGCCTCGAATTCGACGTGGTCGTGGTCGCCGATCCCGGCGGGATCGTGCGCGAGTCCGACGGCGGCGTCGGGAACCTCTACGTGGCGCTCACCCGCACCACGCAGTGGCTCTCCGTGCTGGGTTTGGGAAGGGACGTCCCGGCCGCGTTGATGCCCGCCGATTGATAGCCTGTGGGGCGTGACCGAAACGCAGAACGCCGCGGCGCTGGCCGCGCAGGGCAACGACCCCACCTTTGACAACGTCTTCCAGGAGCTGAAGTGGCGCGGCTACGTGCACGTGTCCACCGATGAGGCGGAGCTGGAACGCGCGCTGAGCCAGGACACGGTCACCTACTACTGCGGCTTCGATCCCACGGCGTCCTCCCTGCACCTGGGTCACCTGGTGCAGTTGCTCGTCATGCGCCGCCTGCAGCTGGCCGGGCACAAGCCCCTCGGCCTGGTCGGCGGTGCCACCGGCCTCATCGGCGACCCGCGCCAGACCTCGGAGCGCGTTCTCAACCCGCGCGAGGTCGTCGAGCAGTGGGTCTCCTCCCTGCGCGGGCAGATCGAGCGCTTCCTCTCCTTCGAGGGGGAGAACGCCGCGCGGATGGTGAACAACCTGGACTGGACCGGGCAGATGTCCGCGCTCGAGTTCCTGCGCGAGATCGGCAAGAACTTCCGCGTCGGCACCATGATCAAGAAGGAGATCGTGGCCAAGCGCCTCGAGTCGGACGAAGGCATCTCCTACACCGAGTTCAGCTACCAGATCCTGCAGGGCATGGACTACCTGGAGCTCTACCGCCGCTACGGCTGCACGCTGCAGTCCGGCGGCTCCGACCAGTGGGGCAATCTGACCTCCGGCACGGAGCTGATCCGCAAGGTGGAGGGCGCCCGCGTCGGCGCGCTGGGTACGCCGCTCATCACCAACTCGGACGGCACCAAGTTCGGCAAGTCGGAGGGCAACGCCATCTGGCTGGACCCGGAGCTGTGCTCGCCGTACACCTTCTACCAGTTCTGGCTCAACCAGGCCGACGAGGACGTCGTGGACCGCCTCAAGATCTTCACCTTCCGCACGCGGGAGGAAATCGAGGCGCTGGCCGCCGGCGTCGCGGAGAAGCCGTGGGCGCGCGAGGCGCAGAAAACCCTGGCCTTCGATGTCACCGCGCTGGTGCACGGCGAGGAGGAGACGCGCCGCGCCATCGCCGCGTCCGAGGCCGTCTTCGGCGGGGGGGACCTCTCCGGACTGGACGAGCGCACGGCGCTGGCCGTCGCCGCCTCGGTCCCGGGTGCCACGGTGGAGGCGGGCATCGGCATCGTGGAGCTGCTGGTCGCCACCGGCCTGTCCAAGTCCAACTCGGAGGCCCGCCGCACCATCTCCGAGGGCGGCGCGTACGTCAACAACCAGAAGGTCACCGACGCCGAGGCGCGCTTCGGGGCCGAGCGAGCCTTGGCCGGCGGCGTGTTCATGGTGCGTCGAGGCAAGAAGAACTTCGCCTCGGCCACCCTGGCCTCGTAGGCTCCCCGACCCGGTCGCGGAGCGCCCCTTCTCGACCGGGAGGCGCGGCGTGACATCCGGGGACGCGATCGTCAGGAGGCTTTACATATGAGCCCGATCACGGTTAGCTGGGAAGTGAGCGTGACGGCGGTCCGAACGAGGACCGCAGGGGAACGCGCCTCAACCTGGATCCCACGGGATTCCGGGACTCAGGGGCCGCCCACGCCACAGGGAGCACCGGGGGTGCCCCCGATTTTGCGTGTGGCCTGAACTCGTGTAGAGTCTTCTCTTGTCGCCGCAACGGTCCGGGAGGATCGGGGTGGTGAGCAGGAAGCTTCATTGTAGTGAGCTCTGGGTTTGTTCTGGGGTGGGCTGGTGGGGTGTTCGTTGTTTGAGAACTCAATAGTGTGCCAAGTTTGTTGACACCGTTTTTTTGTTTGAAATGGTGTTGCTCGCGCTGATCACCCCGTGATTGGTTGTGGGCGATGGCC
>Ga0153917_1000196_pt1 | contig 52471 bp, 50 predicted proteins | sample TSFL001MetaG_FD_104695 | JGI IMG/M metagenome (GOLD analysis project Ga0153917, IMG submission 104695) | Attine ant fungus gardens microbial communities from Florida, USA - TSFL001 MetaG | ecosystem: Host-associated > Fungi > Mycelium > Unclassified | place: USA: Florida, Paynes Creek Historic...
GGAAACGGATCGTGCGCTACTTCGCGTCGACCGTGATGCCGAACGCCTCCGCGAGCCGCAGGATCTTGCGGGCGCGGCCGAGTCGGGGCTTGTCGCTGCCGTCGCGCACGACGCCACCCGAGGCCTCGAAGTCGTTCAGGAAGTCGAGCGCCCAGCGGATGTCGCTCAGCTGCGGGCAGATGACCTCGTTGACCACGCCGGTCTGCTCGAAACGCAGGCACAGCTTGCCGGTCATACCGTGCTCGAGCGTCCACTCGGACTGCTCGCGCAGCGTGCGCAGGCTCTCGTCGGTCGTGGGGCCGTCGATGGGGCCGGGGAGGCCCGCGGCGCGCGAGGAGATCGTCAGGCGCGAGCGCGCGTAGGCCATCGCCTCGCGCGAGGCCCACATGCCCGTGTCGCGGCGGAAGTCGCCGCTGCCGAAGGCGAGACGGAAGGCGCCCTCGGCTCGCGCGATATTCGTGGCCTCCTCGAGGCCGAGCGCCGACTCGATGAGCGGCACGACGGGCACGCGGCCGCCGAGGCGGTGGAAGGTGTTCACGACCTGCTCGGCCGACTCTGCCTTGGCGAGCACGACGCCACCGAGGTTCTCGATGCCGGCGAGGCCGTCGACGTCGCGCGCCCAGAACTCGGTCGTGACGTCGTTGATGCGCACCCAGGCGGTGTTGCCGGGCTGGGCGAGCCACTGCGCGGCATCCGCGCGGGCCTCGTCCTTGTGGCTGTCGTCGACGGCGTCCTCGATGTCGAGGATGACGACGTCGGCCTGCGACTCGGCCGCCGGCGTGAAGCGCTCGGGCTTGCCGCCGGGGACGAGCAGCCATGACCGCGCATCGGATGCGGGGACGACGTGATGCTCGGCGGTCGTGGCGTGGGGGCTCGCGGGTGCGGTCAGTTTGATCGCCTCATTTCGTCGGACGACGTCGGTGGGGAAGGTCGGGCGCCGAAGCGCCCGCACAATCCTTGCACCGACGCCGGGCGCGCGCTCGGGGTCGATTCGAATAGTACTCTCTTTTCCGTATCACTGTATTTTTCTTCCGCTATGTGAACAAAAGCACCCTGTCTGGCAGATCGAGGATGCCGCAGCGCGATCAGAGTCGGAGGAGCAGCGAGAACACGAGCGAGAGCACGAGGCTCGCCCCCACCTCGAGCGCGCCGACGCCGCCCGCGCCGATCGCGAGCCCGCCGGCCAGGCGATCGATCCGCGCCGGCCGCCTGACCGCGAGGATGCCGATGACGAGCGCCGCGACCGAGACGAGCCCGTCGACGATCGACGTGATCGTGTTCAGCACCTGCCAGAAGGGCAGCTCGATGAAGAAGTGCCAGGCGAGGATCGACAGCGTCGGCACGACGACCGCCGCCCCGGCCGCGATGAACGCGAGCATCGCGAGCGATGAGCGAGGGCCGGATGCGGAAGCGGGCGCCGCTCCCGGCCACGGCGCGCCCGCGGGCGACTGCTGCGGGCCCGGCCAGGGCTGCGCGCCTGGCTCCGGCGGCCACGGCGCCGCCTGCGGCGTGGGCCCGAAACCGGATCCGGACTCGGCCGGAGCCGAGGGCGCAGCCGGCACGGGGCGCGCGATGGGCGCCGCGGGAACCGGAGCAGCGCTCCCGGGCCTCTGCTGCGACGGCCCGCTGGACGGTCGCCGAGGCGGCGGCGGGACGAGCGAGTCGGCATCCGTCGGCGCGGCATCCGTCGGCGCGGCGTACGCACCGGCGTTCGTCCGCTCGGCCTGCCACGGCGTCCTGCGCTCCGCCTCCCGGCCGGGCTCCGCGCCCGGCGCCTCTCCGCCGTTCACGACAGCCACGCGAAGGCCAGCGACGACACGACCCCCACGAACCGGGGGACGACGATCATGACGCCCGCCGCGAGCGCGATCGCGCCGACGACGAGCTCCCGGTCGACGCCGGGGCCGGCGGGTGCCTTGATCCGGCGCAGCACGACGACGAGCCCGACGGCGGCAGCGGCGGCGGCGATGACCATGACGACGACCGCGGTCGCGGTCGAGAGGGGCCCGATGACGGAGTAGCCGAGGTGCAGCGTCTCCACGAGCCTCGGCATGGCCTGCTGCACGAGCAGGGCGAACAGCGCGGCGAACATCGCGACGCCGGCGGCGATGAGCGCGAGGACGGCGTCCGGAGCGAGCCGGCCGCGCATCGGCGGGGCCGGCTGCGCGGGGCCGGGCGGCTGCCAGGAGACCGAGGGCTGGGGCGCAGTCATACGGCCACGCTAACCCCGGGCGCTCCGAGGGGCACCGGATCGTCCTCCCCATCCAGCGTCCGTCCGGCCCGGCCGCGCGCCCGTCCCGTCCGCCCTCAGCCCCGCCCCGGCGCCGTCGGCGAGACTCGAGGGGTGAAGACCCTGCTCAACCTCATCTGGCTCGTGCTCTCAGGATTCTGGCTGTTCCTCGGCTACATGCTCGCGGCCGCCGTCATGTGCATCCTCATCGTGACGATCCCGTGGGGGATCGCGGCCGCGCGGATCGGCCTCTACGCGCTGTGGCCGTTCGGCCGCGAGGTGGTGCAGACGCCGCGCGCGGGCATCGGCTCGCTCCTGGGCAACATCGTGTGGGTCGTGCTCGCGGGCTGGTGGATCGCGCTCGAGCACATCGTCACGGGGCTCGCGCTCTGCGTCACCATCATCGGCATCCCGATGGGCATCGCGAACTTCAAGCTCGTGCCGGTCGCGCTCACGCCGCTCGGCCGTCGCATCGTGGACCGCGACGACCTGCGCGCAGAGGCCGCCGTGCGCGTCGGCTGACCGCATCGCCCCCTTCCGCCTTGCCTCGTGCCCGAATAGGGCCCTCGAGCCCAGGGCCGAAGGGCCCTTTCGGGCACGAGGCGGACGGGCGGTTCAGCGCCCAGGGCGAAGGCAGCGCGTCGCGCGGCGTCGCACGCCCGGGCGATCGCCGTGATCGCCATAGGCTGGAGGCGGCATCCCCCACCCCACGGCCCGGAGGTCGCGCAGCATGTCTTCCCCGCAGCACCCGCTCCCGACCGCGCAGGCGTTCGACGTCGCGCACGCCGAGGTCGCCGACCTCCTGGCGACGACCGGCATCGACTCCGGCCCCTTCGTCATCGTGGGCGTGGTCGCCGCGGCGCTCCTGATCGCCGGCACGGTGCTCGTGCTCGCGAGGCGCCGCCGCGCGAACGACGACGCCGAGCTCGACCAGGCAGCCGACCCGCTCGACGAGCGCTCCGGGCCGTCCGCCTAGGCCGCCGTTCGGCCGCGCAGGCGGTGTCTTCGAGCCGACCCGGCCGAACGGTGGGGACGAACGCGGGCCAGTCGGCTCCTCTCAGGCGGAGCGCCGCGCGGACAAGCCGATCCGCCGCCCTGCCGGGGAGCGCCGGCGCACGAGGCACCCACCGTTCGGACGCCCTTCCCGGCATCCTCGGCGCTCCGACCCGTCCCGTCCCCGGCCACCCCGGCCGGAGCGCCGCCGCCGGCATCCGCGGGTTCTCGGCTGATCCTCACGTTCGCGGCGCATGCTGTGCGGACAGCGCGGCCCGGCCGAGATTCCGAGCAGTGCCGGACCGACCGGGTCGTGCGAATCCGTCTCCCGCGGGCGAAGCCCGCCTGTGCCGAGGCGTTCCGGCAGTCACCCCGATGCTTCGAGGGGAGGCGATCATGGGAACCGTCATCGCAGCCGTCATCGGCACGATCGTCGTGATCAACGCGTGCCTCATCGCGAGCGACCTCGTGCTCTTCGCACGCTCCGGCCGCACCCACAGCCTCGTCTGATCGAAGAGGTGCGGCGCGCCGCACGGCCTCGTCGCCGTGCGGCGCTTCCGCGCAGGAGCGCGAGGTCAGTCGGCGGTGTTCCCCTTCTCCGCCTCGTCGGGGTCGACACTCGGCACCTCGCCGTTCTCCGCCTCGCCGTCGCCCGGCCCCGCGACGGCGCCGGTGATCTCCGCGTCATCGGCCGCCGGCTCGTCGGATTCCGGCTCGTCGGCCGACGGCTTCGACGCAGGCGCAGGCTGGGCGCCACCGAGGGCCGACGATGCGCCGCCGCCGATGAGCGCCGCGGGGCCCGCGAGCGCCGAGAGGCCGGCCAGACCCGCCGCGCTGACCCGAGAGGGCCGGGCCGCTCGGGCCTCCGCCTCGCGCTTCGCGGCCTCCGCCGCCTCGGCGGCCCGGGCCGCCTTCGCCGCCTTCTTGGCGGCCTTCTGCTCCGCCTTGCGGGCGGCCTTCTCGGCCTTGGCCGCCTTCTCGGCCTCGATGGCGGCCTTCGCCGCGGCCTCGATCTCGCCGTCGGCCGAGGAGGACGACGAGCCGGCCTCATCGGCGGCGGAATCCGCGCCGGACGCGGAGGACGACGAGGAGCCCGCGCCGACCTCCGCGGATCGCGCCCGCGCCGCAGCCCCGCCGACGGCCGACCCGGACCCGGACGCGGCTGCCGGCACCGGCACCGGACGCGCCTCCGGCGCCCCGTTGACGAGCCGCGGAACCCCGAGCGGGTTGGCGTCCTTCAGCGCCTCGGGCAAGAACGCCTCCGGCACGTCCTGGTAGGCGACCGGGCGCAGGAAGCGGTCGATCGCGAGCGAGCCGACCGACGTGGTGCGCGAGTCCGAGGTGGCCGGGAAGGGCCCGCCGTGCACGATCGCGTGCCCGACCTCGACGCCCGTGGGCCAGCCGTCGAAGAGGATGCGGCCGGCCAGGCGCTCGAGCGCCGGCAGCAGCTCGCGCACGCCCGCGGCATCCGCGGGGTCGTCGGCGTCGGCGTGCACGGTCGAGGTGAGCTGTCCCGGCAGCTCCCGGGCGATCGAGACGAACTCGGCGGAGGAGTCGACGCGCACGAGCGTCGCGGTCGCGCCGAACGCCTCCTCCACGAGCTCCTCGTTGCCCGCGAAGTCGGATTCGTCGACCACGAAGAGCCGCGCCACGTCGTCGTTGGCCCCGGCGCCGGAGGCGTCGCCCGCGGCCGCGAGCTCGACGCCCGGCTGCGCCGCGATGCGCTCGACGCCTCGGCGGTAGGCGGCCGCGATGCCCGGGGTGAGCATGGTCTGCGCGGGCGCGGCCTCGACGAGCTCCCGCGCGCGGGCGAGGAAGCGGTCGAGCCCCTCGCCGCGCACGGCGAGCAGCAGGCCGGGGTTCGTGCAGAGCTGGCCCGCGCTGCCGGTGAGCGAGACGGCGAACGACTCCGCGAGCGCCTCGGCCCGCGCATCGAGCGCACCGGGGAAGAGGAAGACGGGGTTGACGCTGCTCATCTCGGCGTAGACGGGGATCGGCACGGGGCGCGCGGCGGCCGTGGCCATGAGCGCCGTGCCGGCCCGCTGCGAGCCGGTGAAGCCGACCGCGCGGATGGCCGGGTGCGCGACGAGCGCCTGGCCGACCGAGGGGCCCTCGCCGAAGAGCATGGAGAAGACGCCGGCGGGGAGCCCGAGCGCCGAGACGACATCGGCGATGACGCCGCCGATGAGCTCGCTCGTGCCGAGGTGCGCCTCGTGCCCCTTGACGACGACGGGGCAGCCGGCGGCGAGCGCGGACGCCGTGTCGACGCCCGCCGCCGAGAAGGCGAGGGGGAAGTTGCTGGCGCCGAACACGGCGACGGGCCCCACGGGCACGCGCTGCTGGCGGATGTCGCGTCCGCGCGCCGGCGCGATGGCCGAGGCCTGAGCGTCGGCCGCCGAACGGGCCGGGTCGACGCGCACGCCGAGCCAGCCGCCGGCGCGCACGACGCCGGCGAAGAGGCGCAGCTGCCCGGTCGTGCGGACGATCTCGGAGCGCACGCGCTTCTCGCTGAGGCCCGTCTCGAGCCGCACTCGGTCGACCAGCTCGTCGCCGAGCCCCTCGATGCCCAGGGCGATGAGGCTGAGCAGCCGAGCGCGCGTCTCGAGCGGCGCGTTGCGGTAACCGTCGAACGCGGCCTCGGCGGCCCGGCAGGCGGCGTCCACGTCGGCGGCGGAGGCGTAGCCGTACTCGGGGTCGAGCGGCTCGCCCGTCGTCGCCTCGAACGAGCGGCCGGCGCCGTCCGCTCCCGCGACGCGATCGCCCGCGATGAACATGGCTCCCGTGAGCATGGGCGCTCCTCAGCAGATTCGGATTCCTCGGCGGATGCGGGACCCCGCGCGCCGGCGCCCATTCTCCCGCACCTGTGTTTCGGCGCCGTTCCGTGGCGGCGCGCGCCGCCGGGCCGAATGCCGAGGGGCGGCTCGGGTCAGACCCTGCGGTATCGACGGTGACGGCTCGTCGGCGGGGCGGTCGCCTCGACCCACCCGGTGTCGATGAGCCGCCGGAGAGTGGGACGCAGCGACGGCACGCTCCGACCCGTCGCCTCGGCGATCTCCTGGATGCTCGCGGTGCCGCGTGCGCCCAGCACGGCGAGAACCACCTCGTCGCGTTCGGTCGGCAGCGGAGTGCCCGTGGACAGCACGAAGATCTCTCCCTCGCGTTCGCTCAGAACCCCCGCTCGCTTGAGCCCTGCGAGCAGCGCCCGCGCATCGTCGGAATCCATGCCCGCACGTTCTCGAAGCGAGACCACGCTCACCTCGCCGTCCTGACGCACCATGGAGAGCGCGATGTCCTCCTGTCGGGTCGGTTCGCGATCGGTGATGCCCTGCACCCACTGACGGTGCTCCTCCGACTCCGTGCCGTGCCGGTAGAGGACGACGGTCACTCGATCGAATCCGATCCGGTAGTCGGGCTTCCTCAGCGAGTGCTCCTGCATGGCGCTGTTCATATGACGGATCCCCGAACCGAGCCCCTCCACGGTCGGGCCGCCGCCATCCTTGAACTCGAGGCTCTGAAGCAGTCGCAGCAGGATCGGATTCCGGCATTGGGAGACGCCCTCGCCGAGGCTCTCGGGGGTCACGCCTCCCCAGAGCCCGCCGGGGTTGGCGATTTCGACCCGGTCCGGATAGATCTCGACGGTGACCGGAAGCGCCCTGAAGAGCGCGTTGTACTCGCGATGGAGGATCGCGTTCGCAAGCGCCTCGCGGAGCACTGAAAGCGGGATCTCGAGTTCGTCGCGCCGGGACACCCCGTCGATGATCCCGTGCGTCCGCAGGTTTCTCGAGATCACGGCGATCGCCGTCTCGAAGACCTCGGGGATCGGCCCCTCGCACTGCTCGCGGTCGACGTACCGTACAGCGACACCGGGCGGTGACTTCTCGAGTGCCGGGTACGCCGACACGTCGACGAGGAGGCGCGGAAAGTACTGCTGCGGGTATCGACCGCACGCGATGAGGCCGGCGAACCTCGCTCGGCCCTGGCGATCGCTGATGTTCAGCCGCTCGAGGCGCGCCTCCCGCGTCGCGGCATCGCGCAGCGCTCGGGAGTGCCTGTGCGCGTTCAGGATCTCGTCGACGAGTCCGAGGTCGAGATCATCGATGCTCGTGTCGTCCACGGGCTCACGGTCGTCATCAGACGGCGCGAGCGCGCGACCGAGCTCGAATATCTCCATCGGCGAGAGATGAAGGTCCTTGTCGTCCACTCGCTTGTAGCTGCCGTTCCCCACTCCCTTCGCCTTGATGTAGCAGGGCTTCTCGGAGATCAGGTTCTCGGCCACCTGAACCACGACGACCGTGGCTCCCTCGAACTCGTGACGGCTCAGCTCGCATTGAGGAGCTCGATCGAGCCGCGCACCCTGCTCGCCCGTCTGCCCCAAGCCGGCGAGGAACTGGTCGATCACCCGGCTGGCATCGAATCCGGGGGCGGGGGTGAAGCCGGTTTGCTCATCGAGCCCGAGGATGAGCGTTCCCCCTCGTGTGTTCGCGAATGCGCTGACACTCTCCCAGACGCTCGAACCAAGCCCTCGAGCGGCGCTCTTCGCCTCCACATCGGCATCGTCGGTTCCCAGCCGGCGCAGGCGGCGAACGATCTCCGTCAACTGGTCGTCACTCGTCATGGCAGTCCCCTCGCGACCGAACAGTCTTCAACCGAGCACGGGACCACCGAGCAGTGAGCCTCACTGATGCTCACTGATGCTCACTGATGCTCACTGATGCTCACTGATGCTCACTGATGCTCACTGATGCTCACTGATGCTCACTGATGCTCACTGAGACTACAGTGACCCTACTGAGGGCAGCCGAAGTCACGACCCGAGCAACGAGGCCTAGGCAAGCAGAAGAGCCCCGGGTCGAAACCCGGGGCTCTTGTTCGTGCGCAAGGGGGGAGTTGAACCCCCACGCCCTCACGGGCACACGGACCTGAACCGTGCGCGTCTGCCTATTCCGCCACTTGCGCGAACCCGGCAACACTATCAGACATCGGGTACACCTGCCAAGCTGGAGCCGCGCGAGCACCCGCATCCGGCGCGTCGCGGGCGCTCGTCGGGAGGCGCGGGAGTCCCCGCCGAGTGCGCGCGCCCAGCGGTTGCCCGGTAGCATGCATCGAGCCCTGCAAGCCGGGGCGCAACGCGTGTCCTCGCGAGAGGCCGCTCGACACAACGCCAGAACGCCGACCCACCGGCCCTTCCTCCTCGCAGAGAAGCGACCGGCGGAGACGGGCCGAAGGCGCCGAGCGGCGAGCGGGAGCCGGCACGCGACGAGAATGCGGGAGACAAGTGGGAATCCTCGACAGGTTCGAACGCGGACTCGAACGGCTCTTCAACGGAGCGTTCGCCAAGACGTTCCGCTCGGGCATCCAGCCCGTCGAGATCAGCGCTGCCCTCAAGCGCGAGATGGACACGCGGGCGCAGGTCGTCACCCGCGACCGCGTGCTCGTCCCCAACCGTTTCCACGTCAACCTGTCCCCCGCCGACTACGAGCGCATGGCCGCCATGGGCCAGACGCTGCAGGACGAGCTCATGCGCGTCGTCGAGGAGCATGCCGTGCGGCAGCGCTACCAGTTCGCGGGCGGGCTCAACATCCGCATCCTGCAGGACGACGACCTCCCGGTGGGCCGACTCGAGATCGAGTCGCGCAACGCCGAGGGTCAGGTCGCCTGGACGCCCGTGCTCGAGGTCGACGGCCGCCGCTATCCGCTCCGCGTGGGCTCGACGGTCATCGGCCGCGGCAGCGACGCCGACATCACGATCGACGACTCCGGCGCCTCCCGCCGGCACGCCGAGGTCGTGTGGGACGGCAAGCGGGCGGGCGTGCGCGACCTCGGATCGACCAACGGCACCCGCGTGGGCGGCCGCAGCATCTCGCAGGTCGCGCTCGAGCCGGACTCGACGATTCAGATCGGCCGCCACAGCTTCGTCTTCCGAGTGGTCCCTCGGGCCGACCCGGCCGATGAGACGGGCTACCTGGGCCGCGATGGAGGGTACTGATGGGCAGTGAACTGACGCTCCTCGTACTGCGGCTCGCGTTCCTCGCGGCGCTGTGGATCTTCGTCTTCTCGGTGGTCTACGCCCTGCGGAGCGACATCTTCGGCACGCGCGCCTCGGAGTATCAGAAGCAGAAGAGCCGGGAGGAGTCGCTGCAGCAGGCCTTCGCGGCCGCCCCGGCCGGTGCCGCCTCCGCCGCCGCGCCCGGGCACGGAGCGCCCGCATCGCCCGCGGCTCCCCCCTCCTCCCCGTCGGCGAGGCCCGCCGCCTCCCCCAGCACGCGCCTGATCATCACCACCGGCCCGCAGCGCGGCCGCGAGCTCGACCTCGGCGTCGGCCCCATCACGATCGGCCGATCGAAGGCGTCGACCCTCGTCATCGAAGACGACTACACCTCGACCAACCACGCGCGCCTCGTGCTCCAGGGCGAGACGTGGTGGGTGCACGACCTCGACTCCACGAACGGCACCTACGTCAACGGCCAGCGCATCGCCGAGCCGACCCGCATCCCCCGAGGGGCCTCCGTCCGCATCGGCACCACGACGTTCGAGCTGCGCTGACATGGTGGTCATCGCGCGCGCGGGCGCCGTCTCCCACGTGGGGAAAGTGCGCAGCAACAACCAGGACTCCGGCTTCGCCGGCGAGCACCTCTTCGCCGTCGCCGACGGCATGGGCGGCCACGCGGGCGGCGACGTCGCCAGCTCGATCGCGGTGCGCCACTTCGCCGAGCACGACCAGGAGTACACCTCCACGCGCGAGGCCGAGGTCTCGCTGAGCGTCATGCTGCGCCAGGCGAACTCGCTCATCGTCGACGCGGTGGACGAGCATCCCGAGCTGCGCGGCATGGGCACGACGACGAGCGCCCTCACGCTCGTCGGCGACAAGCTCGTCATCGGCCACATCGGCGACTCCCGCATCTACCGCCTGCACGAGGGCGAGTTCACGCAGGAGACGGTCGACCACACGTTCGTGCAGCGCCTCATCGACGCGGGCCGCATCACGCCGGAGGAGGCGCTCACGCATCCGCGCCGCTCGGTGCTCATGCGCGTGCTCGGAGACGTGGAGACGAACCCCGACGTCGACACGAAGGTCGTCGACGCCGTGCCCGGCGACCGGTGGCTGGTGTGCTCCGACGGCCTCTCGAGCTACGTCGACGAGGACGACATCGAGGAGGTGATGGGCCGCGACATCGAGTCGTCGCGCGAGATCGCCGACGACCTCGTGCAGCTCGCCCTCGACAACGGGGCGCCCGACAACGTCACCGTCGTCCTCCTCGAGATCGGCGAGGAGCCGCTCGAGCCACTCAAGACCCGCATCGTCGGCTCGGCCGCGAACCCGCTGCGCTACACGTCGAACCGACAGCGGCGCAGCTCGTCGATCGTGCCCTCGCTGCTGCATCCGCGTCGTCGCGCGGCGGCCGCGAAGCCGCAGGACGAGGAGTTCGTCCCGCCCACCGACGAGATGCTCACGGCGCTGCTGGAGGAGGACCGCCGCCGGCGCCGCAACCGGCACGTCCTGTGGCTCACGGCCATCGCCCTCCTCATCGCGGGCATCGCCGGCGCCGGAGTGCTCGCCTACAACTGGACGCAGACGCAGTACTACGTGAGCGAGTCCGACGGCGTCGTCTCGATCTACCAGGGCGTCCAGCAGGACCTCGGCCCCATCTCGCTCTCCCACCTCGAGGAGCGCACCGACGTGCGCGTCGACTCGCTCCCGCCGTACCAGCAGGCCCAGATCAGGGGGACGATCAACGCGCCGAGCCTCGAGGAGGCCCGGGCCGTCGTGGAAAGGCTTCGAGATGCCGCAGGCTGATCAGACCGCCGTGCGCGACCGGGCGGTGCCCGGCTCGCGGCGACGAGGCGGGCAGCCGCTGCGCAACCTCGAGCTCGGCCTGCTCGTGTTCGCCGCCGCGATCGACTTCGCCGCGCTCCTGCTCGTGCAGTTCGGCGTCACCGGCGCCTTCGACTTCAACGTCGTCACGCTCACGGCCGTCATCTTCGCGCTGACGATCGCCATGCACGTCGTGCTGCGTTTCCGCGCGCCCGACGCCGACCCGTTCCTGCTGCCCATCGCCTCGGTCCTCAACGGCCTCGGCATCGCCCTCATCTACCGGATCGACCTCGCCAACGAGACGAACGTCTCAGGCAGCCAGATGGTGCTGACCGCGATCTCCGTGGCGATCGCGGTCGTCGTGCTGCTCTTCCTGCGCAACCACCGCGTGCTGCAGCGGTTCACGTACATCGCGATGGCCGCCTCGATCGTGCTGCTCCTGCTGCCCTTCGTGCCGGGGCTGTCGGCCTCGGGCGAGGAGGGCGTGAACGCCTACGAGTGGATCCGCATCGGGCCCGCGACCTTCCAGCCGGGCGAGATCGCCAAGATCACCATCGCCGTCTTCTTCGCCGGCTACCTGGTGACGGCGCGGGACAGCCTCTCCGTGGTGGGCAAGAAGCTCCTGTGGATGCGGTTCCCGCGCATCCGCGACCTCGGCCCCATCCTCATCGTGTGGCTCGTGTGCATGGGCGTGCTCGTGCTCGCCAAGGGCCTCGGCGCCTCGCTCCTCTACTTCGGCCTGTTCCTCGTCATGATCTACGTGGCCACCGGCCGCGGCTCGTGGATCCTCATCGGCGTGGGCCTCTTCGCCGCAGGCGCGGTCTTCGCCGCGACCACGATCGACTACGTGCACTACCGCATGCTCGGCTGGCTCGACCCGTTCAACCCCGAGATCTACGAGGCGACCGGCGGCAGCTACCAGCTCGTGCAGGGCATCTTCGGCATGGCGTCGGGCGGGCTCATCGGCCAGGGCCTCGGCGGCGGCCGGCCCGACATCACGCCGCTCGCCTCCAGCGACTTCATCGTCGCCACGCTCGGCGAGGAGCTCGGCCTGGCCGGCGTGTTCGCCGTGCTGTGCCTCTTCATCATCTTCGTCGCGCGCGGCCTGCGCGTCGGCTACCAGGGGCTCGACGACTTCGGCCGGCTGCTCGCGACGGGGCTCTCGTTCATCGTCGCCCTGCAGGTGTTCATCATCATGGGCGGCGTCATGCGCGTCATCCCCATGACGGGCCTCGCGATGCCGTTCATGGCCTCCGGCGGCTCGAGCCTCGTCGCGAACTGGATCATCGTCGCCGTGCTGCTGCGGCTCAGCGACACCGTCCGCCGAGAGCCCGAGGGGGTGCCCGCATGACCCGCCAGCTGCGCGCCGTCGGCGTCATCGTCCTGCTCATGTTCGCGTCGCTGTTCGTCGCCTCCACGACGATCCAGGTCTTCCAGGCCGACGCCCTGGCCGAGAACCCGCACAACACGCGTACGCGCCTCGCGAGCTACAACGTGCAGCGGGGCCCGATCCTCGTCGCGGGCTCGCCCATCGCATCCTCGGTGCCGAGCGACGACCAGTTCAAGTACCTGCGCCAGTACGCCAACGGCCCCCTCTACTCGGCCGTCACGGGCTACTACACGCTCGACAACGGCCGCACCGGAGTCGAGGACGCGCTGAACGCCGAGCTGAGCGGCCAGGGCGGCTCGCAGTTCTTCCAGGGCCTCACGCGCCTGTTCACGGGGCAGAAGCCCGAGGGAGCGGCGGTCGAGCTCACGATCAGCCCCGCCGCGCAGCAGGCCGCGTGGGACGCCCTCGGCGACTACCGCGGGGCCGTCGTCGCCATCGACCCGAAGACGGGCGGCATCCTGGCGATGGTGTCGAAGCCGACGTTCGACCCGAACCAGCTCGCGGGCCACGACGACGACACGATCAAGGCCGCGTACAACGAGCTGCTCGCCGACGCCGACAAGCCGCTGCAGAACCGGGCCACGGGCGGCGACATGAACCCGCCCGGATCGGTGTTCAAGCTCGTCATCGCCGCGGCCGCGCTCGAGGCCGGCATCGCCCAGCCCGACTCGCCGCTGCCGAACCCGGCGACCTTCACGCTCCCCGGCACGAGCGTCGAGGTCAACAACCCGAGCCACGGATCCCCCTGCGGCGCGGGCGACACGACGACGCTGCGCACCGCCATCGAGCAGTCGTGCAACATCCCGTTCGCGCAGCTGGCGATCCAGCTGGGCGCCGACCGGGTGCGCGCGATGGCCGAGGCGTTCGGCTTCAACCACGAGTTCGACATCCCCTTCGCCGCGTCCCCCAGCGTCTACCCGACCGGTAAGCTCGACGAGGCGCAGGTCGGCCTCACCGGGTTCGGCCAGTACGACGTTCGGGCGACGCCCCTGCAGATCGCGCTCGTGAGCGCGGGCATCGCGAACGGCGGCGACGTCATGAACCCGACGCTCGTGAGCCAGGTGCTCACGCCCGATCTTCACGAGCTGCAGGGGCCGTCGCAGTCGAAGTACAAGACGGCGGTGAGCCAGGCGACGGCGCAGGCGCTCCAGTCGATGATGATCGGCTCCGTCGCCAACGGAGTCGCAAGCAATGCAAGAATTGACGGCGTCGATGTGGCCGGCAAGACGGGAACCGCGGAGAACGGACCGGGCGATCCGTATTCGCTGTGGTTCACGGGATTCGCCGGCAATCAGCACGGACAGGTCGCCGTCGCGGTCGTCCTCGAGGACGGCGGCGGACAGGGCCAGTCGGGCACCGGAAACGGACTCGCGGCGACGATCGGACAGCAAGTGATGAAGGCGGTGCTGAACGCATGAGACCAGCCCAAGGGGTGTCGTTCGGAGATCGGTACAAGCTCGGCGCGCGCATCGCGATCGGCGGCATGGGCGAGGTCTGGGAGGCGACCGACCAGGTCATCGGCCGTACCGTCGCGATCAAGATCCTCAAGGACGAGTACATGGGCGATCCCGGGTTCCTCGAGCGCTTCCGCGCCGAGGCCCGGCACGCCGCGCTCGTCAACCACGAGGGCATCGCCAACGTGTACGACTACGGCGAGGAGAACGGCTCCGCCTACCTCGTCATGGAGCTCGTGCCCGGCGAGGCGCTGTCGATGATCCTCGAGCGCGAGCGCGTGCTGCCCGCCGAGCAGGTCATGGACATCGTCGCGCAGACCGCGATGGCGCTCCACGCCGCCCACAAGGCGGGCCTCGTGCACCGCGACATCAAGCCCGGCAACCTGCTCATCACGCCCGACCGGCGGGTCAAGATCACCGACTTCGGCATCGCCCGCATCGCCGACCAGGTGCCGCTCACCGCCACCGGCCAGGTCATGGGCACGGTGCAGTACCTCTCCCCCGAGCAGGCGTCGGGCCACGCGGCGACCCCCGCGACCGACATCTACTCGCTCGGCATCGTCGCCTACGAGGCGCTGGCCGGACGTCGCCCGTTCACGGGCGAGTCGCAGGTCGCGATCGCGATGGCGCACATCAACGACGCTCCGCCCGCCCTGCCCGTGACGGTTCCCGAGGCCGTGCGCAACCTCGTGCTCTCGGCCATCGCGAAGGAGCCCGAGGACCGCCCGGAGACAGCAGAGGCATTCGCCCGCGCCGCGACCGCGCTGCGCTTCGGCGACGTGCGCCGCGCCGCGCTCGCCGTCCCCGGCGTGCTCGGCAAGGACGCCGCAGAGAAGACCGAGCTGCTCGAGAGCAAGACGGCGCCCATCGACCAGACGAAGGTCATGGACAGCGAGCGCACGACCGTGCTCGGCAGTCCCGTGGCGCCCGCGATCCCCAACACGCAGGCGTTCGACGCGCTCGTGCAGAGCCACCCCGTGGGCGCGGTCATGACGCCTCCGGCGGGCGCCATCGAGGAGACCAACTTCTCGAAGAAGTCCGACCGGCAGAAGCCGGCCCCCTGGGTGTGGGTGCTCATCGTCGCGATCGTGCTCTTCGCCATCGCGCTCGCCTGGCTCGGCTTCGCGATCATGTCGAACGGGCAGCCGAGCACGTCGCAGACGCCCACCGCGACGACGACGACCAGCTCGACCCCGACCGCCTCGCCGACGTCCACCTCGTCGAGCGTCTCGGTCAGCGAGTCGGCCTACAAGGGCCGACCCTGGCACGACGTGCAGGCGGAGCTGACCGGCCTCGGGCTGAACCCCGTGCGCTCGGTCGGCCAGGCCGCGCCGAGCGAGGACCAGGTCGACACGGTGGCGTCGCTGCAGCCGACGGGCAACGTGCCCAAGGGCTCGACGATCACCGTCACGGTGTACGCCGAGATGGAGCCGCTCGCGCAGCCCACGGCGCCCAAGGCGACCGTCACCGACGGCAACTCGCGCGTCGCGGTCAACTGGAACTACCAGTGCCCCGCGGGTCAGAGCCTCGTCGACTACACCGTCTCCGTCACCAAGAACGGCAGCACCTCGTCGAGCACGGTCACGACGAACTCGTACGAGTTCAGCGTGAGCGCCGGCGACTCCGGCAGCGTCTCGTACACGGCGACGTGCGGCGGGCGCACCAGCGACTCCTCGCCCGACGCGAGCTTCACCGTGCCCGGCAACCCCAAGCCCACGTCGACGCCGTAGCCTCGACGATCCCCTCGCGGATGCGGGAACGGCCGCGCGCTCCACTCGGGGCGCGCGGCCGTTCCCGCATCCGGGTGATCTTCGGGTGAGCCCGCCCGCGCACCCTACATCCGTAGTTGGATTGTGACGGCGAAGCCGCGGGCCCGAAGCCCGCTCTCGCCCCCTCGCCCGTAGAATCGGTATTTCGACCGGTCTCCGATGGGGGCGCGGGTTGCAGCATCTCAGGGAGGGCCGAACGTGATCGCAGGCGAACGGACGCTCGCCGGAAGGTACGAGATCGGGAGACGCATCGGCCGCGGGGGCATGGCAGAGGTCTATCTCGGAACCGACGAGCGCCTCGGTCGCCAGGTGGCCGTCAAGCTCCTCAACACCTCCATGGCGGGCGAGAGCGAGTTCCGCTCGCGCTTCCGCCAGGAGGCGCAGGCGGCGGCCCGCATGACCCACCCGACGATCGTGCGCGTCTTCGACGCGGGCGAGGACACCTTCATCCGCGCCGACGGGCACGAGCTCGTCGTGCCGTACATCGTCATGGAGTACATCGAGGGCCAGCAGCTGCGCGACGTCCTCGCCGACGGCCCCCTCCCGATCGACCGGGTCGAGCGGTACATGTCGGGCCTGCTCACCGCGCTCGAGTACTCCCACCGCGCGGGCATCGTGCACCGCGACATCAAGCCGGGCAACATCATGGTCACGCCCGACGACACGGTGAAGGTCATGGACTTCGGCATCGCCCGCGCGATCTCCGACACGGCCGGCACGATCGCGCAGACCACCGCCATCCTCGGCACGGCGTCCTACTTCTCCCCCGAGCAGGCCAAGGGCGAGACGGTCGACGGCCGCAGCGACATCTACTCGGCCGGCATCGTGCTCTACGAGATGCTCACGGGCCGCGTGCCCTTCTACGGCGACTCGGCCGTCGCCGTCGCCTACCAGCACGTCACCGAGCGCCCCGCGCTCCCCTCATCGCTCAACGCCAACGTGTCGAAGGCCATGGATGCCGTCGTCATGCGCGCCCTGGCGAAGAACCGCGACGACCGCTACCAGTCGGCGTCCGAGTTCCGCCGCGACCTCGAGCAGGCCGCGCAGGGCGTCATGCCGGCCTTCGCCGCGAACGCCGACGACCTCGACGACACGCAGCTCTTCGGCCCCGCGCCGACGGCCGTGCAGAAGACGGAGGCGTCGTTCGCGGCGCTCGAGAACCCGAGCGACGACCGCGCGCCGCAGGTGTCCCGCCGTCCCCCGGCGATGTGGCTGTGGGGCGCGGGCGTCGTCGTCCTGGCGATCGCCGTCGCGATCGTCATCTGGGTGTCGAACCTGCCCAAGGAGGGCGTCATCAAGGCGAGCGTCCAGGTCCCCGACTTCGCGGGCCAGACGTGGGAGCAGGCGAGCGCCTCGCTCACCGAGCTCGGCCTCGTTCCGGACCGCAAGCCCCAGGAGAGCGACCAGGTCCCCGCGAACCAGATCATCTCCACCGACCCGCCCGCCGGCGTCACCGTCGCGCCGGGCACGCGCGTCACGGTGGTCGTCTCGAGCGGCCTGCAGCCGATCAAGCTCGCCGACGTGCGCGGGCTCTCGCTCGACCAGGCGAAGGCGCAGCTCGAGCAGGCCGGCCTCGTCGTGGGCACGGTCTCGCAGAAGGACAGCCCGACGGTGCCGCAGAACGCGGTCATCTCCTCCGACCCGGCATCCAATACGCAGGTCGCGAAGGGCTCCACGGTGAACCTCGTCGTCTCGACCGGCCAGGTGCAGCTGCCCGACCTGCGCGGCACGACCCTCGACGCCGCCACGAGCACGCTGCGCGACCTCGGCCTGATCGCCGTCGTCACGGGCGACGTGACCTGCCCGGCGACCGACGGCGAGCCGATCATCAACATGTCGGTGGCGCCCGGCTCCGTGCCGCAGCGGTCCAACGTCACGATCACGCGCTGCACGGGCGCCCCCGCGCCGACGCAGCAGCCGACGACTCCCCCGACGAACGGCGGCGGCAGCGGCGGCGATTCGACTCCGCAGCCCACCCCGTAGTCGGGAGGCTTCCGCAGCGCGGCGGGCGCCGCCACGGCGCACCTCCGGAGCAGCGAACCGCGTCACCGGGAACGGCCCTTGAGATCTGATCTCAAGGGCCGTTCTCCGTCGCCGGGGACCGTCAGCAGATGTTGAAGACGCGGCACCACCAGTCGTAGTCGATGCCGTCGACATCTGAGGTGTCCGGCGAAGCGCCTTCGGCTGCTGAGACGACGAGGCGAGAAGGAGTCACGAGGAGTTCCGCGGACGAGACAGCGCTCACCAGCACGACGAACATGAACGCGGTGACGATGCCAGGTCTGATCATTCGAAATCCCTCCGTGATCTGGAGCTGCGAGAGCTTCGAACCTCTCATCCTCGTTGACCGTGCCCACATGGTCGAACGTTCACTTCAGCGCCCCACGCCGCCCCTGCTTACCCGGACAAGCCTCTTTTTCATTACAAGCAAATGTATATTCATTGACATGGTGCGCTCTGTGGCGGCATGGGCAGAAGCGGTACGGCCGCTTCCGCGCCCGCGCCTCACGCGAACCATCCTGCTCGTCGTGCTGATCGTCATCTTCCTGCCCGATATTTGGGGCTCGCACACCGACCTCTCTTCCGTTCAAGGATGGGCCGAGCTCATCGTGCCCTTCCTCCCGCTGGCGGCACTCGTCATCGGTGCGCTTCCTGCGGCGGTCATGTGGTTCATCACCCTTGCCGCCGTCCTTGCGCTCGGCGCCGAGTCGTCGCTCGTGGCGGCCATGATCACATCGACCGCCCTCGTGGTCGGCTTCTGCGCCTATCTTCTGCCCTGGCGACAGGCCATCATGTTCGTCATCGCCGTGCTCCTGTCGCTGCCGCTGCTCCCGCTACTCGGGAATGCGTCGTGGCCTGCGCTCTACGTGATCGAGGTCGCTGCGACGCTCGCATCCGCTGCCGGCCTGGGTCTCAACGCGCACCGCCGCCGACAGGAGCGAAGCGATCGACTCGTCCACGACCTGCGCGCGCAGCAGCAGCGCATCCGTCGCGACGAACGGGCGACGCTCGCGCGCGAGCTGCACGACGTCGTCGCCCACGAGGTGACGATCATCGCCCTGCAGGCCAGACGCACGAAGCTCATCGACGACCCGGACAGGCGAGAACGGATCATGGATGAGATCGCCTCCGCGGCGAGCCGATCGCTCCATGATCTGCACGATCTCATCTCGCTCCTGCGCGATGACGAACCCGACGACTCGAGGCGAGCCGGACAAAGCAAGCTGGGCGGCGAAGCGGAAGACCTCACGAAGCAGGCGTCACCCAGGATGCCGCTCGACGAAGAGCTCTCCGAACTCGCCGGAGCTCTGGAGCGCGCCGGCTTCGACGTGCGTCTCACAGTGCAGGGCGACTTCAGCCTCATCCCGGCGAGCTTTCGGCAGTCGCTGGCACGAACCGTCCGCGAGCTCTGCACCAACGTCCGCAAGCACGCCGACCCGTCGGGCGCTGTCGAGCTGAACGCGACCATCACCGATGAACGCATTCGGCTCGACTCGACGAACTCGATTGCGGAGGCCCCTCCCATCTCCTCGACGCGTACCGGCCTCGAGGCGATGCGCGTCAGATGCGAGACGTTCGGCGGTTCGGTGACCGCGGCCGAGGCCGACGGGAGATGGACGACGACCATCACGATCCCGTTTGCGCACACGACGACAGACGCCGAGGAGCGGGGAGGCGACGATGCTGAGAGCGCTGCTCGTCGATGACGAGGCCGTCTACCGAGAGATCTGGCGGGACTTCCTATCCGCCCATCCCTCCATCGAGGTGATCGGGGAAGCCTCCGACGGGTGCATCGCCGTGCAGCAGGCGAGGGCGCTGCGCCCCGATGTCGTGCTCATGGACATGCGCATGCCCGTCATGGACGGCGTCGCCGCGACCGCGCACATCTGCGCCGAGCATCCCGACATCGTCGTCCTCGGCATGAGCACGTTCACCACCGACGACTACGTCGTCGACCTGCTTCGCGCGGGCGCATCCGGCTACCTGGTCAAGGACACCAGCCCAGCCGAACTCGTTCGCGCGCTGCATGCCGTGAGCTCGGGCGATCACGTGCTCAGCCCCGCCGTCATCGGGCATGTCGTGCATGCGGTCCGGCCATCGGCTCCGCCGCTCGAGAAGACGCCGGGCGCAGACCTGCTGCGCACGCTCACGAGCAAAGAGCTCGAGGTGATCCGCCTGCTCGCCCAAGGCATGAGCAATCAGGAGATGGCGCAGGCGCTCTGGGTGTCGGAATCCACGATCAAAGCGCGCTTCGTCTCGATCATGCGGAAGCTCGATGCTCGGGACCGCGTGCAGGTGCTCCTCAAGGCGATCGACAGTAGGCTCGTCGAGGTGCGCCTGTGAAACCTTGCAGTGCGAACGCACGTGCGCATGGCGTGAGTCGCGACCTGTTCGTCACGCACGACCCTTGAAGTAGAAGACGAACGCGTTCCGCCGTACGGATGCCGTGGCGACCGCATTCCCCGCGAGCGCTCCCGCCGCGCCGAAGATCCACACGAGCGTCGCGAGCCAGGCGAGCTGCCCCGCATCGTCGGGGTGCGTGAGGACCGGGAGGCAGGCCGAGGCGAGGACGAACGGCAGCATCGCGACGAGCACGAGTCCCTCCTCATACAGCCCCTGTGCGATGAGCGCTCGCTTCGTGACTCGCAGGTGCAGGCTCGTCGCGATCTCGAGTGCTCGCGATCGACGAAGCACCATGGCGGCGAGCCCGGCGAGCACGAACGCTGCGGCGAAGTTCCACCGTGTGACCCGCCCGGCGAACTTCTCGAGCGGCTCGAATGCAGCCCCGAGCGTCGTGTTCACCTGGCTGAGCTTCGGTCGGTCCGCCGTTCCTGCGGACACCGCGGTGAGTCCCAGCGCGATCGACGCCTCGTCGCCGAGCGGCACGTCGTACCAGCAGTCGTCGAAGCGACCCGTCGCTGCCTTCGGCACGACGATCGCCCAGGCGAAGCCGGGAGCGCGTCCGTCCTCGGGGTACGCGTACACGGCCGCGATGCGCGCGTCACCGGCATCCGTGTGAAGATCATCGCCGACCTCGACGGAGAGCGTGCGCGCGAGCTCGAGCGGGATGAGCACGCCGTCGACCCCGGCGGCGTCCGTGTCCGGAGCGATGACGGAGACGAACCCCGGCGTCGCTGCCTTCACCGGTATCGGCGTCGAAGGCAGCTCGGCGAGGGTCATGCGGCCGGCGTCGGAGAACGCTCCGGAAGCGCGCACGGTCGCGGTCGATGAGAGCGCGTCGCATGCGGCGCCGTCGATCCCCTTCGGGGCGCTGACGCTCGATACGGTGGCGGCGCGGGCCTGGAACGCCGTGAAGTCGTCGATGAGATTCGTGACGACGAGCAGTTCGGCCAGCATGAGTCCGACGACGACGATGCCCAGCACCGCAGACGAGAGCACGGGCCGCGATGTGCGCGTCAGGAAGTTCCGCGTAGCTTCGGACAGGATCGATGAGGGCCGCATGGTCATGCGATCAACGCGATTCGCTCGTCGCACGCTTCTGCCGTGCGCTCGTCATGCGTCGCGACGATGACGATGCATCCGTCGTCCTTGGTCTCCGCGAGCGCCAGGTCGACCGTCGCCGCGGTGCGCGGGTCGAGCTGAGCGGTCGGTTCGTCGACGAGCAGCAGGTTGGGGCGCGCGGCGAGGGCGCGCACGAGCATGAGGCGCTGAGCCTCCCCTCCGGAGAGTTCGGCGAATACCGCTGTTTCACGTGAAACCAAGCCGAACCGCTCGAGCAGGCGGCGTGCCGCCGGCTCGGCTTCAGCGCGCGTGGATCCCTGCGCGAGGAGCGCGAGGACGACATGATCGATCACGGTGCGCCGCGGCGCCCCGAAGGGATTCTGGAACACCCAGCCGATGTGGTCGACGCCGACATGGTCGATCGTGCCGACCGTTGGCGCGAGCGTCTTCGACAGCAATGCGAGCAGCGTGCTCTTCCCCGACCCCGAGGGGCCCGTGAGCGAATAGCTGCGCCCGGGCAGGAAGGTGTGCGAGAACGACTCGAAGAGCATCGTCATGCCGAATCGGTGGCCCACGCCGTTGGCCTCCACCCGGACTGCCGTTCGCGGGGTCTCCTGCTCGGCGGAACGAGGCTCCGCGTCATCGGATGCGGCTTCGGGCGTCAGCCGCTCTCGCATGTCGCTCCTTCCGGCGGGCGCATGTCGATGGCCGACGGGGCCTCGACTCCCGGCTCGAAGGCGATGTAGCTCTTCCCCAGCTGCGATCCGATAACGCGCACCGCATACGATTTCCCCGCAGACCAGACGCAGGCGCGATCCCCGTTGACCTCGGTGAGCGTGCCCGGCGGCACTCCCCAGGAGGGGATCGGCTGAGCGAGCACGAGCTTCGCGTCGAGCTTGGGGCGCCCCGCTGCCGTGTTCGCCGAACCCTGGGAGCCCCCGCTCGCCGCGTTCCCGCCTCCGATGCTCGTCCCGTCACCGGCACTGCTCGCTATCGCCATGCGGTAGGAAGCCGTCCGCTCCAGCGAGCCGAGTGAAGCGCTGTCGATGGTCCCGTCGGACCGAATCGGAAGGGTCGCCTCATCGATGCGCACGACCCGCGAACCGTCGACGAGATCCGCGGGCATCTCGACGACGGCTGCCGCTTCGAGCCTCGGATCGAGGCTCGCGATCACTTCACCGTTCGAGACCAGGGCACCGGTTTCCGTCGCGCACGCCGAGATCGTCGCCCCCTCGAACGGCAGCCAGACGATCGAAGCAGCACGGATCTCTTTCGGCGCGGATGCCTCATCCGTACCGAGAAGTTCCTGGAATGCGGCGATCGAGCGTGCGCCCAGCTTTCCGTCCGCGACGATGTCGTATCCGAGGCTCGCGAGCGCGACCTGCACGGCGAGGACGTCGTCACCGGCATCGCCCGCGCGCAGGTCGCGCCACGGCGGCATCGCACTGCTCAGCACGACGAGGTTCGCGCCGTCGATGGACCCGATCACGTGCCCGTTCGACATCTCGGCGCCGACCCGGCAGTCGAAGCCGGTCAGGCGACCCGTCGCGGGAGCCCGCAGCCGAGACTGCGCGGAGAGCGTCAAGCCGATCGAGACCGATCGTTCGTCCACGGTCTCCTGCCGTGTCAGCGAGAAGCTTGCCGGATCGGTCGGCACGTCCAGCGTTCTCGGTGCTGAGACGCTCACTGCTGCCCAGGCTCCTGCGACGAAAGCACACGCGACGACGACGAGCGCAGCCCATGGCAGGATGCCGCGGGCTGCGCTCCACCGACGCCACCGCCGTTCGGGTTCCCCCGTTACTTCGCGTGGTTCAACGGATCGGCTTGGCACTGGGCGAATGCCTCCTGTTCAGCCTTCGTCTCGGAGAACGGCGGGCGTTCTCCGCTGTTCGCCTGCTGGAAGTCGACTCCGGAGTAGTCGGAGGGAACGACGCCGGTGCGGACGAGGCAGGCCGCCATGATCGTGTTCTCATCGAGCTTCTCGGGATTTCGATGCGTCCAGACGAAGAGCATGCCGACCGTGCTGGTGCCGGATTCCTCATCGCACTCGCTGATGTCCGCATGGGCTCGATCGAGATCCGCCGTCGAAGGATCGCCGCTCCCGGAGGACGGCGCGACTCGATAGTCGAACGAGCCGTCCGCTCGATACTCGGTGATCTCGTGCCCGTGCGCGCTCACGCACTCGAAGAACCGGTCGACCGTCTCCGTGTTCTCCAGTTCGGAGACGACGCCGTCTTCCAGAGCGTTCCGTGTGAACTCGTCGGGAGCTCGATCGTACGCATCCTGGAACTCCGCAGCCCAGGGCCCCGAGAAGCTGGGCGTCGATGCGGCTCCAACACCGGAGGCAACGTTGCCGCACCCGGACAGCAAAGCGACTGCGTTGACCGAGGCGAATACAGAGAAAAAAAGACGAGAACTCGTGAGAATTCCTGCCGGCGCAGCGACGAACGGCGCATTCACGCGAATCAGCCCAACCAATGCTAGATCACATCGTAGTAGGCTTTGTTACCAGAGGAAGCCATAGGGCTGTAGGCCGAGTTTGCCCAGTATCCAGGAGAGATCCAGGATGTGCCGCTGCAGCCGCCGTAGGCTCCGCAAGCGGTTGACCGGTGCGTCCTGCTGTTGTGGAAATATTCGGAGTAAGACTGTCCGGCACTCCCGTAGATGCCGCCGGATCGAACCCCGTAGACCCACTTCCCGCCTTCCGGGTACTCCACGGTATAGGCGTTGGCGGCGGTCGCGCTTCCCAGGACGAGCGCGACGGCGGCGACGAATCCTGCGACCGCACTCGTGATACGACGACGAGACATCATCGTCTCCCTTCTTCATGCATCCTCGTGAATGCACTCCGAACGTATTGACCCAGCTCATCTGTGTCCAGAGAGGAAGGCGATACCTGTACGAAAGTACTACCTCGGCATGCCGCGTGATCAGGGGACCCGCAGCTCTCTGATCGGGTCCCGCCGGCTTGCGATCCACGCCGGCGCGACACCGGAGGAAACCCCTGTCATGAATGCCAGGAGAGCGAGCGCACCGAGAAAATCAGCAGACGGAAGAGGCTGTCCGCTGATTCCGAGAATGACGCTGCCGATGGCCACGCCGAAACACGCTCCCAATATGCTCAGCATGGCCGACTGCCCCAGCACGAGTTGCCCGATGAGCGAGCGCGTCGCGCCGAGCGCCCGACGACGACCGTAGTCCCTGCGACGCAGGAGCACGAGTCCGATCTGGACGGATGCGACCAGGAGCGAGGTCAACGCGAACGTTCCGGCGACGAGCGCCTGCCCTCCAGCCGAGAGCCGTTCCTCCACGGCGCCGCGCAGCTCGGCGATCTGTGCGCTCGTCTCGATCTTGAGTCCACGAGGCCCTGCGTCGAGGGCCCCTGCGATCGCCTCCGTGAGATCCTTGACGTGTGATGGAGCGTGCGCGATGAGCACGATGGCCTCGATCCGCGATTCCGCATCGAGCATGCCGGGAATCACGATGGTCGGCTTGCCCGACTCGAAGACGAACTCCTCCGACAGCGTTCCGGCCACCGAGTAGTCGATCCCGGTTCTCTGGTTCTCGACCGCTCCGCTGGGAGCGGTGAAGGAGAGCTCGTGCAGCGCCGCAGCGTTGAGGTATGCCGTGCGGCCATCGCGTCGTGCGCTCGGCTCGATGCCGAACGGGCTGAGATCCTCCGCGAACACCGGTCGGGCGGCGACGCGCGCTCCGCTCGGAATAGCCGAGTTCCGCACTTCCACGGGCTTGCCCAGCGCCCCGGACCAGTCGATTCCTTCGAACACCTCCACACTGCGGACGTCCGTCGGCGTGAGCGCACCTCCGTCTCCCGATCCTGCCTTGACGGTGATGGCGCGCGTACCCGCGGCGTCGAGCGAGTCGAGCACCGATTGAGCGGTGCCTGCCGTCCGTCCGGTCGTCAACACGACCGTGGTGCAGCTCCCGGCGATGAGAAGGACCACGACCAGGGAGATCACCCACTGCCCCCGAATCATCGCGAGGCATTCGAGGGAGATCGCCTGTATCCGCCGGATCATAGGTTCACCACGCGCTGACATCTGCGCACGACCCCGTCATCGTGCGTCGCGATGACCACGACGGCTCCGTCCCCCGCAGCCTCATGAAGCGCGCGCATCACCTCCCCCGCCGAAACCGCGTCGAGGTTACCCGTGGGCTCGTCGGCGAGAACGATCTCCGGTCTGGCGAGCAGCGCACGAGCCAATGCGATCCGCTGCGCCTGGCCGCCGGAGACCTGACCCGGTTTATGCGTGTGCCGGAGTTCGACCCCGAACCTCCTCAGCAGTTCGTGTGCGCGTTCCCGCGCGTCGGCCAACTGCTCGCCCCGATACAGGGCGGTCTCGGTGACGTTGTCCAGAACGGTTCGCGTCGGATCGAGCGCCGCGTCCTGGAACACGAACCCGATGTGCCGTGCCCGGAGCATCGAGCGCTCGGCGTCGCTGAGCAGCGTCGCCGCGGAGCCGAGGATCTCGATCTCACCGGAACGCGGGGCGAGCAAGAGGCCGAGAAGATACAGCGCGGTCGATTTCCCGCGTCCGCTCGCGCCCGTCAGCGCGACGACCTCACCCCCCGAGAACGTCTCGCTGAACCCGTCCAGAATGCTCGCACGGGAGCGGTAGCCGAACGAGACGTCGTGCGCTTCCAGCAAGGGGGTGCTCACGATCGCGGCGCCGGTGACGAGGAGGCGGCGTCTCCGGGAACACGCACCCGGAGACCCTCGTCGACTCCCTCGACGAGGGTCATGCCCTTGGCCGTCACACCGACGAGCACCGGGTGGGGTGTTCCCTCCGCATCGATCACGACCGGGTTCCCCTGCGCGTCCGTGGTGATCGCGGAGGCGGGGACGACGAGTCCGTCGGTGCGGGGAACGAGCATGATCGTGGCCGGCACGAGCACCTCCGACTCCGGCCCCAGCGAATCGCACGAACTCGCGCATATCGACGACGAAGTCGCGGGTTCGAGCATTGCCTCGGGTGATGTGGAACCGCCCTTGGTCGGATCGGACGCCGGGGCCTTGATACCTGCCACCCTCGCTCGCCAGAGTTCGCCGGCAGGGCCCTTGAGGTCGACCCCGAGACCGACGTGAACCGTGGATACCTGGGCGTCCTGCAGAGGGATCGAGAATACGGGCGAATCGGCGAGCACCGAGACGACGGGAACGCCGGGTCCGATGACCGCCCCACGGTACACGACCTTCGCATCGAGCATCACTCGCGCCGGCAGCGTCGGCAGGAACATGACATCGCCCTTGAGGAGGATTCCTGTCTCGGAGAGCCCGTGCTTCCTTTGCCATGTCTTGATCGCAGTCTCGGTATTCTCCCCCGCTTCCCCGTCGACGGTGCCGAAGTAGACGCCGACGTCACTCAGGAACTGCTGCACCTGCTCGACGTCATCGCCCTTCATCCCCTTGCCGACGTCACGGTACGAGGGGATACGTCCGGCAGCCGCCGCGACGGGTCGCATGTCGACGGAGTACAGCACCTCGCCGGCGGAGACTCGCTGCCCGGCGGTCACCGATACTTCCGTGACCACGCCGGAAACGGCGTTCGCACCACCCGGTGATACCGGCCAGGTGGCTTTCGCGTTGAGGCCAAGCGTCGACTCGATCGAGTCCCGGGTGACGACTGCAAGCGCCGACGACTTCTCGTCATCGTCAGGAGTCGTCGGGAGAAGGATCGTTATTCCGGCCCAGAGGACGGCAGCCAGGACGACGCTCGACGTGATAGCTCCGATGACGGACGCTCGCCACGATGGAAGCCAGCGCCGAGCGGGTCTGCTCGGCGCTGGATCGTTCGACTTCGAGTCCAGGGCGTCGTTCATCTGCCCCACGGTGACGGGCACTGCTGCTCGATCTCGAGCCCTTGCGTTCGCATCACGTCCTCAGGGACCATGTCCGACATCGTCGGAAGCTCAATGCCCTGTTCCACGCTCTCGAACGAGGGGATCTCCGGTAGCGGGTAGCCCAGCTCGGCTATGCACTGCAGTTGGGCCACGCGTGCGTCGTACGTCTCGCGCGCCACCTCGGCGGAGAACTCGGTCGGCAATGGATTCGCCCGATCGACTTCTTCACGGCACGAGCTGATATCGGTTTTCATCTTCTCGCCCTGCTCCCGGGGGCCGCCCACCGTTCCGGGAGAACCGTCCGAGTTCCACGCGACCTCCCAGCCTCGCTCTTCGAGGCATTTCGAGACAGCGGTGTTGTACTCCAGCTCGAGCGCCCGGACTTCAGCCAGACTCGTCGGCACCGGCGGTGTCGACGAGTCTGCGGTGCACGCGGATCCCATAGCTGAGACGGCGACGGCTACTACGACCGCACCTATGAGTCGATGACGGTCTACTGGCATGCCTGGAACGAGCCGCTGATGTTGAAGCTCGTGTTCACGTAAGTGGCCTGGGTTCCGCGGACCGGAGCTCCGCTGGGATATTCCAGCGTCGTCCAGAACGTCGCCGATCCGCCTCCGTGATAAAAGGTCCACGGCTGCGAGTACTGACCCGAGTTCGTGTAGATGTAGTGGTCGTAATAACGGTATCCGGCTGAGGCCGAACCGGTTCCGTATGTGATCACACGCTGAGTGCCGCACTCGATGCCACCGAGGCCGTAGTTCTGCGCGAATGCCGCCGGTGCACCGAACAAGGCGGCGCCTGCGGCGAGCGCCACGCCGACGGCTGCGGCGGCAAACGATGGGAGTCTCGACGGTTTCCTCATGATGTTCCCTTCTGAAGCCCATCTTTTCGATGGCGCTTCGAGACTAGAAAGCCGCGGATACCTGCCGCCACGTACTTTCGTACAGAGTCGGATCGCTTCGGGAACTCACCGGTCGGAGTCGATGGGTCGGCGTCCGGGCGCCGGCCCCGCCCCTGGTTGTCCTTCGAGCCGTTTTCTCGTCCCGGCAAGATATAGATTCGTCGACCATGGTGAAGTCGGAGACGAGGCGGGGCGGCGAAGTGCGAGCGTTTCGGCGGCCGCCAAGGCGGGGTTCCACCGGTCGGTGGGTGACGTCATCCGGGCCGGGTCGCAGCGGACCCTCGCCTATTGCTGAACGGGACCGGTGACGGCCGCATGCTCAGCGCATGCGGCCTCACTCTGAGACGCGGCAGACGACGCGTCTTCGAGCGCCTGGATCTGACGCTGCACCCCGGCATCACCGTCCTGCTCGGACCCAACGGCGCGGGGAAGAGCACGCTCCTCCAGGCCTTGGCGAATCCTCGTGACATCTCGAGCGGAGATCTCCTGCTCGACGGCGGCTCCGTTCTCGAATCCCGAGGATCCGAGCGCGAATACCTCGGCGACACCGGATTCATGCCGCAGCGTTGGCGATTCTTCCCGGGATTCACCGTCTCGGAGAGCGTCGAATACGTCGCCTGGCTCAAGCGCATGTCCCGCGACGCCATCCGCGATGCCGCTCTTCGCGCGCTCGACACGGTGCGGCTCTCGGAGCGACGGCACGACCGGGTGTCCAGGCTGTCGGGCGGCATGCGGCAACGAGTGGGACTCGCCGAGACCCTGGTCAACTCACCGGCCGTGGTGCTCCTCGACGAACCCACCGTCGGCTTGGACCCGGCTCAGCGGAGCGTCTTCCGCGCCGCGCTTCGAGAAGGAGCAGGCGACCGCATCACCCTCTTGAGCACGCACCTCACCGATGACGTCGCCGTGCTCGCCGACCGGGTGATCGTCATCGACGACGGACGAGTCCTTTTCGACGGCGCACCGGCGGATCTCTCGGCGCGCGGCTCGGGAGACGGCGAAGCGCCCTCGCGAATCGAAAGCGGGTATCTCGCGCTCCTCGCCGAGCACGAAGGCGCCCGACCATGAGGCCGATGGGGAGAGCACTGCGCTCATTCGCCCGCCGATCCGCGTTGCCTCTGCTCGTCTGCGCGGTCCTGACCGCACTCATGATCTATATGGCGTTCGAGAGCCGTCGAACGGGATTGAACCTGTGGCCGGATCTGGTCAGCGGGCTGTCGCAGTCGACCGTGATCACGGGCCCGTTGGCGAGCGGCGTATGCGCGTGGGCGTCGAGTCGCTGGGCGGCTCCGGCTGCCGACCGCATCCGTTCGGCCTCCCGCTCGTCGGCGAGCATCAGGTTCGCGCACGCGGCCGAGACCATCGGGCCGGTCGTCGCGGCGTTCCCGGCCGCCGTCCTCGTGCTCGCGATCTACGGGATGACGACGGGCGCCTACGGGTTCCCGTTCATCCCGTGGCTGCTGGCGCTCTGGTCGTGCCTGCTCGCCGCGGCCTCCTTCGGATACGCGTTCGGCATGGCGCTCGGTGCGCGGTGGTTCACCTCGGTCGCCGCGGCGATCGCGTTCTTCGCCCTGTACCTGCTGTCGCAGTCGATCGGGCTCCCCCACGGCGTGCGCAGCCTGTTCCCGGCCGTCATCGACCGCGACACCGCGTTCGCCCGATATCTGCCGGAGAGCATGTGGGGGCAAGCCGTTCTGTTCACGGCGGTCTCGCTCCTGCTCATCACGGCCGCCGATCCGGCCCGACGACGATTGACCCCTCCTGCGGGAATCGCGGTCGCGTTCCTCGCCGTGCTCGCCGTCGGCGGCGGCGCGCTGGTCGTGCACTCGAACGGGCAGTACCTCACGGGATACAACAGTCGCGACTTCGTGTGCTCGGGCGCGCAACCGGAGATCTGCCTCAACCGCGGATACGCCGCTGCGCACGCCCCGCTCCATGAGGAGTTCGCGCGGTTCGAGGAGAAGACCCGGGGAACGACGCTCGCTCCTGTTCTGCTCGAGCAGAACGTGGAGGGAATCGGAGACGCGCCTTCGCCGGGCGCCCGCAGCGTGTACCTCGATGGTGTCGATGCCGACGGCCTGCGCCTCAGCGTCTTCAGCTACGCGACCAAGTACGGCGGCCAGCAGGCCTGCATGGACGAGGGGACGCCGTATCAGCGCATCCTGGCTGTGGCGATCGTCGACGCGTGGCTGGCGGGCTTCGACGAGTACGGGCCGGGCGAGCTCGAGCCGACCGCACCGGGAGCCGCGGAATGGGCGCGAATGTCCGGTGTCCCCGTTGCCGAGGGGAACGCGTGGCTGCGAACGCACGAGTCGGAGTATCTGAGCTGCACGCTCTCCCTCGGAGATCTTCCTTGAGGGGGATGCTGCTGTTCGCGCGGACGCGACGGTGGGGCGCGCTCGGCATGGTCGTCGCCGTCTCCGCGACGGTCGTCCTCCTGTGCGGACCGTTCGCGATCGCTTTGAACCCGACCGGCGAGGGGCTCGTGCGCGTGGCGCTGCTCGTCCCGCTCCTGCCAGGGGTGGCGATCGCCGCGGCGCTCGCCACCCCGCTAGCGGCACAGGAGCGAGTGGCCTCCCGTGAGATCCGTGCCTATCGGGCAGCTCACGTGGTGCTGTCCACCGTGCTGGCCGCCGCCGTGCTCGCCGGAGCTGCCGTGCTCCTCGCGCCGGCGGACGGCGCCGCGGTCGCCCAGCAGGGGCCGCTCTCGATGGTCCGGAACGTTCTCGCTCTCACAGGCGCCGGTGTGATCGGATACCGGATGCTCGGGTCGCAGCTCGGCTGGGCGGTCCCCGTCGTCTGGGTCATCCTGCCGCCGCTGCTCATGCCTCGCCCCGATCAGGATCGGCTGCAGATCTTCACGCTCGTCAATCAGCCCGATGGCGCGATCACCGCATCCGCGTTCGCCTGCGCCGTCTGGATCGTCGCCGTGTGGGTCACCGGCGCGCTGCGCGACCCAGCCGGACGCTAGCCGTTCTCGTCGCCCCAGCCCCGGGCAGGACGACGATGGCGGGGTTCTCCCGCTTCGGCGGCAACCGAAGCGGGAGAACCCCGCCATCTGGGAGGGCGAGCGGGCTAGCGGGCCAGCGCGGCCCCCGAGCGGGCGATCGAGACCTGCTCGTCGCGGGGGACGACCTTGACGCGCTCGCGCGTCTCGTCGCCCGTCCAGGCGTCGCCCAGGGCGCGCTCGTGCGCGTCGAGCGCGAGCCAGGCGTCCCAGGTGGTGAACTCGACGCCGCGCTCCTCGAGCAGCTCGACGATCTCGTCGCCGTCGCGGGCGTCCACCGTCGGCTCGGCGAGCTCGCCCGCCTGGAGGTCCTCGATGAGGTGCGTGATCGTCTCCAGCGCGTCGCCCTTCGTGTGGCCGATGAGGCCCACGGGACCGCGCTTGATCCAGCCCGTCGCGTAGACGCCCGGCAGGTGAGCGCCGGACTCGTCGACGACGCGGCCCTCGACGTTCGAGACGACGCGCTTCGACTCGTCGAAGGGCAGCCCGGGCATCGGCGAGGAGGCGTAGCCGACGGCGCGGTAGACGGCCTGCACGGGGTAGTCGACGAACTCGCCGGTGCCCTCGACGCGGCCCTCGCCGATGGGGCGCGTGCGCTCGAAGCGGACGCCCTCGACGCGGCCCTGCGAGTCGCCGAGCACCTCGGCGGGCGAGTGGAAGAAGTGCAGGTGCAGGCGGCGCGACGCCGTGTACGGCTCGCCGTTCCTGTGGCGCCATCCGTTGAGCGTGCGCACCATGACCTTGACCTGGTTGTTCGGCACGACGCGGCCCGAGGCGTGGTCGTCGACGTCGGCGCGGGCGAAGTCGTCCTCGTAGACGACGACGTCGACGTCGGGCACCTCGCCGAGCTCGCGCAGCTCGATGGGCGTGAACTTCACGTCGGCGGGGCCGCGGCGACCGAAGACGTGCACGTCGGTGACGGGCGAGGCCTCGAGGCCCTCGACGACGTTCGCCGGGATGTCCGTCGTGAGGAGGTCCTTCGGGTGCTTGGCGAGCACGCGGGCCACGTCGAGGGCGACGTTGCCGTTGCCGATGACGGCGATCTCCTTGGCCTCGAGCGGCCAGGTTCGCGGCACGTCGGGGTGGCCGTCGTACCAGGCGACGACGTCCGCGGCGCCGTACGAGCCGGCGAAGTCGATGCCCGGGATGTCGAGCGGGGCATCGCGCAGGGCGCCCGTGGCGATGATGACGGCGTCGTAGCGCTCGCGCAGCTCCTCGACCGACACGTCGCGGCCGACCTCGATGTTGCCGAGGAAGCGGATCGTGCCGTCGCCGAGCATCTCGTGCAGCGAGTTCACGATGCCCTTGATGCGCGGGTGGTCGGGGGCGACGCCGTAGCGGATGAGCCCGTAGGGCGCGGGAAGCGACTCGAAGAGGTCGATGCGCGTTTCGCGATCGATCTCTCCGGCGAGGCGACGGACGATGTTGCCGGCGTAGACGCCCGCGGGTCCGGCGCCGACGATCGCGACGCGGAGGGGACGGCTCATGTGAGCTGCCTTTCCAGGCCGGTGGGGGCCTTCTCGTGTGCGGCACTGGGTGCCGGATGTGGTCTGTGCTTGGTTCGGATGCCGCGAGGCGATCCGGGCGCCGCGAGGCGCCGCTCGCCGGGCGGGAGTCGGGTCGGATCCGGTCACGACCGGGGCCGCGGCCCTCGTCCGCGCCGCGCGCGGGTCACGTGGTGCGGTGCGTGACGGCGGCCGTGGCCGGTCTGCGTCCTTCGCCGCGGCGCAGCCGGCCGGGGGCGAGGGGACTCAGGCGCACGACGTCGCCGATGACGATCACGGCAGGGGATGCGACCCCTCGCTCGCGGGCGACGCCGGCGATGTCGCGCAGCGTTCCGAACGTCGCGCGCTGCCTGTCACCGTACCCGTCTTCGATGAGCACCACCGGGCAGTCGGCTCCCCGGGCGCCGGCCGAGAGCGTCTCGGCGATGCGCGGGAGCGCCGAGACGCCCATGAGCACGACGAGCGTGTGGTCGGCGCCGCCGGGCGCCGTCTCGACGCCGGCGTGCCCGGTGACGACCGTGAAGCCGGTCGAGACGCCGCGGTGGGTGACGGGGATGCCGACGGCCGCGGGCACGGAGATCGCGCTCGTGACCCCGGGGACGACCTCGACGGGGACGCCGGCGGCGTGGCAGGCGTCGGCCTCTTCACCGCCGCGGCCGAGCACGTACGGGTCGCCGCCCTTGAGCCGCACGACGCGGCGGCCGAGCAGCGCCTGCTCGACCAGGATGCGGTTGATCTCGTGCTGCGGCACGGCGTGGTTGCCGGGCAGCTTGCCGACGTCGATGACGAGCACGCCGGGGTCGAGCTCGGCGAGCACGGAGCGCGGGCCGAGCCGGTCGGCGACGACCACGTCGGCCTCGGCGAGGAGGCGCTTGGCGCGCAGCGTCATCAGGGCGGGGTCGCCGGGGCCGCCGCCGACGAGCGCGACGCGGCCGGTGCCCGCACCGGCGCCAGGCTTTTCGGCGGAGGCGGCAGCGGCCGGGCGGCGCCGGTGGTGGCGCAGCGGCAGCTCGCCGGCATCCAGCGAGGACTGCACGGCGTCGCGGATCGCCATCGCCCGGCGCGGGTCGCCTCCCGTCGAGACGGCCACCGTGACGTCGCCGGAACGAGCGACGGCGGGCGTCCAGGCGCGCGACGCCGCGGGGTCGCCGGCGCGGGCGCACCACACGCGGGCGGCGTCGGCATCGGCCGCGACGAGGTCGTCGACCTCGTCGACGCCGGTCGCGGTGACGGCGAACCAGGCGCCGTCGAGGTCGCCCGGCGCGTAGCCGCGGGCGATCCAGGTGACGGCGCCGGTGTCCGCGAGCGCGCGGGCGTCGGCGGAGAGCTCGGGGGCGACGATCGTCACGATGGCGTCGGCGGAGACGAGCGCGGAGGCGCGTCGCGCAGCCACGCCGCCGCCGCCCACGACGACCGCGCGGCGGCCCGCGAGCTTGAGCGAGACGGGGAAGAGGCGCTCGGTCATGCGCCCGCCCCCGCGAGGCCGCGACGGCGCAGCACGCCCCGCTCGATGGGCGCGAAGAGCGCGAGCTCGAGCAGCACGCCGATCGCGAGGATCACGATGATCGTGCCCAGCACGCTCGCGAGGTCGGCGAGGTCGCGCCCCTGCTGGAGCATCGAGCCGAGGCCGAAGCCGATCGTGCCGCCGAAGGCGATGATCTCCGCGGCCATGAGCGACCGCCAGGAGAACGCCCAGCCCTGCCGGAGCCCGGCCAGGTAGCCGGGGAGCGCGGCGGGCAGCACGACGTGACGGGCGAGCGAGAAGCCCGAGGCGCCGAGCACGCGGCCCGCGCGGCGCAGCTGCGGCGGCACGTGCTGGATGCCCGAGACGAGGCCGTTGACGATCGACGGGATCGCGCCCATGAGCACGACGAAGTACACGGTGGCGTCGGTGAGGCCGAACCAGATGATCGCGGCGGGCACCCACGCGACCGAGGGCAGCACCTGCAGGCCGGAGATGATGGGGCCGACGGCGCGGCGGATCCAGGCGACCTCCGCGAGCAGGAGTCCGATGGGCGTGCCCACGGCGATCGCGATGAGGAAGCCGAGCAGGCCGCGGCCGAGGCTCGTGGCGATCGCCTCGAGGAGACGGCCGCTCCTCGCCGCATCCTGCAGGGCGAGGAACACGTCCACGGGGCCCGGCGAGAGGTCGGGGCGCGGGTTGGCGATGACGATGTAGAGCTGCCACGCGGCGATCGCGAGCAGCACGACGACGATGGGCGGCACGACGCTGCGCGTGATGCGCTTCCAGGCCGACGGCTGCCGGTCGGTCGCGGAGGACTGCAGCCGGTCGAGTCCGGCCTCCAGCTCGCGCAGGTCGGCGTCGGAGGACGACGATGAGGACGAGGCGCCGTGCGCCCTCGAGGACGTCGCCGACTCGGGCTCCGTCGAAGGGGAGCCGCCGGGGTTCTCGCTCGGCGCGAGCGTGCTCGCGTTCGCGTCACTTGGCATTGCGGCGGATCTCCTCTCGCAGTCGGGCCGTGATCTCGGTTGCGGCGGCGGCCACCTGGGTCGCGTCGGAGCGGTCGACGCCCTCGGCATCGAGGTTCCACTCCTGCGCGATGCGCCCGGGGCGCGACGACATGAGCAGCACCCGCTGGCCGAGGCGCGCGGCCTCGCGCACGTTGTGCGTCACGAAGACGATGGCGCGGCCGGTGCGCCGCCAGACGTGGGTGAGCTCCTCGTGGAGGAGGTCCCGCGTGATGGCGTCGAGCGCCGCGAATGGCTCGTCCATGAGGAGCACGTTGCGGTCCTGCGCGAGCGCCCGGGCGAGGGCGACGCGCTGGCGCATGCCGCCGGAGAGCTCGTGGGGGCGCTGGTCTCCGGCATCCGAGAGGTTGACGGATGCGAGGAGCTCCTGCGCGCGGGCGCGGCGCTCGTCTCGCGAGGCCACGCCGCCGAGCTTGAGCGCGAGCTCGACGTTGCGGCGGGCCGTCAGCCACGGGAAGAGCGACGCCTCCTGGAACATGACGGCCGAGGGGCCGAGCGGCAGCTCGACCGTGCCGAGCGTCGGCTTCTCGAGCCCGGCCGTGATCGACAGGAGCGTCGACTTGCCGCAGCCCGAGGCGCCGAGGAGGCAGACGAACTCGCCCGGCGCGACCGTGAGGTCGATGCCGTCGAGCACGATGGGGCCCTGCCGGTCGTAGCGCTTGACGAGCCCGCGGATGCGGATCGCGTCGTCGCCCGTGCGCTCGGCGTCGCCCCCGGCGGACGCCGCGCCGGTGCCCGGCGCGCCCGCGGCGGCCGGGTCCTCGCCCGCCGCCACGGGGCCCGCCGGGTCGGTCGCGGTGCCCGCCGTCACTTGCCGGCGCCCTTCGGGCCCAGGCCCGCGTCGTCGACGGTCGGCTGTCCGGCGGCGGTGCGCGTCTCGTTCAGCAGCGCGAGGTCGAAGAGCCCGTGGATGTCGCCGTCCTTCGAGGTGCCGGCCGTGACGCCGTGCGCCACGAGCGTGGGGAAGGCGGCCGCGTTGGGGTCGGTGGTGAAGGTGAGGTTCTGCAGCGCGCGGGTGAGCACGTCGGGGCTCAGGCTCTTGCCCGTGTCGGCCTGGAGCTGCGCGTTGATCGCCGTCTCGGCCTCGGTGCCCTTGTGGGCGTCGAGCCAGGCGATCGACGCCTCCTCGCCCTCGATGAGGGCCTTCACCGTCTCGGGGTGCTTCGACAGGAAGTCGGCGTTGACGAGCAGCACGGTCGTCGGGAACGCGCCGTCGGGCCACAGCGAGGCCTCGTCGACGAGCACGTGCGCGCCGCGGTCCTTGCCGTCGACGACGAGGCGGGAGACCCAGGGCTCGGGCACCCAGGCGCCGTCGATCGTGCCGTTCTGGAACAGCGTCAGCACCTGCGAGTTCTCGGTCGGCGTGATCGTCACGTCGACGTTCCCGCCGCTGATCGAGGTCGTCAGGCCCTGCTCGGAGAGCCACGAGCGGAGCGCGACGTCCTGCGTGTTGCCGAGCTGCGGGGTCGCGAGGTTCGCGCCCTTGAGGTCGGCGGCCGACTGGATGCGGTCGCTCACGACGAGCGCGGCGCCGCCGGACGCGGCGCCCGACACGATCCGCACGGACGCGCCACGGCTCTGGATGAACGAGTTGATCGCCGGGTTCGGGCCGATGAACGTCGCGTCGATGGCGCCCGCGGAGAGCGCCTCGATCGCGGCGGGGCCCGCGTTGAAGGTCTGCGTCGTGAGCGTCGTCGAGCCCAGGTGCTGGGCGAGGAGCCCCTGCTGCACGCCCACCAGGGCGGGCGCGTGGGTGACGTTCGCGAAGTAGCCGAGGCGCAGCTCGGCGGCCGGGCCCTCCGAGCTCGCCGAGGGCGCGCCCGAGCCGGATGCCGGCGACGCGCAGCCCGCGAGCGCGACCAGGGTCGCGGCCGCGGCGAGGGCACCCATCATCGCGCGGAGCCGACGGCCGAAGGGGCTGCTGGTCGTGTTCGCGCTCATATGTTCGCTCCTGCGTAGAGGCCGACCTGCTGCGTGGCCACAGCAGGGTCTCTCGTCACGACGATGCCGGCGGCGAGGGTGGCGCCGTCCTGCGGGTCGATGACGAGGAAGGCGCCCGCGCGACGCTGTCGCGCGTAGTCATCGAGCGCCAGCTCGCCGGCGAGGCGGATGTTCGCCTCGCCGATGTCGTTGATCTCGAGGGCCGTCGCCGGCACGAGCTCGAGGGTGTCCAGGTCGCGGCGGCCGTGGATGCGGTCGAGCCGCGCCTGCACGGTCGTGGTGCCCGCCTTCACGAGCACGCGGGCGCCCTCGCGGACGCCGCGCCGGTCGAGCCAGAAGAGCTCGGCGTCGATCTCGCGGCGGGGCGTCGGGAGCGTGCCCTCGGCGACGATGACGGCGCCGCGGGCCGTGTCGATGTCGTCGGCGAGGCGCAGCGCGACCGACTGCGGAGCGATCGCCTCCTCGAGCGCGACGGGACCCGCGTCGATGCCCGTGACGGTGGTCGTGGCACCGCCGGGGAAGACCGTCACCCGGTCACCCACGCGCACGGTACCCGAGGCGATGCGACCGGCCGCCGCGCGGTAGTCGACGAACTCGTCCGGGTTCTCCACGGTGTGGGAGAGGCCGCCCTGGGGGCGGAGCACGAGCTGCACGGAGAGGCGGAAGGGGTCGAGCTCCGACTCCGCCTCGTCGACCGTGGGGAGCGACTCGAGCAGCTCGAGCAGCGCGGGGCCCTCGTACCAGGGGGTGCGCTCGGAGCGCTCGACGACGTTGTCGCCCTCGAGCGCGGAGACGGGGATGATGTGCGCGGGCGGCAGGCCGAGGCCCTCCACCAGCTCGGCGGTGGCGCGCTCGACCTCGCGGTAGGCGCCCTCGTCGAATCCGATGAGGTCGATCTTGTTCACCGCGACGATGACGTTGGGCACGCGCAGCAGGCGCACCACCGAGAGGTGGCGGCGAGTCTGCTCGAGCACGCCGTTGCGGGCGTCGATGAGCAGCACGACGGCATCCGCCGTGGTGGCGCCGGTGACCATGTTGCGCGTGTACTGCACGTGGCCGGGGCAGTCGGCGAGGATGAACGAGCGGCGGCCGGTCGAGAAGTAGCGGTAGGCGACGTCGATCGTGATGCCCTGCTCGCGCTCGGCGCGCAGGCCGTCGGTGAGCAGCGCGAAGTCGATCGCGCCCTGGCCGAAGCCGCGGTCGGCGGAGGTGCGCTCGACCTGCTCGAGCTGGTCGGCGAGGATCGCCTTGGAGTCGTGCAGGAGGCGGCCGACGAGCGTCGACTTGCCGTCGTCGACCGAGCCGGCCGTCGCGAAGCGGAAGATCGTCGTCATCAGAAGTACCCGTCCTTCTTGCGGTCCTCCATGGCCGCCTCGGAGATGCGGTCGTCGGCGCGCGTGGCGCCGCGTTCGGTGAGCGTGGATGCGGCGACCTCGACCACGACGGCGGTCACGTCCGCGGCATCCGACTCCACCGCGCCCGTGCAGCTCATGTCGCCGACGGTGCGGTACCTGACGGTACGACGCTCGACGGCCTCGTCGTCGCGGGGCTCGGACACGGGCGACACCGCGCGCCACATGCCGTCACGGCGGTAGACGTCGCGCTCGTGCGCGTAGTAGAGCGGCGGCAGGTCGATGCCCTCGCGCTCGATGTAGCGCCACACATCGAGCTCGGTCCAGTTGGAGATGGGGAAGGCGCGCACGTGCTGGCCGGGCGTGTGCCGGCCGTTGTACAGCTCCCACAGCTCGGGGCGCTGGTTGCGCGGGTCCCACTGGCCGAACTCGTCGCGCAGGCTCAGGATGCGCTCCTTGGCGCGCGCCTTGTCCTCGTCGCGGCGGGCGCCGCCGAAGACGGCGTCGTGGCGACCGGCCGCGATCGCGTCGAGCAGGGGCTGCGTCTGCAGCGGGTTGCGGGTGCCGTCGGCGCGCTCGCGCAGGCGGCCGTCGTCGATGTAGTCCTGCACGCTCGCGACCTCGAGCTTGAGACCGAACTTCTCCACGGTCTCGTCACGGAAGCGGATGACCTCGGGGAAGTTGTGCCCCGTGTCGACGTGCAGCACGGGGAAGGGCACCTTGCCCGGCCAGAACGCCTTCGCGGCGAGGTGGAGCACGACGACGGAGTCCTTGCCGCCGGAGAAGAGCAGCACGGGGCGCTCGAACTCGGCCACGACCTCGCGGATGATGTGGATCGACTCGGCCTCGAGCACGTCGAGGGCGTCGAGCTCGCGGGCGCCGCCCGCGGGGGCGCCGCCGAGGGCGCCGGTGGTCTGCGTCTGCGTGGTCGTCATAGGTGGAGTCCGCACTCGGTCTTGTTGAGGCCGGCCCAGCGGCCGGAACGGGGGTCGTCGCCCTCGGCGACGGGCTGCGTGCAGGGCGCGCAGCCGATCGACGGGTAGCCGAACGACATGAGGAGGTTGACGGGGACCTTGTGGTCGCCCGCATAGCCGACGAGCTCGTCGAAGGTCCAGGACGCCACGGGGTTGACCTTGACCAGGCCGTTGCGCTCGTCGAACTCGATCAGGGGCGTGTTCGTGCGGGTCGGCGCCTCCTCGCGGCGCACGCCCGTGAACCACAGCTCGTAGCCGGCGAGCGCCTCGTGCAGCGGGGCGACCTTGCGCATGGCGCAGCACTGGCCGGGGTCGCGGGCGAAGAGGTCCTTGCCGTACTTCGCGTCCTGCTCGGCCACCGTGAGCTCGGGGAGCACGTCGATGACGCGCACGTCGAGCTGCTCGGCGACCTCGCCGCGCGTGGCCAGCGTCTCGGGGAAGTGGTAGCCGGTCTCCAGGAAGAGCACGTCGACGCCCGGCAGCTGCTCGGCCACCAGGTGCGGCAGCGCCGCGTCCGCCATGGAGCAGGCGACGGCGATCTGCTCGACCGGGAAGTGCTTCGCGACCCAGGCGACGACCTCGGCGGGGCTCGCCTCGCCCTGGCCGATGCCCTCGCCGCCGAGCTCGCGCGCGCCCTGCTCGGCGAGGGCGCGCAGCTCGTCGATCGAACGCTTCGCGTCGATGGCTCGGGGTGCCAGGCTCACGCTCACTGCAGTGCCTCCTCATCGGCGCGGTGCGCCCATTCGGCGAAGGTCTCGCCCTCGGTTCGGTCGGCCGCGTACCGGCGCACGATCCGCTCCACGTAGTCGACGAGGTTCGCGGCCGTGACCTTGAGGCCGCGCACGGTGCGGCCGAGACCGGCCTCCTCGCGCGACGACGAGGCGAGGCCGCCGCCCAGGTGCACCTGGAAGCCGGGCGTCTGACCGCCGTCGCCGTCGGGGAGCAGCTGGCCCTTCAGGCCGATGTCGGCCGTCTGGATGCGGGCGCACGAGTTCGGGCATCCGTTGATGTGCAGCGTGATGGGCGTGCCCAGCTCCGGCTCGAGCTCGGCCAGGCGTCCCTCGAGCTGCGTGATCGCCTGCGTGGCGGTCTGCTTCGTCTCGACGATCGCGAGCTTGCAGAACTCGATGCCGGTGCACGCGATGGTGTTGCGGCGGAAGAGGCTCGGGCGGGCCGACAGGCCGAGCTCGTCGAGTTCGGCGACCACGGCCTCGACCTCGTCCTTCGGGATGTCGAGGACGACGAGCTTCTGATGCGGGGTCGTGCGCAGCCGGTCGGAGCCGTGCCGCTCGAGCAGATCGGCGAGACCCGTGAGCGTCGTGCCCGAGACGCGGCCGACGTAGGGCGTCGCGCCAATGTAGAAGCGGCCGTCCTTCTGCTCGTGCACGCCCACGTGGTCGCCCTGCGCGAGCGGCTTCGGCGCGGCGGGGCCGTCCGGCAGCGGCGTCTGCAGGTACTCGCCCTCCAGCACCTCGCGGAACTTCTCGGCGCCCCAGTCCGCGACCAGGTACTTCAGGCGCGCCCGGTTGCGCAGGCGACGGTAGCCGTAGTCGCGGAAGATGCTGGTGACGCCCTCCCACACCTCGGCGACGCGCGCCGGCTCGACGAACGTCCCGAGCCGCACGGCGAGGTGCGGGGCCGTCGACAGGCCGCCGCCCACCCACAGGTCGTAGCCGATGCCGAGCTCCGGGTGCTCGACGCCGACGAAGGCGACGTCGTTGATCTCGTGCACGACGTCCTGGCTCGGATGCCCCGTGATCGCGGTCTTGAACTTGCGCGGGAGGTTCGCGAAGTCGGGGTTGCCGATGTACTTCGCCTGCACCTCCTCGATGGACGGCGTCGGGTCGATCAGCTCGCTCTTCGCGATGCCCGCCACCGGCGAGCCCAGGATCACGCGCGGCACGTCGCCGCACGCCTCCGTCGTCTCCAGCCCGACGGCCTCCAGACGGCGCCAGATCTCCGGCACGTCCTCCACGCGGATCCAGTGGAGCTGGACGTTCTGCCGGTCGGTGAGGTCGGCCGTGTCGCGCGCGAACTCCGTCGAGATCTCGCCGATCACGCGCAGCTGCGCCGTCGACAGCTGGCCGCCGTCGATGCGCACGCGCAGCATGAAGAACTCGTCCTCGAGCTCGTGCGGCTCGAGGGTCGCGGTCTTGCCGCCGTCGATGCCGGGCTTGCGCTGCGTGTACAGGCCCCACCAGCGGAAGCGGCCGTGCAGATCCGTCGGGTCGATGCTCGCGAACCCGCCCTCGGCGTACACGTTCTCGATGCGCTCGCGCACCGAGAGGCCGCCGTCCTCCTGCTTCCAGGCCTCGTTCGCGTTGAGGGGCGTCGTGCCGTCGATCTTCCACTGCCCGTTGGGCTTCGTGGACTTGCGGGCGGGCCGGGCGGGACGCGTCGCAGCCGCGGCGGGCGCCGCGCCGGGCGTCGCCGGCTGCTCGGTGGTGTCGGTCGACACGGGTCCTCCTCGAATGAGGACGCGTTGCGGAAACGTCCTCGAAGGCTCGACCGTAGGAAGTCGTGTCCAGCCAGGGGAAGGGGTGTCTTCACTGCGGGTTAACGTCCGCAATGAAACGTCATGAACGGGGGCGGGATGCGTCGGGCGGGGCTGATCGGGGGTCGCCGCGCGGTCGTTCGTTCGGCGGGTTGGTCGGGGGCGCTTCGCGGCGGCTTTGTTGCGTTTGTTCGTTGAGGCACGTGCAGGCGGGGCTGCGGGGCGCGCTTGCTCCTACCGGCCCTGCTCGTCTCGGCGGAGCGCGGATGTCGCTGCGCGCGCGGCTTTGCTGCGGAGGGTTGGCGTAGGCGGGTCGTCGGGTGTTGCGCTCGGGTGGGAGATCGCCGAACTCGGGCGCGTGGGACGGGCTGACGCAGTATTTGCCGCAGCCCTGCTCAGGCGCCCGGGTTGGGCGATTACGGCAGGGAGAGGGGCGGGCGGGGCGTCGGAATCGGATGGATGGGGGGCGGAGGCTCGCGGCTTTGCCAGTCGCCGTGCTCCGGCGGGGAGATCGCCGAACTCGGGCGCGTGGGGCGGGCTGAGGCGGTATTCGCCGCAGCCCTGCTCAGGCGCCCGGGTTGGGCGATTGCGGCGAGGAGAGGGGCGGGCGGATCTGACGCGATGTTTCCGGGGAGGGACGACCGAGGGCGGGGATGCGGGATAGTCGGGGGATGACGGAGCTGGAGGGCGGCCGGGCCGCGGCGCTGGTGGGGATCTCGCACGGGACGTCGTCGGAGGAGGGCCGGGCGGCCGTGCGACGGCTGCACGAGGGCGTCGCCGCGGCGGCCGCACGCGTCGCCGCGGGCGAGGCCGAACCCGACGGGCCGCGGGCCACGGGGCCGGTCGTGCTGGGGCACGTGGACGTCGAGCAGCCCGATCCGGCATCCTCGCTGGCGTCGCTGCCCGACGGCGTCGACGCCGTCGTCGTGCCCTACCTGCTCTCGGCCGGCTACCACGTGCACGTCGACCTGACGGATGCCGTCGACGAGGCGCGCGCGGCCGGCCGGCGCGTCTCCCTCGCTCCCCCGCTCGGCCCCGACGACGCGCTCGTCGCCGTGCTCGAGCGGCGACTGCGCGAGGCGGGCCTCGCGGACGGCGATGCGATCGTGCTCGGCGTCGCCGGATCGAGCGACGCGCGAGCCAACGACGCCTGCCGCGACGTGCGCGACCGGCTCGCCGCCCGGCTCGGCCGCGACGTCTCGATCGGCTTCCTCGCCGCCGAGGAGCCGCGGCTGCCGGATGCCGTCGCCGCCGCCCGCGCCTCCCTCGGTTCCCCGGAGCGCGTGGTCGTGGCGAACTACCTGCTCGCGCCCGGCTACTTCGACGATCTTGCCCGCAGGGCCGGCGCCGACGTCGTCGCGCAGCCCCTGCTCGTGCCCCACGAGCCCGCCCCCGCCGAGCTCGTCGACCTCGCCCTCCGCCGCTTCGCCGAGGCCCCGCGGCCCGCCTGAATCGCGAAATGGCGGGCTGTGCTACGGCCCGGAGGTCTGGCCGACCGTGACGCCGGTCGGCTGCATGAGGGCGTCCGCCCAGGGGAACACCCACGTCGCGAGCGCGTAGAGCAGGGCAGCGATGAGGAGGAGGAAGACGAGCAGCTTGACCGGCCAGGGGCCGGGGATCGCTCGCCACAGTGCGCCGTACATGCCGTCTAGCCTCCGTTCGTTCCCGCGCCCGGACCGGTCGCCGCCCCGTTCGCGGCGCGCGCCGCCTCGACCGCGGCGCGGATCGACTCGGGCGGCCCGTCGGCCCGGGGGGTGAAGCGGTCGAAGACGGCGTAGGCGATCATGCGCTCGGCGGTCGACCACACCGGGTTGCAGGTCATGAGGGTCATGAGCCGCTCGCCGCCCGCGATGTCCGCGTGACGGGGCACGGAGGCGAGGATGTCGACCTGCGTGGGCTGCACGTACTCGCCCGAGCGGTACCGGTAGGTGTACCAGCCGTCGGCCGTCTCGACGACGATCTCGTCGCCGACCTTGAGGTCGCCGAGCTTCTGCATCGACGCGCCGTAGGCCATCCGGTGCCCGGCGATCGCGAAGTTGCCGACCGCGCCGGGCATCGGCGTCGACGGGTAGTGGCCGAGGTTGTGGTCGAGCACCTCGTGCTGCTCGATGCCCTGCGCGATGGGGCGCGAGTAGTCGGCGCCCCAGGCGGGCACGTAGAGCGTCGCGAACTGCTCGTTCGTCTGCGTCGGCGCGACGCCGACCGGGATGCCGCCCTCGTCGACCTCGGAGTTGGGCGTCTGCTCGGCGAGCTGCTGCGCGAGGGCCGCACCCGACTTGTTCTGCTCGTGGCCGACGACGATGTCGTTGAGCCAGTACTTCCAGCCCACGAAGAGCAGCATGATCACGCCGAAGGTCATCAGCAGCTCGCCGATCACCCCGATCACGGTCACGCGGGGCCGCGGGCGGCCGCGCCTCCGTCGAGCACGCTCCCGCCGCGGGGGCGGGGGCGGGGTCATCGGGTCGGCCTCGTCGCCGCTCAGGAGGTCGTCGATCGTGCCGGAGCCGCTGCTGCGAATCGCATCCCTCCGAAAAGTCACGCGACCGAGTCTAGATAGACTGGCCCGCATGTCTCGTGAGAAGGCCGACCAGAGCAGCAGCGCCGACGCGGCGCGCGACGAAGCCGCCGCCACCGAATCCGAGGTCGACGCCGCGACCGCCGACGAGCTCGCGGCCGCCGAGGGGGCGAGCGCCGAGCAGGACGACGCGAGCGCCGAGGGCGACGCCGAGGAGACCGCGGAGCAGGATGTCGACGCGAGCGCCGACGAGGGCGCGGCCGCCGCGAAGAAGCCGGCGAAGGCCGCGAAGTCGTCGACGGTGAAGTCGTCCTCGGCGAAGCGCTCCGCGTCGAGCGCCACCGCCACGAAGACCCCCGCCGGGTCGAGCAAGCACCGCTCCTCGGCGGCATCGGCCGCCGCGGCGGCGGCGACCGCGGCGAAGCGGAGCCGTCCGGCGCGCGACGCCGATGTGAATCCCGTCTGGTTCAAGCCCGTCATGTTCGGATTCCTGATCCTGGGCTTCCTGTGGATCATCGTCTACTACCTGTCCAGCGGCACGTTCCCGATCCGCGAGCTCGGCGCCTGGAACATCGCCGTCGGCTTCGGCATCGCCTTCGTCGGCTTCCTCATGACCACGAATTGGAAATAGCGGCGGCGGGGACGCCGCGACAGTAGGCGCAGCGCGGCGGCGGGAACGCCGCAGTATGCGCCCGGAGGGGCATCGCCGACAGGCGGTGCCCCTCCTTCGCGTCCGGGGGTCCTGCGCGTCCGCGGCACCCGATCGACCGGAAGATCGCGGCATCCGCCCGAGTCGAACACATCTCCACACACGTTATCCACAATTCCACCGCTCGCTCTCCACTGAAGACCGGCCGGTTTGCACGCGCTCCCCACAGCAGAACACCCGGTCCTCCACAGAGTTATCCACAGGCGTGCAGAACTACATGCGTGTTCTTCCCCACAGACTTATCCACAGTGTGCAGAACTACACGGGTGTCGTTCGGCGCAGTGACGGGCGTTAACCGCCGTTAACGAACTCCTCTCGACGCCCCTGTCGCAGGCCCTGCCCTGTGGAGAACTCGTTCCGCGACATCTCGCGGCGATTCGGCCCGGTCTGCACACTTCATCCACAATTCAGGCAGGTTATCCACAGGCTTGAGGCGCCTCGTCCGCGTACGCGTACCAGCGCATCCGAACCCCCGTGCGAACACCGGGCGCCCGCAACGCCGAACGGCGGGGCTCTCCGCCCCGCCCGAGAATGAGGGCGAAACCGGTGAGCCCCGCCGTGGAGGAGGAGCGGACGAAGGCGGCTACCGCACGTTGAGCGTCGAGAACACGATCGTCAGCGCCGCCACGGCGACGCCGAGTCCCACGAGCCCCCACAGCCCGGCCGAGTTGCCGAGGCGCCGAGAGCGCCCCGCCGCGCCGCCGTCGAAGCGGACGCTCTCGATCGCCGCTCGCCGGGCGTCGCGCACGAGGATCGCGCCCGCGGCGCCGCCCACGACGAGCCCGCCGATGTGCGCCTGCCAGGCGATGCCCGACACCACGAAGCCCATGACGACGTTGATCGCCACGAGCACGAGCAGCGAGCGCGTGTCCATGCGCGCCTGCCGCATGACGAAGAAGTAGGCGCCGAACATGCCGAAGATCGCACCCGAGGCGCCGATCACGAACGAGCCGGGCGCGACGATCGCGGTCGCCAGCGCGCCGCCCATCGCGGCCACGATGAAGAGGAGCGCGTACCGCAACGGGCCGAACGCCTGCTCGAGCACGCGACCGAACATCCACAGCGTGATGAGGTTGAACGCGATGTGCAGGATCGATCCGTGCACGAACGCGTAGGTGAGCATGCGCCACGGCTCGAAGGGTGCCCCGGGCGCGAGCGTCGTGAAGACCGGGCCGTACATGAGGAGCCGGCCGACGACGTCGCTCCCCAGCGCGAACGGCAGCAGGAACTGCAGCACGTAGGCGACGCCGGCGATCGCCATGATCGCGTAGGTGACGACGGGGGCGCCCGCCCGGGCGAGCCCCCGCATCCGCGACGAGAAGCGCCCCGCCGGGGAGGCCGCGCGCCGCTCCGCGCGGAACTCCTCGGGGCACAGCACGCCGACGGCGGACTGGGTCTGGCACTCTCCGCAGATCGTGCGCCCGCATCGCTGGCAGAGCGCGAAGCTCTGGCGATCCGGATGCCGGTAGCAGTAGTCGTCGCGATTGCTCGGGTCGAGCGGCGAGCTCATCGCGATCTAGAGCTGCTCGACGGTGATGCGCTCGATGACGACGTCCTCGAGCGGCTTGTCGCGGCCGTCGGTGGCGACGGCGCCGATCTCGTCGACGACCTTGCGCGACTCCTCGTCGACGACCTTGCCGAAGATGGTGTGCTTGCCCTGCAGCCACGTCGTGGGCGCGGTGGTGATGAAGAACTGCGAGCCGTTCGTGCCGCGGCCGTACTGCTTGCCCGCGTTCGCCATGGCGAAGACGTACGGCTCGGTGAAATCGAGCTCGGGGTTGATCTCGTCGTCGAACTGGAAGCCGGGGCCGCCGATGCCCTGGCCGAGCGGGTCGCCGCCCTGAATCATGAAGTTGGGGATGATGCGGTGGAAGATGGTGCCGTCGTAGAGGGGCGTGTTCGTCTTCTTCTCCCCGTCGCGCGGGTCGACCCACTCCTGCTCGCCCGTGGCGAGGCCGGTGATGATCTTGACCGTGTTGGGCGCGTGGTTGCCGTAGAGCTCGACCTTGATGGGACCGTGGTTGGTCTCGATCGTCGCGATTGCAGTTGCGTTGGACATGCCGGTCATCCTCCCACAGGCGCGCGCAAGCCTCCCCGTGGCAATATGGCCCAAGACCGACTCGAATGTCTCGGAGGTAGACATGGCCCTCTCACGCAAGAAGCAGCGGGAAATCAAGAAGATTCGCAAGGAGGCGGACCGTCTCTGGGCAGAGCAGGCAGCGGTGATCGATCACGCACGCCACCTGTACGACTCGGCCAAGGACAACGCGCGTGAGCTCGCCGAGCACGAGGTCGTCCCCGCACTTCGCGCGCGCTACGACGAGTCGGTGCGCCCGAGCGTCGATCGCGGCGTCTCGATCGCCAAGGACGTGGCCGCCGACGCCCAGAAGCGCATCGGCACGCGCATCCTGCCGGCCCTCGCGCAGATCTCGGACCAGGTCTCCACGACGCTGCACGACTACGCGGGCAAGGCGCCCGCGCTCGACGGCGCCGCCTCGCTCACCGACGCGCTCAACCAGCGCGCCAAGCAGGCCGTCAAGGAGTACGAGAAGTCCACGAAGAAGAAGTCGGGCCCCGGGGTCGGCGGCTGGTTCCTCATCGGCGCGGGTCTCGCGGCCGCTGCGGCCGTCGGCTACGCCCTGTGGCAGACGTTCCGCTCGGACGACGACCTGTGGATCGCCGACGAGGAGCTCGACGCTCCCGTCACCACCGTCTCGCCCTCCACGGCGGCGGGCAACTAGCCCGACGCGCGGAGGCCGGCTCGCTCCGGCATCCGCGTCGCGCTCGGTCGGCTGATCGGCGGGCTCCGCGAGGGGTCCGCCGTTCGTCGTGCGCACGGCGCCCGCGAACCCGACGGCGGGGCCCTCGCTCGAGGATCACCACGGGGCCGCGTCTTCGCGGCCCGCCGCCCCCGGCCGCTCCTACGCGTGCCCGGCGTGCCCGAGCCGCCCGTTCGCGGGGCGCTCCCGCCACAGCCGCAGCGCGGTCGGCACGAGGGCGACCGTGTGCATCGACGACACCTCGTCGAGGGGTACCCAGCGCGCCTCGTCGGTCGTGCCGCCCTCCTCGAAGCGCAGCGTGCCGCTCAGGATCGACGCCTCGTAGACGATGCGCAGCGCCTGCAGCGGCGGCTGCCCGTGCTCCATGCGGTCGCGCGGCGCGATGATGTGCGAGTCGATGCCGAGGAGGGTGTCGATGGATGCGTGATAGCCCGTCTCCTCCCAGATCTCGCGCACGACCCCGTCGACCGGATCCTCGCCCGGCTCGACGCCGCCGCCGGGGAGCGTCCACGCGGAGCGCCCCCGGTCGTTCCAGTGCGCCAGGAGGAGGTGCTCGTCTCGCATGATGACGCCGTAGGCAGCGAGTCGTCGTTGCATGTGTCCGCCTTTCCGCCGTATGCCCCAGAGCCGCCGCGCCGGAATCCGGCGCGCGAGCCAAGCAACCAGTATCGCGCGATCCGACCTGTGCGTCCGGACGACGGCGCTGGGCGACGCCGATCCGTCCGCATGGCTCGGGTGCGGCCTCGGCCGGAGCGTGCGCGAGGAACGGCCGAGGAGCGCGCTCGGAGACGCGCTCGTCTATGCTCCGACACCGTACTCATGAGCATCACTCCCCCATCATCCGAAGCTCCCCGCGCCCGGGGAGGGCGCCCGCGGCCGCGATCCGTCCGCGCCGCGACGATCGCGGTCCTCCTCCTCGCGGCGATCATGATCCTCGGCTTCGCACCCGGCGAGATCGGCACGGCCGTCTCCGTGACGCTGCCCTGGCTGATCGTGCCCGCGGCCGCGCTCGCGGTGCCGTTCCTGGTGCGCCGCCGGCGGCGCTGGCTGCCGATCGCCCTCGTCGCCGGCTGGCTGCTGTGCGTCGCGCCCGCGTTCACCGTGCTGCCGCCGAGCTCGGCCCCCGAGGCGGACTCGATCGTGTTCGCCGCCCAGAACGTCGAGGCGAGGTCGGGATCGGCTGCGGAGTCGGCCGACGAGCTCGTGCGTCGCGGCGCCGACGTGATCGCGCTGACCGAGCTCGACGCCGACTCGCGCGCAGAGGCCGAGGAGCGCCTCGGGCCCACGCATCCGTACTCCTACGGGGTCGGCACGGTGGGCCTGTGGAGCACGATGCCCATCGACGACGCGCAGCCCCTCGACCTCGGACTCGGCTGGTATCGGGCGCTGGCCGCGGACGTCGAGACGCCGGCCGGGCCGGTCAGCGTCTACGTGGTGCACGCCGCGTCGGTGCGACCGGGCGCGCAGTCCGAGCGCGACGTCATGCTGAGCGAGCTCGCGGAGCTGATCTCGGGCGACGACTCGGACCGCATCGTCGCCCTGGGCGACTTCAACGCCTCGTCGACCGATCCGGCCCTCGCCGGCATCCGCTCCCGCCTCGTCGAACCGGCCGGGTCGTCGCCCGGGTTCGGGTTCACCTGGCCGGCCGCGTTCCCGCTCGTTCGGATCGACCACGTCTACGAGCGCGGGTTCGCCGATCGCGGCGCGGAGACGCTCCGCGCCGGGGCGAGCGATCATCTCGCGGTGCTCGCACGGCTCGCGCCCTGATCGCCTGATCGCCGCGGCGCGCCCGGCGGAGCCCCGGCTGCCGGCCCGGGCTCCGCGAACGCCGAAGGGGAGGCGCCGCCCGACGATGTCGAGCGGCGCCTCCCCGTTTCACGTGGAACGATCGTCAGGCCCGGTGCGTGACGATCCCCTCGGACACCGTGAGGAGCGCGCGCGCCGTCGCGAGCACGTCGGCGTCGACCGCGAGCGGATCGACGTCGAGCACCGTGAACGAGGCGAGCTCGCCCACGGCGAGCGTGCCCGTCCCGGCGGGCGCTCCGATCGAGGCGGCCGCCTGAATCGTGTAGCCCGCGAGCGCCTCGGCGGCCGTGAGGCCCTGCTCGGGCAGCACGGGAGCCGCCTCGAATCGACCGGCGGGGCGGCGCAGCTGCGCGTCGGCCATGATCTCGAAGGGGTTGTAGGGTGCGACGGGGTAGTCGGAGCCGAGTGCGAGCACGGCTCCGGCATCCACGACGTCGCGCGTGCACCAGGCCCGGTGCGCGCGCTCGGGCCCGAGTCGCTGCGACCACTCGTCGCTGCCGTCGGCGCGCGTGTAGTGGGTGCAGTGGGTGGGCTGCATGCTCGCGGCGATGCCGTTCGCGCCGATGAGGTCGACGACGTCCTTCGCGACCGACTCGATGTGCTCGATGCGGTGCTGCACGCGCCCCTTCGGCGAGGGAGGCAGCGCGGCGAGCGTCTCGGCGACGAAGCGGATGCCGCGCTCGCCGATCGCGTGCGTGGCCGTGGGCACGCCCGCCTCGTGGAAGCGCGCGATGCGCGCGGCGTACGCCTCGGGCTCGTGCCAGAAGCCCGTGAGCCCCTGGCCCTCGGAGTCGGGGGTGTCGAGCCAGGCGGTGCCGCCCTCGACCGTGCCGTCGATGAAGAGCTTGATGCCCTCGACGCTCCAGCGGCCGCCGCTGCGGCCCTGCAGCGCGATGAGCTCGTCGACCTCGGCATCCGTCGTCGGCGCCTCGCACCAGGGCGAGATGCGCAGCCGAACCGGCAGCGGCCCGAGCGCCTCGGTCGCGGCGAGCAGCTCGAAGGTGTCGGCGGCGCGCATGTCCATGACGTGCACGGTGCCGATGCCGAAGGCGGCCATTGACGCGAGCAGCTCGTGCAGCGCCCGCGCGCGGTCGTCGAGCGTGAGCTCGGGCAGGTGGTCCTGGACCTCCTTCATGGCCGAGAACTCGAGCAGGTGGCCCGTCGGCCGACCCGACTCGTCGGCCACGATCGTCGAGCCGTCCGGGTACGAGCGGGCGCCCGTGACGCCGGCGCGCTCGAGCAGGGCGTCCGAGGCGATGGCCGAGTGCGCGTCGAAGAGCGACACGTAGGCGAGGCGGTCGGCGCCGACGGCCTCGTGCAGCACGGCGTTCGAGATGGGCTCGCCCTCGAAGGAGTTCGGGTCGAGGCCCCAGGCGAAGAGCCACTCGTCGCCGGCGGTCTCAGCGGCCGCGCGCCGGAGCGCATCGACGACCTCGGCGCGCGTCGAGAGCCCCTGCAGGTCGGCGCCGCGCGCCATCTCGAGGCTCATCACGGGGTGCGCGTGCGCGTCGACGAAAGCGGGCACGATGGTGCCGCCGGGGAGATCGACGCGCTGCGTCGCGTCTCCCGCGAGCGCCTCGATCTCGGCGCGGGAGCCGACGGCGAGGATGCGCCCGGCGGCGACGGCGAGCGCATCGGCGGCCGCCGCGGCGGCGCTCGACGCGCCTCCGGCGAGGTCGTGGAGCCGCGCGGCGGTGACGATCAGGTCGGGCGTCGAGGCGCGGCTCACTTGCCCTCCCCCTCGGCCGAACGGTTCTCCGCGGAGGATGCGCCGGCGACCGCCGTCTCGTCGAAGGGGTGCTCGCGGCCGAGCTCGTCGATCGCCTCGGTCGAGGGCTCGCCGTGGTCGAAGGCCATGGTGGGCACGGGACGGCGGAAGAAGCGCGTCTTGTAGAGCAGGATGCAGAGGCCGATGACCGCCCAGATGCCGCCGATGAGCCAGGTGAGCGGCTGGAGCGAGGTCCACAGCCAGATCGAGAGGCCGACGCCGATCGCGGGGAGGAGGCCGTAGAGGATCCACGCCTTGGCCGTGCGCTCCCCGCCGCCGCCCTTGGGGAAGAGGTAGACGCGGATGACCGACAGGTTGACCATCGTGAACGCCGCGAGGGCGCCGAAGCTGATCATGAAGGCCGCCTGCTCGAGGGTGAGGAAGAGGCACGCGAGGGCGAAGATCGAGACCGTCGTCGCCGCCACGATGGGCGTGCCGAAGCGCTTCGAGAGGATGCCGAGGGGCTTGGGCAGCGTGCCGTCGCGGCCCATCGAGTAGAGGATGCGGGCGACCGAGACCTGGCCGGCCAGGCCCGAGCCGATGCAGCCGGCGATGGCGACGATCACCATGACGATCTCGAGCCACTGGCCGCCGACGCTGCGCGCGAGGACGACGCCGGCCGCGTCGAGCAGTTCCTGCGGGGCCTGGCTCCAGTCGTCGAGGTGGTAGGCGAGCGCGCCGACCCAGGAGACGACGATGAAGATCGCGCCGCCGATGAGCGTCGTCAGGATGATGGCGCGGGGGATGTCGCGGCGCGCGTGCTTCGCCTCCTCGGAGAGCGTGGAGACGGCGTCGAAGCCGAGGAACGAGAGCGCGAGCACGGCGGCGCCGGTGAGGATGGGGCTGAAGCCCTCGGCGCCGGGGATGAACGGCTCGAGCAGGCCCGGGGCGTTCGGGTCGTTGATCGCCGCCTTGAGCGCGAGCACGGCGAAGACGACGACCGAGGCGACCGAGATGCCGACGATGAAGGTGTTGAGCCGGTCGACGACCTTGATGCCGAGCACGTTGAAGACGTAGACGAGCACGAGCGATGCGAACGAGAAGACCTGCGTGGGGATGCTCGGGAACTGCGTGCCGACGTAGAGGCCCAGGATCATGAAGTTGATCATGGGGATGAAGAGGTAGTCGAGCAGGAGCACCCAGCCGGTGAGGAAGCCGGCGGCGCCGCCGAACGCCTGCTGGGTGTAGGTGTAGGCCGACCCCGCGACGGGGAACTTCTTGACCATGGCCGCGTAGCTCGCCGCGGTGAAGAGCA